>Ga0255338_1000112_pt1 | contig 362236 bp, 280 predicted proteins | sample MeOH1_35cm_T4_19_FD_203715 | JGI IMG/M metagenome (GOLD analysis project Ga0255338, IMG submission 203715) | Sandy soil microbial communities from University of British Columbia, Vancouver, Canada - MeOH1_35cm_T4_195 | ecosystem: Engineered > Artificial ecosystem > Sand microcosm >... | reverse complement strand
GTCGCAGCGCGCGGGACGTGCACGTAGCGTTGGATGTGAAAGACATGGAGAGGTGGTTTGGTCAAATGCCTCGGGGCTTGCCCCGGGGATCTTTACTCAGAGGTTTGCCGACCAGACCAGTGCTTCGTCCTCGTGTTGACCGAAGCGGCGAAGAATCTCGCCGCACCCGAACGCTTCCAATGCCGGATACCGCGCTCGCCTCTCCACGGCTTGCTCCGGCGGAAAATTCAACCCCGACCCCACCATGCTATCCCCCCACAACCATTTGACGGCTTTTCGGACACCCCTGTCCGGAATGATTCGTCTGTGCGCCAGCCTGTTTGCCGTGCTGGCCCTCGGCTTCGGCGCCAGCCTGCGCGCGGCCGGCGAGCCCACCGGTATTGTTACCGGCCGGGTCTTCAATGCCGCCACCAACACGGCCCTGAACAACGCCCGGGTCACGATCGACGGCACCTCGCAGCAGACCCTCACCGAAAACGATGGCTCGTTCCGCTTCGACGGCGTGCCGGCCGGTGAGGTGCGGATCGTCGTCTCCCATGTGGGCATGCGGACCGCGACGGCCGCCGTGACCATCGCGGCGGGCGGCCGCGTCGAGCAGGACTTCGATCTCATCCTGGGGGCCGCGGCGAGCGCGACGGAGCGGACCGGGGAAAAGACCCTGGTTCTGGACACGTTCACCGTCGTCGCCGATCGCGAAATGAGCGCGCAGGCGATCTCGATGAACGAGCAACGCAACGCCCCTAACATCAAGAATGTCGTCGCCCTCGACGAGTTCGGCGATCGCGGCACCGAGAACATCGGCGAGTTCCTGCTCTTCCTTCCTGGCGTTTCCATCGAGACCTCCGGCTCCGAGGCCAGCTCCGTCGCGCTCCGCGGCTTCCCCGGCAACAATACCGGCGTCACCGTCGACGGCGGCGACGTGGCCGTCTCCTTCAATGGCAGCAACACCCGTTCGCTCGATCTGCGGGAGATTCCGATGAGCAACATCTCGCGCGTCGAGGTCACCAAGGTCGCCACGCCTGACATGCCCGCCAGCGGTCTCGGCGGCTCCATCAATCTCATCAGCCGCTCCGGTTTCGAGAGCAAGAAACCCAAGTTCTCGTTCAACACCTACACGATGTTCCACAACCGCAATGGCATCACCTTCGACGGAGGCCCGCGCAACCATGTCAAGGAAACCAGCCCCGACTGGATCGAGCCGTCCTTCGACTTCAACTACCTCCACCCGATCAACAGGAATCTCGCGATCACCATCGGCGGCGGCCGGAGCTGGCGCGCCAAGCCGATGGAGCACGGCGATACGACCGACGAGACCGCCGATTGGGACATCGTCAAGATGTATCAGCGGCAGAGCCAGTGGAACAGCCTCGCACAAGTCTTCCGCACGCTGTCCGGCCAGGTCGGAGTCGACTGGCGGATCAGCCCCCGGGACACGCTCTCGACCAGCTTTCAATACCGTTTCTACGGGCTCTATATCACACGCAGCACCCTGGGGTTCAATTACGGTTCCGGCGCCACGGGCGACCGCAATCACACTCAGGGCGCCGCGAATGGCGTGGGCACCGTCACGATGAACGGCAGCGGCACCAACGTGGACAACATCACCGGCACCCGGCTCTACACGCTGAAATACAAGCACCGCGGCGACACGTGGCGCTTCGATTTCGCCGGCTCGTTTTCCGGCTCCGAGTCGGACAAGCCGGACATCGACGAAGGCCTCTTCAACAACACGCCGGCCACCATCAGCAATCTCGCCATCCGCGGCGAGGGCATCCCCGACTCCGGCGGCATCATCCCCACGAGCTACAGCGCCGTGGACCGCATGGGCCGGGCGGTGGATATCTACGACGGCGGCAACTATTCGATCGACAGCGGCAGCACCAACCAGGGCACCTACAACTCTCATGCGCTCACCGCCCGCGCCGATCTGGCGCGGGACTTCAACGGTCCCCTGCCGTTCACGCTGAAGATCGGTGCGGCCCTCAACCGCACCGACAAGGACCAACGCGTTTATTTCGAGCGGTGGAACTTCCGGCCGAACGGCGCGAGCGACGCCACCTCGCGGCTTGCGAAGAATTTCGATGTGTTCGACGAGGCGTTCAATGCCGACTCGCCCGACGTCTACGGCCGCAAGGTCCGCTGGATCAGCAACCGGAAGCTCTTCGAGCTCTTCAAGCAGCACCCCGATTGGTTCGTCTCCGACCCCGCGGTGGTGCACCGGGATTTTGTCAACAACTCACGCGAGTTTACCGAGATGGTTTCCGCGGCCTACGTGCGCGCCGACCTGCGCCTGATGAGGAATCGCCTCTGGCTCGTCGGCGGCGTGCGCTTCGAGCGCACCGATGTCAAGGGCGCCGGCCCGCTCAATGACATCCTCGCGCAATACCAGCGCAACGCCGACGGCTCGCTCAAGGATGGCGACGCCACCCGGGCCGGCCTCCAGCCCGTGCTCGTGACCACCGATGCGCTCGCGCTCAGCAAGCTGCGTTACGTCGAGCGCGGCGCCCGCTCGGAGAACGACTACAGCGACTGGTATCCGAGTCTTAACGCGACCTTCAATATCACCGACAACCTGGTCCTCCGCGGCGCCTACGCCCGGAGCTTGGGCCGGCCGAACGTCAATTTCATCATCCCCGGCGTCACGATCTCGGAGCCGACCGCCGCCGCGCCGACCATCACGGTCAACAACCCCGGCCTGAAGGCGTGGACCGCGGACAGTTTCGACCTCTCGCTCGAGTCCTACCAAATCAAGGACGGTTTCGGCTCAATCGGCGTGTTTCAGAAGAACATCAAGAATTTCTTCGAGGTGGTGTCGTCGCCTGCGACCCCGGAGCTGCTTGAGCAATACGGTCTGGAGAGCGATCCGAGCCTGCTCGACTACGACATTGCCACCCGCACCAACGGTGGCGACGCGAAGATCACGGGCATCGAGTTCAGCTACCGGCAGTCGCTCACGTTCCTGCCGCACTGGGCCCGCGGTCTGCAGGTGTTTGTCAACGCCACCCGGCTCGAACTCAGCGGCAGCAGGACCGCCGACTTCACCGGCTTCAACCCCGAGGTCTTCGCTGGCGGCATCAATTTGGTGCGCGAGCGCTTTTTCATCAAAGGCACGGTCAGCTACCTCGGCGACACCCGCCGCAGTCTGGTCGCCGTGAGCACAGCCAACGGCATTCCCGCGGACACCTATAACTATCAGGGCAAGCGCACGCGCATCGGCGTGAACGCCCAATACAGCCTGAGCAAACGCTACGCGCTCTACGCCTCCGTCAACGACCTCGGCGGCTTTGTCCAAAACCTGGAGCGTTACGCGCCGAACACGCCGGAATATGCCCGTGGCAACCGAAGGCAGGAACTCGGCTTCTACTACACGTTCGGCGTTCGCGGCACATTCTGAACTGGGCTGCGGCGAGCCGCCGCAGCCACGGCGCTTCCTGCTCCGTCCTCAAACCCAACCCACCAGATGATAACTCAACCCATGCGGTTAGTATCCCGGGCCGTTCGCGGCCTGTTGCTTGCGACGTCCGTCGCGTTGCTCGTCGGTCCGTCGCTCCATGCGGCGCAGAATCACAGCTATCAGAAAATCTTCGATGGCGGTTTCGCCAGCGGCTACCACTCGTTTCGCATCCCGTCGATCGTGCGCTCAAGCAATGGCACGCTCGTCGCCATCGCCGAGTGCCGCCGCTGGAACAACAGCGACTGGGGTGACATCAACATCGTCTTCAAGCGCTCGACCGACAACGGCTCCACGTGGTCGGCGCTCGGCGAAGTCGTCGGCACCGGCAGCGGCTCGTGGACAAACCCCACCGCGGTCGTGAATCTGAAGAGCGGCACGGCGAATTACGGCCGGATCTGGCTCTTCCTGAACTGGCATAACGGCTCGTATACCAGCATTTCGGAGATAGATGCGTGGGGAAAACGGAGTGTCTACACCACCTACAGCGACGACCACGGCGCCACTTGGTCCACGCCCGTCGACCGCACGAGCACGCTGCTTCCACGCACCTACACGTGGGACGCCATGGGCCCCGGCATCGGCATTCAGACCAACCAGGACTACGCCGGCCGCCTTATCATCCCTGCCCAGGGTCGCAACATCTACTCGGACAACTACGGCGCCACGTGGCAGTATCAGCCCCTCGCTGGAAAAGTGGAATCGACGATCGTCGAGTGCCTCGATGGCGAGCTTATGCGCAACGACCGTCCGGGAGGCACCCAAATCGAGCGCCGCCATGTCGCCTATGGCACGATCGCCGGCGGCTTCGGCGCCTTCACAGCCCATGGCGATCTGCTTGACCCGCAGATGCAAGCCTCCGTCCTCCGCTACAACTATGACGCGCCCGATCGGATCATCTTCCTCAATTCCGCCAGCACCGTCACCCGCGGTAAAATGCGCGTGCAAATCAGCTACGACGATGGTGTGACCTGGCCGATCAGCCGCCGGCTCTACGACTGGCTGACCGAACAGCAGGCCATCGATCAAGGCAAGGGCGGCTACAGCTCGATGATCAAGACGGCGGACTACCACGTCGGCGCGCTCGTCGAGATCAACGAGAACACCGCCGACAGCGCGAGCCACCGCTCGATCGATTTCCACAAGTTCAACCTCGAATGGATTCGTAGCGGCGCCCCGGATCCGTGAGCGTTGCATCAATGGATTACTCGGCGAACTCCGCGCCGCGAGTCTCGGCACCATGCTGCGGATCCTGTCGCTTCTATGCCGCCGCCTTTGTTTCGTCGATCGGCGGCGGCCTCTCACCTCTCAGATCTTGAAACCGCGTCCCTCGCTCCTCTTCGTGTTGTTCGTGATCGCCGCGTCGATGCGCGCCGACACGTTGTCGCTGGCGGGTGCGTGGCAGACAAGCCTGCATGAACCCGGGACCGCGGACGCCGCATGGCGGTCCATCGCACTGCCGGGCACCCTCGACGACGCGCAGATCGGCGAGCCGCTCGCGTTGCAACCGGAGCTGAGTATGCGTGTGTTGACCGCCCTCCAGCGCCGCCACGCCTACGTCGGCCCCGCGTGGTATCGGCGCGAAGTCACGATCCCCGCCGCGTGGGCGGGACACTCGATCGTGTTGGAACTTGAACGTGTGCTCTGGGAATCGCGCGTCTTCGTGGATAATCGCGAAGTGAGTTGCGCCGACAGCCTGACCACGCCGCACCGCCACGACCTCAGCGCGGCGCTGACACCGGGCAGGCACGAACTGGTGGTGCGAATCGACAATCGAGAAATCTACCGCGACGTCAGCCACCACATCCGCCGCTACCGGCCGACGGCTTTCGAAACCGTCGCCCATGCCTACACCAATCACACGCAGGTGATGTGGAACGGCATGCTCGGCTTTATCCGGCTGCGCGCCGAGGAACGCCTCAAGATCGAACGGCTCTCGGTGTTTCCCCGCCTCAGTCCGGCCCCGGGCGTCAGCCTCGATATCACGCTCGCCGGGGTCATCACCCCTGCCACAACGGGCACGCTAACGCTCACGTTGCGTCGGCGTGGCGAGGCCGTGGTAATCGCCGAATGCCGGCAACCCTTCACTGTTGGCCCGGGAGACCGCGTGAAGCATTTCGACTGGGCCCTGCCCCCGGACACGGCGATCGTCGCGTGGGACGAGTTCTCGCCGACGTTGTATCGTATTGAAGCGACCTTCGACGGCGCCCGCGAGGCCGGGGTCTCCGCCGAGTTTGGCTTTCGCGAACTCGCCGCGTGCGATGCCGAGTTTCGGTTGAACGGCCACCGCATCTTTCTGCGGGGTAATCTCGAATGTGCCACTTTTCCGCTCACCGGCCATCCGCCGACCGATGTCGCCGCCTGGCGGAAAATTCTCGGCACGGCGCGGGAGTGGGGCCTGAACCATCTGCGTTTTCACTCGTGGTGCCCGCCGGAGGCGGCGTTTACCGCCGCCGACGAACTCGGACTCTATCTGCAAGTCGAGTTGCCGCACTGGTTCGAAAATGTCGCGGGCCACGATGCCGCGAGCTGGGCGTTTCTCGAAGCGGAAGCGGACCGGATGCTGGCGGAATACGGCAACCATCCCTCGTTCGCGTTGCTGTCGCTCGGCAATGAGCTGCAGGGGAATTTCGACCGCCTCAACGCCCTCGTCCTCCGGCTCCGCGCCCGCGATCCGCGGCGGCTCTACACGACCACCACGTTCACGTTTCAAAAAGGTTTCGGCCGCACGCCACAGCCGGCGGACGACTACTTTATCACGCAGTATACGCAGGACGGCTGGGTGCGCGGCCAGGGTGTTTTCAACGAGCAACCGCCGGCCTTCGATGCGGATTATCGCGCGGCCGCCGCGAACGTCGCCCTTCCGCTCGTCACGCACGAGATCGGCCAGTATGCGGTTTTTCCGGATCTGGACGAAATCCCGCATTACACCGGCAATCTCGTCCCGTTGAACTTTATCGCCGTGCGCGACGACCTGGCGAAGAAGGGCCTGCTCGCCCTCGCTCCGCGGTTCACCGCTGCGAGCGGGCGCTTCGCCGCGCTGCTCTACAAGGAGGAGATCGAACGCGCCTTGCGGACGCCACAGCTCGACGGGTTTCAATTGCTGCAATTGCAGGACTTCCCCGGTCAGGGGACCGCCCTGGTCGGATTACTCAACGCCTTCTGGGAATCGAAGGGCGTGGTCACGTCCGAGGAGTTTCGTCAGGCATGCGCGCCGCTCGTGCCGCTCGCGCGTTTTCCGAAGGCGGTTTACGAGCGCGGCGAGACGTTTCAGGCCACCTTCGAGGTGGCGAATTTTCTCCGCGACCTCCCGGCCGCGGAGCTCACGTGGACGATGCGCGACGAGCGCGAGCGCACGTTGGGCGAAGGGAAAATCGGGCCGACCGTCCTTCCGGTCGGCAACGGCCGCGCATTCGGCGCCATCACGTTGCCGATTGCGGCGGAGGGCGGCGCAGCGCGTTGGCGGCTCGAAGTCGCCGTGCGCGGCACCGCGTATCGGAATAGCTGGCGCATTTGGGTTTATCCGCGCGGTGTGGTCGAAGTGCCCGCGGGCGTGCGGCTCGCCACCACGCTCGCTGACGCGCAGCAGGCGCTCGCCGTGGGCGAACGCGTGCTCTTTGCCCCGCCGCCCGCGCAGATCAGGGGCATCGAGGGGAGGTTTGTCCCGGTGTTCTGGAGCCCGGTGCATTTTCCGAAACAACCCGGCACGATGGGCGTGCTCTGCGATCCGGCGCATGCGGCGCTGCGCGATTTTCCGACCGATTTTCATTCCGACTGGCAGTGGTGGGATCCGGCGCTGCGCTCGCGCAGTGTTGTGCTCGACGGGCTCGCCGTCACGCCGATCGTCCGCGTAATCGACAATTTCAACCGCAACCACTCGCTCGCGAATGTCTTCGAGGCACGCGTCGGCGCCGGGCGGCTGATCTTCTGCGCCATCGATATTACGACCGATCTCGCCACCCGTCCCGCGGCGCGCCAGCTTCGCGCGAGCCTGCTGCGCTACATGGCGTCGGCGGATTTTGCCCCGCCCGGCTCGCTCGGTGCCGATGAACTCGCCGGTCTGCTGATTCAGAAATAACGCCCGCGCATGCCTTCATCTGTCTGCGTCTGGACCGAACCACGCCGCATTCCGACCTGTTTACCCGCGCCGCCGGATCGGAATCCGATGTTCCTGGAGAAGCGGGTCTATCAGGGCGGCAGCGGTAAAGTTTATCCATTGCCCTTCCCGGACCGGATCGCCGAGACGAAAACCGATCACGGGTGGCAGGCGGTGTGGCTCGAGAATGAATTTCTCCGCGTGATGATCCTGCCGGAGATCGGCGGACGGATCCATTCGATCTAGGACAAACAAACGGATACGACCTCATCTACAACCAGCCCGTCATCCAACCCGCGCGGAGGTCCACCGCTGCTTCGCGGCGGCCGGGAAAAACGGCGGCTTCATGCTCAGCCCCTCCGATCACTTCTTCGAGGCCGAGCCGGCCCTCCTCGAGGCGTTCGTCGATGAGGCCAGACAATGCCGCTACGAAACGGCGGACTTGGCCTGAGAGGGGATTATGCAGATGATGTGGGTGGAACCGGTCCTTCAGTCTCCGCCAAGCCTATGGCTGACAGGCCGGACCGGTTTGCCTTGGCGTGCGTCCAACAACCCGTCCGGAGGACGGGTTCCACCATTTGGTCCGCGGAGATTTCACGGTTGCGGACGCCGGGATTTAGCGACTGCTTGTGGGCTCTACCCCGCCTGCTCCCTTACCCCGCATGAAATTTCCACCCCTGTTGCGTGTCCTGGCCTGGTCCTTGGTTGTTGTGCTGGGCGTCGGCGCCATCGCGGTGCTGGCCTGGTCGCGGGGGGAGCCGGTCAGCGCGTTGTGGATGGTCGTGGCGGCGGTGTGCGTGTTCGCCGTGGCCTACCGGTTTCACTCGGCCTGGCTCATGGCGAAGGTGCTGACGCTCGACGAACTGCGCGCCCCGCCGTCGGTGGTGAACGGGGACGGCAAGGATTTCGTCCAGACGAACAAGTGGGTGGTCTTCGGCCACCACTTCGCGGCCATCGCCGGGCCCGGGCCGCTGGTCGGGCCGGTGCTGGCGGCGCAGTTCGGCTTTCTGCCCGGCATGCTCTGGATGCTCGTCGGCGCCACGCTGGGCGGCGCGGTGCACGATTGCGTGATCATGTTCTGCTCCGTGCGGCGGCGCGGCAAGTCGCTCGGCCAGATGGTGCGCGAGGAGATCGGGCCGTTCGCCGGGATCGTGGCCCTCGTCAGCATCATCGCCATCATGGTCATCCTGCTCGCGGTGCTGGCGCTCGTGGTGGTCAACGCGCTGGCGGAGAGCCCGTGGGGCGTGTTCACCATCGCGGCGACGATGCCCATCGCGGTCGTGATGGGCTGCGGCATGCGCTACGGCGGCTCCAGCGGCAAATGGCTGGTCGCGATCAGCGTTTTCGGCGTGGTCGCGCTGCTGGCGGCGGTCTGGGGCGGGCAGTTCATCCATGGCACGGCGCTGGAAGGCTGGCTGACGCTCAAGGGCACGACGCTCGCGTGGTGGATCATGGGTTACGGGTTGCTGGCCTCAATCCTGCCGGTGTGGCTGCTGCTCGCGCCGCGCGACTACCTGAGCACGTTCATGAAGATCGGCACGGTGGCCGCGCTGGGCGTGGCGATCGTCCTGATCGGGCCGATGCTGAAGATGCCGGCGCTGACGAAGTTCATCGACGGCACAGGGCCGGTCGTGGCCGGGCCGTGGTTCCCGTTCGTGTTCATCACCATCGCCTGCGCGGCGGTGTCGGGTTTCCACTCGCTAATCGCCTCGGGCACGACGCCCAAGCTGCTGGCGCGCGAGAGCCACATCCGGGTCGTCGGCTACGGGGCCATGGTCACCGAGATGGTGGTGGGCATCATGGCGCTCATCGCGGCCTGCGCGATGGAGCCGGGCGAGTATTTTGCGATCAACATGAAGGGTGAGACGGCCGCGGTCGTCGCGAAGGTCTCGGCCCTGGGTTTCCCGGTGACGGAAACGCAGATGACCGAGCTCGCGGCGAGTGTCGGAGAAAAGACCATGATCGGCCGCACTGGCGGCGCGCCGACGTTCGCCGTCGGCATGGCGCAGATGTTCGCCAGCGTGCTCGGCTCCAAGGCGGCGCTCGCCGTGTGGTATCACTTCGCGATCATGTTCGAGGCGATGTTCATCCTGACGACGATCGACGCCGGCACCCGGGTGGGGCGCTTCCTCGTGCAGGATGTGCTCGGGTTGTTTTCCAAAAAACTCGGCGACACGCAGTCCCTCGTCGGCAACGCGGTGGCCACGGGGCTGTTTGTCGCGGCCTGGGGTTGGTTTCTTTATCAGGGAGTGATCGACCCGCTCGGCGGCATCAATTCCCTGTGGCCCATCTTCGGCGTGGCCAACCAGCTGCTGGCGGTCATCGCGTTTTCGCTCGGCACCACCGTCCTCATCAAGATGGGCCGGCGGCGTTACGCGTGGGTCACCCTCGCGCCGCTGGCGTGGCTGCTGGCGGTGACGATGACGGCCGGCTGGATGAAGATCTTCAGCGCGGCGCCGGTCGGTTTCCTCGCCATCGCGCGTGGCCTGCAGGCCCGGATCGCGGCCGGCGGCGCCCCGACGGAACTCGCCACCTGGCGGGCGCAGGTGTTCAACAATTACGTCGATGTGGCGGTGACGGGTGCGTTCATGATCCTCGTGCTGATCGTGGTGGTGGCCAGCGCCCGGGTCTGGTGGCAGCTGCTGGCGGGCAAGCGCGTGGCCAGCCTGCACGAGGAACCCTACGTGCCGCTGCCGGCGACGGAAGCGGCGAAGTGATGTTTTGTAGGGGCGCCGCTTGACGGCGCCCGCGGGCGGCGGCCAGCGCCGCCCCTACATGTCCGGAGTTGCGACCCGCGCGAAAACCCGCACGCTGCCCGGCCATGCACCTTTCCGTCCTGGCCGCCTTTGCCGTCGCCCTGGCGATCGCCGTGGCGCTGCCCGGTCCGGGCATCTTTGCCGTGGTGTCCTGTGCGCTCGGCCGCGGGTTGCGCGACGCCCTGGCGCTGATCGGGGGGATCATCCTCGGCGACCTGATTTATTTCTACCTCGCGGTGCTCGGCATGGCGGCGCTGGCGAGGTCGATGGGGGAGTTCTTCATCGTGGTGAAGCTGGCGGGCGCGGCCTATCTCATCTGGCTGGGTTTCAAACTCTGGCGGCAGGAGCCGGCCGGCCCCGCCCTAGCGGCCGCGGTCTCGCCCCGGAACTACCGGCGCAGCCTCCTCGGCGGTTTCATGGTCACCATCGGCAACCCGAAGACCATCGCGTTCTACGCCGGCCTGCTGCCGACGTTCATCGACCTCGAAAAGCTTTCGACGGGGGATGCGGTTCTCATGGGGCTCATCGTGATCCTGACCGTGGGGCTGATTCCCGCCGCCTATGCCGTGGCGGCCGCGGGCAGCCGGCGCTTCTTCCAGAGCCCGGCGCGCATGCGGCTCATGAACCGCACCGCCGGCACGATGATGATCGGCTCGGGGGTCACCGTCGCCGTGCAATAACCGCCGATGCGCATCGCGGTCATCGCCGACACCCACGACCAGTTCCCGCCGAACCTGCCGGCGCGGCTGGCGGAGGCCGACGAGATCTGGCACCTCGGCGACGTGTGCGAGCCCTCGACCCTGGTCGAGTTCCAGCAACTGGACAAACCGCTGCATGTCGTGCTCGGCAACAACGAGTGGCATAATTTCTGGCCGCTGGAACTGCGGCTCGAGCGCGAGGGGCTGAACTTTTTCCTGACGCACATTCCGCCCCGGCGCGTCCCGCCGGACGTGAACGTCGTGCTGCACGGACACACGCATGTGCCGCGCGACGAGACCGACGAGCGCGGCGTGCGTTGGCTCAACCCCGGCTGCATCTCGCGGCCGAGCCGCGGCGCGCGGGCGAGCTTCGCTTGGTTGATTTTGGAAAAAGGTCAGCCGCTCAGCTGGAAGCTGATGCCGCTGTGAGCCGGGCAAGACAGTCGCCCGCGAATACACGCGAATGAAAACCGGGTGACTTGGTTGGAGTAGAGCAGGTCTCCGACCTGCTTCCGCCCGCGTTTCCACGCAATCCCGCCGGTCATAGACCGGCGCTACGCAGCCCCATCCCGCGGGACTGATAGTCCCGCCTCCAAGAGGCTTCCGGAGCTATTCGCGGCGATTCGCGTGATTGGCGGGCGCCCTCCGACGGCGGCCGCATTCCCGACTGGCGTCAAGCGCCGGCGGCCCTTAGCGGTGGACGCGTGAACAGCGCGCCACAACAGAACCTCGGGATCAGGACGGCGGTCGAGCCGGAGCTGGTGTTTGTCCGCAGCCTGCGGGCGCGCAACTACCGGCTGACCTTGCGCAAGGACGGTGTCGCCGTCGCGACCGTCCCGGCTCGCGGCACGGAGAGCGAGGCGCGCCGTTTTGTCGAGATGCACCGCGACTGGCTGGAACGCGCCCGCGCCCGGCACGCCCGCAAACCGCGGGCCGCAGAGATATGGTCGCTCGGCACGGCGGTGCTCTGGCGCGGCGAATTGACCGAGATCCGGCCGGCGAGCGCTGGACTCAAGTTCACCGTCTGTCTGGCGGCGGATGTTTTCCCGGTGCGTTCGTTCGAAGGCGACCTGCGCGCGGGACTCGAGGCGCAGTTTGCCCGGCGCGCGAAGATCGAGCTGCCGGCCCGCACCTGGGAGCTGGCGGCCGAGACCGGCGCCGACGTGAAACAGGTCACGGTGCGCAACCAGCGCTCGCGCTGGGGCTCGTGCTCGGCCGGCGGGACGATCTCGCTGAACTGGCGGCTGGTGCAGGCGCCCGACAGCGTGCGCGACTACATCATCTACCACGAATTGATGCACCTGCGGGAGATGAACCACTCCGACCGCTTCTGGGCGCGGGTGGAGGAAGTCTGCCCGTGGTGGCGCGACGCCGAGAAATGGCTCAAGCGCAACGGCGGGCTGGTGGGGATGTAGGAGACTTCTTTGTGGGCGGGGTGCCCTCACCCCGCGAGGCACACGTTGCGCAAGCCATAACCCCGCGGGGTGGGGGCACCCCGACCACAGCAAGGCACCAGAGCCCTACCTGATCTCCAGCAGCTCGACCTCGAACACGAGCGTCGCCTTGGCGGGAATCGGGCCCTTGCCGGATTCGCCGTAGGCGAGCCAATACGGGATGATGAGCGTGCGTTTCTCGCCCTTGAGCATCGTGGCGAAGGCCTCGTCCCAGCCCTTGATGACGGTGCCGGTGCCGACGCGGAAGGTGTAGGGTTTGCCGCGGTCGCGCGAGCTGTCGAATTTCGTGCCGTCGAGCAAAAGGCCGTCGTAATGCACGACGAGTTCGGCGCCGAGCGCCGGGGGCTGGCCGGTGCCCGGTGCGCGGCGGAGGTAGCGCAGGCCGGTGGGGCTGGTGTGGGCCGTGCCATATCGCACCTTGAGGATGGCGTCGTCCTCGGTGCTGAGCTGCGGGTTTTCCATCATCTGCCGCATGTATTTGTTGGCCGGCTGGTCGCTGGCGCTGTGGCGGCGGAAGATGCCGGTGCGGGCCTGGAAGGCGATGAAGGCCAGCACCAGGCCGAGGATGAGGAGGATGGCGAAGGGACGCATGACAGGTGTCCGAATGTGCACCTGGCCGAACCGGAAAGAAAGGGCGATTTGCGGAAGATTCGCGACCCGCCGGTTCGCGCCGCCGCCGCACCAGGAAATCACCTTATTCAACCTACGGCGCGTAGGTGATTGTGCGCAGGCCGGCGACGCCCTGCACCGTGATGGTGATGCCTTGGGTGAAGTTGACGGGGTAGGTTTCGTTGGCCACGTCGTTCTGGCCGCGGATATAGTTGGTGGCGCCGACGAGCTCGCCCTGGGCCACCGTCGAGACGCCATTCTCCAGGTAATACTGGTCCGCGGCGGCGGACAACTGGCGGGCGTTGTTCAGCACGGCCTTGTCCTGGGAGGTGGCGCGGACTTTCTGAAAGGCGGGAATCGACAGGGCCGCCAGCATGCCGATGATCACGACAACGATCATGATTTCCACCAGCGTGAAGGCGGAACGCCGCGGGGTGTTCATGGGGGGCGGGGTGGGGCGAACACCCGGACCCAATCACTTTTTGGCCAAAAGGTCGAGCGCGGCGGCGGTCATGGCCGTGATGCCGGTCTTGATGGTCGGCTCGGGCAGCGGGGCGAACTTGCTGGAGTGCAACGAGGGCAAGGGGATGCCGGTGCGCTGGCTCTCGGCAACCTTGGCCGGGTCGACCGCGCCGATACGGAAGAGGCAGACCGGCACCTTGTCCAAAGTGCGGCCGAACTGGCTGAAATCCTCACCGCCCATCTCGGGGTCGATGGACCGCACGTTGTCCGCACCCAGCCAGGAGGTGAACGTGGCGCGCAGGCGCCGGGTGAGCGCCGGATCGTTGTAGGTGGCGGGGGTGAATTCCTCCTCCTTGACGGTGACGACGGGCAGCAGATCGTCGGGCAGGCCGGCGGCGATGGCCTCGCCGCGACAGATGCGGCGGATGGCCTCGATGGTGTGCGCGCGCACGTGGTCGGAGTAGGAGCGGAGGGTGAGCTGCAGCTTCACCTCGTTGGGGATGATGTTGTGTTTGGTGCCGCCGTGGATGGAGCCGACCGTGATGACGGCGGGATCGACGGGCCGGGTCTCACGGCTGACGACGGTCTGAAGCGCCACGACGATGCGGGCGGCGAGCACGATGGGATCCTTGGTCGTGTGCGGGTAGGCGCCGTGACCGCCGATGCCGCGCACGGTGATGTCCATCGAGTCGACATTGGCCATGATGTAGCCCTCGACGGTGCCGACCGTGCCGGCCGCCAGCGTGGCGCTGTCGTGCAGGGCGATGGCATAGTCGGGCCTGGGGAATTTTTGGTAGAGTCCCGCCGTGAGCATGGCGCGCGCGCCGACGCCGATTTCCTCGGCGGGTTGGCCGATGAAAACGAGCGTGCCGGACCATCGGTCCTTCATCGAAGCGAGCATCCGGGCGGTGCCGGTGAACACGGTCATGTGGATGTCGTGTCCGCAGGCCTGCATTGCGACCACTTCCTGGCCGGAGAGGTTGGTGACGCGCGTCGTGCTCGCGTAGGGCAGGCCCGTTTCCTCGGCGACCGGCAGGCCGTCGAGATCGGTGCGGATCAGCAAGGTGGGGCCGGTGCCGTTCCGCATGACACCGACGACACCGTAACCGCCGAAACGCTCCGTGACTTCGAAGCCGGCGGCACGCAGTTCGCCGGCGACCTTGGCGGAGGTCTTCTCCTCCATGAGCGAGAGCTCGGGGTGGAGGTGCAGGTCGGTGTAGAACCGCTCGAGCGCGGGGTAGTCGGCGGCGAGCTTGTTGGCGACCTGGTCGCGGACACCGTCGGCGGCGGGGAGCCGGCTGACAAGCAACGTGGCAACAAGAAGGCAGGGGAGGAATTTCATGTTATTGGTATGTCGTTATGCACTCGAAGTCGCGGGAGGGCATGTTTGCAAGTGATCCAAGTGGCTGCGGCTTCTCGGTTCGACGGGCCCGTTCGACGGGCTCAGGGTGGTGAGCAAAGTCGAACCACTCACGGCTCAGAGCTTGTCGAAGGGCAGCCGCAGAATCACCGGCTGGAAGCCGGTGCCACCTCGAACAATCGCTGGCCGGGAAGCTCACGCAAATCAGGTTTTCGGCTTCGGTTCGAACTGGAAGATCAGGAGGTCGAGCATGGCGTCGACGGAATACTTGGCGAGGTCGGCGGGGGTGAGCGGGTTGTCCGGGCCGCGGGCGGCACGGGCGAGTTCGGTGTAGCCGGCGGCTTTCGCTTTCACCGCCTTGTAGAGGGCGTTCTTCACTTCCATCGTCCGCTGTTTCTCGGGGTTGAACATCGGCATGAGGTCGTCGCCGACCCACACATACCACTGGTCCTTGTCGGCGAAGTAGGCGGCGAGCACGCCGTTTTTGTGGATGCCGAGCGTTTTCGCGAGCTGCTGGACAAAGGGCGCGGGCGTCTTCGCCTCCTCGGTGGGCGTGAAGGTCGGGTAGACGCGGGCGTAGAGGCGCTGGCCGGTGGCGCGTTGGAAGTTGGCCAGCTTGTAGTTGAAGTTCTTCGCACGCGGCACCTCGGTCGGCAGCACCTTCGCGGGGTCGTCGAAATGGGTGGTGGCGCCGGGCTCGGGGGCGCCGGAGTATTTCACGCCTTTAGCGAGCAACGCATCGAAGGCCGCGGTGTCGGCCTTGAACGCCTGGGCGGCCGCGCCGACGCGGATGATTTTTATGGCGAAGGCGTCGTCCGGTTTGATCTGCGGCAGCACCTCGAGTCCGCGGATGGTGCGACCGAAGACGCTGTGCAGGTAGTTCAGGCGGGTGCAGTCGCCGAGCGTGACGAAGAACTCGCCGCTGTTGGTGTCGGGACCGCCGTTGGCCATCGAGAGAATGCCCGCCTCGCCGTGGCGCAGGCCGGGGACGAACTCGTCGGGGAAGCTGTAGCCGGTGTCACCGTCGGCCGGCGCGAGCGGATTGCCGCTCTGGATGACGAAACCCGGCACGACGCGATACCATTTGAGGCCGGTGTAGTAGGGCTGGCCCGACCGCGGGGCGAGCGTGCCCTCGGCGAGGCCGACGAAATTGGCGACGGTGAGAGGAACCTGTTGGTGGAACAGCTCGGTGACGAACACGCCGTGCGGCGTGGTGAACTCGGCGTAGAGGCCGTCTGGCAACGGCGGCAGGGAAGTCCCGGCGGGTTTTTCCTCGGCGACGAGGACGGAGCCGGCCAGCCATGCGGCCAGCAGGACTAGGGTCTTGGGTAATCGCATGGGCGGGACGATAGCGGGGCGGACGAGGCGGGCGAGCCCGATTGCGTGCGGTGAGTGGTCGCCGCAACGCGTATTCACGAAAGGCCCCAATCATGAACCACCAAGGCACAGAGAAACAAAGGTCGAAGGAATTCCACCCTTTGTGTCTTCGTGCCTTTGTGGTGAATCTTTCTCGAAAAGAATTTCCTGACAACCATGCGCGAAATCGTATGAACTCTTCTTTTCCAATCGCTTGGATGGGTAAGTGAATTGGCGGTGGGTGGTCGCCGATTTCCATATCGGCGACAGGCCTTCGCCAAGGCTACGGCCCGCAGGCAGGCGTCAGTGTGGAAACCGACGCCCACCTCAAGACCCAGGCTCTTACAAAAACGAGCAGATGTATTCGCAAAGGCCGGTGGAGACCTCGATGGTGAAACCGCTCTTGCCGGGCACGTCGAAGAAGGTGCCGGCGGCGTATTCCTTCACCGTGGTCTGGCCGTCGAGGGTGACGCGGCAGGAGCCGGCCGTGATTTCCATGCGCTCGGGCGCGCCGGTGCCGAAATGGTAGCTGCCTGGGTAGATGAGCCCGAGGGTCTTCTTCGCGCCGTCGGGCAGCAGCACGGTGTGGCTGACGACCTTGCCGTCGAAATAAACGTTGGCCTTGGTGTGGACGGTGACGCCGGAGAATTGGACGGGGAGGGACATGGAGGGATGAAGTGAGGGTGACCCGCCGTCGCCCGGTGGGCTATGGCGAGGCAGGAAGTGAGAGTGAAGGTGGCCGGATGAGTCAACGGGAGGATGTGTCATGCCGGCTTAAGAGCCTATCCGAATATCGATACACGCGTTCGTAAATGCCGCATTGTAGGTCGGGCTTTACGCCCGACACGTCGGGGATAAACCCCGACCTACATGTCCAGCCGCAGAGGCTCATCGGCTGGAAGCCGATGCCACTTTCGAACTTGCGCGTGGCATTGATCGAACAGCCTGCGAGCGGGACCGCATGTTGCTTTGGGATTGAGGCGCGGGCTTGGCGATATCGCGGCCGGTGAAACATTTTTCCCGGCGGGCGTGAGCCGGCCGCCGGCGGCACCGGCATTTTACGCGGAAAGCATTTCGGGGCTTGGATTAGTTCGCCCACCTGAGAGCTTTTGGCCGTCCGGCGGTGCCGGATCCTACCCCGCATGTCCTCCCCTTCGCCCCACCCCGAGGCGTCCCCGGCCGTCTATCGCGCCGGCACGCTGACCTACACGAAGCGGGGACTCACCGCGGTGTTCGCCTGGCTGTTGGCCGGCGAGGTCATCTTCACGCTGATCGACATGATCGAGCCGAAGGTCCTGCCCGTGCTGCTGAAGGTGCATGGCGCCTCGGACAAGGAGATCGGCGTGATCGTGGGGTCGTTCAACGCGGTCCTGCAGCTCATCATCATGGCGCCGCTCGGTTACTACTCCGACCGGCTGCGCACGCGCTGGGGGCGGAGGATTCCGGTGCTGTTCTGGACGATCCCCTTCGTCACGTTCTTCCTGGCGATCACGCCGTTCGCGCCGGAGATCGCCGCGTGGCTGGAACGGCACGCGGTGCTGGGCGACTGGTTGCGCGCGGTGCCGTTTGCGCCGGTCATCATCGTCTTTGCCGTGCTCGTGGTCCTGTATCGCTGCGCCCAGACCGTGACCAATGTCATGTTCTTCGGCCTGCTGCGCGACGTGGTGCCCGACACGCACATGGGGCGCTTCCTGGCGCTTTTCCGGGTCTTCGGCGCGGCCGGCACCTTCATCATCACCTACTGGCTGCTCGGTCTCGTCACCACCCACAGCCGGGAAATATTCATCGGTGTGGCGCTGCTCAATCTGGTCGGTTTCAGCGCGATCTGCTGGTTCGTGAAGGAAGGGGAGTATCCGGTGGTGAATCCGCCCCCGGCCCCGGCGCCCGGCGAGGCGCGTCGGTCCGCCTTCTGGACCGCGGTGAAGACCTTTGCCTCCGAGTCCTACCGGCATCCGGTTTATCTTTGGGTTTATTTCATTCGCGTCTGCCTCTACGGCGCGCTGCTGGGATTGTCGGGCTTCATCATCTTCTTCCCGCAATACGAGCTGGGCATGAGCCTGACCGAGGTCGGTCACATGTTGTCATGGCCGGCGCTGGTCTGGGTCGTGATCGCTTATCCGGTGGGCCGGTTGGTGGACTCGCGCGGCGCCGCCTACGTGCTCGGGGTGGGCTTGGTCGTGATCACTCTCGGCTACGTGCTGTCTTTCTTTCTCGTCGTGGGGCCCTGGACGTTCCTGATTTCCTCGCTCGTGACGGGTGTCGCCTTCTGGGTGGTGATGATGGCGCAGCTCAAGCTGACGCAGGAGATCTTCCACCCCATGCGCTACAGCCAGCTCGCCGGCGCCAACACCATCGTGCAGTCCATCCTCATCGCGGTTTTGATCAGCCCCGGCTGCGGCTGGATCCTCGATGCCATGAAGGGCTGGCAATACACCCTCACCATGCCCGCCGTGGGCGATGTCGTCCTCGGGCCCTACCGGTTTGTGAACCTTATGCTCGGGATTTTGTATGGGCTCGCATGGTTCGGCCTGCGGCAGGTCCGCAAGCACCAGTTGAAGCATGGCGGGCCCGATCATTACGTGGCGCCGCTCTGAATTATTCAGGGCGGGATCGCTGATCCCGCCTTGCTGGGGCTGCATGGCTCCAGTGGCACCGGCTTCCAGCCGGTGAACATCTGCGGCTGGAAGCCGCAGCCACACAGGCGGGATACGGCGATCCCGCCCTACAGTTCAGGTGTCCGCCTGGCCGTCGCAGTCACGCACGCGCAAGTCCGTCACGCCGGCGAGTGCCCAGCTGCCTGCATCGGCTCCCTCCGGCAGGCGGAGGCCGGTCAGGTCCGCGCCATGCACGTCATCGAGCATGATCGCCGGACGCCGGTCGGGCTGGAGCAGGCGCAGCGTGAGGTTGCTGAGTTGGATCCGGGCGGCATGGCGGACATAGACGCCCCACGCCGGCAGGGTGCCGAACAACAGGGGCTCGGGATAATCCCGGACCATTTCCGGCACGAGGCGGCGCGCGTCGGCCGCCGTGCCGCCGCCGCGGGAATATAATTGGATGCCGTCGAGCCGCACGTCGGTCACCGGGTGGCCGGGCAGGCCGGCGATGAAGAGGCCGTGTTCCGGCGCCACGTCGTGGGCGATGACGTTGCTGATGGCGATGCGGCAGGCGGTGCCCGGCGCCTTCGCCCCGGGGGCGCGCAACCGGCCGGCCAGACGGATGAAGACCGGCGCGTTCATCACCTCGCGCATCGTGAGATTTGAGACGACGACATCCTCCATGACGGCGCCGTCCACCTGCTCGAGCGCAAGGCCGCGGCAGAATTCAAAGAGGCAGTTGGTGATCGCGATGTTCCGGAAGCCGCCGCTGCCCTCGGTGCCGAGCTTGATGCGGCCGATCGGCCCGCCGCGGTGGAGGACCGCGCGCGAGCGCGTGCCGTCGTAGAGCGTGCCCTCGACGAAGCCGCTCACGTAGCAGTCGCTGATCGTCACGTTCTCGACCGGCTTCAGTCCGCCGAAGCCGCACGAGGATTTCACGCAGATGCCGTCGTCCCACGGCGAGTTGACGGTGCAGTTGGAGATGCGGACGTTGGCGCAGGCGTCGATGTCGATGCCGTCGCGGTTGGTGTCGATGAAGACGTGGTCGAGGGTGACGTGTTCGCAGGCGGCGGCGAGGATCGCGAAATGCCCGCCATGCAGGATCGTGAGGTCGCGCACGAGCACGCGGCGGCAACCGCGCAGGGCGATGGCCTTGTTGCCCACACCGGCGGGGAGGGTGTCGACGGCGTTGGGATAGCCGAATTCGCCCGGCGTGAGCGCGCCGCCCTCGGGCGTGACGGGGCCGTCGGCCTCGAGCACGTCCGGCAGGTGACCGGGCGGCTGCGGCGCGACTTCGCCCACGGGGAGGGCGAGGCGGCCGTTGCCGCGGCTGAGGCCCCGGCCGTAGATGCGGCCGGGGCCGAGGATCGTCACTCCTTCGAGATCCTCACCCCAAATGAGGCTGTTGCGGTAACGTGAGTGGCCGAAATCCTGATGGATGTTGGGCGGCGCGTCCTCTGGTGCGTCGTAGCCGCCCGGTTCGCCGGTCGCCGGCGGATCGGCGGCGATCAGCGTGGCGCCCGGGCCCAGGCGCAGCGTGAGGTGGCTTTTGAGCCGGATCGAGTGGCTGAGATAATCCCCCGCCGGCAGCACCACCGTGCCACCACCCGCGGCGTGGGCCGCGAGGATGGCCCGGTTGATGGCGTCGGTGTCGAGCGTGCGCCCGTCGCCGACGGCGCCGTAACGGCGCACGTCGAACTCACGCGGGGTGTCGGTGGTCGTGTTCACGAGATGATTCGGTGCAGGACGGGATCGGCCGTTTCGACAAGCTCAAGGCCCCGAGCCTGTCGAGGGGCGATCCCGCCCTACAGCCTGAATGCCAATGACCCGGGATCAGAAGTTGATGGTGGTGCTGAGCCGGATGTTCCGGCCCGTCGCCGTGGTGATGCCGGTGCCAGCGACGCGTCCGCCCGCCACCGCGATGTAATCCTTGTCATCGAGCACATTGTCGATGGTCAGGCGGGTGGTGATCCGTTCGTTCCAGCGGTAGTTGCCGCCGAGGGTGGTGACGTATTGCGGCTTCAGGTAGAAACTCACCTGTTTCACGACGTTGAGCGCGGTGAAGTTGCCATCCGGCACGTCGCCGGCGCGCTTGCCGCTGTAGCTCACGCCGAAGTGGACCGCCAGGCCCTTGAGCTGGCCGTCCTTGAAGCGGTAGTTGAGCAGCGCCGAGGCGTTGTTGTCGGCCACGCCGCGCACCATGCGGCCGAGACTGTCGCGCATCTTGAGATGCGAGTAGGTCGCGATGGCGGACAGGTTCGGGGTGAGGCTGCCCATGAGCTCGACCTCGTAGCCCTTGTTGCTGAGATCGGAGACGAGGGTTTGGGGCACGGTCTGGTCGGTCTGGTAGGCCGGGTTCGGGACGGTCACGTTCGTCTGCGAAATCTCGAAGTAGGAAGCGTTCAGCGACAGCTTGCGGTCGAAGAACTCGGTCTTGACGCCGATCTCATCCTGTTCGCCCTGGCGCCAGAGCGGCAGGTTGTTGGCGATGACCGGCGAGGCGTTGTTGGAGCGGCTGAAATAGACCGCGACGTTGTCGCGCACCTTGAACAGCGCGCTGGCGCTCCACATGTTCTTGGCATCGTCGAGGATGCCGGGGGCGGCGCCGGTCAGGATGTTCTGCGAGGTCGTCTTGGTGCTGTAGCGCATCAGGCCGCCGGTCACATAGAGCCGGTCCGACATGAAGCCGAGCCGTTCGTTCACGTAGGCCTGCACGTTCGTGTAGGAGTTGCCGTTGTAGAACGAGAAGGCCGTCCCATACACGGGCGTGACGTTGTAGTTCGGCGCGTTGAGGTTGATCCCCGGCATCGTGCCGTTGCGGCCGCGGCCGTAGGCGCTCTGCCGCGAGTAGCCGAGACCGACGACCGTCTGCGAGCTGACGCCGCCGAACTGGTATTTGGCCAGCAGGTCGGTCTGGAAGTTCGCGGTCTTGCGCCGCGTCGCCTGGATGTCGCCGCGGTTGGGGATGTTGGTCGGGTCGAAGAAGGGCGAGAAGGTCGAGACCGGGACGCCGCCGACCATGGCCCAGGTGTAGTCCTGCGTCAGCTCGCCGGTGGCCGGGTTGTAGCGGTTGCTCAGGCTCGGGGTGGAGAGGAAGTTCTGCTCGGAGTCCTCGAAATAATAGCGGCCGTTGGCGGCCATGCGCAGGTCGATGTGCTCGTTCACGCTGGTCGTGAGCACGGAGAAGAGATCGGCGCTGTGCGTCTCCACGTGGGCCCAAGGCTGGACGCCGTTGAGGCTGTCGGGGGCGATGCCGGGGGCGAGATAAGGATCGTCGGTGGCGGCCGTGACATCCGGGTGGATGATGAGCAGCGGTTCGCGCGGGATCCAGTGTTCCGCGGCGACGAGCTTGACCGTCAGCAGGGTCTTGTCGGAGATCCGCCAGGCGAGCATGGGGGCGAAGGCCCGGCCGCGGAGGTAGGAGTCGTCGGACCAATAGCGCTTGGAGTCCTGGCCCGACAGCACCATGCGGTAGGCGAATTTGTCGCTGTTGGCGATGGGGCCGCCCACGTCGAGCATGGCCTTCTGGGAGTCGAACAGGCCGATCTGGGCGGTGAAGGAACGCTGCCGGCGGAAGGTCGGGGACTTGGTGATGATGTTGAGCGAGCCACCGGGGGCGCCGGCGGGCGAGAGGATGGCGTTCGGCCCCTTGCTCACCTCGATGCGGTCGACGACGGATTCGTCGATGTTGTCCGCGTCGGCCGACTGGAGGAAGTTGTCCACGGTGCGGGCGCCGTTCTGGGTCTCAAAGCCGCGGATGATCATGCGGTCTTGGAACTGGACGCCGCGGCCCTCCTGCACACCCGCCACGTAGCGGGTGACATCGAAGACGCGGTTCGGGGCCAGGTCGTCCATCATGTCGCGCGTGATCACCGAGATCGTGCTCGGGGTGTCGAGCAGCGCCGCGCGGACGCGCACGGCGGAGACGGCATCGGCCGCGCGATAGCGATCATTCGATTCGGCCGAGACCGTGAAGGGGGAAAGGACGACGACCTCTTCCTTGGCGGGGGCCGCGGGCGCCGGATTCTGCGCGGCCAGCGGCGCGGAGGAAATCAACAGCAGCGCAAACAGCACGGGGAGTGCGGACGGACGCGAACGGCGAGCCGGGGCTCGCGCGGGTAGCAGGGTATTCATAGGGCGGTGGGGGTTGGTGGGGCCGGACCGGATCAGGCGCAAGAGGGGGTGGGCGTTTGATCCGGCCGTGTCGGCCGGTTGGCGTTGGTCGACGGGCGGAAGCTGCCGTGCTCCGGTCCGCCGGCCAAGCCTGCTGCTGCTTTCCACGTAAAATGAATTGCGCCCTCCGGCGGGTTCCGCCCTGCTGGCGGCATGGCTGCCCCGAAACCCCCGGCCAATCCGCCGACGCTGCGCGAGATCGCCCGGCGCGCGGGCGTGAGCCACACCACCGTCGCGCTGAGCCTGCGCAATCATCCCTCGATTCCGGAGGAGACGCGCGAGCGCCTGCGCCGCCTCGCCGACGGGCTCGGCTACCGCTCGAACGTGCTCGTGTCCGCCCTGATGAGCCAGGTGCGGTTGAAGCAGCACAAGTCCGCGCCGGAGGTGGTCGGGTTCCTCACCGGGGGCGCGACGGCCGATGACTGGAAGAACCACTCGTTCAGCGTCGGTTGCTTCGAGGGGGCGCGGCAGCGGGCCACGCAGCTGGGCATGCGCATCGAGCCGTTCTGGCTGGGCGAGGGCGGCGCGGGGTCGGCGGCGGCCTGCCGCATGTTCCAGGCCCGCGCCGTGCGCGGCCACCTCATCTGTCCCTTCCCCCATCCGGTTTACGCCCATGAACTGGATTGGTCGCACCTCATCTGCGTCGGCCTGGGCTACGTCTTCAACCATCACGCGCTGCACCGCGGCACGCACAATCATTTCCGCGGTTCTTTCCGCGCTTACGAGCAGCTGGCGCACCTCGGTTACCAGCGGATCGGCCTGATGCTGGACCGCGAGGAGAATAGCCGCGTGAACTACCTGTGGCTCGGCGGCTACCTGGCTGCGCAGAACACCTTCACCGGCGCCCGCCTCGCGCCGCTCCTCACCACGGCGGGCAACGAGGTCCGCCAGGTGAAGAGCTGGATGAAACGCATCCGGCCCGACGCCGTGATCGGGTTCGGCCCCGGGCAGTTCCATGCCCTGACGCGGCTCGGCTACGATATCCCCGGCGACGTGGCCTATGCCGCGCTCGACGTGGAGCAGACCCGGCTGACGCACGTCGAGGCGGTGGCGGGCATCAACCAGAACCTGCCGCTGATCGGCGCCACCGCGATCGACATCCTCGTGAGCCAGCTCTACCACAACGAACTCGGCCTGCCCCAACGCCCGGTGTTCAGCATGATCGAGGGCTACTGGGTGCCCGGGCGCACGGCGCCGGCGGTGAAACCGTAGGGGCGTCGCTCGGCGACGCCCTCACGCACACCAAGCGATCACGCCTACGCGGGCGTCGTCGAGCGACGCCCCTACATCTTGTTCAGCGCTCGATTTTCCCGCCCTCGAACTCCACAACGTAGACCGTGCCCATCGCGTCGTTGGCGTAGCGGCTGGCGTTGAAATAACGCCGGCCGTCGGCCGCGGTCTTCACCGCATACGGCGTGCGCTTCGGGTCGTCGAGCTGGTAGACGGTGGTGATCTTGTTTTTGAAGGCCGGCAGATGGAAGATGCCCTCCGCGCCGTCGCGCTCGACCCGGAAGAGGGTGAAGTAGAGTTTGCCGGGCTTCGCCGTGCAGCGCCAGTCGGTGTGGGCGAGGAAGACGGGCTGCCCCTTGGCGTCCTTCAGGTTGGTGGCGTAGTCGCCGAATTCCTCGCCGAAGGGCGAGCGCGTCGTGCCGTAGATGGCCTCGGCGTTTTGCTTCAGCCATTTGCCGACCTCGCGGAGATTGTCCTGACTCGGCTGGGGAATGACGCCCTCGGCGGTGGGGCCGACGTTGAGCAGGTAGTTGCCGCCCTTGCTGGTGATGTCGACCAGCTTGAAGATGAGTTCGCCGGGCGATTTCCAATTATGATCGTCGGTGCGGTAGCCCCAGGTGTGGTTGAGCGTGGCGGGCACCTCGAAGGCCTCGTCGGAGGCGGTCGGCGGAATGGCGTTGTCGCCGGTGCTCCGGTAATCGCCGACGGCGCCGAGGCGGCCGTCGATGAGCGTGTCCGGCTGCAGGGTGCGGACGATGTCGGTGAGACGTTTCGGCCGGTCGCCGGTCATCAGTTGCGGCGTGTCGAACCAGATGAGGCACATCGGGCCGTAGTTCGTGAGCAGCTCGCGCAGCTGCGGCTCGACCTTGTCGCGGAGGTATTGGTCGTAGGAGCCGTCCTTGTCCTTCACGGCGTTCGGCGGGAAATCCCAGTTGTTGCCGGCGCCGCCGCGCTCGTGCCAGTCCTGCGACTGCGAATAATACACGCCGAAGCGCAGGCCGCGCTTCGCGCAGGCGGCGGCGAGTTCCTTGACGACGTCGCGCTTGAACGGCGTGGCGTCGACGACGTTGTAGGGGCTGGCGGCGGACTTGAAGAGGGCGAAGCCGTCGTGGTGCTTCGAGGTGATGACGACGTATTTCATGCCGGCGTCCTGCGCGAGCTGCGCCCACGCGTCGGCGTCGAACTTCACCGGGTTGAACTGCGCGGCGAGCTGCTCGTATTCGCCGACCGGGATCTTCATGCGGTTCATGATCCATTCGCCGATGCCGGGCGAGCGCTCGCCCTTCCAGTAGCCGGCCGGGATGGCGTAGAGGCCCCAGTGGATGAAAAGACCGAACTTGTCGTGCCGGAACCACGCGAGACGTTTCTCCTTCGCGGCGGGGCTTTCGGGGTCGACGGCCGGCGGAGTGTCGGCGGCGCGGGCGGGGAAGGTCGGGGTGAGCATGAGCGCGGCAAGCAAAGACAGCAGACAGGCTTTGTTTTTCATGAGGTAGAAACGCATGCTACCATCAAAGAGAGAGGCGGCAAGCCGCCAAGACGGCCGGGCTTCGTGGATTCCGGCCGGGTTGATCTGTTCCAACCCGATCTCCTTTCGGCGCCTCTTGACCGACTGGATTACAAAGGGAACCGGTAAGCGGCTCTTTCTTTGGCCGGGCGATCCGGACTATGTGCTCCGATCGTCCATCCTGTCACCGATGCTGGATGCCGTCCCCAAAACCCCCATATGAAAAACTACCCCCGTCCCGAATCTTCAGCTCCCTATCCGAGGCTCAAAACAGCTTTTATTACTTTCAGTGCTGTGGTGGGACTCGGGCTTGGCCCGCTCGCACTCCACGCCCAGGCAGACGCGTCCACGAAGGGCGAGGGGACCACCGAGGAGGTGTTGACGCTCTCGCCGTTCGAAGTGACCTCCAAGGTCGACCGCGGTTACGGCAGCCGCTCGGCCATGGGCGCATCGCGCATTGCCCTGTCCCTGCTGGAAACGTCGGCTTCGGTCGTCACGCTGAACGAGACTTTCATGAGGGATGCAGCCATGGTTGACGCCCGCGACGTGCTGCAATTCGTCTCCGGCGCCCAGACCTCGGGAAGCTCGACCGTGACTCCCGGGCAGGTAGAGACGAGCATCCGTGGATACACTTCGGGCGTCTCGATGCGCGATGGGTTGCCCGATGCATTTGCCGCGGGCGACGTGATCAACCAGGAAGGCTCCGGCGACGCGCGCATCGAGGTCATCAAGGGTCCGGCGGGAACCCTTTACGGTTCGCACAGCATGGGCGGCATCGTCAACATTGTGAGCAAATGGCCGGAATTCACGCGGAAGACGCGCCTCGAGCTGCAGGCGCAGTCGTTCGAGGAGTTTGCGCGGGGCGTGCTCGACACGACCGGTCCGATTGGCAAATCCACCGCCTACCGGGTGGTGCTTTCCGAGCGGGTCGGCCAGCGGTTTTACGACAACGAAAAGGACGCACCCAACGACTTTTTTGCCGCCAATATGTCCCTGATGCGCGTTTGGGAGGGAGGCAGGGCCTGGGCGCGGTTCAGATACCTGAACGTGGCGGTTGACCGCGGTCAGGGGCCTCAGGCCCTCACGGGTTATTTGACTCCCGGCGCGACCCAGGCCCCCGTGGTCACGAATCCGGTGTTCAGCTCCGCCGCCGACCTCAACACGATGCCGGAGGACGACATATCGAAGGCCAACATCGGGCAATACGAAGCCGGGTTGGAGCAGGCGTTGAACAAGGGAGGGAATCCTTGGACCATCCGCTTGGTCGGGCGCTTCGGCTCCGGCCACGGCGACACGTCCCCAAGTTACGCCGCGGCGGCGCCCGTTCCAGTGGATGCCCAGGGCAGGATCGTCACCTACGTGAACGCAAACGGGGTGACCACCAACGGCAACGCCAGCTTCATCTCGGCCCTGGACCCGCGCGTGGCGGACTGGCGCAGCACCGTGACGGTGCGCGACTTCATCGGGTCGAGCAAGAACGGCGGAGCCTACATGGACCTGGTCGGCGGTTTCGAGACGGGCTTCCTGAAGCACAAGCTGCTGGTGACGTCATCGCTGGCTCGTTCATCCAGCCAACGGGCGTTCTTCTTTTGGGCCCTGCCGAACCCGGCGAACACCACGGCCGTGGCCAATTCCTTTTCCGTGGCCAGGCTTGATCCGGCTCTGGCCGCGATCCGGGCGGCGGACATTTTTGCGGCGCCCACCGGAAGGCAGTTCAACGCGTTCAACGGGGAAGCCGAGGCCACGCGCTTTTCGGGCGGGTTGCAGGACAACATCAGCCTGCTGCGCGACCGTTTGATTCTGACCTTCGGGGCGCGCTATGATAACGCGCATCTCAGCAACCGGGCCTACAATGCCGCCGCCAGCCTGGCCGCGTATGAGCTGGTGTCCGGCGCCACCGCCATAAACTCGGTCGCCCAAGATTGGAGCTTCAAGGGCGGCGGTGTCTATAAGATCAACCGCGGAATCAGCCTGTTCGGACAGGTCAGCGAGACGTTCAATCCCGTGACCAGCATCAATGCCACCACCGGACAAAAGAATCCCAACCAGAACGGCAGGATGAAGGAAGCCGGCGTGAACGTCGAGCTGTTCGACGCGCGCTTGGTCGCGACGGCGTCGGTCTTCGACATGGAGCTGACCAATGTGTTGATTCAGGTCGTAAATCCGCCGGAGCTGGGGGGTGGTTTCATCCAGGTGCCCGCGGGCGTGCAGAAGACCGACGGGTTCGAATTGGATCTGTCGTGCCAGCCGGTGAAGGGCCTGAATCTGATGCTCGCCTACAGCGACGTGACCTCCAAGAACGCGACGGGGGGATACTTTCGAAATGTCCCCATCGATCCCACCTGGTCGCTGTTCGCCCGCTATGAGTTCCTGCAGGGGCGGCTCAGGGGTTGGTTTGCGGGCGCCAACCTGAAACACATCGGCAAACAGGCGGGAGACGCCGCCAATACCTTCTTTCTCGACAGTGCCGACGAGGTCGGAGGGCTGCTCGGCTACAAGGCCAAGACTTGGAGCGTCCAGCTAAACGCCTACAACCTCTTCAACAGTGATGACATCGTGGCCTCGGTCAGCGCTACCGACGCCTTCAGAATGGCTGAGCGCCACTATCGCCTGACCCTCCGATACGAGTTTTAAGGGGTCGCGGAGGAGCCGTCTTTCGGGTCAGGGTGGAAGACGGCTCCCCGATTCCCCCAATCATCCTGAATTTCCCCCGGCCGCGCTCGCTCCGGGGGAAGTTTACCGGCACACCATGGTGCTCGAATTTTCCACTCAATGAGAACAATCGCCCAATGCGCCCTCGCCATCCTCGCGGTCATGCCTGTGACGGGCATGTCGGGTTCGGACTCCTTCCCGGATGTCATCACGCCGGATGAACGTGCTTGGATCGCCGGGAATGTGCCCTTGTTGCAGTGTCCGGATCCGGTTCTTCAGGACGTCTATTACTTCCGGTGGGCGATCTATCGCCGGCACTTGCGCGAGACCAAGGATGGTTGGGTGGTATCCGAATTCATCCAGCCGGGGCCGGGCGGAAAACACGGCACCATCAATGCGGCGGCGGGGCACCACATTTATGAGGGCCGCTGGTTGCGGGATCGCCGCTTCCTCGATGACTACAGCCGGTTTTGGTTTACCGATCGGGAGGCCAGCCCGCATCTCTATGCCGAATGGATCGCCGATGCCATCTGGGCCCGCGCCTGCGTGACCGGGGATTTCAAGCTGCCCCAGGAACTATTGCCCGGCCTGGTGCGCAGCTACTCGGCGTGGGAGAATTCCAGCCTGCATCCCAGCGGGCTCTATTGGTCGCACGATCTGGCCGATGCGATGGAGTTTTCGATCAGCGGCGACGGCTTCCGGCCCACGGTCAATGTCTATCAGTTTGGAAATGCGCGGGCGATTGCCCGGATCGCCGACCTCGCAGGTGATCGCGCCCTGGCCGAGGAATACACCCGCAAAGCCGAGGAACTGAGGCGGCTGGTCCAGACCCGCCTCTGGGATGACGAGGCCCGCTTTTTCAAGGTTTACCCGCTCTCCGATTCCTCGATCGAAAGTTATCTCAAAACCAAAGGGAAAACACGCCGCCTTCCCGACCGGGAGCGAGCCACGGTCATCAGTGATTGGAGCTTCCACCAGATCGCCCCGGAGCGGAACGTGCGGGAAGCGATAGGCTATATCCCCTGGTATTTCGGCCTGCCCGGAACGGATAAAAAAATGAACGAAGCCTGGTCGCAAATCATGGATCCGGCTGGTTTTTGGGGATTCTATGGACCGACGACGGCGGAAAGACGGCACCCGGGATTCCGCATCGAAACCATCACCAAGGCATCGGTCGGGGCCTGCCAGTGGAACGGGCCAAGCTGGCCCTTCGCCACCAGCCAGACGCTGACCGCCCTCGCAAATTTCCTGCGCGACTACCCGGCGCAGGAAATCATCAGCAACGCCGACTATTTCCAAACGCTCAGAGCGTATGCGGCATCGCATTTCGTGCACAGCCCCGGCGAACCCCCGCGGCTTTTCATTCACGAAAACCTCAATCCCGACACAGGAGAATGGCTTGTTTACGAATATCGAAAGCGGAATGAGCCGCACCGAATCCGGATCGGGCAAGACTACAATCACTCCACCTTCAACGACCTGGTGATCAGCGGACTTCTTGGCATCGAGCCAACGAGCGATGGCTTGCTCCGGATCCGCCCCTTGCTTCCGGCGGGCGTCTGGCCCTGGTTTGAGATTCGCCGGCTACGACTGTGGAATCATGACGTGGATGTGCGATACGATCACACCGGCGAGCATTTCGGGCTCGGGCGGGGCCTGGCTGTCTGGGTGGATGGCGTGCAGGTGGCACGCCGCCCTGATCTCGGCTCATTGAGCATCGCGCTGAAGCCGTGATCCGGCTCGAAGAATCTCTGCGCGAGGCACCCACTATCGATTTGAAAACCGGGGACAAAGTTTCCGGTTGCGGCCGGTTGAAACGCAGCATCCGCTTGGATCCATCGTGAAAAGACTGATCGTCGACATGGATGGCGTGCTGGCTGACATCTACAGCCAGCTGCTCGCCTATGATGAGCGGGATACGGGCCGGCGGAAGTCGCCGGCCGAAATCGCGGGGATACCCGAGAGCAAGGTCTTTCCCGGACTGATGGCTCATCTGCACACCCCGGGTTTTTTCCGCGGCGCGCCGGTCGTGCCGGGCAGCCGCGAGGTGTTGGAGAAGTTGAACGCCGGCTATGAGCTTTTCGTCGTGTCCTCGGCGACCGAATTTCCGCTGAGCCTGGCGGAGAAGCAGGCGTGGCTGCAGGAGCATTTCCCGTTCATCACCTGGCAGCAGCTCGTGCTGTGCGGCTCGAAGCGGGTGGTGCAGGGGGACATCATGATCGACGATCACTTCAAGAATCTGGACGGCTTCAAGGGCCGGACCCTGCTGTTCACGCAACCGCACAACCAGATGGCCGACAACCGCGGGCACGAGCGGGTCGATTCGTGGGCGGAGGTTTCCGCGCGGCTGCTTTGACCGGTCGGCGGCGAAGCCCGGTCATTCCTTCCGTTCGTCGAGGGCGTAGTTCAGGAACGGGATCACCACGAAGGCGGGCAGGGACACCACGATGCTCAGCACAAACAACCCCGCATAGCCGAGCCATTCCTGGCACACGCCGCTGATCATCCCGAACAGCATGTAGCTGGTGTAGATGACCGAGGCGTTGAGCGCGACATAGGACGCCGGGTAGCGTGAACCGGCGGCCATGCGGAACATGTAGTAGTTGATCATGGTGAACCCCAGGCCGAAACCAAAGCTTTCGAGCCCGAGCAGGGTCAGCAGCACGAAATCAAGCTGCCAGACGCCCATCCCGACCGCGCTGAGATCCCAGGTGTGCAGGGTGCGGCCGGCCTGATTGGTCAGCGCGAGGTAGATGTAGATCGCCTTGGGCAGCTCGGCGGCGAGCGAGAAGGGCCAGATCACGCGACGCAGGCCGTGCTTGCGCAGCAGGACGCCCGCGATGGCGCCGCCGGCGATGCCGCAGGCCGTCATGACCCCGGTGAAGACGCCGACCTCGGCGATGCTCAGGCCGTAACCGCCGTCGGCCGGCGCATCCATCAGGAAGGCCACGCCCATCTTCGCCAGAAAGGTTTCGCCGGAGCGCATGAAGAACAGATAGGCGAGGCCCGGCAGCAGCGCCGGTAGGGCGAAATAGTCGCGCAGCATCTCGCGGTAGGACTGGCCCGGGGCGCGGACGTCGGTCACGGCCGCCCGGTCAGCCACCGGATGAGGGAAGGCCCAGCGGGTGTAGAAATAGAGCGGGGCAAAAACCGCCAGCAGGCCGGCGGTATACAGGCCCCACGTGATGCGCGGGTCGCCGTAGCGTTCACCGACTCCGCCGACGATCGCCAGCAGGATGGAGCCGCTGAAGATGGTGGCGGCCCGGCCCCACATCGGGTCGAGCCCGGAGAAGAGCGCCTGCTCGGGCTTGGTCAGCGAGAGGGTGAAGAATCCGTTCAGCGCCACCTGATGGATGGATTTCACGACCGCGAGCAGGAAGAGCATGGCGAGGTAGAACCACAGCGAGAACTCCGCCATCATCAGCGGCGCCGCCAGCAGCGCCACGCAGACCATCAGCCAGGCGCCGGCGTTCACGCACCACCAGCGGCGGGTCCGGTGTGAATCGACCATGGGCCCGAGCAGGAACTTCAGCGCCATCGGCAGCGTGGCCAGGGTCGCGTAGCCGATCACCGCGTTCGAAAACCCGAGCGACTTCAACAGGACGGTCGGCACGGACACCAGCACCGGGTTGATCAACCCTTGCCAGGTGCCGATGCACGGCGCGAAATGCCAGGCGGAGGTCCGGCCGCCCCGGCCCAGGACATCTGCCGGCGGCCCGGCTGTCGCGGGAGGGGGAGGAGGAGACATGGGGAGGGAAAGCGACGTGATGAAAGGTTACTTCTGCGGGACCGCGGCAAGAGGATGGGGGACGCGGCCGGCCTCGATCAGGCCCATCAGCGCGGGCAGGCCGCCCCAGGTGAGCAGCGGGTGGGTATGCGCGCCGACCCCGCCGGTGCCGTCGATCGCGGAGAAGTTTTCCGGCACGGTCCGGGAGGCACGCCAGTTTTTCACCAGCAGGGCGAGCGATTTCTCGACCACCTGTTTCTGCGCGGCCTTCTGGCCGTAACGCTGCAGGCCCAGGTAAACGAGGAAGTTGAGCGGCGGCCAGATGCGGCCCCGCATGTAGAGCTGTTCGGAGAACGTGGGATCGTTGCGCGGCGCGGCGGGGATCATCCATTCGCCGGCGTATTCCTCCGGATTCAACAGATGCTCGTTCACCAGGCGGCCGGCCTGCGCCGGGGTCGCCACGCCTGCGAGCAGCGGATAGAACGAGGTCGGCGAATGACGGCGGCTCGATTCGCCGTTGTCGAGGCGGCGGTTGAGATAGATGCCCTGTTCATCGACCCACAGGCCTTGCAGCTTCTGGGCGTAACGCGCGCCGCGTTCGCGCAATTCGCGGGCGTCGTTCTCGAGTCCGAGCACCGTGGCGAGTTCGGCCAGGGCGGTGCAGTCGGTCACATAGAGTGAATTGAGGCCCACGTCCTCGATCAGCATGAGGTGCGTCTGCGGATCGAAGGGCGCCTGGTCATACATGGGGGAATTGTCCAGCGCCTCCAGCGCGGCGCCGGCGGCGGTGTTCGGTTGCACGAACTCGGCCGGGTCGCCCACGCGCGGCTCGAACGGATTGGAGCCGAGCGAGAGCGAGCCGGCCGTGTTCTGCCGGGCGCGGTCCCACCAGCGGTTCCAGGCGAGCAGCGCGGGCCAGACGGCGGCCAGCGCCTCGCGGTCGGGCGCCATGTGCCACAGGCCCAGCACGCACAGGCCGGCGACGGGCGGCTGCGAGCGGTCGCGCGCGGCGCGGCCCGTGCCCTGGACCACGTTGGAAACAAACGACTCGTCCACCATCTCGCGGAACGTTTCCAGCAAAACGGCGTAGGCGAGGGTGGGATTCTCCACCGAAATCATCCAGGCCGTGAAAAAACTATCCCAGCAAAACACCGCGTAGCCGCCGCGGATGCAGTTCCAGTCCCGCGCGACCGGACAAAGCACGCGGGCGAATCTCGGCTCGTAGATCACGTTCCACGCGAGGGAAGCCTGCATGGCGCCGTAAGCCTCGCCCAGCGGACCGTGTGTGGCATGACTGGCGGCAACGCGTTCTCGTGCCGCCGTGATCAGGCGCTCCACTTCCGCCCGCCCGGCGCGGACACCCGCGCTCACCGCGATCGGTTGGTCCAGCCGGAGGGAAAGATAGGGCGAACGCACCGGCAGGTTCGGATCCTCGACGTGAACACCGTCGGCGTGCACGGGAATCTCCCGGCCATCGACCTGCGCGACGAGGGAGTGCTCATCCCGCCGCGTGGCATGGCCCGGGCGGTTCCAGAGAAAGGAGGCCTGCACCGTGAGCACCCGCAACCAGGGATCGTTCTGCAGCGGGGTGACCAGTGCGACCCAGTTGTTCCCGGTGGCCGCGGTTTCGATCCGGAACCGCGCGCCGCGCAGGTTGACCTCCAGCTGCGTGTAGGAACCGTCATAGGACCGCGGGCCCGGCAGAACCTCGACCGTGTTGCCGAGCGGCAGCTTTTTGTCGGTGCTGGTCAGCTGCGTGCCGGGGGTGCGGCCCATCTCACGCCGGCCGAAAAACGCCTCGTTCAACCACACCAGTTTATCGGGGGCGGCGATCCCCAGGGCGAGGCACAGCCCGTCCGGCAGCAACACGTGGTGCAACACGCTGCGCGTGTCCCAGGTGTTCCAGCCGCGGGCGAGGACACGGTGTTTGGCTTCGGCTACGGCCAGGGTCTTTTCAAGGATGCTCATGGGGATCAAAGGGGATGGTCGGATCGGGTGGGGCATGCGCTTCAATCAGGCGGACCGGAGGCGACCGTCCCGCCAAAGCAACTCCTTCCGGCCTGACCGGCAAACGCCCCCGGGTGCTCCCCTTTGGATACCACATGCGCCACGGGTCCGGCGCCGCCTCACCGGTTTCCGGAGGTAACCACCTAGGCGCGCTTGTTTGCGGAGTCGTCACTGGCAAAACAGCCGGCGTTCCATTCACTCCCATCCGACGCCCTTATGAAAATTACCCCCTTGATCGCCCTCTGGCTTGGCTGCACCGGCCTGTTTCCGGCGGCAATCGCATCCGTGCCGGTGTTGCCGGGCACCGCCAAGTTTCCCGTCCCCACGGTGGACTATTCGGGCGATGTCTCCCGGCAGGTGGTCATCGCCCGAGGCACGGCGGACATTTACCAGGGCCATCCCACCACGGTGCTGATGCCCGACGGCAAGACGATCTACTGCGTGTGGACCATCGGTCACGGCGGACCACTCGGACCGTTGAAGCGCAGTGATGACGGCGGCAAAACGTGGAGCGACCTGCTTGAAGTGCCGAAGAGCTGGCTGACGACGCGCAATTGTCCGACGATCTACCGGCTGAAAAACCCGCAGGGCGTGGAGCGCCTTGTCGTCTATGCCGGTCACGGGCCCGGTCTCGCCTCGCCGATGCACGTCTCCTTCTCGCTGGATGAAGGCAAAACCTGGAGCGAGATGAAGCACACGGGGCTGGAGGGTGTCGCGATGCCGTTTTGCGCGGTGGTGCCCGTCGAGGGCGGCAAGCGCCTGCTCGGTGTCACCAACATCCGCCGCCCCGGTGAAACGAAGGAGGATCGCTCCAACGTGCTCGCGCAAAGCTTCTCCTCCGATGGCGGGCTCACCTGGAGCCCTTGGAAGATCTACGCCGACATCAAGGGCCTCAAGCCCTGCGAACCCGAGCTAGTGCGCTCACCGGACGGCAAACAAATCCTCTGCCTCATCCGCGAAAACGTGAAACGCGTGGCGCTTTACATGACCAGCGAGGACGAAGGCCAGACCTGGTCGAAAGCCCGGCCGTTGCCGACCGGCCTGCACGGCGACCGCCACATCGCCCGCTATCTGCGGGACGGACGCCTGGTCGTCTGTTTCCGCGACACCGGGGTCGGCAGCCCGACGCGCAACCACTTCCTCGCGTGGGTCGGCACCTACGAGGACATTCTGGCCGGCCGCCCCGGCGATTACCGCGTGAAGCTGCTGCACAGCTTCAAGGGCGGGGACTGCGGTTATCCCGGCGTCGAGGTGTTGCCCGACGGCACGGTCGTCGCGACGACCTACATCAAATACCGTGAAGGCCCGGAGAAGAACTCCGTGGTCAGCACCCGCTTTAATCCCTCGGAAACCGATCTCCTCGCGCGCCAGAGAAAAGCCGCCCGCTGATCCGGATCCGTGCCATAGGTTCCCCGAGGAAACCAGCACGACACGGTTGGCGGTGCGCTCCGCCTCGCCTGTGTTCTCGTCACCCCCAAGCGCAACCCTTCGCTTCCCCCGCCATGAACCGTCTTCCCTTGCTCCGTCGCCCATTCCCCGCCGCCGGCCTCGCCCTCGCCGCGCTGCTTCTCCCGGCCGCATTCAGCCAGACGACCGCGCCGGCCAAAAATCCGCCGCCGGCTCCGACCGCCACGGCGCGGCCGGTGATCGATGACGAGGTGCTCGAGCTCAGTCCCTTCGTCGTGGAAGCGCCGCGGGACGACAGCTACGGCGTGCTCAATTCCAACTCCATCACGAGTTTCAAGACCGACCTCGAGAAGCTTCCCATCTCGGCCGACGTGCTGACGGAGACGTTCATGGAGGACACGGCCAGCTCGACCCTGGAGAACATGCTCCGGGATTATTCGGCGGGTTCGGGAACCGGCTCGGCCGCCGGCGATGTCAGCGGCATCCCCGTGACGGATCCGATGGACCGCGGCGGTGGCGACAGCGTCTCGGCCGGCGTGCAACTGCGCGGGTTGGGCGCGGCGGTCGTCAAGGTCGACGGCTTCATGCTGCCCGCGCCCGCCGGCACCGGGCTGAACAGCAATTTCGGCACCGAGCGGGTCGAGGTCATCAACGGCCCGCAGTCGTTGCTCTACGGCAACGGCGGCGGCGGCGGCGTGGTCAACACCATCCTCAAGCAGGCCCGGTTCGGGACCCGGGACAAGGGTTCGTTGAAGCTGCAGATCGATCAATACGATCACGAGCTGGCCCAGTTCGACTACAGCCTGAGCCGGGGTCCGCTTGCGGCGACGATCTCGCTTTTGCACGAGGATCTGGGAGATCGCCGCGACTGGATGGGCGGCCCGCTGAAGGGCGTCTACGGCCAGCTCGCGTTCAAACTTGGCTCGCACAGCATTCTCCGTCTGTCGGGAAAATACACCGACCTGCACCGTTTCACCCAGCAGTCGGCCATCATGGACCAGATCGGCGGCACCGCCGTGGACGCGCGGCACAACCAGCGTCTGCGCTACCTGCTGGCCACCGATCAGATCGACGCGAGCGCCGAAGGACCGAGCGGCGACGGACCCCTGCTCAACGGACACGTGAACTGGGACAACGTCGACTCCTTCGGCGGCGCCCTGCGTGAGGAGATTTCCACCTCGAAGATGGGCGCGATGACGGTGGAGTCCAACTGGCGCCCCTGGCTGGCGACGCAGCTTTCGGTCGGCTACTGGACGAAAGACAGCATGATCGGCTACGGCAGCGGCGTGGATTTCTTCGCCCCCAATGCGGCGGGCAATCCCGTCCCGGGCGAATGGACCGCCGCCAGCGGCGGCAGCACCGGCGGCGCGGCCTCGGTGCAGCCTTCCGATTCCAAGGCCTACCGGTTTTCCGCCCTCTTCACCAACGAGCTCTTCGGCGGCCGGGCGCACAGCCAGACGATCGTCGGTGCCGAATACATCAAGAGCAACTTCGCCAACGAGAGCTGGGCCTACTTCGAGGTGGATGGGAACGGCAACTTCCTGCAGGACGCCGGCGGCTTCCGTTTCCCGTATCGCCTGGACGAGGGCGATGGCGCCAAGCCGTATTGGTCCGTGCAGAACGGACCGGTGAAATACCCGTGGTATAAGATCGGCACCGAGACGATCACCTACAACGGCAAGACCTACCGGCTCGCGCTGAACAAGGCCCTCGACCCGGCCCTGATCTCGCCCTCGAACCCGCAGGGTGTCGTCACCCACGCGGACAACAACACGCTGTATCTCCACAGCCGGGCCTCCAGCGGCGGCATCTTCGCGGTGAACTACACGAACTGGATGGACGGCCGCCTGACCACGCTCGCCGGCATGCGCTACGTCGACGCGCGCAACGAGCAGCTGCCCTCCACCGCCATACCCAAGATCGAGGCGAGCGACAAGACCATGAGTTTCTCCCTCGGCGCCAATTATGCGCTGAACTCCTGGCTGCGGCCCTACATCACCGTCTCCGACACCTACAACCTCCCGGGCATCCTCCTGACCGTGCCGGCGGATCCCATGGGCAACCCGGCGCAGGTCGCCCACTCGATCGGCGAGGAGATCGGCGTGAAGATCGCGCTGGGCCGCAAGCTTTCCGGCTCCGTGTCGGTCTACGCGGTGCAATCGACCTCGGAACCCTACGCGATCAACACGGCGATACGCGACGACATCAACGGCGCCGGCATCAACGGCCGCCACCTGGGCGCAACCGGCTCCGTGATCTCCGTCGATCGCAAATCAGCCGGCGCCCAGGTCGCGATCACGGCCGCGCCCACCGACGGCTGGCGGTTGCGGTTCTCCGCCGCCTACATCAAGGGCACCATCGGCAGCGACACCAGCTTCGCCACGGTCTACAACGACCAGTTCTACACCAACAGCCAGGGCCAGGTGACCTATGCCAACGGCACCGTCGTCCATGTGCTCAACACCGGAACCGGCAGCAACACGCCGGGCACGGCCGCCAGCGGCTCCACCTGGGTCCCGCTGACCATCGCGAAACTGAGCGATCCCAACGACAGCTATTACGTCAGCCCCGACCCCGTCAGCGGCCTGTTCACCACGACCGGCGGCAAGCGCGGCCGCAACGTGCTCAACTCGACCGCCGGTGGCGTGACCGCGAACGGATCGATCAAGACCGGGGTCACCGGCCTGCCGATCTCGGCCTACCAGCCGCAGATAGCTGGCTTCACGCCGGTCTCCGAGATTGTCACCACGCGGTCGGGCGACCGCACGACCGGCTATCCCGAATACAGCCTCAATCTCACGAGCGTCTACACTTTCGCCAAAGGCGCCGCGAAAGGGCTGAAGCTCGGCGGCACGGTGTCGACCGAATGGAACCGCGGCGACTTCTACTATTATCCCGAGGGCTACGGCCGGGACGCGCCGCGCAAGCTGCTCACCTGGCCGATGCAGGTGCGGTTCAACGGCATTTTCGGCTACGAGCGGAAGTTCAAGAAAGTGACCTGGTCCACGCAGGTGAACGTGACAAACATGTTCAACGACTATGATATCTTCATCCGTCCGAATGCGACCCTCGGGTTCGCCGGACAGAAGGACGCGATCTTCATCGGACAACCGCGCGAGTATATTTGGACCAACACATTCAAGTTCTGACCAAAGCCATCCTGGGCCGGGCGCCGCGGGGCGTCCGGCGTTGTTTTGCCGTGCTGGCGGCGCTGCTTTTGACCGCGGCGCCGGCGCTGGCGGCGTCCTCGCCTGCCGCACCGCGCGTGATCGAGCTCTGGCCGGACGGCAGTCCGAACAATCCGGCCGGCGGGCCGCGGCCGACGATGGAGATCTATGCGCCCTTCGTGCCGGAGCACGCGCAGCCCGCCACCATCGTCATCTGCCCCGGGGGCGGCTACTCGGGGCTGAGTCCCTACGAGCGGCTGTTCGCGGAATTCTTCCGGGGTCTCGGCTACACCGCCGTGGTGGTGAACTATCGCGTCGCGCCCAACCGGCACCCCGCGCCCTTCGCCGATGCCACACGGGCGATCCGGCTGCTGCGCGCGAACGCGAAGGAATGGAAGATCCCGGCGGATCGTCTCGCGCTCATGGGCGGCAGCGCCGGCGGCCACCTGGCTGCGCTGGTGGGCACAAGACCCGACTTTTACCGGGATCCCGCGGATGATCTGGCCGCGACCATCCCGGCGCGGCCGGACCGGCTGATCCTGGCGTATCCGGTGATCTCGGCGGTGAACCCCAGCAACAAGTCGCGCTCGTTCGAGCGGCTGATCGGCTTGGACGCGCCGCTCGCGCTGCGGGAGGCCGTCTCCGTTGAACACCATGTCGATGCCCGCACGCCGCCCGTGTTTATTTTCCACGCGGCGGACGATCCTCTGGTCGGGGTGGAGCAAAGCCTGGTGTTTGCCCAGGCCTGCTGGGCCGCGAAGGTGCCGGCGGAGCTGCATGTGTTCCCGCGCGGCGGGCATGGCCGGTTGTTCGCCTACGCGGCGGATGTCAGTCCCCGCTGGCGGTCCCTGCTGCAGGACTGGCTGGCCGCCTGGATCGCCGCACCGGTTTCCCCGTGAAGCTGTCCTGGCCTCATGTGCGGGAATATCTGCAAGCCCACCGGCGGTGGGGGATTGTCGCGCTGCTGTTCTTCATCGCGCTGATCAACAATCTCGACCGGCAGACGCTCTCCGTGCTGGCGCCGACGCTGCGGGAGAAGTTCGGCTTCGGGGCGGTGGAGTATTCCTACGTGGTGGCCTCGTTCCTGGCTGCTTATGCCATCGGTTACACCTTTTGCGGCGCGGTGCTCGACCGCATCGGCGTGAAGCTCGGGCTGGCCATCGCGCTCGGGTTCTGGTCGCTGGCGGGGATGTTTCACGCTGCGGCGGCGGGCTGGATTTCGCTGGCCGTGCTGCGTTTCCTGCTGGGCCTGGGCGAGAGCTTCAACAGTCCCGCCGGGGTGAAAGCCATCGCCGAGTGGGTGCCGCTGCGCGAGCGCGGCCTGAGCATGGCGGTGTTTTCAAACGGCAACATCTTCGGCGCCATGCTCGCGCCGCCGCTGGTGGCGTTCCTCACGCTGCATTTCGGCTGGCGCTGGGGATTTATCGTGACCGGTGCGCTGGGGCTGGTGCTGCTCGTGGTCTGGTGGAGAAATTACGAATCGCCCGAGACCCACCCGCGCCTGTCGGCCGGTGAGCGGGCGGTGATCCTGCAGGATCGGGCGGCGGCGACCCCGATCGGAACGGAGGCCCGTCTGGGCATGTGGCAGTTGCTGCGCCACCCGGCGTGCGCGGCATTCTTCGTGGCCCGGTTGCTGACCGACCCGGTTTCCTATTTCTTCAATTTCTGGCTGCTGGATTATCTGCAGCAGTCCCGCGGCTTTTCGCTGGCGGTGATCGGCCTGGTCGGCTGGCTGCCGTTCCTGGCGTCGGACATCGGCGGTCCGGGCGGCGGGGCGATGTCGGACTGGCTGGTCCGCCGGGGCTGGCCCGCGGCCCGGGCCCGGCGCACGCTCATGCTGGGGGCGGCGTGCGTGATGCCGCTGGCCCTGCTGGCCGTGCGCACGGAGAGCGCCTGGCTGGCCGTCGGCTTGATCGGGGTGGTGCTGGCCGGACAAACCTGCTGGATGGCCAACCAGCTGACGCTGATTTCCGAAAGCGTCTCGCGGCAGAACGTCGCCAAGCTGCTGGCCCTCTCGGCGCTGGGCGGGAGCCTGGGCGGGGTCGTGTCCACCTTGGTGGCGGGGCGGTTGATCGACTCGGCCGGGTATGTCGCGGTGTTCACCGGCCTCGGCTTCCTGCACCTGACCGCCTACGGCGTGCTCGCGCTCGGCCTGCGCGGCAAACGCTCCGCCTGAACGTGGCTTCCGTTGGAGACCAGTCGCTGCGGTTTGTCGGGAGAACAGCAATCCGGTGTTCTGAGGCCCTTCACTTATGCCTCCGCTGAAACCGAACCAACTCCTCGCCCACGCGCGGGAACGCCGCATCGAACACTGCTACGTGCTGGGCAACCACGCCACGCCGCGCCTGGTGGATTTCGTCAGCAGCAGCGGACTGTTCGAGACGCTGTGGTTCGACCTGGAGCACTTCGACATTCCCACGGACCAGCTGGCGGTGCTCAACCTGGTCGCCCGGGCGCATCCGGTGACCACGCTGGCGCGGTTTCATGCGGGCAACTACCAGGCGGTGCAGCGCGTGCTCGAGACGGGGATCGGCGGCATCATGTGCGCGATGGTCGAGTCGGCGGCGGAGGCCGCGCAGATCGTGCGCTGGTCGAAGTTCAACAATCCTTCGCCGGCGCCGGGCGAGGTCACCGGCCAGCGCGGCTGGAACGGCGGCGGCATCGACGGGCGTTACGGCACGATTCCGGCGGCGGATTATGTCTCCTACCAGAACCGCGAGATCGCGATCCTCTGCCAGGTGGAGACGGAGGCCGGCCTGAAGAACGTCGACGCGATCATCGCGACGCCCGGTGTGGACGGCATCTTCTTCGGTCCGGGTGATTACGCGCACCGCATCGGCCGGCTGGGCCAGATCGGACACGCGGACGTGCTGGCGGCGATGAGCCAGGTGGCCGCCGCGTGCGAGCGGCACGGGAAATTCTGGGGCACGCTCGGCATTGGCCGCGAACATTACCTGAAGGTGAAGGCGCTGGGCGCCCGGCTCATCTGCCCGGGCGGCGACGTGCGCACCATGAACCTCGGCCTCAAGGAACTGGCCAGGTCGTTTCAGGAATAAGCCGGGCCGCGACGGCCGGTGACTGCCCATGATCCTCGATCAGCTTGACCAAGCCGCCCGCTACGCCGGACTCGGCGCGGGCTTTGCCTCGGCCTTCCGGTTCCTGCAAACGCTCGACGGCTCGCGACCCGATGGGCGCTGCGAGATCGACGGCGACGCCGTGTATGCGACGTTGATGAGCTATGAGAGCAAGGTTCCGGCCGGCCCGACGCACGAGGTTCACCGGAAATATGCCGACGTGCAGTTTCTGCTCAGCGGCCAGGAAACGATGCATTTCACGCCGGCCGGCCGGCTCGGTCCGGGCAACGGCTATCAGGAGGAAAAGGATTACGAGCTGTGCGACGCGCCCCGGCTGCCGTCGACCCTGACGCTGCAGGCCGGACAGTTCGCGATCTTTTTTCCCGGCGAAGGCCACCAGCCCGGCCTGGCCTTGGGGACGCCCGCCCCGGTGCGGAAGGTGGTCGTCAAGGTGAGGATTTAGCGAAATGGTGGAACGCGGCCTCCGGACGCGTTTTTCCGATGCGAGAATTCTGAAACGCGTCCGGAGGCCGCGTTCCACCCGCCTTGGCGAAGGAGGGGGGGGCGCGCCGCGCCGGGGTGTGGTGCCACTACCCTATTTCGAAGCCGCTTTGGTCTCGGGGCTCCCGGGCGTGCCGAGCGAACCGCCCTTGGTGTAGTTGGGCAGGATGCGCGTGCTGCGCGGCACGATCGCCTCTCCGGCGAGCGATTGGCGCAGCGGCTTGATCAGCTTTTTGGCGAACGCGTGGGGGTTGGTTGCGTAGCGGGTGGGCAGAGGCACCAGGAATTCCAGAAAGGGTTCGTCATCGCGGGAGACGACTGAGACATCCCGCGGCACGCGCAGGCCGCGCTGGGCGAGAACGCTGATGACGGTCAGGTAACTCGCCGCGTTCGACAACAGCAGCGCGGTGGGCGGGTTGGGCATCTCGAGCAGGCGTTGCAGCGCCTTGCCGAGGCTGGCCGGCGAGTGTTCGTGGTGGATCACCAGCGGCAGCACATCGCTGTGGGGCGACTCGCGCACGCCGGCGATGAAGCCGGCCTCGCTCTCGACGTCGCCGGCGCGGCCGGAGCGCTCGTTGAGCAGGGCCACGCGGCGGTGGCCGGCGCCGAGCAGCACGCCGGCGGCGTGACGGCAGAGCGCGTAGTGGTCGAGGTCGACCTGCGGCAGATCGACGCCCGGGTGGCAGGAGCCGGCGATGACGCAGGGGACGGCCTGTTCGCTGAACCACTGCTGCGTGGCCTCGGTGGAATTGGCGAGCAGCCAGCAGGCGGCGGGTTGCTGCACCAGGAGTTTTTCCAGGGCCTTGCCGGGATGGCGGGTGAAATACTTGCGGCCGTCAAAAGTCCGGAGGCGCGCGCCTTTCTCGATGAGGAGCGTCTTGAGGTGGTTGACCCACAGGGAGGTGTAGGGCCGCATGCGCTCGAGCGGATCCGGCGTGAGCAGCGCGACGACCGGCTCGCCCGGCGCACCGGCGGGAGCGGTGGAGGAGGCGCGCGCGGCGATGCGGTTGCCCAGCCCGTGCACGGGTTCGACGCGGCCTTCGCGCTGTAACTGCGCGAGGGCCTTGCGCAGGGTCTTGCGGCTGACCTGCAGCGCCTCGGTCAGGGTGCGCTCGCCGGGCAGCCATTCGGACCACACCCCGCGGTCGATCTCCTCGCGCAGGGCGGCGGCGACCTGGGCGGTCAGGGAGCTGAAATGGCGGGGGTGGGGGGACACGGGTTAGACGATGCTGTTGGGGCGGGCGGCGGCGCCGGTTACCTGGAGCACCTGGCCGGCTCGCTGAAGCTGTTCGCGCAGGGCGGGGTAGGGCAAGTCTTGCATGGCGCAATTCTCCGCCAGGGCCAGCGAGGCCGCGATCGCCGCGGACTGGCCGAGCACCATGAAGACCGGCTCCATGCGGATGGAACCGAAGGCGATGTGCGAGGCCGACACGCACACGGGCACGATCAGGTTGGTGCAGTCGCCGCGCCGCGGGATGAGCGACCGCCAGGAGATGCCATACGGCGGAAACCCCGCGGCCTGCACGTCGCCCTCGTTCCAGAGGCGGCCGTCGAGCAGGAGCCGCCGGCAATTGTGGGAATCCATGCCGTAGGCGCCGAGGCCGGCGGGATCCTCGACCGGGGTGGTGCCGCGGCAGTGGTGCTCGGTGGTGACCACGTCGCCGACCAAGCGGCGCGCTTCGCGGATGTAGAGCGCATGGGGCCAGCCACCGGTTTCAACGAACTCGTCCTTGGTCAGGCCCCACTGGGCATAGGCCTCGCGGATTCCGGCGGGAACCACCTCGTCATGGGACAGGAACCACTGCAGGCCCTGTTGGTAGGTGACGTGGGTCTGGAAAATCTTCTCGCGCTCGGCGTAGCTCGCATCCGGCCACGCGTGGTTCCGGCCGATGAAATCGGTCGAGACCGCGCCGTGATTGTTGGTGTCGGTCTTGCGACCAGGGATCGGGTCGAATTTGGAGAAAACCTCGTTCCAGCCGCCGCGCAGGTAGCGCGCGAGGAGTTCGTAGTCGGCGCGATCGTAGCCGGCGGGGCGGGGGAAAGGCCGGCGGTTGTCCGGGGCGTTGGTGAGACACATCCGGAAATTATAGGCCTGGATGCGGCGGTCGCCGGCACCCTGCATGTAGTCGCTGACGGACTCGATGCCCGGCAGCAATCCGCTGCCGGGTGCGCCTTCGGTCCGATACGGATCCACCGGATAATCGAACTGATGTTTCCGGTGGATCTGCATGCCGTTGACCGTCTCCCCGTAGACCGTGTTGGCCTCACGTCCCACGGTGTAGCGCACGCCGGCGCGCGCGAGAAGATCGCCCTCGTAGGTGGCGTCGATGAACACCTTGGCCCGCACCACCAGGCCGCTCTCGAGCAGGATCGATTCGATGCGGCTGCCGGTCATGCGCACGGCGGCGAGATATTCCCGCCGCAGGACCGGCGTGCCGGTTTCCGCGACCCAGGCGTCAAAAATGCGTCCGGCCGCTCCCGGTTCGAAACACCATTGCTCTTCCTGGCCATAGTGACGGCCGAGCCGGCGGTAGAATTCCCGGGCCAGTCCGCCCACGGTCGCCTTGTTGCCGAAATCCGTCCAACCGAGCCCCGCCGCGGTCATGCCGCCGAGATGATTGCTGTTCTCCAGGATCACCGCCCGGCGGCCGTCGCGCGCGGCTTGCACGGCGGCGGTTACACCGGCGGCCGTGCCGCCGTAGATGCACAGGTCGACCTCAAGGGGATTGGTGGCGGGAGCCTGCCCGTGAGGGGCGTAGTAATGGAGACCGGAAGGATGCGAAGCCATGCCAGGCCAACATGACGGCCGATGCGCGACTTGTAAGCGACACCAAACAGGTCTCCGCGGGAGACCAGCGGACCTGGCTCCGGGGCCTGAAGCCTAGCGCAGTTGCAGAAAAACTGTAGCCATGAATTCCGCCGTAGCGGCGAGCGCCAGCGAGCCAACGATGCATCACTCGCTGGCGCTCGCGGCTACGACATTTTTGAAACCGCGCTAACGATGCAGACCAAAACCGCAAAAGGCGTTTTGCTCCGGACGGGAAGAAGCAGGGTTGTTTCCTATAGGGGCGGCGCTTGACGCCGCCCGCGGGCGTCCACAAGGGACGCCCCTACAAATTGCTGTTTCTTGAGAGTCGCCGGGAGTGGAACGTGGTTTCCGGACACGTTTTTCCGACGCGCGCATCCTGAAACGCGTCCGGAGGCCACGTTCCACCCCCCCCCGATATGCGCTCAGACCTGCTCCTGGTAGAACCGGAAGAGCACCTGGGTGCCGGACTCGGCCCAGCCGCGGCGCTCGATCTCGTCGTAAAGCCGTTTCGCCTGTTTTGTGCCGGGAAGGTCGAGCTTCATCGCCTCCGCGGCTTCGAGTGCGAGGCGGAGGTCCTTGAGGAAGTGTTTCACGTAGAATCCGGGGGCGAAGTCGCCCTTGAGCGCGCGGGGCGCGAGCACGGTCATGGCGGCGCTGCCGGCGGCACCGCCGCCGATGCTTTCGAGCACGCGCACCGGATCGAGACCGGCGGATTTCCCGAACGCCAGGGCTTCGCACCAGGACATCATCACCGACGCGATGCCGATCTGGTTGGAAAGCTTGCAGAGCTGGCCGGAGCCGGGACCGCCGTGGAAAACGACGATCTTGCCCATGAGCGCAAACAGCGGCCGGGCGCGGTTAAACGCCGCTTCGTCGCCGCCGACCATGATCGAGAGTTTCGCCTCGCGGGCGCCCACGTCGCCGCCCGTCACCGGGGCATCGAGGGCGGAGAGCCCCTTGGCGCCGGCCGCCCCGGCGATGCGCCGGGCGAGCGCGGGGCTGGAGGTGGTCATGTCGATGAGCACCGCGCCGGGCTTCGCGTGGGCGATGATGCCCTCGGGGCCGAAGTAGGTCGCCTCGACGTCGGCGGGGAAGCCGACGATGGTGATGACGAAATCCGCCTGCGCCGCCGCCGCGCCGGGCGTGTCGTGCCAGCGGGCGCCGGCGTCGAGCAGTGGCTGCGCCTTGGCCTTGGTGCGGTTGAAAATGTGCAGCGTGTGGCCGGCCTTGAGCAGATGGCCCGCCATGCTGCGGCCCATGACACCGGTGCCGATGAATGCGATGGAATGTGCGGTCATGTGTTGACCGCAGCACTTACCCCGGCCGGTGGCGAAGCAAAATATCCGGGGCCGGCTGGCCGGGATGCCTCTCACGGTTGGCGGTGGCAGATGGCGTGGTGCCCATGGTCGCGCCAGTCTTCGACTGGCGTCCGCCGGTCGAAGACCGGCGCGACTCGGGAAAAGTGGCACCGGCTTCCCGGTTCGGCGGGCCCGTTCGACGGGCTCAGGGTGGTAAGCGACGTCGAACCACTTACGGCCCTGAGCTGTGGTCGAAGGGCAGCCGGTGAATCGATGAATCTGCGGCTGGAAGCCGCAGCCACTTGCGACCCGCGGCACCGGCGGGCTTACTTGCCCGTATCGCTCGTGTTGCCGTTGGGCAGGCGGGCGCGGTCGAGGACTTCCAGCAGGCCGATGCCAACGAAGACATAGGGGTCCTCCGTGCTGAGGTTGTAGCCGTAGCCGCCGGTGAGCATGCCGTCGAGGAGCGACAGGTTCAGGCCCAGGCCGACCTCCACGCTGTCATCGCCCTGCGCCAGGCTCGCCGCGTGGATGCCCAGGCCGGGGTTGACGAAGTTCCAGATCTTTTTGCCTCCGCCCAGCTGTCCGTCCTCCGTGGGGCGCCAGCGGTAGAACCAGTTGGCGGTGGCGGCGGCGTTGGGCCGCCAACGCTTGGGCTGGCCGGCGGGAGCTTCGAGCGGTCGCGCGAAAATGAGCGAGGCGTCGATCTTGCGGTGCAGGCCGAACTGCGTGGTGTCGAGGAGGAAGACCTCGGGTGCCGGCGGGGGCGCGTCGCCCTGCAGGCTGCGGTAGGTGACCTTAACCTGCACGCGGTCGCCGGGCACGAGGCCGACCGAGTCGAGCGCGATCTGGGTCGCGGGGGCGACCTGCGCCTTGAACCATTGCTCGTCGACCTGCACCGCGGCGAGGCTCTCGGGCAGTTTGTCGAAGCCGCTAGAGGTGCCCAGCAGGGCGGCGATGCCCTTGGCGGCGTCGATGATGGGCTGCAGGGTCGCGAGGGTCTCCGTCATGTTCACCTTCAGGTCGTGCAAGGGTTCGATCTTGTCGGCGAGGACCGGGGCGACTTTTTCGATATCGGGCTGAAGCTCGGTGAGACGCCGGCCCCACTGCTCGATAAGTTTGACGGTGTCGGCGGCGGTCGAATCGAGGTTGCGGGCGGCCGCGGTGAATTTACCGAGCGTGCCGGCGAGATCGGCCAGCAGGGCGGGATCGGCACCGCCGCGGAGCGTCTGATACAGCTCGGTCAGGTCGGTGATCTGTGTCTTGAGCGCCTCGACATCCTTTTTGAAGTCGTCGCAGGCGGCGATGAGGCGGATGGCGGCTTCTTTTCGGGCGGGTTCCGTGTTGGGAGGGGCGGCCAGCTTTTCGAGCTCGGTGCGGAGATCGCTGAGGCTGTTGATCGTATAAAGATGGGAGCGCAGCTGGCGGGGCAGGCTCTTGATCTGGGTGCTGAGCTTGGCGAGGGCGGCGGAAAGATCCTGGTTCGTGCCGGACCATTCATCCTGGATCTGGCGCAGCAGGGCGGCGACCTCCTGCGTGGCCTGCATGCGGGCCTCGAAGTTGGCGGCCTCGGCGGCGGTGAGCTTGAGGCTGGTCTTGCTGATGGGATCGGGATTGCCGATGGCGATGTTGTCGTAGCCGGGCACCCCGATGCGCTTGGTCTCGGATTTGCCGTGCTGGAGGAACGCCGAGACGTTGACCTCGACCTGATGTTTGACGAGTTCGGCCCGGTTCCCGGCCTGCAGGCGTTCAATCTCGCGGGTGAGCCACGCGGCGAGGTTTTCGTAGGGGGTGCTGGCGTTTCCGGACGTGTCCCCGGTGAGCACGTCCTGAAAACCGGCGGCCTCGCCGGGGCGGAGGAGCGCCTCCACCTCGTCGATGAAATCATTGGCCTTGAGGTTGAAGGGCCGGATCACGTCCTTCAGGAACTGGCGCGGGTTGGCGCGGGCCTCGGCGGTGCGGGCGCGGGCGTTCAGGGCCTTGCGCTCGGTCGAGAGATCGCGGACCTGCTGCAGGATGGTCTGCAGGCGCTGCCAGTCGGGCGGCGCGGTTCCCGTGATGTTGGCATCGGTGGTCGTCGTGGTGAAGCGCAGTTGGAGCAGCGAGTTCACGTCGACGGGCGTGCGACGATTGAGCGGGATCTTCCGGTCGGAGACGTCGAAGGCCTGTTCATAGAGCTCGGGCTGGCGATCGGTCGCGGTGATGGCCGGGTCCGCGGCGGCGCAGAGTCCGGGCAACAGACACAGCAGGGCGGCGACGCCACGCCGGCGGGAAAGGCGGCGGTCAGTCGGCTTTGACGATGGCATGGCGGACGTAGGTCAGGGATTCGGTTTGGCCGAGGTTCAGCACGTCGTCGGGTTTTTCATCGAAACCGAACACGACGCCGCGTTGCGGTTTGCCGGGCACCCAGGGGAGGACGATCTTCCAGTCGGGGGCGAGGCAGGGGGCGGTGAGGGCAAACAATCCGCAGGCCGCCTGCGCGACCCGCCAGCCAGGATCCTGGTCGCGGCCGACGTAAACATAAACGGCGATGAGTTCATCCTGCAGGGCCTGCTTGAGCCGGGCCGGATCGATGCGGAAAGCCGCGGCTCCCGGGTCCAGCACGGCGGAGCTGGCAAACACGATGCGCCGATCGTTGCCGGGCGGAAGGTCCGGCTGCGATTGCAGCCAGAGCCGCAGGTTCTCGTAGGGGTCGACCGGACCGCGTTTGGTGTCGGCTCCCAGCAGCGCCCTTTGCACGGTCGCGGCGGAGTATTGTTTATCCAAGCGATCGAGATAGGCGTTCACCCTTTGGTTGAACAGCCGGGCCTGCTCGCGGGTTTTTCTGATCGCCGCCGGTTCGCGGCTGGTTGCGACGAATCCCTGCAGGTTTGAGCGCTCCTGTTTGAGCTCGAGGAGTTCGCGGATCTCCGGTTTGCGACGGAGCGTTTCCCCGGTCGGATCGACGGCCGGTGCCGGGTCCTGGTCGGGAGCGGCAACAGCCGCAATAAAAAGCGAGACGGCAAGCACTCCGGCGGCCAGTCGCTGCTGACGGCGGCGGGGAGCAGCCGGCTCAGATGGCGTTGGTGAGTGCATTGCGGACGATTTTGAGGATCACGACTTCCGCCTCGGACAGGAGGTTGTCCGGTTCGCCGTCAAAGCCGAAGACCACGCCCTTCGGCGAGCCCACCGGAACCCAGGCGCGCAACGCCGCCACGTCGCTGACGAGCCAGGGCTTGGTCATGGCGAACAGCGCGCACGCCGTCTTCGCGATTTTCCAGCCATCGTCGCCCTTCTTGCCGATGTAAACATAGACCGCCATGAGCGGGTCGTCGATGTCCTGCGTCAACGTGGCCAGATCCGACTGCACTTCCTTCGGATTGCCGTCCTCATCTTCTTCCACCGTCCAGAATGTAGGCATGGGAGAACTTATTGATGCAGGTGTCGCCTGCCCGAGGCCCGTCTGCGGCGAGTTGATGCTCAATCGGCCCGGTCGATCAAGCGTTTACTGCGTCAGCAGGCTTGATTCCAGCAAACTGCATTTGCATAGGGCGGGTTGATCCATGCGGCGAAAGTGCCCGGGCCGAGGCGACCGACAAACCGCCGGTCAAGGGCGCAGCCCGACGGGATGGACGGCGGGTTTTCCGTCTAGACGGCTGGAGCGGCGGAGCCCACAGTCCTTGGCCATGCAGATCCTGTGAACGTTCTCGGCTCGAACCACTGAAAGACACTCACATCAATATCCGCAGTCTGACCCATTTATCTGCCTTAGGTCCGACAGGAGGTAATCGAAAGTGAAAACACCTGCACTAATTCTTTTTGCCACCATACTTCTTGCGCGTCCCTTGCTACCGGGGGCGGAGATTGATGTGCCCGCATTAACGGTGAGAATTGAGGATGCAATTACTCACCAACCAATTGCTGGAATATCGGTCTACCGATTCTACGAAACAGAACGTGTTCGGCATTTTCTTGGGATCAGGGGGATTCCGTCCCCAGAAGGTGTTTCTGATACTCCTGTGGCAGAGCACTACCTGACCGATAGCAAAGGGGAAGTGAAATTTCCGCAGTATCGGTTGGCGGCACGACTGTATGAAGTCGGATTAGGAGAGATATTGTATATCAATCTTGTTACGCCGGGTGCTGTCGCGGATTCTCGTGATGCCCGAGCATTTGCAAAGAGTCGCTGGCGAGTTACGCCCAATCTACATTTCTCACAGAGCATATCTCATGACAATTTTAACTATTCTAGTATGATATTGCTCCTAAACGTTTCACTGCCGGACGTTGCGCCGAGATATGATGGAGCATACGCATGGTTTTCTTTGAAGAGAACGAGTGCCAGTGTTGTCGTTCAGCTCGCTGGCACCAAGGATGGGAAAGTCGATGGACGGCTTTCGACGGTTAAGTTTTCGCGGGATCCCAAATGACCCCACAAGCCTCCAAGGCCCAGTGAAGCCCTGTGTAATACAGGATGAAAATCGATCCCAATGCCGCGCTCTCACGAACGCTGATGTGCACCCAGGGCAGCACGACCACCTATTACGTGTATGGCCTGGGACTGCTCTATTGAGATGTGAACCCCACAATCCAACCAAAGCACGGTGAGGGCCAGCGGGCCAAAGAACAGAAAATCGTCACTGAGCCGATTCTCGACTACGGAACCTTTTGGCCTCCTTCGCCAACCGCTTAAGCGCCCGTTTCGTGCAGGGCGGCGAGCACGACCGGCATCGATTGCTTCCAGTTTGCGGGATACTGCTCCGAGACCTCGAAGGCCAGGCGACGGCCGCCGGGTGCGGCCTCGGCGACCCGCTGCAATACGAGTTCCTTGAGTTCGCGGGGTGGCAGTTCGTAGCAACTTACATTGAGGTTCGACCAGAACAGCTTGTCGGGCCACGCGGCGCGCGCCTGCGCGAGGGTGAGGTCGCCTTCCGGCGGCGGCGTCAGCGACTCGATCAGGTCGATCGGCGATCGGGCGATCAGATCGCGGCAGACGGCCAGTTGACCGTCGTAGTGGCAGCCGACGATCTTGCCGGCAGCGTGCAGCATCGGGAAGAACTCCTCGTAAACCGGCAGCAGGAATTCCTCGAAACGCCGCGGCCCGAGAGTGTTGGCCATGAAGTTTTCCAGGTTCGACACATAACGCCCGGGACCGGCGGCCACGACTTCGGTGGTGCGGCGAAATTGCCGGAGCAGAGCGCCAAACAGCGCCCGGACTTCCTCCTCGTATTCGATCAGGTGAATGCTGAAATTTTCCAGCCCCGCGAAATCCACCTGAATCTGCTGGAGCGGAGTGCGCCAGAGTTCGGGAATGGCGATGCCCCAGGGCGGCAAGGCGTCGGCTTTCGCCCGGTAATCCTCGTAGGCCGGCACGATGGTGGTGCGTTCGATGATGTCGGTCAGCACCCGGTAATCCTCGGGCGTTTCGAGAAAATATTTCTGCCGCCAGCCATCCTCCCAGGTGGAGACAACCTCGCCGGCCGGTGATCGGCGCACCAGGCGGCGCAACTTGCGGCCGTTTACTTCGGTGGTGATGTCCTCGGTGGTGACGTCGCGCACCGCCGAGGCGAAGGAACGCAGATACCACGTCACCCCCAGGCCCTGGCGGTAGAGATCGCTCCAGGCCGGATCGGCGGCGGTGTGGCGCCACTCGTTCCAGTAAATCGTGTAGGGAATCCGGTCCGGGCGTTCACCGGACCAGAAAGCGTCGATGCGTTCGCGAATCGTCATTGGGGCGGGAGCATGGTGCCGGAGGGCGCGGGCGGGAGAGAAGTCCGGATTATTCTTCCCGTTCGCAGCGGGAGGCCGGCCACCGCATCGGTCATCGAAGTGAACTCTCACAAGCCAACCAAATCGCGGGGGAGACCAGCGTGCCAACAGGTGAGGATAATCGTCACTGGGTAGCGTCTCGGCTATGTCGGCGTGAGCAGACCACGCCCGCCTCATGCCGTTCAACGGACCAGACTGCATGAATTCATGTAGTGGTGGACGTCTTTGAAAGAGATGGGAGCGGATTTATGCTCCGGCATCGGATGTCGCTGATATCCCGTCGGGGCGTAAAGCCCCTCCCACATTCCGGCAGAGGATTCATTCTCGTTCTCGTAATCGTTCTCGTTCTCGGTTTGGCCCGCACACGGCCGCCGGGAGAACAAGAAGCTCTGCGGCTGGAAGCCGCAGCCACGGGGAGATATCCGGGCTAGACGGCTGGAGCGGCGGAGCCCACAGTCCTTGGCCATGCAGATCCTGAACGTCCTTGCGCCGGTGTTCCTGATGATCGCGCTGGGCGCAATGTTGCAGCGGTCGGCTTTCGTTTCGGAGAATTTCCTCAAGGAGGCCAACCGGGTCACCTACTGGCTGGGCCTGCCGGCGCTGCTTTTTTCCCAGCTGGTCGATTCCTTCCACCGGTTTGGCGGCGCCGGGCTCATGCTCACGGCCATGCTGATCGCGACCGTGGCGGTGCTGCTGGCCGGCTATCTCGTGGCGTGGCTGCTGCGCGTGCCGGGCGCGGCGGCGGGAACCTTCGTGCATGGCGGCTTCCGCGGCAATCTGGCGTTTGTCGGCCTGCCCATCGTCTTCTCGCTGCCCGACACGCCGCTGGCGTGGGGCATGACCGTGCGCACCGCGGCGGTCCTGACGGTCGCGCCGATGATGGTGTTCTACAACATCGCGGCGGTGTTCGTGCTGTTGTTCAGCCAGCACACGGTGGGTTGGGCGATGGTGAAGCCGCTGCTGAGGCAGTTGGTCACCACGCCGCCGCTGCTGGCGACGTTCGCGGGCATGGGTTTCGCTCTCGCGGGGTGGACGCTGCCGGCGGCCCTCGACAAGACCTTCACCGCGCTCGGCGAGATGGCGCTGCCGCTCGGCCTGCTCGGGGTGGGCGGATCGCTGGTCACGGTGAAGCTCGGCGCCAACTGGCGCGCTCCGCTCGCGGCCGCGCTGCTCAAGACGGCGCTTTCCCCGCTGCTCGGCTGGGTGGTCGGCCGGGCGCTCGGCCTGGGCGCGGTGGAGATGAAGGTGATGCTCCTGCTCCTCGCGTGCCCCACCGCCATCGTCTCCTACACCATGGCGCTGGAGATGAAGGGCGACGAGGCGCTCGCCTCTGGCACCATCGTGCTCAGCGTGCTGACGTCGGTGGTCACGCTGGCGGTGATCGTGGGGGTGTTTTGAAAAGTGGCACCGGCTTCCAGCCGGTGGGCGAATGAATCTGCGGCTGGAAGCCGCAGCCACGCGGGCGTCGTCAAGCGACGCCCCTGCAAAACAATCCTTGGGCGCCTACGGGATCCGCAGTTCGACGCCGACGCGCAGGATGCCGTCCGTTCCGATCTTGTCGCGGTTGGCGTTGTAGATGTCGGGCCAGCGGCTGGCGTTGCCGTAATAGCGCTGGCTGATGCGCGAGAGGGAGTCGCCGCTGGCGATGACGTGGGTGCGGCCGGCGGGCGGGGTCGGAGCAGACAGCGGAGTCGAGGCCGCCGTCGCCGGCGCCGGAGTGCCGGTGGAACGGGCGAGCATGGTCTTCAGCTGGTAATTCTCGCCGGCGAGCACGGAGTTCGAGCCTTGCAGCTGCTGGGCCAGCAGGCGGGTGGCGGCGAGATCGTTGGTGGCCTGGGCGGACGAGCGCTGGAGGGCGGCGAGCGCCTCGTTGGCGCGGGCGGCCTCGGCCTGCGCCGCGAGCACGCGACCTTCCACGTCGGCGAGGCGGGTTTCGAGGGAACCCTTCTCGGTCGCGAGGGCAGTCGCCTGGTTCAGCGCTTCCGCCTGGGCGGTGGAGGCCGACCGGAGCTGGGCGACCTCGTTGGTGAGAGAGGCGACCTGGGCGGCGAGCGTGTTGCGTTCGGCGGTCACGGCCTCGGTGGTCTGGCTGGCCTTGGCGGCGAGGGTGTCGCGGTCCTGCTCGAGGATGGCGTAACCGCGCAGTGCGGTGGCGAGCTTGGCGTCTGATTCCTCCTTGGCCGCGAGCAGGGTGGCGGCCTCGGCCTTGGCGGCGGCGAGTTCGGCGGACAGATCCGCGGGCGCGGCGGCCGGGGTCGGAGCGGGCTTCGCCCGTTCGGCTTGGAGCGCGACCTGCGCGGCGGACAACCGGCTCCGCGTGTCGGCCAGCGTGGTTTCGAGTTCGTTCACGCGGTTGGAGAGATCGGGATAGGCCGGGGCGGCGCTGCCTGGCGCGGCTTCATCCCGGGTCCGGGTCAGCGCGGCGATCTCCTGCTTGCTGCGATCGGCCTGGGTGGTGAGGACGGCGATCTGGTTTTCGAGCGCGTTGACCTTGCCCGACAGATCGGGGTAGGCCGGCGCGGTCGGTTTGCCGGCCTGGGCCAGACGGGCTTCCAGTTCCGCAACGCGACCGGAAAGATCCGGATAGGCCGGGGCGGCGGGAGCGGCTGCCGCGAGCTGCGCCTTTTCCTGTTCGAGGCGGGCGATGGTGTTGCGCAGGTCGTTCTGCGCGCTGCGGGCGGCGTCACGCTCGGCGGCGATGCCGCCGGCCTGGGACTCGGCGGCTTCCTTCGCCGTGGTGAGCGCGGCCACCTGCTGCCGGGCCTGGCCGGCTTCCGTGGTCAGGACGGTGAGGCTGGCCTCGAGTTCCTTGATCCGCGCGGCATCGGCCGTGCCGTCGCGCATCTGGCGACCGGCGTCGGCGAGCATCTTCTGCATGCGCTCGCGGTCGCCCCGCAACTGGGCGACTTCGCCGGCGAGGCTATACACCCGGCCGGAAAGCTCGTCGCGCTCGCGGCGGAGTTGAACGCTTTCATCGCCCTTGCTACCGGCGGCGGCAAGCTGCTGTTGCGTCTGGGCGAGGGCGTTGTTCGCCGCCACGACCTGGCGGGAGGATTCGGCGAGGGAGGATTCGAGTTCGCTCACGCGGCTGGAGAGGTCGGGATAAGCCGGGGCGGCGGATTTTTCCGCGGCGGCCAGCTTCGTCTCCAATTCGCTCACGCGGCCGGACAGATCCGGGTAGGCCGGGGCGGCGTTGCGGGCGTCCTCCTTCGCTTTGATGAGCGCGGCAATTTCCTGTTTGGCGTTGGCCGCTTCGGAGGACAGGGCGGCGAGGGCGCTTTCCAGTTCGGCGACTTTGCCGGAGAGGTCGGGATAAGCGGGAGCGGCGGGCTTGATGGCGGCGGCGGCGGTCTTGAGCGCGGCGACCTGCGTGCGGAGCTGGGCGGCCTCGGTCGAGGCGGCCTCGACCTGGCGGCGGAGCGAGGCCTTGTCGGACTCGAGCATCTTGACGCTGGCCTGCAGGGTCGTGCTCTCGCGCTGCGAGGCGACGGTCGCACTCTTGTAGGTGTCGAACTGCCTCGACAGGTCGGCGCGCGATTGTTTCGCCTGGGCGATCTCGCCGGTCAGGCTGGAGACGGTGGCTTCGAGCGCGGCGACCTTGTCCGAGAGGTCGGGATAGGCGGGGGCGGTGGATTTCCCGGCCTGGGCCAGTTGGATTTCCAGTTCCGCGACGCGGCCGGAAAGGTCGGGATACGTCGGAGCGGCGGGCTGGGCGGCGAGGGCGGCCTTGAGCTGGTCGATCTGCGTGCGTGCGGCGTTGCTTTCCGCCGTGCTCTGCTGGCTGGCGGCCACGGCGGTCTGCACCGCCAGGGTCGCCTGCTGGTTGGAAGCGGCGAGCTCGGACTCGAGCGCGCGGACCCTGTCGGAGAGGTCGGGATAGGCGGGCTTGGCCTGTCTGGCGACGGCGAGGGCCTGCTGGGTTTCGGTGGCGGACTGGGTGAGGGTGGCGATCTGGCCTTCAAGTTCGCGGACGCGGCCGGAGAGATCGGGATAGGCGGGCGCTGCGCTGCGCGCGTCCTCCTTCGCTTTGATGAGCGCGGCAATTTCCTGTTTGGCGTTGGCCGCTTCGGAGGACAGGGCGGCGAGGGCACTTTCAAGTTCGGCGACCTTGGTGGAGAGATCCGCTTTCGCCGAGCCTGCGGCGGACAAGTCGGTGTTCGCCTTGGTCAATTGTGACTCCAGTTCGCTGACGCGAGCCGACAAGTCGGGGTAGGCCGGCGTGGCGTTGCGGGCGGCTTCCACCGCGGCGGTCAGACGGGAGTTTTCCTGGGTGAGCCTGGCCGCGGTGTCGCGCAATTCGTTTTGGGTGACACGGGCGCTTTCCTGCGTCTGGGCGAGGGCCGCCAGTTCCTGTTTGGCGCGGGCGGCTTCCGCGGACAGGGCGTCGCGCTCCGACTTCAAGCCGCCGAGCTGCGTCTGCACGGCCTGATGGTTCGCGTTCAGGCTGGCGAGAGTCGCTTCGAGTTCGGTGACTTTGCCCGAGAGGTCGGGGTAAGCGGGAGCGGCGGGCTTGATGGCGGCGGCGGCGGTCTTGAGCGCGGCGACCTGAGTGCGGAGCTGGGCGGCCTCGGTCGAGGCGGCCTCGACCTGACGGCGGAGCGAGGCCTTGTCGGACTCGAGCATCTTGACGCTGGCCTGCAAGGTCGTGCTCTCGCGCTGCGAGGCGACGGTCGCGCTCTTGTAGGTGTCGAACTGCTTCGACAGGTCGGCGCGCGATTGCTCGGCGGCGGCGAGTTTCTGCGCGGACTCCTCGCGGATCCGGGCGTTCGCGGCTTCCAACTCGGCGACGCGACCGGAAAGGTCGGGGTAGGCCGGGGCGGCGGGCTTGGCGTTCTGAGCGGCGATCAGCTGCCGGTTGCTGTCGGCGAGCGCCTGTTCCAGCTGGCTGACTTTGGCGGAAAGATCCGTCCTCGCCGAGCCTGCGGCGGACAGCTCGGTGTTCGCCCTGGTCAATTGGGATTCCAGTTCGCTGACGCGGGCAGTCAGGTCGGGATAGACCGGAGCGGACGGTTTTTCGGCCAGAGATTTCTCGGCGGAAGCCAGCTTGGTCCGCAACTCGGCGACCTGGCCGGAGAGGTCGGGATATTGCGGGGCCGCAGGTTTGGCGGCGAGGGCGGCCTGGGTGGAGGCGAGCGTGGCTTCCACGGCGGTCTTTGCCTGGGTCAGCGCGGCGATCTCCTGCTTGTTGCGGGTGGATTCCGCGGTGAGGGAGGCGAGCTGGCTTTGGAGCGTGGCGACCTGGCCGGAGAGATCCGCCTTCGCCGAGCCTGCGGCGGACAGGCTGGTGTTCGCCTTGGTCAATTGGGATTCCAGTTCGCTGACGCGAGCCGACAGGTCGGGATAAGCCGGAGCGGACGGTTTGGCGGCCAGGGCGAGCTCGGCGGCCGACTTCGCTTTTTGCAGGGAGGCGATTTGGGCCTGGGCTTCCGCCTTGGCGGAAACGGCGGCGGAAAGGTCGGCGGACGCGGCGGCGAGCTTCGTTTCCAGTGCGGCGACATCGGCGCGCAGGTCGGGATAAGCCGGAGCGACGGGCTGTTTCGCGCGATCCAGCTGGGCCTCGAGTTCGGCGACGCGACCGGAGAGGTCGGGGTAGGAGGGCTTGGCCTGTTGGGCGGCGACGAGGGCCTGCCGGGAAGCGGCGGCGGATTGGGTGAGCGTGGCGACCTGACCTTCGAGTTCACGGACGCGACCGGAGAGATCCGGATAAGCCGGGGTGGCATTGCGGGCGTCCTCCTTCGCTTTGATGAGCGCGGCAATTTCCTGTTTGGCGTTGGCCGCTTCGGAGGACAGGGCGGCGAGGGAGTTTTCCAGTTCCGCCACCTTGCCGGAGAGATTGGGGTAGGAGGGAGCGGCCTTGGCCTGGGCGAGGGCGGTCGTGAGCGAGGCGATTTGGGCCTGGGCTTCCGTCTTCGCCGATGTCGCGGCGGACAGATCGGAATTCAGGGCGGTCAGCCGGGATTCGAGGGCGGATTTCTGGTCGGCGACTTTGTTGAGGGTCGCCTCGACCTGACGGCCGAAGTCGCGAGAGGTTTCGAGTTCGGCAAGAGCGGTCTGCAGCTCGCGGGTCTTGGCGTCGAGCGCGGCGGTGTCGGGTGCAGGCTTGGGGGCCTGCTCCAAAGCGGCGACCTGCTGCCGGGCTTGGTTCGCGGCGGAGATCGCCGCCGCCAATTGGGCTTCGAGGGAGGACTTTTGGTCGGCGACTTTGTTGAGGGTCGCCTCGACCTGACGGCCGAAGTTGCGGGAGGTCTCGAGTTCGGCAAGAGCGGCCTGCAGCTCGCGGGTCTTGGCGTCGAGTGCGGCGGTGTCGGGCGCGGGTTTGGGGGCCTGTTCCAACGCGGTCAGGGATTGCCGGGTCCGGGCCAGCTCGGTCTTGGCGGATTCGGCCTCGCGGGTGAGGGCGGCGATGCGGGCCTCGGCGGCGCGAACCTGTTCCTGCAGCTGGCGGCCGGTCGCGGCGGATTTTTCGCTTTCCGCGGCCTGCTGGGCCAGGCGCTGGCGGTCGGCGCGGAGGGTGCTGACCTCGGCGTTGAGCTCATTGAGGCGGGCGGAGAGAGCGTCGCGCTCGGCCTGCAAGCGGGCCAGGCCGGAGTCTTCGTCAGAGGTGGCCCGGGGTTCGACGGGCAGCGGCGCAGCGGTGCCACCAGAGGGCGGCCGGGGGGCGTCGACCTCGGCGACACGCGGTTCGACCTTGGCCGGAGCCGGCGCGGTGCGCACGGGAGCGGGAGTGGTGATGCCGGCGGCGGTCTTGTAGGCGGAGAGCTTTTGCTGGGCGGCCTCCAGAGTGGCCCGATCGAGTGAAGCGACGAGACTGTCGAGCGCCCGGCCGCGGGCGCCGTTTTCACGGGCGAGCGAGAGCCAGACGTAAGCCTCCAGCGGATTGGCCGCCGTGCCGCGTCCTTCCATGTAGGCCAGGCCGAGATTGTATTGGGCGATGCCGTTGCCTTTTTCCGCCTTGGCGCGGAGCGAGGCGAGCTCCGCGCTTTCCTGGGCGGAGGCTGCGACGCCGATGATCAATGCAAGCAGGACGGACGAAAACAGACGGGAAATTTTCATGCGGCGGGCGTGAGGTTGGACGGGAACTTTTGTCCGTCCCCGAGCCTGGCTGCAAGCCTGCCCACGCCCTCCATGTAAAAAAGTCGCTGTTCACCCGTCGTTTACAGGGGTCGCGGGCGATCCGATTACGGACGATCGAGCCGGGTTGCCAGCCGGACATTTCACCCGAGGGTGGGCCGGCAGGTCCCTCTGCCGGCAGGAACCTCGCGAGGTGCGAGCGTTACCCGAAGCGGGCAGAGGGCCTGCCCGCCCACCAGCAGACCAATTTGAAGCGGGCACAGGGACGTGCCCGTCCACCAGAAGAGCAACCGAACAGAGCAATACTAGGACTTCGCCCGGGCAACGGCGCGGTGCCACTCGGCGAGCAGGCGTTGCGTCGTGCCGGCCGGAGCCTTGGCGCGGAAGGTGCGGTCGGCCGACCAGAGACGGGCGATCTCGGCGCGGTTTTTCCAGAAACCGACGGCCAGCCCGGCGAGATAGGCGGCGCCGAGGGCGGTGGTCTCGGTCGTGCGCGGACGGACGACCGGGACGCGAAGCAGGTCGGCCTGGAATTGCATGAGCGCGTTGTTGACCGTCGCGCCGCCGTCCACGCGCAGGCCGCGGAGCCGGTGGCCGCAGTCGGCCTCCATGGCGTGGAGCAGGTCGGTGCTCTGGTAGGCGATGCTTTCCAACGCGGCGCGGGCGAGGTGGCCGGCGTTGCTGCCGCGGGTGAGGCCGGTGATGACGCCGCGCGCGCCGGCGTCCCAGTGCGGCGCGCCGAGCCCGGCGAACGCGGGCACGAGATAAACGCCGCCGTTGTCGCGCACGGTCGCGGCGAGTTTCTCGACCTCGGCGCTCTTCGTGATGAGTCCGAGGCTGTCGCGCAGCCATTGGACGACGGCGCCGCCGATGAAGACGGAGCCTTCGAGGGCGTATTCGAGGCGGCCGTCGATCTTCCAGGCGATGGTCGTGAGGAGATTGTTTTTCGAGACGACGGGACTGGGCCCGGTGTGCATGAGCAGGAAGCAACCGGTGCCGTAGGTGTTCTTGGCCATGCCGGGTGTCCAGCAGGCCTGGCCGAAAAGCGCGGCCTGCTGGTCGCCGGCGATGCCCGCGATGGGCACGCCGCGGAGGGCCGGGACGGCCGAGACCTCGCCGAAGACGCCGCTGCTCGCGCGCACTTCCGGCAGCACCTCGCGGGGGATGCGGAGGAGTTTCAGCAGTTCCGCGTCCCAGTCGCCGGTGTGGAGATCAAGGAGGAGCGTGCGCGAGGCGTTGGAGACATCGGTGGCATGGACGCGTCCGCCGGTGAGTTGCCAGAGCAGCCAGGTGTCGACGGTGCCGAAGGCGAGTTCGCCTCTCTCGGCGCGGCGCCGGGCGCCGGGCACGTGGTCGAGCAGCCACGCGAGCTTGGTGCCGGAGAAATACGGGTCGAGGAGCAGGCCGGTTTTCCGGCGGAACAGCGGCTCCAGGCCGCGGAGCTTCAACTTCTCGCACAGGCCCGCGGTGCGGCGGTCCTGCCAGACGATGGCGCGATGGAGGGGGCGGCCGGTGCGGCGATCCCAGAGCAGCGTGGTCTCGCGCTGGTTGGTGAGGCCGATGGCGGCGATTTGCTCCCGCGTCAGATCTGCCTCGGCCATGGCGGCGATGGCGGTGTGGCGGGTGGTCGCCCACAGGTCGCGCGGGTCGTGTTCGACCCAGCCGGGGCGGGGGAAATGTTGGGTAAACTCCTGTTGCGCGGTGGCGACGGAGCGCCCGCGCCGGTCGAAGACGAGCGCGCGGGAGGAGGTGGTGCCTTGGTCGAGGGCAAGGATATGGCGGGGGCTCATGATGGGGCGCAGGCACTGTGGCGTCCTGCTCGCGGTCCGGCAAGCCGGAGGACGGGCCGGGGTCGCAGATTGCAATCGGGTGAATCCGCGCTAAGGTTCCCGTCGTATAATTCGGCGAGCATTCAACCTGTCGATAAACCTCAACCCTACGCCCATGAAAGCCATCTCCTCCCTCAGCCGTTTCGCGCTCCTGCTGGGCCTGACTGCCGCCGGGTCGCTTTCCGCCGCCGACAAGGCCGCGGCCGCGGACAAGGCGGCGGCGGTCGACAGCCGCGTCACCGTCATTTTCGACCACCCGGAAAAATACAGGGACATCAAGGACTACGATTTCGATTCGGACAACGAGCGGGGGCGGGAGCACTTCCTGCCGATGCTCAAGGAGCACATCGAGAAGGAAGCCGTCCGGCTGCTGGCTCCCGGCCAGAAGCTGACGGTCACCTTCACCGACATCGACCTGGCGGGCGACTTCGAGCCGTGGCGCGGCCCGCAGTTGAGCGATGTCCGCATCGTGAAATCGATCTATCCGCCGCGCATGGATTTCAGTTTCAAGATCACCGATGAGAACGACAAGGTGATCAAGGAGGGCGCGGAGAAACTGGTCGATCTCGCCTACCAGATGCGGATCACCCGCAGCTTCAACGACGATGTCCTCCGCTATGAGAAAGACATGATCAGCGACTGGCTGCGCGGGGAACTGAAGCCCCGCAAGCGCTGAGTCACGCCTGTAAATGGGCGGGAGGGGCTTTATGCCCCGACATCAGACGTCGCTCATATCCCGTCGGGGCGTAAAGCCCCTCCCGCATTCCAGCAAAGAAAGAACCTGGCATTGAATTTGAAGCCGCGCCTCAGAAGCGGCAGGTCACCTGCAGGCCGGCGCCGACGTCGGGGCTGGCGTCCGTGAAGCCCGCCAGCCCATATGCCATGAGCCGCCAGCGTGCGTCGAGGTCGTGGCTGAACATCAGCAGCGCATCCGTGGAATCATCCCCGCCGGTCACGATGCGCTGGCGCCAGTTCAGCATGGCGGAGACGACACTGGCGTCCGAGACGCGAAAGTGTGCGCCGGCCGAGACGTAGGCGCCGTTGCGCAACGGGTAGCCCGCGTAGTCCCCCAGCACGCGATAGCCGGTGATGGCGAACGGGGTCGTGCTCCCGAAGGTGCGGCTGAAGGTGAGTTCGCCGTAATAGTCGGCCGCACCCGTGCCCAGGCCGCGGTCTTCGTCGGCGGTAGGCAACTTGACGCGGGCGGTGGCGGCGAGGTTCACCGACCCGAGGACCGGGCCAAATTGGTAGGTCGCGTCGGCATAGATGTCGCCCAGGCCTGATTCCGACTCGGCGGTCGGCCGCGGGGTGCCGGCACCACCGACGATGGTGGCCGGGCCCTTGATCGTGAGATGGGAGAAGCTGGCGTTGAAGAGCCAGGGCCCGCTTTGGTAGCCGAGATTGAGCGGGACGGAAAAGACCTCGGTGTCGGTGCCGAAGCCATAATCACCCTGGCTGTAATCGAATCCGGTGCCGACGGTGATCACCGTCGGCAGTGTGGGCGGAACGGAGGCTTGGACGACCAAGGCGGTGCCCCCGGCCAGCAGGGCGGAAAGGAAAAGAAGACGGAAAGGTTTCATGGCGAACAGGGAGGTGTCGGGTTTGGGAGGCCGGGCGCCGCTGGCGCGCCCCGGGATTGCCCCGGGGCGCGGTTGTTCCAACGGCGGTTGGGCCGAGACGTGGTGCTGGTTCCGGCCTCAGAGCTGCGGTGTGGCGGGTGTGTCGCTCTGGACGGCGGCTTCCGCCTGGATCACGGCCTGGGCGTAGGCCCCGTAGTTCTGGGCCAGGGCGGACTGGATCTCGCCCCACGAGGATTCCTTGGTCGTCTTGACCGAGTCCTTCAGGGTGGCCCGGAGTTCCTGCTCGCGCTGTCGCACTTCGACGAGGGCCTTGGCGAGGGCGGCGCGGGATTTTTCCCCGGAGGCTTCGGCGCGGGCCTGCAGGTTCGCGATATGCTCGGCCGAGGCATCAAGCCGCGCCTGCACGTCGGTGTTCACGCGTCTGCGCTCGGCAAAGGTCGCGGCGCGGATCGATTGCACGGTGCTGGTGGCATCGAGGCTCACCGTGGCTCCGCCCGACATGACGTTGGCGAAGGCCGCACCGGCGGCCTGGCCCTGGGCCGAGGCATGCGTCTGCGCGTTGATGTTCGGCGTGCCGGCGGGCGCGCCGACGGCGACACGGGCCTGGGCGACGCCGGAGGCATTCGGGCTGACCGGCGGAGTCACCGGCGTCCGCACCGAGGCCGCCGCCGCGCCCTGGGCGGCGACACTGGCGGTGGCTGCGGCTGACGGCGGAAGGACGGGAGCACGCACGCTGGCCGCCGCAGCCGTGGCGCTCTGGGCGGCGGTATTGGCGGTGGCCGCGACCGGCGGGGGCGGGGGGAGGACGGGGGCCCGGACATTGCCAGCGGCGCTGGCAGCGCCTTGGAGAGCCTGGGCCGATGCGAACGCGGCAAGCGCGGAGAAGCCTGAGACTAACACGACACTGCGGAGGGTATTTTTCATGGTGGGTTGTCCCTTGGTTGAGGGTTCACCACCAGCGACCAACCGTTGGCCAAAAGAGTTTCGCGCCGTCTGAAATCGGGGAAACTTTTCCGGGTAAAAAACAGGAACAAAATTCCGTGACGCGGGTAGCAAGGACGCGCGCTAAGAGCGAGCGTATCCGCATATCCCCAGACGCCCGCATTGCTGTAGCGGCGGTCACAACGGCGGTCACAGACCGCCGCTACAGCAATGCAAACGGCTGGGAGGGTGCCCTAACGCAGGGCCGGCGGCTCCTCGTCGTTCTCGAAGATGCTGCCCGAGGAAACGGGGGCGGTGCGCCAGTTCAGCGTGATGGTGAGCATGCGGAAGATAAACGTGAGCACGACGGCGATGACCGCGGAGCGGTTGGCCGACAGCTCCATCGTCACGCTGCAAAACAGGAACGTCACCGCGCCGGCCAGCGCCGTGAGCAGATAGAACTGGCCGGGCTTGAAGACGAGCGGCTCCTCGCGGGTGATCAGATCGCGCAGCACGCCGCCGCCGACGGCGTTGACGAGGCCGACGAGGATGGCGGCCGGCGGGGCCAGGCCGGCGAGGAGGGATTTTTGCACGCCGAACGCCGCGTAGGCGCCCAGCCCGAGCGCGTCGATGATAACGATCACCCGCGCGAACCGGTGGATGCGGTGGCCGAAGAGGATGCCGCAGGCCACGGCGGCGATGATGGCCTGGATGTAGCGGGGATTGGTCAGCAGCGGAGTGGGCCCTTGGACGAGAAACAACCCGTCGCGGATGAGGCCGCCGCCGATGGCGGTGACGAACGCGAGGGCCAGCACGCCGACGATGTCGTAGTTGCGCTTGATGCCGGCCAGCGCGCCGGTCAGCCCGAACGCGAAAGTCGCGCCGAGATCAAACAGCACCGGCAGATCGAAGCTGCCTTGCAGCATGGCATGGGGGGAACTCATGGCTTGGCGGGCTCGGCGGGCTTGGCGAGGGGCGGCGGCTCCGCCTTTTTGGCGGGCGGGCCGAAGGTGACGCCCTTCACCGCCTCGGCCATGTCCTTTCTCGCCTGCTCGATGGCCGCGCGGTCCTCGGCGGAATCCTTCACGACCGGCCGGCCGCTGGAGAAATCAATCGTCTGGTTGTCGTGTTGCGTGAGATCCACCGGCGCGGCGTTCACGGCAGCCGCCGGGGTTGCGGGCAAACGCATCTTCGCCCGGCGGTCGATGACATACCAGACGACGAAGCCCATCATGCCGAGCAGCAGGGCGAGCAGGACCATGATTTCCTTGGAACGGCGCACCGCAGCAGTTTGTTGCCCGCTCAGCCCAGCGCCAGAGCAATCACGCCCAGCACCATCCCGGCGGCGGCCAGCAGGCGGCGTTGGGCGTCGGCCTCCTTGAGCAGGTGCGCGCCGAAAAAGGTGCCGATGAGGATGCTGATCTCGCGGGCCGGCGCGATGTAGCTGACCGGGGTGAACGTCATGGCGGTGAGGATGAGGATGTAGCCGGTCGGCCCGAGCACGGCGATGGTGGCGGCTTTGCCGCGGTTCACCCGCCACTCGCGCGCGAATTCGGGCAGGCGTCGCAGGGCAAATGGGGCGAGAATGGCCGAAGTGACAACCTGTGAACCGCAGTCGTAGAGCAGAGGTGGCAGATGCAGGTGCGACATGGCGCGCTGGTCCCACACCGTGTAGCCCGCGATGCAGGCTCCGCAAGCCAGGCCGTAGAGCAGGCCGCGCCTCAGGTGCGTGCGGTCCGTGTGCCACAGGGCGGCGCCACCCGTCAGGTGGAAAACGCTGGCGACAATGGCCAGCCCACCCGCGAGCGCGAGCGGCGTGGGGCGTTCACCGAAGACTAAAATGGCGGCGATTGTCGCCAGCAGCGGACCGGTGCCGCGGGCTAGCGGGTAGATGAGCGAGAAGTCGCCGTGGCGGTAGCCACTCTGCAGCAGCAGCGAGTAACAAGTCTTGATGATGCCGCTGCCGAGGATGACGGGCAGCGTTCCGGCAGGCAGCACGGGATCACGCCACAGCCAGTAGCCCGTCACAACCGGAACGTAGAAGATGAGTGTGATCAATCCGCACAGCCAGACGAACGGCAGTCCGCCGCCAGCACGTTTGGCGGCGAAATTCCACGTCGCGTGGGTGAACGCGGCGATGAGGATAATGCCGAGGGCCAGCGGGGTCATGCGGGGAAGTCCAACATGTCATTCTGAAGGAAAGGAAGAATCCAGCATGATAATCGCCGGCGGCCATGCCGTTGGATCCTTCGCTCGGCTCAGGATGACAGAAGGGTTGTCGCCGATTTCCACATCGGCGACTTGTCGTCGGTATGGAAACCGACGACCACCCCCATACAGTTTCCTCGTCAACCGGTCGATACACCGCGAGAAGCTTGCGAGGGTCGGACTTCGTGTGCTTCGTGCCTTCGTGGTGAAACTTTCCGATCTCCGCCGCGAACTCCGCCCGACGCTGGCGCTGGCCTTCCCGATCATCGTCGGGCAGGTCAGCCAGATGCTGATCGGGCTCACCGACAACGCCTTCATCGGGCGTGTCGGCAAGGAGGCGCTGGCGGCGGCGGCCTTCACGCACGGGGTGTTCGGCATCTTCTACGTCGTGGGCATCGGGCTGCTGGTCGGCGCCGGGGTCTTCGCCGCGCGGGACCATGGGGCCGGGGACGAGGCCGGTTGCGCGGCGTGGTTGCGGCACGGGCGCGCGCTGGCGCTCGCGGTCGGACTGGGGTTTTTCGGATTCATGATGCTGGCGTCCACGCAGCTTCACCGCTTCGGCCAGCCACCCGAGGTGGTGGCGATCGTGCGGCCGTTTTTCCTGCTGATCGCGGCGTCGGTCGTGCCGGCGCTGGTCTTCCAGGTGCAACGCCAGTTCGCGGAATCGCTCGGCCGGCCGTGGGTGCCGATGGGCATCATCCTGGCGGATGTGGCGCTCAATGCGTTGCTCAACTGGATGCTGGTGTTCGGTCATCTCGGGTTTCCCGCGCTCAGGCTGGTGGGCTCGGGCTGGGCGACGTTGATCGCACGGCTTGTCGCGGTGGTGGCCATCGCGATCTGGCTGCGGCGCTCGCGGCATTTCGCGGTGGTGCGGGCGGCGCCGTGGCGCGGCTGGGAGCGGACGCGGTTCGTCAGCCTGCTGCGGCTGGGCGGTCCGGCGGGTGGCATGCTCTTTTTCGAGGCCGGGGCGTTTGCGGCGGCGGCGTTGATGATGGGCTGGCTCGGCACGGTGCCGCTGGCGGCGCATCAGGTGGCGCTCGGGTGCGCGGCGTTGAGCTTCATGGTCCCGCTGGGGCTGTCGATCGCCGTCAGCCTGCGGATCAGCCGCGCGCAGGGCGAGGGCCGGATCGCGGCGCTGCGCCCCATCGGCTTCGGGGCGCTGGCGACGGGCGTTGTCTTCATGGCGGGGTGCGCGCTGGTGTTCGCGTTCGCGGGGCGGTGGATCGCCGCGGGCTTCACCCCGGCGGCGGATGTCGCCGGGCTCGCGACGCAACTGCTGCTGGTGGCGGCCTTCTTCCAGTTGTTCGACGGCGGGCAGGTCATCAGCGTCGGCGCGCTGCGCGGGCTGCACGATGTGCGCGTGCCGACGCTGATCACGTTCGTGGCCTATTGGGTCGTTTCACTTCCACTGGGTTACCTGCTGGCGTTTCACACGCTGCTCGGGGCGGTCGGCCTGTGGACCGGCCTGGCCGCGGGCCTGGCCTGCGCCGCGGTCCTGCTGGGCTGGCGGTTCCACCGGCTGACGCTTTTGCGCTGACCAGCCGCCGGTGCGCCAAGGCCTCAGGGCGCAATCACCGGCAGGCGTTCGTTGCGGTTCCGCCGGTAGATGTGAAAATCACGTGTGTCCGTCGTCAGGATCCGCGCGGCGGGATGCAGTTCGCTCAGGCGGACGAGGCAGGCGTCGGCGAATTGCATCCGTCCTGAATAGCGGGCCATGAGCTGACGCAAGCGCGGTGTTTCGTGGGATAGCAACGGAGCAATCTCCAGCACGCCGGCCTCGACCATTTCGAGCAGCTTGTCGTCACCTTCCGCGCCGAGCAGGTAGGTGGCTTCGGAGATGACCGCCTCGCAGGTCAGAAACGGCCCGGGCAGTTCGTTAAAACGGGCGACCGACCAGGCATGCCACTGATCATCGGCGTCGATGAAACCGATCAGCGGCCCGGTATCGATGATGGTTTTAGCGCCGGCCATAACCGGCCAGGGTCTTGACGCGGCGGCCGGTGCGCACCGAGCCGGCGAGATGGGCGACCTGTTCCCCGGCGCTGACCGGGGCGGCGGCCGACTTGAAGACGAACACCTGACCGTTGCGGCTGCGCACGGTCACGATCTGGCCGCTGGCCGCCGCCCGCTGCATGCGGGAGAAGTTGCGGTGAAACTCGCGCAGGGTGGTTGTCATGTCAGACATCCATGTCTGACATCGTCCTGGCGTCAAGCGGGCGTTTCCGACCAAGCCTGGCGCGGGCGGGAGAGGCCGACCGATGATCTGCCAATAGGATGCGCGTGCCGATTCCGCCGGATGAGGGTTCCCTGATTTGCAGGGGCCTGCTGGCCGGCGGCAGGCGCCTATCCGACCGCGGCGGATGTTGCCTCACTTTATGATCTGCATCTTCCCGTCCTGCACCTTCCAAACGTGTTGATCGGGGGTCGCGACGTAGAAAGGCATGCGATGCAGGAGGCTGAGATAAACATGTGTTTCCAGAGGCATGTCGCTGACCAGGGTGGTCATCGTGAGTGCTTCGAGTTTCTTCCCGGGAGGCAGATTTTTCGGCTTCGTGCTGAGAACCATAAACGATTTAAACAGCTCGTCGCTGCGCTCCAATCGGCCGCCATCCCGGCTGATCATAAACCGATAATGTCCCCCAACCATGACTGCATTGGCTTCGGTGGTGGCGGCCAAAGCGTAAACCAAGAACCCGTCGCTGGCGGGATTCGGCAGCATGACGAGGTTATAGTTTTGGGATGCGGGCCTGGAGATGTTTTTCAGCGCCAGTGACCTCGCCTTGAATTGCGCGTGCTGGTGATCCGATAGCTTCCGGTCCGTGGGTTCAACAATCACCGGTTGCTTCCGGGCGTCGAACGTGACGTCGTAAAACGCTTCGAGGACACCCTCCTTCTCGCGGATAAACCGCACCAGCATCTTTTTTGCATCACCTTCGACGATCCAGCCACGCAGTCCTTCTTTTTGAGGATCGATCTTTTGGGCGAACAAGAGATCGGTCGCGACAGCTGCACGGGTATCCTGATCGAAAATGGCGATACCGAGACTCTCTATGGTCGCTTTCTCGAACTTGTGAATCTCCGCGTGCAAGCCTCCCGCAAGCAGGAGGAACAGGGTGGTGAACGTTCCAAGGGGGCACTTCATAGGTTTTTTGCTGACTGACGTTATCAAGACTCAGCCCAAGGCGGAGTTGGTTGTGGCCCGTGGCAGTAGAAAATCTGACAGCTCTTGCCTGCGCAAGAGCTGTTTCCCTGCGATCAGCCCAGCGCTTCCGCCAAAGTCGCGATGATTTCCTCGACGGGCTCGGTGCCGACGCAGAGGCGGAGGAGGTCGGGGTCGAGTTTGCTCGCGGCGAGCTCGGCCAGGCCGGCGGGCGTGGTCACGAGGTCGTAGTGGGCGAGATACATGAAAGGGCAGATGAGCGTGCGCTTCATGCCGAAGCTCGGGCCCTTGGGCAGGCGCAGGCGATCGTAGAATTTTTCCAGCGCGCCGGGAGCGCGCAACGTGAACGTGATCATGCCGCCGGTGGCGTCGGGGGAGCGCGCGAGCTTCAGGTAGTTTTCGCGGCTGCCGGCCTGCAGCGCCCAAAAGACTTCCTTCACGGCCGGGTGTTTTTCGAGGAAGGCGACGACCTTGGGTGTGCTCGCCTGGATCTTGGCGAGAACGGCGGGGGTCTGTCCGATCTGCCACGCGAGACGGGCGGCGTCGCGGGCGTAGAGCGGCTCGACGGCGGGAGCGAGGAGGGGGCGCAAGGCGGCGGCATCCGGGCCGGCGGGGTTGACCGCGACGAGACCGGCGGTGAGATCGCCTTCGCTGGCGGTGTATTTGGTCAAACTGCTGACGAGCAGGTCGGCGTGGGGCAGGACGTTGAGCGCGAAGACGGAGCTCATCGACGGGTCCACGATGAGGCGTGCGCCGTGTTGCCGGCAAAGCGCGGCAATGGCCGGCAGGTCGGGCGTTTGGACGAGCGGGTTGGTCGGCACCTCGGCGACGACGCCGGCGATGCGGGCGCCGTGTGCGGCGAAGATGCGGGTGAGCGCATCGAGGTCCGCCACGTCGCGCACATAGACGTAGTCTGCGGGCTTCGCGGTGAATTTCTTGAGGATGGCGATGGTGTCGAGGTAGAGCCAGCCGAGCTGGAGCCAGACGGTGCGGCCGCGCGGAGCCTGCACGGTGTTGACGGCGCGGAAGGCGGCGTTGACCGCGCTCATGCCGCAGTTGGCGAGAAAAAGGTCGGTGTCGGCGGCGCCGGGCAGCACGGTGCGGAGCTGGCGGCGGATCTCGGCAGGTGCGTCGCCCGGAAAGATTTCCTCGGGATGGACGGCGTGGCGGAGCTGGAGCGCGACGAGCTGGTCCTCGGCCTCGCGCGAGGAGAGGAAGCCGCCGAGGTTCTGGAGGTAGGTCTTGGCGAGCGCGTAGGTGTCGGCTGATTCGGGGTGCGACACGCCGGACAGACCGCGTTGGGCAAAGAGTTCGGCGCCCCGGTTGGCACCGAGATGGGCCGTGAGGGACCGGGCCATCTCGGCGGAAGAGGTCAGCCAGAGGGTGCGCCCGCGGAGCGCAGGGATCGACGCGATGAAATGCGCGGCGAGCTGCCGGGCGTCGGGATGCACGACGAAGCGCGGGTAGCCGTTGGTGAGCTGGCGGACGATCTCGGGGTCTTTCTCCTCATAGCCGCGGACGGAACGCATCGTGGGCAGGCTGCACGACACGGCGTGCGGACTGTTCGGGATGGGTTGACCGATCGGGAGAGGGGGGAAGGCGGACATGAGGGAGGTGAAGGGCGAAAATTGGCCCGAGGCGGGCGGGAGGCAACTGCGGTTTGTGTCATGGTCGACTGTAGCGGCGGTCTATGACCGCCGTTGAAACGTATGACAATCAGCCGGCGTCGGCGGTCATAGACCGCCGCTACGGGGCGCCCAATCCGAGCCGGGCCTTAACCTCAGCCAGCGTGAGGCCGTCGAGGCGGACGACCTTGTGGCGGGATTTGTCGCCGCGGATGAGGGTGACGGCGCGCTTGGGCAGGCCGAGTTCGTCGGCGAGGAATTCCAGCAGAGCCTCGTTGGCGCGGCCGTCGAGGGCGGGGGCGTGAACCTTCACCTTCAGGGCGTCGCCCAGCCAGCCGGCGACCTGGTCGCGCGGAGCGTTGGGGATGGTTTTCAACTCGAGGGTGCAGGAGGGCACGTTGTAGGGCGGGGTCGCTGACCCCGCCTCAAATCAGGCGGGATCAGCGATCCCGCCCTACAGCAAGACAGCAGCGGAGAAACGCGAAAGACAAAACATGTTGCGGTCGGCTGGCTGATGCGCGAGTTAGGACGCCGCATGAAACTGATTTCCTGGAACGTCAACGGCGTGCGCGCCGTGTTGAAGAAGGGCTTTCTCGATTACATGGAGAAGGTGGATGCCGATGTCATCTGTCTCCAGGAAACCAAGGCGCACCCGGGCGACGTGCAGCACGTGGCCTGGACGGCGGGCTACATGGCGCACTGGTATTCGGCCGTGAAGAAGGGTTATTCCGGCACGGTGATCTTCACGCGCGTCAATCCGCTGAGCGTCACCTGCGGCATCGGGATGCCCGGCCACGACGACGAGGGGCGCGTGATCACGGCGGAGTTCAAGGACTATTATCTGGTGAACGTCTACCAGCCCAACTCGCAGCGCGGGCTGACCCGGCTGAAATACCGCACGGAGGAGTGGGACCCGGCGTTCCTGGCGTTCCTCAAGAAGCTCGAGAAGAAGGGCAAGCCGGTGGTGTTCTGCGGCGACCTGAACGTGGCGCATACCGAGATCGATCTGACCAACCCGAAGACCAACCGGCGCAACGCCGGCTTCACCGACGAGGAGCGCGGGAATTTCTCCACGCTGCTGGGCAAGGGCTTCGTGGACACGTTCCGCGAATTCGAGAAAGGGCCGGGCCACTACACCTGGTGGAGCCAGATGATGAACTGCCGCGCCCGGAACATCGGGTGGCGCGTCGATTATTTCGTGGTCTCGGAAAAGCTGCGCCCGGCGTTGAAGCGCGCGTGGATCTCGCCCGAGGTGATGGGCAGCGACCATTGTCCGGTCGGCTTGGAATTGAAATGATTTCCACCCTCAGCCGCTTCGTCTTGAGATCGGTCGTCCCCGGCCTGTGCGCCCTTTCCCTCCCAGCCATGATATCCTCCGCCAGCGAACCCTCCGCGCCCGAACTCAGGCGCGTCTCCTATTTCAGCCAGGCGATGCAGCAGGAGCGCGACTATTATGTCTATCTGCCGCGCGGCTTCGCCCAGCGGGACAACTGGCCGGTGCTGCTGTTCCTCCACGGCAACGGTGAGCGCGGCGACGGCAAGGCCGAGCTGCCGTTTGTGCTCAAGCATGGCGCCCCCTTCGAGGCGTGGCTGCAGGGACGCGACCTGCCCTTCGTCATCATCGCGCCACAGCTGCCGATGTATGGCATGGCCGGGGTCGATTACATCAGGGACCGGAAACTTGGGCCCATGCCTGAATCGCCTTTCGCCGAACCGAGACCAATGCCGCCCCATTACGAGGGCAAGGACCGGATGGAAGGCGTGCTCACGGAGAACAAACTGCCCCAAGGGCCGGAAGGGCTGCGTCAAGGCTGGCCCATGATCGAGCACGAGGTGTTGGCAATGGTCGACCGGACACTGGCCGATTTCAAGGGCGACCCCAGGCGGGTCTATATCACCGGCATCAGCTACGGCGGTTTTGGCACCTGGTATCTGGCGGCAAAACATCCGGAAAAATTCGCCGCCATGGCGCCGGTCGTCGGCTACGGCCATCCGGACCACGCGCCGGCGATTGCCGCGGCCAGGCTGCCGGTCTGGGTGTTTGCCGGCGGGCGCGACACGGCGGTGCCGCTGAAGTATTTTTATCCGGTGCTCAACCGTCTGGAGGAGCTCGGTCATCCCGACGTGCGGTTCACCATCGAGGGCGACATGGGTCACAGCGCCTGGGAACGCGTTTATGCCGGCGAGGATTTATACCGCTGGCTGCTCTCAAAATCCAAATGAACCCGGCAGACGAGCTGAAGAAACTGATGTTGCGGAAGCCGCGGCTGACCCTCGCGGTGGCGGAGAGCCTGACGTGCGGGCACGTGCAGGCGGCGATCGGCGCGGTGTCAGGCGCGTCGGAGTATTTTCTCGGCGGGGTCACCGCCTACTCGCTGGCGCAGAAGGCGAACCTGCTGGGCGTGGACCGGGCGCATGCCCGGAGCGTAAACTGCGTGTCGCAACGTGTGGCGGTGGAGATGGCGCGCGGGGCCTGCGAACGGTTGGGGGCGGATATCGCGGTGGCCACGACCGGTTACGCCGAGCCGGACGGGGCCGCGGGTGTCGAGGCGCCGATGGCGTGGTGGGCGCTGTGTCATGTGCGACGCGGCGGGCGCGCGGCGGTGATTTCCGGTCAGATCGAAATGCCCGGGGCGAAGCGCGTGCAGGCGCAGGAACGCGTGACGGCCGAGGTGCTGCGGCAGCTGGTGGCGTATTTGCGGGAGTGGCGGGGGTAAGGGGAACATTTTGACCTCGGATCGATCCGGATGGAACTGGCCGGGGACAGTCGTGGCTGCGACTTCCAGCCGCAGGTCTTCACCGGCTGCCCTTCGACCAGCTCAGGGCCGTGAGCCCGTCGAACCGGGAAGCCGGTGCCACGAAAAAGCCAAACAAAAAACCCGCCGGGTTGCGGCGGGTTTGGGTCGAAGAGATTTCGCGCTTACTGCGTGAGGCGGGTCACATAATCCATGATGAACCGGGCCTCCTCCGGGGGCGTGACCCAGTCGCTGAAGAGCAGTTCCGGCAGGCGGTGGTTGTTGGCGTAGAAGAGACGGTTGGACTCGTCGTTGGGCGACATGTAGCCGGTCTTGAGCGCGGCGCCGAGGTAGAAGCCTTCGGACGTGCTGTAGGCGTAGACGTTCGGTTCCTTGGAGAGGGCCTGCGTCATCCTCTCGCTCTCGGCGGCGCGGATGCCGGCGACGACCTTGGCCTCGGCGCCGAGATTCATCTTGGCCTTGAAGAGGAGGCGCGCGGTGGCGTCGTCCATGAGCACGTAGACGGCGTTGATGGATTTGCCGCCGGCCTGGAGGCCGACGCTGAGTTCACCGGTTTTCAGGAAGGCGGGGACGGACCACTTGCCGTTGGGCCGGCGGACGAGGGCGACCGCGTAACCGTCCTTCACGCCGAAGATGAAGCCGGCCTGGAACTGGTTGACGATGACGATGCCCTTGGCGCGGCGGAGGATGTCGGCCGGGATCGCGGTCTTCACATTGCCCTGGATGTCCTGGAGGATGGCTTCGCAGGTATCGAGGTGCTCGATGACGGTGGTGCGGGTCAGACCGCTGGCAGCCAAGCCGCCGGTGACGGCGGTGGCAAAGAAAATGGCGATGAGGAACTTCTTCATGGTTGGAGTGATAATGGGCCTGCGCCCGGGGAGCGCAAAGCTGTTTTCCAAGGGGCGAATAAGCAGATTCAGGCCGCAAATGAAAGCCCTACTTGGCCAGACGAGGGGTAATGACCCGTCGGAGGGCAAGAGGTTGCACCGTTGCGCCCGGTGTTTGTCCTGGTTTCTGGCCCGGCAAAGCAGCGGCCAAAATCAGGCAAACGCTCATTCGAGGCCCCGGCGGGCGATCTCGTCTTCATCCCAGCCGAGGTAGTGGCCGAGTTCGTGCAGGTAGGTCAGGCGGATCTCGTCGCGGTAGAACTCCTCGTCCTCCTCGGCATAGTCCCAGATGTTTTCGAGAAACAACAGGATCTGGGGCGGCAGGGGCTGAGCCTCGGCGAGTTCGCCGTGGTGTTCATGGCCGACGAACAGACCGAGGATGTCGGGTTCCCAGCCCTCGGCGACCAGGGCGGCGTTGGGGTGGGGTTCGAAGCACACGGCCACCTCCGCGGCGGCAGCGCGCACGTCGGGGGGCAGCCGGCGCTGGGCGGCTGCGACGACCTGTTGGGCGAGGGAGGTGAGCCGGGCGTAGTTCATGCGTCGGGCGCGGTCAGCGCGGCAGCTCGGTGGAGAGATCGAACCTTTCCAGTTTACCGCCCAGCCACCAGATGCAGCCGGCCAGTTCCAGGCCGAGGATGGCACTGACCGTCAGGGTGGTCAGGACGAAGGCCGTGATTTTCCCGATCAGGGCGTTGGCGATGAAAAAGACCAGTCCGCCGGCTCCGGCCGCCGGGAGCAGGGCGACCACCAGCACGACCAGATAACCGAGCATGAAGATCAGGCGCTGGCCCAGCAGCTCGATGCCGCCGCTCCCGCCGGTCGCCGGAGACGAGGCGGCGGCCCACGCGGGAAAATACAGCACGCCGGCGTAGGGCAGGCAGAGGAGCAACCCGATCAGCGGCGGCACAATCAGGGCGACGCCGCCCATCCCGCCGGCGCCGAGCAGGACGAGGAAAGCGATCTTCTTCTTGGCCGCCCCCATCGCCAGGATGAAGCTGAGCAGCAGGAACCACTCGATGAACGTCAGCAGGACGATGGGCGACAGCAGCTGTCCGAGCACGATCTGCCAGCCGGCCAGCGGATAGGCCTTGGTGATGTCGAGCTGGGTGAGGGTCTGCTGCACCTCGCGGCGCATGAACATAGGCCCGCCCACCAGCAGGGCGGTGCTGAACATGCTGGAGAAAATGACGATGAGCATCAGGTAGTCCGACCGGCCCCGGTCGGCGCCGAGCCAGCTGATGAGGGTGAACATCGCCGCGCAGGCGATGAGCCAGGTGCGCAGGCGGAAGAACGGGCCCAGCGCGATCAGGTTTTTCCACAGGAAAGCCAGCGGGGCCCAGCCGCGCGCACCGAGACGGAAGGGCTCGGACCGCGGCTTCGTGGGCGCACCGCGGCCGGGGGCCCAGCGGCCGTCGCGGGCATCGGCGGCCATCTTCGCGCGCTTGGCGGCGAGCTCCAGCGAGCCTTCCTCGAAAGCCACGTCGGCCCGGATCACCCAGTAATAATGGGCGAGCAGCAGCAGCAGCGCCGGTCCGAGCGCAATCAGGAAGGTCCAGGTGTCCGGGGCGAAGTAGGGCCGCGTCACGAGCGAGAACGGCAGGAGCAGCCACGTGAGCGGCGGCTCGCCGAGCTGTTGTTGGGCGTAGTCCAGCAGGGCCGCAAAGCTGGAGGTGTCGGCCGGCGCGGGCAGCCACCACCAGGCCGCGACGGCCAGCAGGCCCAGGGCGCCGCCGAGGAGCAGCCGCTGGCGGACCGGGTTCATCCCGAGGTCGAGCAGCTGCTGGCGGGCGAACGACGCGGCGGTGAAATGCAGGTTGAGCGTCGAGAAAACCACCCACCAGCCGGCGGCCTGCTGCAGCGCGTGGCCGGATGCGCTGCCGCGCCGAAACACGAGGGTGAAGAAAAAGGCGGTCAGGAGAATGCCGAGCTGGCTCCGCAGCAGCTTGTAGTGGATCAGCGTGCGGCGGGACACCGGCGCGGGGAAAAGAAAGGCCGCCTCGGCCTCGGTGAATTGCAGCGCGGCGCGGCTGTTGCCGATGAGCCACGCGAGCAGGACGACGATGGCCAGGGCCGGTGCGGCGAACGGCTCGATCCACGCCATGGCGTCCAGGCCGCCGCCATCCGGCAACGGAGCGTGGCCGGCCGGCCGGCCCGATCGCGACAGGCCGCGGCCAAAGACGATGAAATAAAAATACGCGAAGCCGGCGATCGCCCCGAGCAGGTATTTCGGCTGGCGCAACCGGCGGAGGCGCCCGACCACGGCGTTGCGCACCGTGGTGAAGTAGAGATAGGCGAGGGCGCCGGTCATGAGGGCAAGACCGGCAGGACCGGCGGGGCCGCGGCGGGCTGGTCCTCGGTGGCCTTGAAGAACACATCCTCGAGGCTGGCGTCGGGATGCACGGCGAAGCGTGTGCGGATGTCGGCGATGGAACCGTCGGCCACCTTCTCGCCGGCCTTGAGGATGAGCACATGGGTGCAGACTTCCTCGACCAGGCTGAGCAGGTGCGAACTGAGGATGAGGGCCGCGCCGTCGCGGGCGAGGCGGCGCATGGTTTCCTTCATGCGGCGGATGCCGCCGGGGTCGAGGCCGGTCAGCGGTTCGTCGAAGAAGATGACCGTGGGCGAGTGCAGCAGGCCGCAGGCGATGACGAGTTTCTGCTTCATGCCGCGGGAGAGCTCAGCCGGGAGCAGGGAGCGTTTGTCGGCCATTTCCAAGTCGGCGAGGATGGGCTTGGCGCGGTCCCGCCAGTCGGTCACGCCGTGCAGGCGGGCGACGAAGTTGAGGTGTTGTTCGACCGTGAGATGGTCGAAGAGCCGGGGCTCGTCGGGCATGAAGGCGAGCCGGCGTTTCGCGCCCACGGGATCCTCCCGGAGGTCGGTGCCGCCGATGCGGATCGTGCCGAGGGTCGGCGGGATGATGCCGGTGGCGCAGCGGAGCGTGGTGGTCTTGCCCGCGCCGTTGGGGCCGACCAGGCCCATGACCTCGCCGGGTTGCACGGAGAAGGAAAGTTCGCGGACGGCGGTGAACTCCCCGTAGCGCTTGGTCAGGCCGGTGACTTCGATCATGGTCGCGCAGACTGGGCCAATTGCCGGTCGGAGTAAAGCGGCGGCTGGACGCCACCGGGCAGGGGGAGGTTACAACCGCCCGGAAAATTTTTTCCGGCCGGCGCTCGCAACCACTGAAACCTCGGCCACGTGGTCGCGTCGTAAGCGCCGTAACCACCCCAATACTCCAACCGATCAATCACCCATGAATACATCCCTCAAGCGTCTGCTCAGTCTCACCGGCCTGCTCCTGCTGGCCGTTCCCTTCCTCCAGGCCGCCGATGAACCCGTTGGTCCGCCGGCGGGCGAACAGCCGAAGCACGAACGCCGCGGACCCGGCGGTCCGGGCGCCATGATGAAGCAAGCGGCCAAGGAGCTCGGCCTCTCCGCCGAGCAGGAAGCCAAGTGGAAGGAAATCGCCCGGCAGGAGCACGCGGCGCGCGAAGCGATCCGCAACGACGAGTCGATCGCGAAGGAAGACAAGCGCGCCAAGGCGATGGAAGCCAACAAGGATTTCGCCGCGCAGCGCCGCGCCCTCCTCAACGCCGAACAGCAAAAGAAGTTCGACGACATGCGCGCCAAGATGGGTGAGCGCGGCGAACGCGGGCCGCGCGGGCCGAAGCCGGACAAGGATAACTGACCAATTTGCTGCCATAGGGTGGCAGCAGTGTGCAAAAGCGCCGTGGCGTGGGGCCACGGCGCTTTTATTTTTGCGGGTGTGCTGGAATGTGGGAGGGGCTTTACGCCCCGACGGGATAGGGGCGACGCCTGATGTCGGGGCATAAAGCCCCTCCCACATCCCGGTAGAGGACGGATTAAAAGTGGCACCGGCTTCCCGGTTCGACGGGCTCACGGCCCTGAGCGGAGTCGAAGGGCAGCCGGTGAGGCCTGCGGCTGGAAGCCGCAGCCACACGATTGCGGATACATTTCCTTTGGACAACCCGCGCGCGCGGACGCACGCTGCCCTTCCATGGAGCAGCAGCGGCATATCAGCGTGGTCGGCGGCGGGGCGGCGGGATTTTTCGCGGCCATCGCGGCCGCGGAAGCATCGCCGGGTTGCACCGTCACGATCCACGAGGCGACCGCGCATCTGCTGGCCAAGGTCAAGGTGTCGGGCGGCGGCCGTTGCAACGTGACGCACGCCTGTTTCGAGCCGCGCGAGCTGGTGCGGCGCTACCCGCGAGGGGCCCGCGAACTGCTCGGGGCCTTCAGCCGCTGGCAGCCGCGCGACACCGTCGAATGGTTTGCGGCGCGCGGCGTGGAGCTGAAGACCGAGGCCGACGGGCGCATGTTTCCCGTGACCGACAGCTCGCAGACCATCGTCGACTGCCTGCAGGAAGCGGCGCGGAAGGCGGGGGTGGTCGTGAGGACGAATTGCGGGGTGAAGCAGGTGGAGCGCGGCGTGCCTGACGCGCTCGGATCGAAAAACGCGTCGGGGACGACGCGTTCCGCCTTCACGCTCACCCTCACCACCGGCGAGACCGTTACCGCCGACCGGCTGCTGCTCGCGACCGGTGGCAACCAGACCAACGCGGGCTTCGCGTTCGCGCGCCAGTTCGGCCACACGATCGAGCCGCCGGTGCCGTCGCTGTTCACCTTCCACATCAAGGACGCGCGGCTGGAGGGCATTCCGGGCATCTCGGTCGAGGACGCGGCGACGGCGGTGCGCGGCACGGCGTTGAAGGAACGCGGGCCGCTGCTTGTGACGCACTGGGGGCTCAGCGGTCCGGCCATCCTCAAGCTGTCGGCCTGGGGCGCGCGCCTGCTGCACGATTGCGGCTACAAGTTCACGCTGCTCGTCAACTGGGTGCCGCAGTTCAACCCCGAGAGCATGCGCGCCGAGCTCGAGCGCGCGCGGGCGGCCAATCCCAAAAAGCAGATCGGCACCTGGTGCCCGGTCGGCCTGCCGCTGCGGCTGTGGGAGAAACTGCTGGCCGCCGCGGGCATCGCCCCGGCGACGCAATGGGCGGTGGTGCCGGGCGCGGCGCTGCGGACGCTGGCCGCGCAGATCTGCACCGGCGAGTTCGCCGCGGACGGCAAGAGCATGTTCAAGGAGGAGTTCGTGACCTGCGGCGGCGTGCGGCTCGGCGAGGTGGATTTCAAGACGATGGAAAGCCGGCTCGTGCCGGGGTTGCATTTCGCCGGCGAGGTGCTCGACATCGACGGCATCACGGGCGGGTTCAATTTCCAGAACGCCTGGACCACCGGCTGGCTCGCCGGGCGCGCGATGGCGGACTGACCGGTGGACGGAGGACGGAGACCAGAGGCCGGCCGGCCGGAACCTTCAGAAGGCTTCCCGCGAATTACGCGAATTGACGCGAACGGCGGACCTGCGGCTGCCTCTGCTCCGGGGATCTTTCTTCCTCCTGCCCGGTGGGGGCTGAAGCATCGGTCGTTCCGTGGAGTTTACGGCACCGGAGTGATGGTGCGGACGAGGTCGGCGTCCTCGATCAGGGTTGGGGCGAGGCGGCCGTGGGTGCCGACCTGGACCACGCACACCTGAATGCCTTCCCGCCGGGCCAGCTTGATGGCCGGCACCATGTCGGTGTCGCCGCTGACGAGAATGATCAGATCCACCAAGCGTTTGAGGCTGAGTGTGGCGAAATCCATGCCGATGCGCATGTCCACGCCCTTCTGCTCCATGCCATATTTGATGTCCATCGCCGCTAGCGGAGCGGGGGCGTGGGGTGAGGCCAGCATCTGGTTGGTGACCACTTCCTTGATCTCCCAGCCCCGGCCCTTGATCGCACCACGCCGGAGGGCGACATAGGGCAAGGCGCCAATTTCCTGAAAGAACTTCATGCGTTCCTCATAAACGGGATGACCTCGGCCGAATCGAATCCAAGACCGATCCACCGGATTGCGCTGCGGCTTGTCGAACGGCTCGCAGTCGTAGCAGAAGAAACGGAAGAGTTCCTCGTTGGCCGGATCAAGCGCCGCGCAGGCGTTGCGATAGAACTGATCGGCGGTGATGGCCGTTCGTGACACCGCCGGGGCGGAACCCGTTGCCGGCGTTCGGGGAAACAATGCCGGAGTCAGCATTTTGCGGAACCATTCGGCGTCAACGAGGAGGGCGACTTGCTTTTTCATAAAATGACCCGGGTTCCATTGCTGGAACCCGGGTTCGAATTATGCCCGCCTACGGGCGTAACGGTAGAAAGTGTAAAGTGGCCCTGCGCAGAAAGATTATTCCTTTGCTTGGCAGTGCAAGCACGATCTCCCGCGGCTGGCCCCCCGGCGGGATCGGGAATTCACCGCCATGCCCGATTGAAGGTAACGGCCTGAAGGTTATTCCGCTCAGCAAAGGCGAGACTTTCCCGCCGGTGCGCTCCTGTAACAAAGGAGCCTTCTGGAAATACATCGGAAGCTAAGATTCGCGGGGCGACTATCCAGTCGCCCCGTTTCCTTTGATCACACCGATCAGATCAATTCGTCGTCGGACTTCTCACGCTGGGGTTTGGCCTTCTTCGGGGCGGTGGTGGTCTGGGCTTCCGCAGCGGCGCGCTCCAGGTTCAGGGCGAGAAGTTTCCCCAAAATCTGTTCGTCCGACAGGTCGGCGGGCCAGCCGTAGGCGGCAGCCACGGCGGCATCCAGTTTCTTATGCGCGTGGTCGAGCCAGGCGGGACGTTCGTTGTAGAGCGCCGTGAGCGTGCGCTTCTTCAGCTGGGCCGCACAATCGGCATCGCGAGGCTCCAGGCGCGGGTAACGGACGGTGCCGACTCCGGCCTGGGGGTTGACCGTCTCGGCATCAATGAACCGCGACCACGGGCCGCTGGGCGAGCCGGGGAATTCCAGCGTCACGGTCTTGGTCCATTCCGCCGGATTCAGCCAGCGTTCGCGCAGGCCGTTCAGCTCCTCGGCGGCGGCGGCGATGGCGATGCGATGCGCCTCAGCGCCGTAAGGCGCCGGGGTTTCTTTGGCCATGAAGTAGTGGTGCGCGGCCTCGGCTTCGGATTGAGGCGTGCTCTTGCCTTGCAGCAACGGCCCCTTCAGCGGGAAGGGAAACGGAAAGGTCTCGAAACAGGTCGTGGGCGTGTAGCGGAAGCCGGATTCCCGTTCGCGAACCTGTGTGCCCTGCGACTGTGCCCACACGCGATGAAACCGCGACTGAAGCAAGCCGAGGAACCAATCATCAGAATTCGCAAAGGCGAACAATTGACTGTCGGGGAGCAGCGGGCGCTGCATCCAAACAAACATCTGGTGTTTGGCGACACGGGCCATCGCGAGGAAGCGCGGCAGCGAAGCGAGCGCGGCAAGCATCGCCGGACGAGTCTCGACGTGACGCCACCAATATTTGGCGTAGGCCTCCCGCTTGTTTTTCTTCCGTGCGGGCAGGACGTGTTGCTGCACCTGTGCGTAGGGAGCTTTGTAGGTTTTGGCCTCCGCTTCATCGCGCTGACCAAAATCCACGATCCACACTGGCGGCATCCGCCGGGTCACGGCCAGGCCGTTGGCCCATGGCACGAGCACGTCCGAATTGGGCTTCCCGTTGGGATTGGGTGCCAGCAGCCAGCTTTGCGCGGTGGTGTCGTCCACATCGAAAGGCCCGCCCTTGGTGTCGCCCATGTAGGCGAGGTCGGTCATTGAAGGCAGACGCCGGGCGAGCGTGGTGTCGCCGGCTTGGGCGGACAGGTTGGAGTGGATCTGTGCGACCGGAACGTCGTCCAGCAGGCGGGCGGTCTCGCTGCCATCGTCGAAGCCGACCATGGAAATGTGGACGTTGGCCCCGTTGAGCACCCATTCGCGGTCGCTCACGGCGAAGAAAATATCACCCGACACCTTGATCTGTTTCAGCACCTCGCGGTTGGCGCCTCCGCGGATGCCTTGGGTGGCGAGCAGGCCTGCGCGAAGGCACTGCTTTGCGGCGAGTTGCTTGCGCGCCTTCTCGAACCAGTAGCAGCACAAGTCCGCCTGCGGCTCGACCCGATGCTTGAAGGTGGAAAACAGCGAACCCACATAGTCGTCGCCGAGTTCGCGCCGCAGAAGTTTGCCGCCGAGAAAAGGCGGGTTGCCGACGATCACATCGCACTTGGGCCAGACGCGCTCGGTGTAGAACTTCAGGCTGGTATCGGCTTCGTGTTCGCCGGCTTGCGCCTCCTTCAGATTCTTGGGTTTCCGGCCGAAGTGGGGCTCCAGCAGGGCGTCGTCGTTCTGGAAACCTTCGAGGTTTTGCAGGACGGGCGAGCGGTCGTTGTCGAAGCCGTTGTCGCGCCGCCATTGGAGGTAACCGATCTGCACCGAGACCTGCGCCAGTTCGTAGGCGTAAGGATTGATCTCAAGGGCACGGAGCTGCTGCACGCTCACTTTCGGCGCGAGCTTGAAGCCGAGCTGGGTGGCGTAGGCGACTACCTCCTTTTCTAGCCCGAGCAGGAGCTGAAGCGAAACGTAGAGGAAATTGCCGCTGCCGCAGGCCGGGTCGAGGACGGTGGTTGCGGCAAGTTTTTTCTGGAAAACGGCCAGCTTCTCGCGCTGGGCGGTTGTGCCCTTGCCCTTGACGTAGGCGGGGGCGAGCTCGCCCTTGAGTGCGGCCCACTCGCGGCGCAGCGGCGCCATGAGGACGGGTTCGACGAGGGTCTTGATGTCGGTCTCGCTGGTGTAGTGGGCGCCGAGTTGGGAGCGGAGGTTGCCGCCTTCAAAGTCCAGGGCTCGCTCAAACAGCGTGCCCATGATACTGGGCTCGATGAATTGCCACTTGGACTCTCCTGCCTCAGCCAGGGTCTTCAGTTCGTTGTCGGTCAGTTCAAAGACGGTTGCATCCTCGAAAAGATGGCCGTTGAAGTGGCGAATCTTGTCCTTCCCGAAGGTGCCGCCCCTGGCCATGACGGCGAAGAGATTCTCCATCGTGGTGGCGAGGTGGTGCGGGTCGTCGAGGCCGAGCTTGAGGAGATTGGAGAAGAGGTCGGGCGGGAGCAGGCCGGTATCCTCGGCGAAGAAACAAAAGACGAGGCGGTTGAGGAAGCGGGCGATGCGGAGGTTCTTGCGCTGCGCGAGGTTCATCTCGGCCCGGGTCTTGGCATCGGTCAGCTCGACGGCCTCGCGTTCCTGGAGCGACTTAGCGACCTTGGCTATTTCCGCCGCCAAGCCCTCGGTGATCTCGGCGGTGGTGTGGACGGGCTTGAGCGATTCCGGGTCGGAGAAGAGGGCGCGGAGGACACGCCAGTTGCGCGGCTCGTCGATCCGAGCCAGCTCGAAATCGTAGATTTCCTGGACCGTGCCGTTGAAGTTGGTGCGGATGATGAAGCGCTCGAAGTCGCAGACGACGAGCAGGGGCGGATTGAGCAGCGACTCACGGTAGCGCAGGAGCTGCTTGTAGGCGTCGTCAAGGTTCTTGCGCTTGCCCTTGTATTCCCAAGCGAAGCAATCCTTCCGCCAGACGTCGGCGAAGCCCCGCTCGCTCGCCTCCGGCTCAGCCCCGTCCTTCCCGGCGGCGAAGAGTTCCTGGTCCTTGACGACACGCTTTTGGAAGCAGAACCAGTCGCTGCCCGAGGGATCGGCCTCGGCGGGGGTCTTGTGCCCGAGGATGCCGCAGAGGTCGTTGAAGTGCTCTTGGTAGGCGGAGGTTTCCTTTCCCTTGTAGCGGAGCCATTTCTTTTTGAATTCAGCGACAGTCATAGGGCGGAATCAGGTCAGCGGAACGGGGGCGGGGCGGCAAGCCATTCGACAAGCTCATGGCCGGCGCGGAGGTTGGTCGGAAAACGCCGGCTGCGTGGCCCGGGGCAGACTTGAGCCTGGAGTCCGGCGACGGAAGCTGAATCTGTCGGAACCAGCCGGGGCAAATTTCGGTTGTTATCCGTCCGCCGTTATCTGTCCTCTGTGCTTCGCGCATGACCTCCTACGGCCAGCTTTTCCTCACCATCCTCCCGGTGTTCGCGATGATCGCGATCGGGGTGGGGTTGCGCCACTGGCAGTGGATCTCCGAGGCGGCGGAGGACAGCCTGTTCAACGTGGTCGTGCGGGTCACGTTTCCGTGCCTCATCTTCGAGGCGGTGGCGGTCAATCCGGACTTGCGCGAGCCGGGCAACCTGCTGGTGGCGCCGCTGCTCGGCTTCGGGCTGACGCTGCTGTCGATGGGGGCCGGCTGGTATGTCGCCCGGTCGCTGGGGCTGACCATCGGGCATGGCTTGCGGACTTTCGCGATGGCGGTGGGCCTGACCAACTACGGCTACCTGCCGATCCCGATCATGGACGCGATGTTCGGCCCGGAGAGCCGCGCCGTGCTGCTGGTGCACAACGTCGGCGTCGAGGCGGCCATTTGGACCGTCGGCGTGCTGGTGGTGACGGGGGCGTCGCCGCGGCAGGGCTGGCGCAAACTGATCAACGCGCCGATCATCGCGCTCGTCGTGGCCCTGATCGCCAACCTGACCGGGGCGGCGGCGCAATTGCCGGCGGTGGTGACGAATCTCGTGCATGGCCTGGCCCTCTGCGCCATCCCGCTGGGGTTGCTCATGACCGGGGTGAGCCTCCAGCCGCATCTCGACGATCCCAAGCAGCTGGTTAATCCCCGGGTCACGCTCACCGCCTGGCTGGTGCGCCTGTTGGTGCTGCCGTGGCTTTTCCTGCTGGTGGCGCGCTGGCTCCCGTGCTCCGTGGAATTGAAGCGCGTGCTGGTGGTGCAGGCGGCGATGCCTTCCGCAGTCATTTCGATCATCATCGCCCGGATCTACGGCGGGCAGCCGCTGGTGGCGGTGCAGATCATCCTCGGCACGACGGCGCTGGCGCTGTTCACGATCCCGTTCTGGATCAAGTTCGGGCTGCAATTCGCCGGGCTGGCGCCGTGAGGCGGGGGAAGTGAGGGTGAGAGTGAAGGTGAGGAGGGAGTAAGCGGGGTGGGAGATGATTGTGTAGGGGCGGTGCTTGCCGCCGCCCGCGGACAACGGTCGGGGCATAAAGCCCCTCCCACATTCGAACAAACAAAGAGCCTGGCCGGCGTGGAAACAAGCCGGGATCTTTCCACCATACGGCGCGTTGACGCTCCCCGGCCGATTCGCCTGACTGCCCCGCATCATGGACTGGATCACCGACCCGCAAATCTGGATCAGCCTTCTGACGCTGACCGCGCTCGAGATCGTTCTCGGCATCGACAACATCATCTTCATCTCGATCCTGGCCGGCAAGCTGCCGCCGGAACAGCAGGCGAAGGCCCGGCAGACCGGCCTGATGCTCGCGCTCGTCACCCGCGTCCTGCTGCTCTGCAGCCTGGCGTGGATGATCAAGCTCACCGCGCCGCTCTTTGCCATCGGCAGTTTCGGCGTGTCCGGCCGCGACCTGATTCTGCTCAGCGGCGGCCTGTTCCTCATCGTGAAAAGCACGATGGAGATCCACGAGAAACTCGAGGGCGGCGAGGAGCACACCGGCACCGGCCGGGTCGCGCCGAAGTTCAGCGCCATCATCATCCAGATCCTGCTGCTCGACGTCGTGTTCTCGCTCGACTCCGTCATCACCGCCATCGGCATGGCCAACAACCTCGGCGTCATGATCGCCGCCGTCGTCATCGCGCTGGTGGTGATGCTGAAGTATGCCGGCACGGTCAGCGACTTCGTGCACAAGCACCCGACGCTGAAGATGCTCGCGCTGTCGTTCCTGCTGCTCATCGGCGTCACGCTGGTGGCCGAGGGGACGCACCAGCACGTCAACAAGGGCTACATCTACTTCGCCATGGCGTTCTCCTTCGCCGTGGAGATGCTGAACCTGCGGCTGCGCAAGAAATCGGTGCCGGTCGTGTTGCACGAGGCGCAGCCGTGAAACCGCGTGCGCAAAATTGTAGGGGTGCCGCTTGACGGCACCCGCGGGCGCCGTCAAGCGGCGCCCCTACAACGGGCCGGGCGGGATCGCTGATCCCGCCGGCCGGCGGGTGAAGGCGGGATCAGGCGATCCCGCCCTACAGCCAAGCGGTGGCAGAGGCGCGTCCGGAGTCGAGTTCCCCTTCTTTCAAAAACCGCTGGCGTGAATGCGCCGCTTGGGCATCGTGCTTGCCTATGAAGCCTCTGCCCTGGCTCTTCGCCCTCACGGTCGCCGCTCTCCTTCGCGCGGCGGAGCCGGCGCCCGATCCGCTGGAGCAGCAGGTCGCCGCGCTCGTGGCCGGCCCGCAGGTGACCGTCGTGCATTTCTGGGCGCCGTGGTGTCCGAATTGTCGCGCGGAGATGGATCCGGCCGCCGGCTGGGCGAAGTTCATCGGCGCCAACCCCGAGGTGAAGGTCGTCTTCCTCAACATCTGGCACAAGGGCCAGAAGCCTGATTCGCGCCTGGCGGAGGCCGGTCTCGGAACGCAGCCGAACCTGCTCCTGCTCAACCACCCCAATCCTTCGCGCCTGGAGGAGAGCCGGCTCACTTCCTTCCTCGGCCTGCCGCTGACCTGGATCCCCGCGACGTGGATCTACCGCGAGGGCCGGCTGCGGGTCGCCTTCAACTACGGGGAGATCCGCTTCGATGTCCTCCAACAACTGGTGGACGACGCCCGCAAGGAATGGAAACACTGACATGACCGACCAACTCAACTGGGGCATCCTCGCGACGGGCGGCATCGCCCGCAAATTCGCCGAAGCGCTGCCGGCCTCCCGCACCGGCCGGCTGGTCGCCGTCGGCAGCCGCACGCCGGCGGCGGCGGAGAAATTCGCCGCGGATTTTCCCGGTGTCCGCGCGCACGGCAGTTACGAGGCGCTGCTCGCCGATCCGGCGGTGCAGGCGGTCTACATCGCTACGCCGCATCCGTCGCACCTCGAGTGGACGCTGCACGCGGCGGCGGCCGGCAAGCACATCCTCTGCGAGAAACCGCTCGCGCTGAACCGCGCCGACGCGGAGCGCATGGTCGCCGCGGCCCACCGGCACCGGGTTTTCCTGATGGAGGCGTTCATGTATCGCTGCCATCCGCAGACCGCGCGGCTGGCGGAGCTGGTGCGGGAGGGCGCCATCGGCGAGCTGCGGGGAATCAACGCGAGCTTCACCGTCCCGTTCAAGTTCGACCCGGCGCACCGCCTCTTCGCCAAGGAACTCGGCGGCGGCGCCATCCTCGATCTCGGATGTTATCCGGTTTCCCTTGCGCGGCGGATGGCCGGCGCCGCGGTCGGCCGGGATTTTGCGGAGCCGCTTACGTTCCAGGGCGCCGGCCGGCTGAATGCCGTCACCGGGGCCGACGAATACGCCGCGGCGACCGTGGCCTTCCCCGGCGGGATCACGGCCCAGCTCACCTGCAGCAGCTGCGTGGCGTTCGAGGCCGCCGCCCGGCTGCTTGGCACCGCGGGCTGGATCGATGTGCCGAACCCCTATCACCCCGGGCGCGAGGGCCGACCGCCGGGCGTCACCCTGCATCGGCCCGGAGCGGATCCGGAAACGATCGTGGTCGGCGGGCCGCAACCTCTTTTCGCGGTCGAGGCCGACACCGTGGGCGATGCGATCGCGCGCGGCGAGACGGAGGCGTCCGCCATGTCCCACGCCGACACGCTCGGCAACATGGCGATGCTGGACGCCTGGCGCGCCGCGCTCGGCATGCGCTACGACGGGGAGTAGGTTCAACCCCGAGCGACACACCCCGGCGCTGCGCGCCACCAAACGGTGGAACGCGGCCTCCGGACGCGTTTTCCGGATGCGCGCATCGGAAAACGTGTCCAGAGGCCACGTTCCACCCACTTCGATTGCATGACTCCGGTTGGAGAAGGGCCTGGCAGCCATAGGCCCGGCACCGGCTGCTGCCCGGCAGGGCGGGGTGTGGTTGAGCACGCTTGGAGACAGAGCCGTGCGACCTTCAGCCATCCGTCTTCAAAACCTCGCCCCTGGCCGCACCGCGCTTGCGATGGGGCGTCAACCCATGCAATTTCCGCCCAACATGCATCCCCGCCATCTCCTCTCCGTCGCCGCGATTTTCGCGGCGCTCTTCGCCGTCCTCCCTGCCGCGCCCGCGCCGGAGCAGATCGCGGTCGAGTCCGCCAAGGCCAACGCGTTTTTCGACCGCGTGTTCGACGCGGGCGTGGACCGCAGCCCGATCGCCCAGGGTTATCTCGGCATCAAGAAGGACCACGACAAGTGGGACGACTATTCCGAGGAGCACCAGCTGGCGGAATTCGCCCTCACGGTGCAGGAGTTGGCCGAGCTCAAGCGCACGGTCCGCTTCGACCTGCTCGATGAGCAGACGCAGATGAGCTACCGGCTCTTCGTGGCGCAGGCCGAGCGGACGATCGAGGGCTGGAAATGGCGCGACCACGAATACCGGTTCACCCAGCAGGGCGGCGTCCACACCGACGCGCCGGCGTTCCTGATCAATTTCCATCCGATCGACGACGTGGCCGACGCGCGGGCCTATATCAGCCGGCTGCAAAAATTCCCGGCGGGATTCGGCCAGGTCATCGCGCGCGCCGAGGCGCAGGCGGCGAAAGGCATCCTGCCGCCGAAATTCGTGTTCCCGATGCTGGTCGAATCGTGCCGCGAGATCATCACCGGTGCGCCGTTCGACGCCGCCGCGACGAAGAAGAGCGCGTTGCTGGAGGATTTCGAGACCAAGGTCGGCGCGTTGAAGGATGTGGACGCGGCCGTGAAGGCGCAGCTCATCGCCGAGGCCGGCGCGGCGCTGCGGGAATCGGTCCAGCCCGCCTACCTGAAACTCATCGCCCTGTTCGAGGCGCAGGAAAAGGTCGCGACGGACGACGACGGCGTCTGGAAGCTGCCCGAGGGCCGCGATTACTACAACTTCATGCTCCGCGGCCACACGACGACGGCGCTCACCGCCGACGAGGTGCACGAGCTCGGCCGGCGCGAGGTGGCGCGCATCCACGAGGGGATGACGCGGATCAAGGAGCAGGTCGGCTTCAAGGGCGACCTCGCGGCCTTCCTGAAGTTCATGCGCGACGACCCGCAGTTCTCCTATCCGGCCACCGACGAGGGCAAGGCCGCCTACATCAAGCGCGCCAACGAGATGATCGCCACCATGACGGCCCGGCTCGACGAGTTCTTCGGCGTGAAGCCCAAGGCGGGGCTGGTGGTGAAGAAGGTCGAGCCGTTCCGCGAGAAGGGCTCCTCCGCGGCCTTCTACGAGCAGCCGGCGCCCGACGGCTCGCGGCCGGGTTATTATTACATCAACACCCTCGACATGCGCGCACTGCCGATCTGGGAGATGGAGACGCTCGCGCACCACGAGGCGATTCCCGGGCACCACATGCAGATCGCCATCGCGCAGGAACTGACCGGCCTGCCCAAGTTCCGGAAGTTCGGCGGCTACACGGCCTACGCCGAAGGCTGGGGGCTCTACGCGGAATATTTCCCCAAGGAATTCGGCTTCTACCAGGATCCCTACCAGGACTTCGGCCGGCTCTCCGACGAGATGCTGCGCGCCGTGCGCCTCGTGGTGGACACGGGGCTCCACGCCAAAGGCTGGACGCGCCAGCAGGTGATGGACTATTTCCGCGCCAACACGGCCGCCTCCGAGCGCGAACTCTTCTCCGAGACCAACCGCTACATCGTGTGGCCCGGCCAGGCCTGCTCCTACAAGGTCGGCATGCTGAAGATCCTCGAACTGCGCGAGCTCGCGAAGAAGGAGCTCGGCGCGAAATTCGACCTGCGCGGCTACCACGACCTCGTGCTGAAGAACGGCGCCCTGCCGATGAACCTGCTCGAGGAAAACGTCCGCGCCTGGATCGCCCGGCAAAAACAGTAGTAGGGCCGGTCTCCGACCGGCCGGGTTGGCCCGCGAATCAACATGAATTGTATGTAAGCGGGTGGGCCGGCAGGTCCCTCTGCCGGCAGGGTCCCCCGGGGTGCGAGCGTTACCCAAAGCGGGCACAGGGACGTGCCCGCCCACCAGATGACCAACCAAACAGAGTGATCCCGGACCACGGCATTTTCACCGCGGATGCCGCGGATGAAACGGATGGGACCAAGACAGTTAAACACAGAGTTCACGGAGAACGCGGAGCAGAGCGGGGTCCGTCGGTTTTGTCTCTGCGACCTCCGCGATCTCTGCGTTAATAGATTGGATGAGCCGGATGGGGACCAGCCAAAGCATCCGATTTTATCCGTGATATCCGCGGTCAATTGGGTTTGAAGGACTGGGTTCGAGAACGCTTCTGACCCATGAGTGAAAAACATGAAGAAGGCCCGGGGGCTCCGGCTGCGCAGCAAAAAAGCGGGCCGGCGGAAATCGTCGTGATCATCACCCGGCGGGAGGGTAAATGCGCGGAGTGTGGAGAAGAGTTTTTCAATGGTGCCATGATCCGGATGCAGGACAAAGGTCCGCTTTGCCTCGATTGCGCCGACCTCGGGCATCTCGAGTATCTGTCCCGCGGCAACACGGCGCTCACCCGTCGCGCCACGAAACACTCCCCGTTGCGGGCCGTGGTCGTGCAATGGGCGCGCGCCCGCAACCACTACGAACGCCAGGGCATTCTGGTGACCAGGCAGGCGATTGATCTCGCGGAAAAGGAGTGTCTTGAAGACGCCGACGTCCGCGAGCGCCAGCGGGAGCGGGCGGCGGAGCGGCGCGAGGGCGTCGAGGCGGCGTATCTGGCCAGTGTCACCGCGGCGATCCGCGCGGCGTTTCCCGGTTGCCCGCCCAACGAGGCCGGGCAGATCGCAGCTTGGACGTGCCAGAAATACTCCGGCCGCGTGGGCCGGTCGGCCGCGGCGAAGGAACTCGACCCGCAGGCGCTGCGACTGGCCGTCATCGCCCACATCCGGCATGAGCACACGAATTACGACCGTCTGCTGATGCAGCACGGCGACCGGGCGTTGGCCCGGCAGGCCGTCGGGCCGGCAATCGATCGCATCCTCGCGCAATGGGAGGCTCCGCCCGCCAAGCCCAAGTAGGGCCGGTCTCCGACCGGCCGGCTTGGCCCGCGAATCACGCGAATAAGCGCGAATTGTTTTGGGCGCAGAGAGTGGGCCGGCAGGTCCCTCTGCCGGCAGGGTTCACCGAGGTGCGACCGTTGCCCAAAGCGGGCACAGGGACGTGCCCGCCCACCAGATAACCAACCAAACAGAGTGATCCTGGGCCGAGGCCTTTTCCCGCGGATGACGCGGATAGAACGGATGGGACCAAGACAGTTAAACGCAGAGTTCGCGGAGAACGCGGAGCTTCAGAACACTCCCTGGTCTGATATATCTCTGCGGGCTCTGCGCTCTCTGTGTTAAATAACTATCTGCTCCCGCTTCAGAGGAGAATTGGGATTGGGATCCCCTCTTGGGGAGGGGTGTCGTTCTGCTGTCCGGCAGAACGACGGGGTGTGGTGTCTTGGTCTGGGCGAAGATGAGCGCTTAACCCGCGGCGGAAATCAGATTGCCCCGGCCGGGTGGAAACCTAGGTTGCCCCGAGCCGAAGGCGGACAGGTTTAGGGCCGGACCTGATTTTTGCCAAAGCCTACGCATGCTACGTTCTACCCATTTGATTGAGCCACCGCAGCCGGGGCTGGCGCCCGGCCATGGCTCATCTTAATCCATCGGCAGAAGACATGAGTTCACCGTCCACTACACCAACCGGCCTTTCGGCGGACCGATTCGGCGCTGCCCTATGCTGCGCTTTCATGGTTATCTGCGGCCCAGTGCTCATCATAAGAGGGATTCGTGGGCTGGCTGACGGGGCTGCCTACGTGACAGCTGGCGGCATGAAGTCGGGGCCGCTGTCGCCTTTGCAGGCAATTATTGGCGGCGTGGGCTTCTTGGTGATCGGCTTCATTGCCGGCCGGGTGGCATTCAAGAAAAAGGAACCGATCCAGCCGCCGGTGCCGACACGCGGGAAGGGGACGTGATTTGCATGGGCCGCCTCCGCTCGGCCTCGCCGACAATCCAGAAGGGCTCACTCCACGCTCGCCCGCGCGTGTCTCAACTGTAGTGTTCGCCGAAAACATGAAATGTCCCAATTGCAGTGCCGGGTTGGTTCCCGGGGAGGCGTTTTTCAAGAAGTCGGGAGCGGACTTTGTGGTGTTCGGCCTCGGCGCCGAGGATCTGCGGATGAAGACTGAAACCGGGGAGGAATTCCCGCTGCTGGCGGCGTCCGAAAGAGCGGCGGTTCAATTCTGCCGCGAGTGCGGCGTCGCGGTGCTTGCGACCGAAAAGGGCAGAAAATCAGCCGCGCGGAAGATTCAGTAGTGACAGGACAGGGAAGCCGCCAAGCCGCCCCCAGCAGCAACCCCCTTGCCCGCACCCGAATCGCCGGTCATGTTCACGCTCCACTTGGCCCAGTCATTCACAAAAGACGGCTTGCCCGCCCGGCGGGCGCGGCTGATCTAAAGCCTATGAAAAACGGATTCCTCCTCCTGTTCTTTTTCTTCGGTGTCGTATGCGCCGCTCGCGCAGAACAGCCGATCAGGCACATTCCATACCTTGAGTTTCTTACGGCCGTAAACGAAGGGAAGGTCGAGGAAGTTCACTTCAATAACCTCATGGATATTGAAGGTGAAATGCAAACCGCGGACGGGACTGTTCGATTTAATACGACGCGCCCGATGGAGACCGGCGATGACCCCTTGTTGCTTCGTTTTCTGGAAGACAGAAAGATCAAGATCACAAAGAGTGAGCAGAGTCGGTTCCAAGGCCCTTCAGCGCATTTGAGCGGATTATTCCTCACGGTCATTATGTTCATCATCATGGTAGTGGTCGCGTGCCTCGGCTTCGTTCAGTTGCACGTTTTGAGACGCATCGAAAAAAAGACTAATACCGGGGTGTCACCGCCAATCTCCGGGGGCGGCATATTGCCTGCTGACACAGGAGACGCGCCACCCCCTTTGGGGACTGCTCGCTAACGTTGGGAAAACCGCCATGTCTGACATCCTGGATCTCATCCTATCGTTCTTCCTGCTCCGCTGGCTGAGAGGAACACGGTCGGTCGGTTCACCGCCGGAAGGACCGGCGCAATCGATGGATCAAGCAGTCAAGGATTCCCTGCGGAGCCACTTCGAAAACTCAGAAGAAGGAAAGAAGCTTGCCGCTCTTGCTCGCGCAGCAGAAGACGCGCGAAAAGGGCAACCGGAGTTAACTCGGTGACAGTCCGTGGCAAGTCCATGGTCATGTCATTCACCGCAAGGGTGTCATGGCTTGTTGCGCTCTCTTTCTTGGCTTTCCTTGCTCAGGATGCCCACGGTCGGGACAAGTCTGCGGGACCGGGCAGTCACACGCTTGCCGTCACGGTAAACGGTTTGGAACGGACCTACCTTGTGCATGTTCCTGCCGCCTACAAACCGCAGACGCCCTCGGCCGTGGTGATCATGCTGCATGGCGGCGGGGGCACCGGCAGGGCGGCTTTGTGGGAGACGGGGTGGGCGGACAAGTCCGAAAAAGAAGGGTTCCTGGCCGTTTTCCCCAATGCCATGGCGCGAGATCCGGCCCGGCCGAGTCACTTCTCCAGAAACCCTCAGCTTTGGAACGACGGTTCGGACCGGTTTTATCCCGGCCAGAAAGCGCCGGACGATGTCCGGTTCATCGCGGCCCTGTTGGACGATCTCTCCGCCCGTTTCTCCGTGGATGAGAGAAGGATCTTCGTCACCGGCTTTTCCAACGGGGCGTCGATGAGCTTTCGTGTCGGCGCGGAATTATCGCAGCGTATCGCCGCCATCGCGCCCGTCGCGGGCGCGCTGTGGTTCGATATCCCCGCGGTCCAGCCGCCGGTTTCCCTGTGCTACATCACCGGCACCGCCGATCCGCTGAATCTGATCGAGGGCGGCGTCCCGAAGCTCGCCACCGGGGCCAGCGACAAGGTCCGCGCCAAACCGAAGCCGCCCGTGCGCGATTCGATCCTGAAGTGGGCCCGGGCGATCGGCTGTCCCGTCGAGCCGACCGCCACGACCGACGCCAATGGCGTGCGCACGGAAACATACGCTTCCGGCAAAGACGGCGCGGAGGCCGTCTATATTGCGGTCGAAGGCCTGGGTCATACCTGGGCCGGCGGCAGGAGCATCCTGCCGGAAATCATGGTGGGGAAGACTTCGAACAAGATAAACGCAACCGAGGTCATCTGGGAGTTCTTCCAGAAACACGCGAAGTCTCCTGACGACAAGAAGGCATCCGGAAGCGACGCCCCGACGGGCGTGGAGCGATCAGTTCCGCCGAAGGAGAGCAGCGTTGCCGAGAAAACGCGGGACTGACCAGGCGTCCGTAGCCGTGGGGAAGGATGATGCTCGCCGCCAATTCCGATCACCTCCCCGCATGCGATGATCGGAAATGTGTAACGTAATACGTTACACATTTCCCGTGGTGCGCCGGAGGTTGTCGCAGACGATGGCGGCGGCCACGGCGGCGTTGAGGGACTCGGCGCCGCCGAATTTTGGGATCGTCACGCGCTGCGTCACCCGCGCCGACACGGCGGGTGACAACCCGCGGCCTTCGCTGCCGATGACGATGACGGCGTCGCGGCCGGGGTTCAGCGTGTGCACGTCGTCACCCGACAGGTCGCAGCCGAGCACGGGCACCGTCACGCCGGCCAGCGCCTCGGCCAGCGGCGCGGTGTGGACGGTCACGCGGGCGAACGAGCCCATGCTGGCGTTGATGACCTTCTGGGAAAACAGGTCGGCGCAGTCGGGCGAAAGCAGCACGCGGTCGAGGGCGAACCAATCGGCCACGCGCAGCAGCGTGCCGACGTTGCCCGGGTCCTGAATGCCGTCGAGCGCGAGAGTCAGGCCGCGGGCGAGCACGCCGGCAGGGAGCGCTTGCCGCGTGATCTTGCCCACGGCCAGGACGGAGGACGGGGTGGGGAAGTGGCTGGCGCGGGCCATTTCGTCGGGGGTGATGGTGGTGGTGGAACCCGACCTCCGGGCGGGTTCAGAGCGCGTCCGGAGGCCGCGCTCCACCCACTCGTCCGTCGCGTAGATTTCCGTGAACGGAAAGCCGGCCGCGAGCAACTCGCCGACGACCTTGGGGCCCTCGATGACGAAAAGCCCGGCCGCCTCGCGGTGTTTTTTGTCGCGCAGGTCGCGCAGGCGGGAGAGCTCGGCTTTGGTCAGCGGCATCGCGGCAGCAGAGCAGCGCGTCGCGTGGATGGCAATCGCGGCGTGTCCTTCGCAAGACGCTGCGGGTAGGGGCGTCGCTGGACGACGCCCGCGTGGCTGCGACTTCCCGGTTCGACGGATTCACGGTCCTGAGCTTGTCGAAGGGCAGCCGCAGTTCATCACCGGCTGGAAGCCGATGCCACATCGGGCAAGCAGGCCTTCAGCTCAAAAACTCAGTTGAAACACAGAGGAAGAAGAGAGCGCAGAGGAGAAATTCATGCAATTGTCCCCTCCGGCCGAATCACCTGAAAAGTGAGCGCCACCTCGTGGAGGCTCGTTTCAGAATTCCTGTTTTTGCGTTTTTTGTGCCTTTTGTGGCCAATATTTCCGCGGCGCTTCGGTTCTGCCAATTCCCGGGCGTCGTCGAGCGACGCCCCTACGGGAGGCGCTAGATTCGGCGGCTTGGTTCGGGGTTTTGTGACGGATGCGTTTCGCGACGGTAACGTTTCGGCGACGGCGGCGGTCGCGCGTTGACCGGGGAATTTCCCTGCGTGCAGGTTCGAAACCGACCTATGCAAACCATCCATCCTCGCATTCATTCCCTTTTCGTTTCCCTGTTGCGCGCCGCAGGCAAGGCGCTGGCGTTCCTCGTCGGCGCGGCGCTCGCGCTCGGGGCCATCGCATTGCATGCCCAGACCACCGGAAACCTGACCGGTCGCGTGACCGACGCCTCCGCCCATCTGGCACTCGCCGGCACCCGGGTGTCGGTGCAGGGCACGGAGCTGGAGACCTACACCGGCCCGTCGGGCGACTATACGCTGTCCGGCGTGCCGGCCGGCACGCAGGTCGTGGAGTTTGGTTACATCGGCTACGGGGAGCAGACGCGCCAGGTGCAGGTCGCCGCGGGAACGACCGTCCGGGTGGACGCCGCCTTTGCGACCGAGGCGCTGCAGCTCGACAAATTCGTCATCAACGGCTCCCTCGTCGGCACGGCGCGCGCCCTCAACCAGCAGCGCGGCGCCGCCACGCTGAAGAACATCGTGGCCTCCGACGAGATCGGCAACTTTCCCGACCAGAACGCGGCCGAATCGCTGCAACGCATCCCCGGCGTGTCGCTCTACCGCGACCAGGGCGAGGGCCGCTACATCGTCCTGCGCGGCCTCAACTACACCTACACCTCGGTCAAGGTGAACGGCGGTTCCTTCGCCGGCGCCGACCTCGGCGAGCGCGCCACGGCGCTCGATGTCATCCCGTCCGATGCGCTGGCGTCGATCGAGATCACCAAGGTGCCGACGCCGGACATGGATGGCGAGGGGCTCGGCGGGCAGATCGACATCAAGACCAAGAGCCCGTTCGATGCCGAGGGCCTGGCCGCCAGCTTCACCGCGCAGGGGCAATACGCCGACCAGAGCGGCGAATACAGCAGCAAGTTCAACGGTTACTTCTCGCAGCGCTTCGGCGACGCCAAGCAATACGGCCTCCTCATCGCCCCCACCTGGCAGGAGCGCAAATTCGGCTCCTACAATTATGAGACCGGCGGATCCTGGGTCTCGCCCGATGACAACGGCACGGCCTTCTACACGCCGGGTGAGATCGGGTTTCGCGACTACGTGATCAACCGCGAACGCACCGGCCTGACGGCGGCTTTCGAGGCCCGGCCCGACAGCGAGACCTCGTTTTATTTCCGGGGCGGCTACAACCGCTTCACCGACACCGAGAGCCGGCACCTGACCCTGTTCGACTTCGCCGAGGGCACGCTGAACACCGCCACGGTCACCGCCGACTCCGCCACCTACACCGGGCTCCGGCGCTTCGCCCGCCGGCTCCGCATCCGCGAAAAGGACCAGGACGTGACCACCTTCAGCATCGGCGGCGAAAAACGCCTCGGCGCCTGGACCGTCGACGCGCAGGCCGGCTACACCGAGGGCAACGAGCAACGCCCCGACGAGCTGACCGCCCGCTTCCGGCGCAACACCCGCGACACCAGCATCCGTTATGATTCCGACGGCCCCTACGTGTTCACCGTCACCCAACTGGCCGGCGCCAGCTTCCTTGAGCCCACGTCGTATAACTTCCAGCGGATCGACCTGGTCAACGAGACCGGCTCCGAGACCGAGTCCGATGTCGGCTTCAACGCCCGCTACGATCTGGCCGCCGCCAATCCCTCCTATGTCAAATTCGGCGCGCTCCTTCGCTCCAAGGAAAAGGATGCCGAGGGCGAGGCGTTGGAGCTCACCACCGCGCCGGCGGATTTCACCTTCGCCAATCTCGCCGAGCCCGCCAGCGACTATCCCTACCTGAAGGTGCCGCGCATCAGCACCGCGGCCGTCCAGCAGACCTTTTACGGCAACCGGTCGGCCTTCACCGGCGTCCGCCTGTTCGAGGACAGCGAATTCGAGGATTTCTCCCTGACCGAGGACGTGCTCGCCGCCTACGTCATGGGCGGCACCACGGTCGGCAAGCTCAACGTCATCGCCGGCGCCCGCGTGGAGCGCACCGAGTTCGAGACCACCGGCCGGGTGCTCGACCTCGTCGCCGAGACCGCCACCTCCGCCACCGCGTCGCGCAGCTACACCAACTGGCTGCCGGGCGTCAATTTCCGCTACGACGCCACGAAGAACCTCGTGCTGCGCGCCTCCTGGTCCAATTCGCTCGCGCGTCCCTCCTTCGGCGACACCGCCTTCCGCAGCCTGGTGAACAGCGACGACCTCGAGATCACCCGCGGCAATCCCGACCTCAAGGCCCTCGAGTCCGTCAACTGGGACGCCTCGGTCGAATATTACCTGCCCTCGCTCGGCGTGCTCTCCGCCGCGGTCTTCCACAAGCAGATCGAGAACTTCTCCTACGAGTTCAACGACCCGACCCTGGTGGTCATCAACGGCGAGAGCTACGAGCTGACGACCTTTGCCAACGGCTCCGACGGTTCGATCACCGGCGTGGAGCTGGCCTACTCGCAGCAGTTCCGCGCGCTGCCGGCACCGTTCGACGGCCTCGGATTCATGGCCAACGTCACCTTCCTCGACAGCGAAGCCACCTACCCGACGCGCCCCGGCGAGGCCGTGCCCTTCATCGGCCAGTCGGATCACGTCGGCAACCTCGGTCTCACCTACGAGAAGTCCGGCCTGTTGGTCCGCCTCGCGCTCAACTTCCGCTCCGAGCGCCTGCGCGAGGACGAACCCCTCGGCGGCAGCGCGCCGCAGGATCTCTACGTCGACGACTTCAAGCAGCTCGACCTCACGGTCCGCTACAAGCTTTCGCGCAACTGGGAGCTCTACACGGAGTTCCTGAACCTGACGGACGAGCCCTTCCGGGTCTTTCTCAAGAGCGACAACGGCCAGGGCAACCGCCTCGGCCAGGTCGAGGAATACGGCTGGAGCGCCAACTTCGGCGTGCGCTGGAAGCTTTGATTCCATTTGGTTTGGGTAGCAACGATGCCAGGCGGGCAGGGGTGCCCGCCTGGCCCACTTTCCGCTCATCGACTTATGCGTCATTTCCTTCTCCTGGTTTTCACCTTCCTGACCTCCGTCGCGCAGGAAACCCACGCGCCCTTCCGCCCCGATCTGCCGGCCGGCGCCGCCTATGCGCTGGATGCCCGCCGGCTGCACCCGACGCAGTTCGCCCACGGCTGGCGCGAGGTCGTCCACAAGCAGGCCAAGATGGACGCCATGACGCCGGAGAAACTCAAAGCCTACCTGATCGACAAGGACGTGCCCGTGGTCATCGGCCCCGGCGGCGTGCCCTACCTGACCGACGGCCACCATACGCTCCGCTCGCTCATCGAGTCGGCCGCGGCCGACAAGACCGCCTACGGCCACATCCTCGCCAACTGGTCGGACCTGCCGCCCGATGAATTCTGGCGGCGCATGCAGGCGAACAATTACACCTACCTCAAGGATGCCGCCGGCCGGCCCCAGCCGCCCGCGGCCCTGCCCGACAGTCTGCTCACCATGCAGCGCGATCCCTGGCGCGGCCTCGCCTGGGGAGTCATGGAGGCTCACGGCTTCCACGAACGGAAGGACGTGTTTTTCCAGGAGTTCCGCTGGGCCGATTATTTCCGCGACAAAATCAAATGGGACGACGCGGATGACGACGCCTTCAGCGACGCCGTGAAGATCGCCGCCGGCCTGGCCCAGTCCCCGGCCGCCGCCAGCCTGCCGGGCTACCGGGCGGACGCGGTGCAGCCCCGGGTCGTCACCCAGCCGGCGCCGCACGACACCGATGACCCCGCAATCTGGATCAATCCGGCCGACCCGGCGAAAAGCCTCGTGGTCGGCACCGACAAGGACACGGACGGGGCGCTTATGGTCTACGATCTGGCCGGCAGGATCGTGCGGACGGTCACGGGGCTGAAGCGGCCCAACAACGTGGACATTGTCAGCGGCCTGATGCTCGGCGGCCGGCCCACCGATGTCGCCGTCATCACGGAACGGGAGAAGCAGCGGCTGCGGATCTTTCGCCTGCCCGACCTGGCCGGCGTGGACCGGGGCGATCTGGTGGTCTTCGGCGGCGACCGGGAACGCGCCCCGATGGGCGTCGCCCTCTACAAGCGTCCGCGCGACGGCGCGATCTTCGCCATCGTCGGCGGCAAATCCGGGCCGGCCGAGGGTTACCTCGAGCAATACCACCTGGAGGACGACGGCGCCGGGCAGGTGAAGATGACCAAGGTGCGCGCGTTCGGCGCCTACAGCGGCAAAAAGGAAATCGAGGCGATCGCGGTCGATGCCGAGGCGGGTTACGTCTATTATTCCGACGAGCAGGTCGGCGTCCGAAAATACCCGGCCGATCCCGAGGCCCCGGACGCCAACCGGGAGCTGGCGCTCTTCGCCACCACCGGCTTCGCCTCCGACCACGAGGGCATCTCGGTCTACAAGCGCGCGGACGGCACAGGCTATCTCCTGGTCTCCGACCAGCAGGCGAACCGCTTCCAGTTTTTCCCCCGCGAGGGCGCCACTGGCCGGCCGCACGAGCATGCCCGTCTGGCGAGCGTCAGTGTGGCGGCGATTGACAGCGACGGCAGCGATTTCACGAATGCGAGCCTGCCGGGCTTCCCGGGCGGGCTCTTCGTGGCCATGTCCACGGATCGGACGTTCCATTTTTACGCTTGGGACGACATTGCGCGGGCCGCAGGGCTGAAATGATCAGGGCCACCACGGGCGAATGGCCCTGTTTATACTCGTGATGGGTCCGATGCCCCGAAGCTTGCCTGAGTGGCTGCGGCTTCCAGCCGCAGGGCTTGCGGCGACCGACATCGCGAACAGCCACAGGAAGAGAAATGGTGTGGTGTGTCTTCAAACTTGGTCTGTCATTCTGAACGGAGTGAAGAATCCATCGGGAGTCAGGCAGTGTTTCACGGGAAGCGAACATCCAACTGGATTCTTCACTGCGCTCAGCCGTAACGATGCAGTCGAACGACAAATTCCCTCTGACGAGTTTGCCACCGAACGGTGGTCGCCGGTTTCCATACCGGCGACAGGGGATCCGCGAGCGCCGAAGCGTCGGTATGGAAACCGACGCCCACCCGACTGCATCGTTACGGCTCAGAATGACCGGTTTTGAGTGTTCAAAGGGTTTGGATGCACGCCTTGGCCGGTTCCCTCACGTCACGGCATGGCGCCCTGTGTAAAGACTGTGTCACATGCCTCTTCACTAGTTGACGCATGAGGCCGGCACGGGCGAGATGCGGGCGTGTTCTTTAGTTAGTGTGTGTTGCTCGGCCCGGTTTCCACGCGGAGGCCGGGCCGTGTCTTTTTCTGAGGGCTTTCCAAATTCCGGCCGGGAGACTAGCTTCCGGTCCATGAAACGCCTCACGCCCCTCGTCCTCGCGTTGTTCTGTGCCTTGCTCCTGTCCGCACCCGCCCGGGCGGCGGAGGCCAAGAAAACCGAGCCGGCGGCCAAGACCCCCGGCACCGAGCTGGCGGTCATGGCCTCGCAGATCACCGGCATCGCGATCTCGCCGATGCTGGGCGTGAGCGGAGTGGGGGCCTACCAGTATTTCAAGGCCGACACGCCCGAGGAGAAGGCGAAGCTGCCGTGGTTCGCGCAAATTTCCTTCTGGCTGCCGGCGATGCTGCTGGTCGGCGTGTGCGCCTTCAAGGACACTATCGCGGCCGTCGCGCCGCCGGGCTGGAAGAAACCGCTCGATATCGCCGAGACGTTGGAGAACAAGGTCAGCGGCCTCGTGGCCGCGGGCGCGGTCGTGCCGTCGATCGTCGCGCTGGGCTCGAAACTCATCATGAGCTCCGCCGGACTCGACCAGGCGCCGGTGGTCGTGGGCGGGCTGGGCATGATCCAGCTCGGGGCCATCGACCTGTCGTGGCTGCTGACGATCCTGATGGTGCCGCTGTCCATCGCGGTTTTCGCGGTCGTCTGGGTGGTGGGACACGCGATCAACGTGCTCATTCTGCTCAGCCCGTGGGGCGCGGTGGACACCGTGCTGAAGGGCCTGCGCACCAGCGTGCTCTCGCTCGTCGCGGCGACCGCCTATATCGATCCCGTGGTCGGCGCGACCCTGTCGGCCGTCATTGTCGTCGCGGCCTATTTCATGGCCGGCTGGGCGTTCCGGCTGATGGTGTTCGGGACGGAGTTCACCTGGGATTTCTTCACGTTCCGTGCCAGGCGCTTCAAGCTGCTCGCCGACGGCAACAAGCTCTTCACCGCCCGCGAAATCGACCAGGTGCCGATGCGCACCTACGGCCGGCTTTTCCAGGAAGGCGACGGCAAGCTGATCTTCAAGTTCCGCCCGTGGCTGGTGCTGCCCGAGCGCACGATCGAAATCCCGCGCGACGGTCTCGTCGTCGGCAAGGGTGTGTTCTATTCCGAGGTGCTCGGCCACGACAAGGCCGCGGACAAGGACCTCACGCTGCTGCTCCTGCCGCCGCGCTACCGCGGGCACGAGGAACTGTTCGCCCGCACCTATCACATCTCCGGCACCTGCGATGTCGGCCTCCGCAAGGCGTGGAGCTGGATCAAGGAGGCGTTCGGGTTGGGCACGAAGAAACCAGCGGCCGGGGCGGCGACGGTCTGAGGCGTATCGATGCAATCGGGTGAGCGTCGGTTTCCATACCGACGCCTTCGGCGCGCTCGCGGATCCCCTGCGCCGTCATTTGGTGCCGCGTCCAAAATCGCGCAGGATTCTGCGCGGACTGGAGATGATCACCGCCGCCACATCGGCTTCGTTCAGCAACCGGTTGAGTCGCGGCTGGTCGATGGCGCTGATATGCCGGTCCGAAGACAAAATGAGGGTGCAACCGGCCAAGGCGCTTTCGCCGACGAAGAGCGAGTCGTTCACCTCCTGGGTGGGCAGCAAGCCGGCCTCACGTATCTTTCCGGCGATGCTTTCTGTTATCGCGTGACCGGTCGGGATGAAGTTTATCGGATGGAAATCCCATGTCCGGATACCCCGGAGTGCTTGCCGGGCATCTGACTGTTCCCTGGCGACGTCTCCCTGCCGGGCGATGTAGGTCAGTTCCTGAATTACCGTGGGCAGCACCAAAAAAACCGTTCCGGGCAGGCGCCGGCGGATGAGTTCGATCGCATCAATGGCGTTCTCCTCGCGACGGGCGAGATCCATGAGCACGTTCGTATCAAGCGCGACGGACGGTGGTCTTCGGGGGCCGCTGGTCGCCATAAATCAATTGCATCCCTTCCTCCAAGAGGGCGGCGCGTTGATTGTCAGGGAGTGGATTCAGTCTGGCCCGATATTTTTCCGCCACCACAGTGCCACGGGTCGGACGCTCTGGGCGGGACGATGGCTTCTTGTGGGACATGGAGGACAGATGTTGCAGCCGGTTGCCTATGTCAAATCCGGTTCACTGCGGCGGTTTGGTCAACTCGTGCATCCAGTGCCGGTGGCTCGCTGCCACGACCGCGCCGAGGGCGGCGCCGGCCACGACGTCGAGGAAGACGTGCTGGAGCGTGGCCACGGTGGAATAGAGGATGGCGAGGCACCACAGCCAGTTGCCCGCGCGCACGCCCGGCCCCGCGCCCAGCTGCTTCAGAATGCGCCCGAGCGCAAACGCGGTGAACACCGCGAACGCCACGTGCAACGAAGGACAGGCGTTGCCCGAGGCGTCGACCGATTTGAGAAACGTCATGGAAGGGTGCAGCGACCAGTCGATCTCCGGCCGCGGCACGATGGTCGGCCAGAAAAGGAAAATCCCGAGGCCGATCGCGCTGAGCGCGGTCCAGGCGAGACCGCAGGAGATAAGTTCGCGGCGCCCGGTCAGCAGCGCGGGCGCCAGGGTGACGTAGAGCCAGAGGGACAGATACAGCGGCAGGGCCGCGGGCTGGAACCCGATCCACCGGTCGATGGCGGTGAGCGGCATGACGGTGACCGGGTAAAGCGGATGCCGGAGCACCCAGAAATACACGGCGAAGAAGACGGACATCCCGAGGGAGATCCCGATCAGCTTGGCCGGCCACCAGGCGCACAGACGTTCACCGACCGGTCGGAAAAGAGAGCGGGCCTTCATCGTGACAGGACGCCGCTCGCGAAGGTGGGGCCCGACCTCCGGGCGGGCTTTCTTCCACGCAAACTTCCAAGCAACCCGCCCGGAGGTCGGGTTCCACCGGATAGAAGCAGGCATTGCCCAAGAGAACGCATGTTCATTTTTGCCGTGTCGGCCATGAATGCCTGGACCGGCTCATTGGTTCAGGGCGCCACGGCCGCCACCGGTTCGTCGATGACTACGCGCATCAATTTGAGCAGGGCTTCCGCCGTGTAGGGTTTGGGCAGGTAATGCGTGACGCCCGCGTTCCGGGCCTTGGCGACATTCTCGCCCGAGGTGAAGCCGCTCGCGGCGATGACCTTCACGGCCGGATTGATGCGCAGGAGCACCTGGATGGTCGCGGGGCCGTCCATGACGGGCATCATCATGTCCGTGATCACCACGGCGATCTGCAGCTCATGCTTCGCGTAGAGCGCGACCGCCTCGGCGCCATCGCAGGCGGTAAGCACCCGGTAGCCGAAATCCTCAAGTGTCTGCTGCGTGATGTCGCGGATCGAGAAATCATCGTCGACCACGAGCACGAGCTCGTCGCGGCCGCGCGGCAGCTCGACCGGGCGGGCCGGCGCCTCGGGCGCGGTCAGCAGCGCCGGGTCGGCCGGCAGGTAGACCTTGAACGTCGAGCCCTTGCCCGCCTCGCTGTAAACATTGATGAAGCCCCCGTGGCTCTTGACGATGGTGTGGACGGTGGCGAGGCCGAGCCCGGTGCCCTTGCCGACCTCCTTGGTGGTGAAGAACGGCTCGAAGATCCGGTCGCGCACCTCGGGCGGGATGCCGTGGCCGGTGTCGGTCACGGCCAGCACCACGTAGGCGCCGGAGCGGGCCTGCTGGGCCGCGCCGACGTTGGACTGCTGGCTTGTGCCGGCGTATTGGGCGTCGATGGTCAGGTTGGCCACCGCCAGGGTCAGCTTGCCGCCCTGCGGCATGGCATCGCGGGCGTTGACGGCGAGGTTGAGCAGCACCTGGTGCAACTGGGACGGATCGCCCTGGATGGGCCAGAGGTCATCCGGCGCCTCCACCACGATCTTGATGGCGGCGGGAAAGGTTCCGCTGATGACGCCCTTGAGTTCGTCAAGCATCGGCCGCAACCGCACGGCGACGCGCCGGCCGTCGAGCTTCCGGCCGAAAGAGAGGACTTGGCGGATCAAATCGGCCCCGCGGCAGCAGCTGACGTAGATGGTGTTGAGGATCTTGACGCGCCGCGGGTCGTTGGCGGGGTCGCGCTTGAGCAGTTCCAGCGACAGCAAAATCGGCGCGAGCACGTTGTTCAGGTCGTGGGCGATGCCCCCGGCGAGCGTCCCCATGCTCTCCATGCGCTGGGCGCGCACGTATTGGGCCTCCACCTTCTTCTGCTCGGTGAGGTCGCGCATGCCGCCCACGAGCCGGAGGCCCTTGCCGGCCGCATCCCGGAGGATGTAGGCGCGGTCCGACACGTAGGCATGGCTGCCGTCCTTGCGCTCGAAACGGTATTCCCCGGTCCAGGTCTCCGCCCCGGCCGCGATGGCGTGGCGGATGCCGTCCATCACCCGGGTGCGCTCATCGGGATGGATGCGGCCGGTCCAGGCCGCGACGCTGGGGGCGATCTCCCCGGCGGCGAAGCCGAAGGTCGTCAGGAAGCCGTCGTTCCACCAGTAGGTGTTGCTGGCGAGGTCCCAGTCCCAGACCACGTCGCTGACGGCGCGGGCCACGAACTTGAAGCGTTCCTCGCTCTTGAGCAGGGCGGCTTCCGCCAGCTTGCGGTCCGTGATGTCCTGCATGGTGCCCGAGGCCCGGGCCGGTTGCCCCTCGGCGTCCAAGGTCGTCTCGGTGATCTGATGCAGGTAGCGCACGACCCCGTCCGGGCGGATGATGCGGTGCTCGAATTCCGCCCGGCCGGAACCATGCCCAATGTCCTGCTGCTTCTGCTGGACATAGGCGAGATCGTCCGGGTGCACGAGGCGGTCGAAGGCCTCGGCGCCGGGGGCGACCTCCGACCGCGCGAGGCCGAGGATCCGATAGATGCCCTCGGACCAGACCAGCCGGAGCGTGGCGAAGTTGTATTCCCAGTCGCCGAGGCCGGCGATGCGCTGGGAGTTCTCCAGCCGCGTGAAATTGAGGATGGTCAGCTTCAGGTGCAGCAGGCGCACCTCGATCATGTTGCGCACCCGCAGCAGCACCTCCGCGAGGTCGAACGGCTTGCTGACGAAATCCTTCGCCCCGGCCCGCAGGGCGCGCAGCTTGTGGTCCGGCTGGGCCGTGATCACGAGCACGGGCAGGTAGCCGCCCGCCTCGATCTCCTTCAGGCCTTCCATCACCTGGAACCCGTCGAGCCCCGGCATCTGCAGGTCGAGCAGAATCAGGTCGTAGCGGTTGAGGCGGTGCAGGGCGCAGACCTCGGAGGAGTTCCGGGTGGAGGCGAGGTTCGTGTAACCGGCCCCGCGCAGCATTTCCTCCAGCAGCATGACGTTGGCGGGCTGGTCATCCACGATCAGGATGCTGGCCTGGAGAATGTCGGCGGGACTGATCATAAGGGGTCAGCCGGTGCGGCTGTTGAGGAACCAGGTGGAGCCCGGACTCCGGTCGCCGGCCGCGGGCCGGCTGCGTTCCTCGAAGAGAAACGGCTCCCCCAGCCGCTCGCGGGTCGCGGCCGACACCTGGATGCGCCCGGGCAGGCCGGAGGATTCCATGCGGCTGGCCGTGTGCACGACCTCGCCCCACAGGTCATAGAGAAACTTGCGCCGGCCGACGACGCCGGCGACCACGGCCCCGGTGTTCAGGCCGACGCGGAGCCGCAGCTTGTAGAGGCTCTGCTGGTTGAACTGCTCCATGACCTCCAGCAGGTCCATCGCCAGGTGCGCGGCGCGCACCGGGTGATCCGCCGCCGGGACGGGCAGGCCGGCGGCCGCCATGTAGGAATCGCCGCTGGTCTTGATCTTCTCGAGGCCCCGCGCCTCGGCGCAGCGGTCAAAACGGCCGAAGAGATCGTTGAGCACCCCCACCAGCGCCTCGGCGCCCAGGCCGGCGGAAAACTTCCCGAAGTCCACGAGGTCCGCGAACAGCACCGTCACCTCCGGGTAGGTTTCCGCGACGACGTGGGGGCAGCTGTCGGCCGTGATCTCGGCCCGGCCCGGCAGGTTCTGGGCGATGGCCCGGGGCAGCACATTGAGCAGCAGCCGCTCCGCCAGCTTCTGTTCCGCGAGGACCTGCGCGTGGAGCCTCTTCGCCTCCAGGTGCAGCAGGCGGACCTCGATCATGTTGAACACCCGGGTCAGGACTTCCGCGAGGTCGAACGGCTTGCTGAGAAAATCCTTCGCCCCGGCCTGCAGCGCGCGCAGCTTGTGTTCCGGCTGGGCGGTGAGCACGAGCACCGGCAGGTAGCCGCCCGCCTCGAGCCCCTTCAGTTCCTCCATCACCTGGAAGCCGTTCAGGCCGGGCATCTGCAGGTCGAGCAAGATGAGATCGTAGCGGTTCCGGCCGTGCAGTCCGGCCACCTCGCGCGGCGCCTGCGTCGAGGTGATGGCGCTGTAGCCGGCCCCGCGCAGGGTCTGCTCCAGCAGCGTGATGTTGGCGGCCTGGTCGTCCACGATCAGGATGCTGGCCTGGTAGATGTCCCGGGCGGTGATCATAACGGGGGACGGGAGCCGGGGATCCCGGCGGATGTCCCGGCGAAGGCCAGGGCCACGTCCAGGGTCGCCATGAATTCCTCCACCTTGATCGGCTTGGTGAGGTAGCGGAAAAAACCCGCCGCGAGGCCCAGCTCGATGTCGCGGGGCATGGCGTTGGCGCTGACGGCCACGACGGGAATGTGCGCGGTGGCCGGGTCCGTGCGCAGGATCTTGAGGGCGGCGGTCCCGCTGAGTCCGGGCAGGTTGATGTCCATGAGGATCACCTCCGGCCGGCCGGTCTGCGCGAGCCTGATGCCGAGCGTGCCGTTCACCGCCTTCAGCAGATGCAGCTCGGGCCGCCGCGCGATGAGCTGCTCGACCAGCTCCATGTTCGCCGGGTTGTCCTCGATATAGAGCAGGGTGCGCACGCGCGCGGCCGCCACCCGTGGCCGGAGCGCGGGCACGGCCGGCGCGGGCGGCGCCTCGATCAGGCCCGGGGGCTCGCTCGGGCGCAACTCGACCCAGAACACGCTGCCGGTGCCGACGGTGCTTTCCACGCCGAGCACGCCGTCCATCAACTCCGCCAGCTGTTTGGTCACCACCAGGCCGATGCCGGTGCCCACGACACCGGTGCCCTCCTGCCCGAGGCGGTTGAACGGCTGGAAGAGCTGCGCCAGCTTCCCGGGATCCAGGCCGTGCCCGGTGTCCCGCACGCCGATGCGGATGCGTGCCGCCGGCGTCACGGTGTATTCCACGACCACCTGGCCCCGCTCCCGGTTGTATTTGATGGCGTTGGACAGCAGGTTGATGACGATCTGCTTCAGGCGGGTCCGGTCGGCCCAGACAAAGACGGGCGGCTCGAACCGGGGGAAGGTCATGGCGATGCCGCGCTGCTGCGCCTGCGGTTCCATCATGGTCCGGCATTCGGCGATCACCTCGGCCAGGGACACCGGCTCGCGCGAGAGGGAGACCTTGCCGGACTCGATCACCGCGAGGTCAAGGATCTCGTTGATCAGGTTGAGCAGATGCCAGCCGGCCTGGAGGATCTGGGCGATGCGCGCAGACTGGCCGGCCGACGGCGGCGGCGCGGCCGACTCCATCAGCTGGGCGAAGCCGAGGATCGCGTTGAGCGGACTGCGCAGTTCGTGGCTCATGCTGGAGAGGAAATCGGACTTGGCCAGATTGGCCTTTTCCGCCGCGGACTTGGCGCCCTTCAGCTCGACGTTCGTCTCCTGCAGCGCCTGGTCGAGGCGCTTGCGCTCGGTGACGTCGCGCGCGGCGGCGAACACGCCCTGCAGCCGCCGGTCCCGGTCGTAGAAGGTCATCGCGTTGTAGGAGACCACGGTCTCCTTGCCGTCCCGGGCGCGGGCGGTGAGCTCGTAGTTGGTGACCTTCTTCTCGCTCAGCGCCAGCTTGATGGCGGCCTCGGCCCGCGCCGGGTCGGTGAAGTAGTTCTTGAACGGCGCGCCGATCAGCTCGTCGCGTGTGCAGTCGGTGAGCGCCTCCATCTGCTTGTTGACGTCGGTGATGATGCCGGAGGGGTCGGTCGTCATGATCGCGTCGATGTTCGATTCGATGAGCGAGCGGGTGTAGAACTGCTGGTCGCGCAGCCGCTGGTCGAGCAGCTTCTGCTCGGCCTCGACCTGCTTGCGGGCGGTGTTGTCGGTGCCGATGAGCAGGTAGCCGATGATCGCGTTTTGCGCGTCGCGCAGCGCCGTGACCGAGACGATGGCCGGAAAGCGGCTGCCGTCCTTGCGGATGTAGGTGAGCTCGTAGATGTCCTCGATCCCGCGGGAGGCCTTGAAGACCAGCGCCTCGAAGCCCGGGGTGATCGGGGTGCCGAGCTCGGCGCTCAGGGCCTTGGCCCGCGCGATCACCTCCGACGGGTCGGAAATGTCGGCCGGGGTGATCTGGTTCATCACGTCGGCCGCCGCGTAGCCCAGCATGCGCTCGGCGCCGACGTTGAAGATCTGGATGACGCCCTTGGCGTCGGTGGCGATGCTGGAGAAGTTGGCGCTGTTGAAGATCGCGCTCTGCAGCGCGCCGGCCTTGAGCAGCGCCTCCTCGGCGTGCTTCCGGGCGCTGTTGTCGGTGCCGATGAGCAGGTAGCCGATGATCGCGTTCTGCGCGTCGCGCAGCGCCGTGACGGACACGATGGCGGGGAAGCGGCTGCCGTCCTTGCGGATGTAGGTGAGCTCGTAGATGTCCTCGATCCCGCGGGAGGCCTTGAAGACGAGGGCCTCGAAACCCGGGGCGATCAGCGTGCCGAGCTCGACGCTCAGCGCGGCGGCGCGGGCGATGACCTCGGCCGGGTCGGAGATGTCGGCCGGCGTGATCTTGTTCACGACATCGGCGGCGGCGTAGCCGAGCATGCGCTCGGCGCCGACATTGAAGATCTGGATGACGCCCTTCTCGTCGGTGGCGATGCTGGAGAAATTGGCGCTGCTGAGGATGGCGTTTTGCAGGGCGCCGGCCTTGAGCACGGCCTCCGCGCGGCGGACATCGGTGAGGGATTCACCCGGCTCAAGCACGGGGGGCTCGGCTTCCGGGGGTGAGAGGGGAAAAGGATCCATGGAACGGTCCGGGCAGGGACGCGTCCAGTGTAGCGGGGTATTTCCCTCGCGGATAGGAGGTGAACACCTCCCGGCACACGGGGCGCCGGCGCGGAATCAATCCCGGCCGGGGAAATCCGTCGCCGGCGTGCCGCGGGATTTGAACATGGCGCCGATGCCACGCGCGGCGCCGAAGGCGAGCGGGCCCCAGCGGGCCAGCGAACCGAGGAGGCCCCGGCGCGGCAGCACGGCGCGCGAAACGAGCAGGCCGAGCGGCACGGTTGCGAATTGCGTGAAGGGCGACAGCCGCCGCCAGAAGGCCAGGGCGCGATCCAGCCACGCCACGGGACGCGTGAGCCGGGACGCAAGCACGGCGCACTCGGTGCGCCGGGTGGCGATCCGCCGCCGGAGCGAGGCCTTGTAGACCGCGAGACGGTTCAGTTCCCGGTCCGAATACATGCGCGGTCCTCCTTGATCTCCTGCAACGTCGCGGCAAACGGCTGCGGCTGGCGCGCGAGGAAGCGGCGGAAGGCGATGATGATCGCAACCAGCGCCGCGGCGTAGAAGAGCGCCAGCCCGCCGAGCACGGCCAGGCGGGCGCTTTCCCAGAACAGATACACCAGGGTCAGGCTGGCGAAGGTGACCGCCATCATGCCCGCGAAAATGCCCGCGCTGATCCAGAGGAAGATCCGGATCAGGCGGAATTTTTCCTCCTGCAGCTCGACGGAGAACAGCTCGAGCCGGTCGGAGACCGTCGCGAGCAGCACATCCCCGAGCGCCCGGAAGGAGGCGAGGAAGCCCGTGGGAACGGGGGTCTCTGGGTCCATGAGGGGACCGGTTACTTGCTGCGGCGGCCGAGGAGCACGCCGACCAGCAGGCCGACGCCCGCGGCGATGGCGATCGATTGATAGGGGTTCTCGCGGATGGCCGTGTCGGTGCACTTGGCCCCGGCGATGACCTTCTTGCGGGTGACCGCATAGGCGTCGGCGAAGCGTTCCTGGGCCTGCTCGAAGCGGGAACGCAGGGCGTCGACGGCGTCGGTGGTGTGCTCGGAAACGGAATCAGCCATCATGGACTGGGCCTCGGCGACGAGGGCCTGCATTTCGTTGAAAAGTTCCTTGGGCGTGTGGGCGGTGTCTTTGTTGTTTTTCATGGTTGGATAAAAATAGAGGGACGGGGGATTGGTCAGGACGACTTCGAGCCGCCGAGCAGACCGGCGGCGCCGACGATGGTGGCGGTGATGCCGCCGATCATCAGCCACATGGTCTTGTCGGTCGGGTTGCCGGTGAAGAACCGGGAGATGCCGGAGGCGGCGGAATCGGAGGCGGCCACGCCGGCGATGATGAGAATGATGCCAATGACGAGCAGGGCGAGGGAGACGGCTTTGTTCATGATGAGGGGGAGTTAAGATTGGGCGGATCGCGCCACGTGATGGCGCTGATGGCTGGGGGTGCCGGCGACATGCGTCGGGACCAAAGGGCGGCGGGCGGCCTGGGTCGTGTCGGCCGGGCCGGGCAGCGGACGCAGACGCAGGGGTTTCAGGGTGCGCCCCGTGACGGGCTCATCGTTGAGGCGGCTTTTGCTGACGGGCGGCATGGTTGCGAACGTTGGGGTGAGGAAGGGAAGAGCGGAAAACGGTGCGCGGCCGCCCGGAGGCGGCCACGCCGTTGAGTGGTTTCGCGGGGGCTCGATCAGCCCTTCACGATCATGTTGTTGCTGACCTTGATCACGCCGCGGACGTCGCCGGCGAGCTTCGTGACGAGGGATTTCTCGGCATCGGAGGCGGCATCACCCGTCACGAGGACCACGCCGTCCTGGGTGACGACCTTGGTCTTCAGCGCGCTGGTGGACTTGTGGGTGAGCAGGGCGAACTTGACCTGGCTGGTGATGGAGGCGTCGTCGAGCTTCTCGCCGACCGTCGGCTTGTCGGTCACGACGATTTCGTTCTGCACGGACTTCACGCCGTCGATGTCCTTGGCGTAGATCGCGGTCAGTTCCTTCTGGGCGAGATTGTCGGCGGTGCCGCTCAGCGTGACGTGGCCTTCCTTGACCTCGACCTTGGTGGTGGAGGCGCTGACGTTGCCCTTCACGAGCAGACGGCCGCGGATCTTGAAGGCCATCCAGCCGTCGGACTTTTCCGGATAGGCGGACTCGACCTTGATCTCGTTCTTCACGCCGATCACGCCGGGCAGATTCTCGACGGTGTCGGCCGCGAGGGCCTTGTCGTCCTTGTCCTGGACCGTGCCGGTCAGGGTGACGATGCCGTCCTTGGCCTTCACCTTCACGTGGTCCTCGAGGACCGTGCGGTAGTTGTAGGAAGCCTTGGCGGCCTCCTCGATCTTGTTGTCGGTGGCCGACGAGGCAAACAGCACGATGGGGCTGGCAATAAGGGTCAACAGGAGTGACAGATGGTTTGTTTTCATAACTGGAACGATGACGATACGCGCTTCGTCTCGTCGCGCCTATGGGGCCTTGACCTACTGGGGGGGGCGAACGCGGCCGGTGCTGCGGGCGAGGTCGCCCGCACTCCAGCTGGAGCCAGGGCAACCTCGCCGTAAATCAGCGCGCAGGGGAAAGAGATCCGGGGTGCTTGGGGTGCCCGGGTGGGAGGGGCTTTACGCCCCGACAAGCAACGCGGCGCATGTCCCGTCGGGGCATAAAGCCCCTCCCACATTCGAGCGGCGAACCCGGAGACATCGCTTCCGCCGGACACAAAAAACCCCTGCCGGTGAAGGCAGGGGTTGAAGCGATCCGTGTGGAGGAACTCAGAACCGGACGGCGGCGCCCAGGCGCCAGTCGCTCAGATATTTGACGATGCCGACGCTCTGGGCCGTGTAGTCGGCGTAGAGGAGGGCGCGGGGATTCAGCACCAAGTTCAACCCGGCGCTGAACAGCGCGCTGTCGCGCTGGGGCCCGCGCGTGGCGACGGCGTAGGGCACGGAATCGATGGCCGCCTGCATGGAGCGAGCGCCGTTCGAGAATTCGCTGAGCCAGGCCGCGCGCGCGCGCGGTTGCAGCATGACCGAGCCAAATTCCCAGTTCAACTGGCCCTCGACGCCAACCTGCGTGCGCAGCGAGCGGGCGGACTGGTTGCCCAGCCGGTTGCTGTAGACGCCCGCCCCGGTCTCGGTGAAGCCGTTGGCGCGCCAGCCGGCGACCAGCACCCCGGCGTAGGGGGACAAGGTCATGGCGCCGCGCGCGAAGTGGCGGCCGGCGGTGAGATCGGTGAGCCAATTGTGGCCATTCGTGTCCGAGCTGGCGACGACGGACGTGCCGGCAAACACGACCGGTCGGGTGGAATTATATTTGTCCCAACCATAGCCATAGGTGCCGACGGCGAACCACGGGCCGCGCTGATAGGTGCCGCGGAGACCGACCATTTTGTCCTTCACGCTGGTGCGGCTGCCGGGCCGGCCGAGGCCGGCGACGGTCTCGCTGTAGTTGAAGAAGCCGCCGATGGTATAGTTGTCGTTGTAAACATGGTCGACACCGACCAGCCCGGCGGTGCTGGTGAACGTGCTCGAACCGACATCGAGGTCGGACCGCGCGCGCCCGCGGCGCTGACTGGCGTCGAAATAATAATCGTCGTGGCCCGCGATCGCGTTGTCGGCCCGGTGCAGCCGGTCCGTGAGCGCAGTGGCGTGCGCGAAGGCGAAGTCGGACCAGACCTGGTAGCCCTGGGGCGAGAGGGTGTTGAACAGCGCCGGATACTGGGCGGAATCGGCCACGGCGACGACCGTAGTGTTCAGCGCCGGGCTGGCCTGGGCGGCGGCGGCGACGGCCTGCTGGTTGGGCGTCAGGGCGAAGCTGGCAAAGGGCACCTGCACCAGCGCGAAGGTCACGCTGTTGGTCGCATAGATCACGGCGGCCTTGATGGTGGGATTGCCGGTGACCGTGGCGGAGCCGCTCACGCCGCTGAAGGTGCCGGTCACGCCGCCCGTGGCGGTGAGGAAGGTGAAGGACTGCCCGATCGGATTGTAGCCGTCGAGCACGTCGACCCGCAGGCCGCCGGCGAGCGCGGCGGTGCCGGTCATGGCGAGCTGGTCAAACGAGGCGCCGGAGGCCAGTTGGATGACGAGGATGCCGGTGGAACTCTGGGTGAAGTTGCCGGTGACGGCGATCTTGCCCGGGGAATAGCCCGGACTGACCGTGCCATTGTTGCCGAGGTTGCCGCTGACCGTGCCGGTGCCGCCGAGGAACGCACCCGCCGCGACCGTGGTCGTGCCGATGCCGCCATTGAAATAGAGCGCGCCGACCTGCAGGTCGACGGCGGAGGTCGTGATATTGGTCAGGGTGAGTTCGCCGGCGCCCCGCTTCTGGATCGTGCCGCTGCCGGTGATGCGCCCGGAGAACGTGCCGTCGGTCGTCTGGTTGAAGGCGAGGGTGCTGCCGCTGGCGACGCTGACGTTCTGCGCGGCCGGCAGGCTGGCGGTGCTGACGACGAGGGTGCCGGCATTCACGGTCGTGCCACCGGTGTAGGTGTTGCGACCGCTGATGGTGAGGGCGCCGCTGCCCAGCTTGATGACCGAGCCGGAACCGGAGATGACACCGCCAAACGAGGCATCCGTCGGCACCGTGAAGAACAACCCGCTGTTATTCGAGAGGGTGACCGCCTGATTGGCCGGCAAGTTCGCGGTGCCGGTGATGAGGGCGCCGGCATCCACGTAGGTGCCGCCCGTGTAGGTGTTGACGCCGGTCAGCGTCACGGTGGCCGCGGTGGTCCGCAGCGTGGCCGGGGCCGCGCCGTTCGCCATGTTGCCATCGATGGTGACCACGGTGGTGAAGAGGGCCGCGCCGGGACCCAGGACCAGGCTGGAGGCGCCCTTGGTATAGGCACCGGTCGAGCCGAACACGAGGGAACCGGTGGCTACGACGCCGGTGCCGGGAATCACCGCGCCGGTGGAGGTCACCGTGCCGCCGGGAACCACGAAGCTACCGGTCGACTGGGCGAGCCCGGAAGCCGGGGCGCATAACATGGCGGCAAGCGCCACAACGGGCAGGGGAAGCAGATGTTTGATATTCATGAGATGTCAGGGCAGGAATTGCATTGCGGGTGCGAGGTGGCGTCAGAGGGTCCTGGACCGACGGGCGGACAGCGACCGCAGCCGGGCCGCCCCGAGCAGGGCGAGCAGGGCGAGAGCCCACGAGGAGATCGCACCGCCGCCGCCACCACCACCGCTGCTGGCCGGGGTCGTCGGCGTCACTGGCGTCGGCGTCACCGGGGTCGTCGGGGTCGTGGTGCCCGTCATCGGCATCGTGCTGACGACATCGGTGGACGAGACCACGCGGACGGTGGCGTTGCCGGTGTCCGCGACATAGAGGCTGCCCGCGTTGGCGGCCAGGCCGTGCGGCGCGTTGAACTGGGCGCTGCTGCCAGCGCCATCGTTCAGACCCGCGATACCGGACACACCGGCGAGGGTGAGGACGGCCCCACCGGGGGTGACCACGCGGATGGTGTTGTTGCCGGTGTCCGCCACATAGACGTTGCCGGACGCATCAGCCGACACGCCGTAAGGCTGGTTGAACCGGGCGACCGAACCCAGGCCGTCGACGGCGCCGGAAACTCCCGGCTGTCCGGCCAGGGTGGTGACGACGCCGGCCGGCGTGATCTTGCGGATCGTGGAGTTGTTGGTGTCCGCGACGTAGACATTGCCGGCCGCGTCCACCGTCACTCCGCGGGGCAGGTCGAAGCGGGCGGCACTGCCCGTGCCGTTCGCATTGCCCGGGGCCGCCGCCGCACCTGCCAGGGTGCTCACGGAGCCGGCCGAGGTGATCTTGCGGATCGTGGAGTTGCTGGTGTCGGCGACATAGAGGTTGCCCGCCGCATCGACCGCGATACCCGCGGGCGAACCGAACGACGCGGCGCCGCCGACGGCGTCGGTGCTGCCGCGGACACCCGCGGTGCCCGCCAGGGTGGTGACGACACCGGCCGAGGTGATCTTGCGGATCGTGGCATTGCCGGCGTCGGTGACATAGAGATTGCCGGCCGCGTCCACCGCCACGCTGTCGGGGCGATTGAACCGGGCGCCGCCGCCGGTCCCGTTCTGGGAACCGGATTCACCGGCTGCACCGGCCAGGGTGGTGACGACACCGGCCGACGTGATCTTCTTGATCGTGTGATTGGAAGCATCCGCCACGTAGAAGTTGCCGGTGCTGTCCCGCGCGATGCCGGCGGGATACTGGAACAGGCCGGCGGTGCCGCCTGTCACGGTGAGCGTCACCGGATTGCTGACGGTAAAGTCGGTGGCGTTGACAACCACGCTCCGGAACTGGTCGCCCGACATCGCGGCGGTCGTGGGATCGACCGTGAGCGTGGACGTGGCCACCCCGTGATAGCTGCCGCCTTCATAGAGGTTGACCCAGGCGGTTGCGCCGGCCGGCAGGCGCTGCCACACGAAGGTCTCGGCAGGATCACGATCGCCGCCGCCGGCGACGGTGAAGTTGGTGCTCTGCCCGGCCGTCACCGACTGGCTGACCGGCTGGAGGGAAATGACCGGCGCGTTGGTGGCGGCGGTGACCGTGATCGTCAGCGTGGCGTAGCCGGTGCCGATGGCGTTGGTCGCACCGAGTTGCACGGCGGTGGTGCTGACGGCGGTCGGGATGCCGGTGATGGCACCGGTGGCCGCGTTGATCACCAGGCCGGACGGCAGCGGGCTGGCCGTATAACTCGTCGGGGAGTCCGTGGCCGTGATCGTGAAGCTGAAGGCCGAGCCGACGACACCGGCCGCCGTGAGCGGGCTGCTGGTGATGCCCGGGACGGACAGGGCGGTGGCGGAGATGGTGATCGTCAGCGTCGCGTTGCCCGTGCCGTTGCCGTTGGTGGCACCGAGGGTCACCGTCGTGACCCCTGCGGTCGTGGGCGTGCCGGTGATGGCACCGGTCGCGGTATTAATCGCGAGGCCGGCGGGGAGCGGGCTGGCCGCAAAGCTCGTGGGCGAGTTCGAAGCCGTGATCACATAGTTGAACGTGGTGCCGGTCGTGCCGGTGGCGGTGAGCGAACCATTGGTGATGGCCGGGACGGCGCCGGCCGCGGCGACCGTGATCGTCAGCGTGGCGTTACCGGTGCCGAAGGCATTCGTGGCACCGAGGACCACGGCGGTGGTGCCGGTGGCGGTCGGGGTGCCGGTGATGACACCGGTGGTGGCGTTGCGCACGAGGCCGGCCGGCAGCGGGGTAGCCGAGTAGCTGGTGGGCGAACCCGTGGCGGTGATCGTGAAGCTGAACGGCGTGCCGACGGTGCCGGCGGCCGTGAGCGGACTGTTGGTGATGACCGGGGCGACACCGGCGGCGCCGATGGTGATCGTCAGGGTGGCGTTGCCGGTGCCGGTGCCGTTCGTGGCGCCGAGCAGGACGGATGTGGTGCCCACGACGGTGGGCGTGCCGGTGATGGCACCGGTCGCGGTGTTGATCGCCAAGCCGGCGGGCAGCGGGGTGGCCGAGTAGCTGGTGGGCGAACCCGTGGCGGTGATCGTGAAGCTGAAGGCCGTGCCGACGGTGCCGGCGGCCGTGAGCGGACTGTTGGTGATGACCGGGGCAACACCGGCCGCGGCGACTGTGATCGTCAGGGTGGCGTTGCCGGTGCCGGTGCCGTTCGTGGCGCCGAGCAGGACGGCCGTGGTGCCCACGACGGTGGGCGTGCCGGTGATGGCACCGGTCGCGGGGTTGATCGCGAGGCCGGCGGGGAGCGGGCTGGCGGAATAGCTCGTCGGCGCATTGGAGGCGGTGATCGTGAAGCTGAACGGCGTGCCGACGGTGCCGGCGGCCGTGAGCGGACTGTTGGTGATGACCGGCGCCGCGCTGGTCACCGTCAGGGTGACGGGATCGCTGAAAATCGTGCCGGAGGTGTTGGTGACCGCGACATCATAGCTGGCCTCGTCGGCGGCCTGGGCATTAGTGAGCGAAAGCGTGGCCGTGGTGGCGGACGCATTGCCCGCAATATTGACCCCGGCCTTGCGCCACTGGTAGCTCAGGGCCGAAGTGCCGGCGGCCACCACGGTGAAATTGGCCGTCGTCCCCGTGACCACGGTTTGCGAGGTCGGCTGGGTCGTGATCTGCAGCGTGGCGACGCCGGTGATCGTGAAACTTTGCCGCAGCATGTTGTATTCAAAGAGGCCGACCTGGCCCGCCTGCGTTGCCTGCAGGGTGATGAGTCCGGGTGCGGTGGGGGTGACGGTGAAGACGCCGGCAACCGGGCCGGTGATCGACGCCGCCCCGATCGAGCCGGGCACCACGGTGAGTGCGATCGCCAAGCCGGAGCTGGCCGACGGGCTGACCGTAAACGAGCCACCGCTGATCAATTTGTCCGGAATGGCCGCGAAGCTGACCGACTGCCACGTGGCGTTGACCACACCTGTCGTATAAAACTTGTTGGCGCCAAAACCCACATCGCCAGGAACGAAGGTAATCGTCGAATAGACGCTGCCGAGGTTGGCGATATCCGCCGTCCGCCGGTTCGTGGGATCCAGCGTTCCGGGCTGCAGCATGCCAAGAATCGTGAAGCCCGTGATCGGATCCAACCGGAGATAATACATCTTGCTGACGCCGTAGCCGACATCGGTGCCCGTAAAGGCGAGTGCGTTGTGTCCGCTGATGCCCAGGTCGTATTGATCGGCTGACGTGGAGAGCAGGGCCGGGACGAGGGTGCCAAACTTGGTGGTGCTGGTGACGCTGTCGGTGCGGAGGTAATAGAAAACATTGGCCCCGTAGTTCAAATCAACGGCGGCGAACGTGAGGCCGAAATAGCCTTCCGTGCCCAATGTGGCCGGCCCGCCCGGCCCGTCCATCGGCTTCAGGTCGGTGACCACCGAAGCGGTGCCGGAACTGGGTTTGATCACCGAGAAATAATCCGTGGTGCCCTTATGATGGATGAGATAGAAATTCACCGAACCAAACCCGACATCAGGATCAGCCGAGGTCAGCGCCGAGTATGAATCGGGAGTGAGCTTGCTGCCGATATCCGCATGATCGGTCGCCGCGCCCGAAGCGGCGATATAGCGGGTGAATGCCGCAATGTCGCCGCCGGACGGGATCGTCGTGGCCTTGATGGAGTAGAATTGGTTGGCGCCTCCGCCCAGGGACAAGTCCTGCGCCATCAGATGGAATCCCGCCAGGCTGCCACCGATGGACCATTGGGGGACGAGGGTGACGGCGCCGGTCGCGGGGGCGATGGCGATGGACGCCATATTGTCGGCCCGGGCTTGGATGCCGGAGAAAACGGTGACGGCCATGAGGGCCGCGGTTAATAGCGTATGGTGTTTTTTCATTGGGATCATCAGTTGGAAAATCATCCGGACATGGCTTCGTCCGGGCCGTCAGAATAGTTGATGGGAATCGAAGCCGGTATGGGGTGATACCAGTGTGGGGCATACACCTACCTGCTCATCCCTTCACCCGCTGGGGTCGGGGAACAGCGAGGTGGCGACGGCTTTGCGCCGGGCGCGGCCTCGCTTGCGCTCGCCATTCTGGGGCCCGGCCGTCAAACGCCGCGCGTCTCGCTACGGTTGATGGGTTGCGCGAGGTTGCGCCAGCAGTTCATCCCCAAGTTGGAAGGCCGGCCCGTGTTGCCAGGCATCGGCGCCCGCGGCGACCGGCCGGGGGGAAAGCTCTGCGCGACGGACCTTCACCCGGGCGGTATCGATCTGCTGTTCACGGTCACGATCCGCCACGATTTGCGCGCCCGCCTGTCCGTCGGCGGTGAATCCCATCATGAGTTTCGGCAGGCCGAGGGGCACGGCGTCGCCGCGATCCACCTGCCAGAGGTGCCAGGTCTTGCCGTAGGTGTTGACGAGTTCCTGCATCAGTTCCTTCTCCGGTCCGGCCGGAAGCCCGGGGGCGGTGAGCAGGCCGGACATGACTTCGTAGCGATGGCTGTGCCACAGCTGTTTCTCGTCCGCGGGCAGTCCGGCAAAAAGTTTTTCGCTGATGATGTATTCGATTCCGATCAACCGCGCGTCCGCCCGGTCCGAATCGTAGATGACGCACTGGAAAACATCCGGATTGAGGTGCGAGCAATAGTGGTGCACCGGCAGCGCACGCGGCATGTCGCCGCTGTAGAAATGAAATCCGCAGACGTGCGCGTGAATGGCCCCGAGGGGACCGGAGGCCGGGAGCGGGGCGATCGCGGTGGCATGAAGGTCGTGGACCACCGGCGGGGTCTGGGCCGCCAGCGGGAAGGCGGACCAGCAAAGGCAGGACGCGGCCAGCAGGCGCGGAAGATTTTGGATCGGATTCATGGATGTTCACCGGCGGGTGGTCAGCGCGGCAGCGTCATGACCGCTGAAAGCGCCCGGGGTGCGGGCAAATCCCCGCGCGGCGGGAAAGCTATGATGTCAACACCCCCTGTTCCCCGGCCAGGCGGCCATGTATAGTTGCGGCTGTTCCGGCTCTCCTCCCGGACCCTCCATGACAACATCATCCGGCCCACGCATCGCGGCCCCATCGAAAAAAACAGCCGGATTCTGTCCGGGCCCGTATTCCAGCAATGACGACCTGCGCCGAGAGGCGGCCGGTTGGACCCGACAACGTCACCGCGCCCGGCAACGCCTTTTCGCCGTGGGCTTCGCCTTGGTGGCGGTCGGCCATGCCGTGGGCGCCGCGGTGGGAAACACGATGCCGCCCAACACGGGTGCCGGCGTCAGACCGGCCTCCTCCCTCCAAGCCCTCGGCGACGACGAGCTGATCCTCGAGGAAGTCTTCCAAAGCCATCTGCCGGGCACCCTGCAGAAGTATGGCTTCCGGCTTTCGGTCAATCCGCACCTGGGCGACTGGCAGAAGAAGGACCACCTGCGTCTGACCACCAACCTGCGCTATGGACTCACGGAACATTGCGAGATCAGCGCGACGAGCCATTTGTATTTCAGCCACGGGCACGGCGAGGTGCGCGCCTTCGACAACTACGGCGCGGCCAATCTCAAGCTGGGCACGAAATACAACCTCGGGCAGCGCCTGATCGCCGGCTGGGAAACCGGCGTAGGCCTCGACTACGAATTCCCGACCGGCCGGCCGCCGGCGGAACTGACCGACGGGCTGCGCCATCTGCGTCCCTACGTCACCTTCTCGCACCGGCTCGAGTCGCACCCGGATCTGCGGATCTTCGTCGGCCTGCGCGGCGACAACGTGGCGCGAAGCTCCGTGCCGGGCACCTTCGGGAAGAATTCCTTCCAGGAGAGCTCGACGGGCATCACCGGCGGCTGGGTCATCGATCACAACAACTGGCACTACACCTTCGAGGCCTCCTGCGACACGACGCGGCTGATCGGGAATTCCGAGGAGGATATCTTCACGATCCGGCCCGGTGTGCTCTGGGAGATCCCTACGCGCCGCAACCGGCAGATCATGAGCCACTGGATGGTCGGCGTCGCGTTGAACCACACCTACGGCCCCGGCGGCAACAGCCTGGGCGCCTCGTTCAAGCTCCGCTACAGCCGCGACCTCAAGCACCGGCCGAACCGCGCCCCGGTCGATCCGACGCCGTGAGGGACTGAAACACGGAGAGCACAGCGCGGGCGGAGCCGCAACCAAACCCAAACCACAGAGATTTTTAGCCACAAAAAACGCCAAAAACACCTGGTTATGCAGGAGAATGTTTTCCGCGCGCCTATAGGCGCCTCGCGAGCTTCACCAGCCGTCGGATTCTGGTGTTTTTCGTGGCCATAAGATTCTTCGTGGCTTGGGAGGATTTAGGGCGTGTCTTCAAACCCGTTTGTCATTCCGAACGCAGTGAGGAATCTCCCGCAGCGAAAGTGATGTTGCCTGCGCACGTCGAGATTCCTCACTGCGTTCGGAATGACCGGAAGTGGAAATTGGTTGGTTTGAAGACACGCCATAGCACTTCTGTAATGCAGAGGCCGCGGAGCAGAACGAGGGAGAATCGGGCGCGCGAAGGAATCACCTGTCGGGTGAAGGGCCTCGGCGCGAAAAGATCAGGATTTTTCCTCTGAACTCTCCGCGTTTCAATGGCGTCGTGGCTGCGGCTTCCAGCCGCAGGGCTTCACCGGCTGGAAGCCGGTGCCACTTGGAGCCTATCCGAATAACCCAAGACGTCCGCATTGCTGTAGCGGCGGTCTATGACCGCCGAGCGATAACCACGTCACGGTCGACGGCGGTCACAGACCGCCGCTACAGAAAAGCAAACAGCCGGGCGGGGTTATGCGGATAGGCTCTTAACAGCCACTGAAAGTTAAGAGCTATCAAGCCGCAGGGAATCACCGCGCCACCTTGGAAATTCCCTTCCATTCGCGTCATTCGCGAGAAGCCTTTTGCGCCGATACGGTTCAGGCGCCGGCTTTCGCAACCTGGTTCTCTGCCGTCCGCTGGATGTCCGCTTTGGACAGGCTCACGAACACGGTCGAGTCGTCGTAGCTGATGCGCTCAACCTTGCCGGACGGGATCAGGACTTCCTTGCCCGCATACCAGTGGCCGGTCTCGACGGCCAATTCGCAGACCGCCCAGCTCTTGTCGTCCACCACGAAGCCGCTCACAGTGCCGATCGCACCCTCGGCCGTCTGAATCTGATAGCCGGTGACCGCATGCGCGCTTTGCAGATGTTTCTCGGCCCGATGGTGGTGCTTGCGCTGCGCGTCGCCTTGATCCGGGGCCGGTGGGATGGCCAGCGGATAGCCGCCAGGGCCCCACATCGCGTCGCCGTTCCAATAGGTCGGCCAGCCGTAATACTTGTAGTATTCGGCCTCGTATTGGCGCGAAACCGGTTGGTGCGACTCGATCGAAGGACTGTGCTCGATCTGCTTTTTGCTCAGCTTCACCTGCAGGGTCTTTTCCTGCCGGTCCCATTTCCCGAAGGCGTGAGGGGAGAGCAGCACCTGCCGCCCCGTCAGCCATGACCCCGTGTCCACGACGAGGTAGCGGATCACCCAGGTTTGGTCGTCGAAGTAAAAGTCCTGCACGTGGCCGATGTCGCCATCCGAGGCGGCGAGTTTGTTGCCGTAGAGTTCCTTGGTGTTGTGGAGCATAAATGTCGGGGATTGGGGTTGGCCGCCTGGCGGCCGGGCGGGAAGGTGGATGCGCTTCAGAAATCGACGCTGAGCAACGCGCTGGCATCCGCACCGGGATCTCCGTCTTCCCGTGCGTCCACGCGGCCATGAAGCCGGGTGTCGGACAGGTTGCTGGGAATAGCCGCCTTCAAGCAGGCCGTGGCTTCCAGCCAGTTGTCCAGATCCTGACCGGGGGTGCAGTTGCTCTGCTGGTAAAGATGATAGGCATATTCCCGGATATCGTCATCGCCGTGATCTTCCGACCCCATGCCCGTGGCTTCCCTCACGCTTTCTGCGATGGATCTGGCCGTGCAGTCGGACTGGGCGGATGGGAATGAAGGCACGAGCGGGTTCCGGTTTTGAGCCGGCCGCCTGACGCGCGCCGACAAGGATGAATGCTAGGCGAAAGTCCGCCCGGAACCTATGGGGTGTAACCCGAAAAGGGCAGCCGGACCGGCGGCTTGGGTTTCCGTTCAACTCCGTCACCTGATCCGGCGCCACGCGTGGAGGGCGGAATCTCACCGCCTTCGTTTTCCCATCGCTCAATCGCGCGCTTTTTCAGGGCGATGGCTTCGCCGGCACGCTCCGGACGCGCTCCGGCTTGCGCGGCGCTCCACGCCCATTGCCGGATTTCCGGCAGGTCCTCGCCGTGCTCGCGGATGTAGCGCTTGTGCTCGACCAGCTTCTCCGTGAGCCGCTGCTTCAGCCGGAGGCCGGCCTCGCCGGTCTGCGGCAGGCGGTCGATGGCGTCCATCACGAGATGGAAACGGTCCAGGTCGTTCAGCACCGTCATGTCGAAGGGCGTGGTGATGGTGCCCTCCTCCTTGTAGCCGCGAACGTGGATGTTGTCGTGGTTGGTGCGGCGGTAGGTCAGCCGGTGGATCAGCCACGGATAGGCATGGAAGGCGAAGATGACCGGCTTGTCCTGCGTGAAGAGTTCGTCGAAGTCCGCGTCGCTCAATCCGTGCGGGTGCTCGCCGGGCGGTTGCAGCTTCATCAGATCAACGACATTGACGACGCGGATCTTCAGCGTGGACAAGAACTCGCGCATGATCGTGACGGCGGCGAGCGTCTCCAGCGTGGGCACGTCGCCGCAGCACGCCATGACCACGTCCGGCGCCCCGTCCTGAGCGTTGCCCGCCCAAGGCCAGATGCCGATGCCCGCGGCGCAGTGTTGCGCGGCGGCGTCCATGTCCAGCCACTGCGGCGCCGGGTGTTTGCCCGCGATGACGACATTGACGTAGTGCCGGCTGCGCAGGCAGTGGTCCATCACCGACAGCAGGCAATTGGCATCCGGTGGCAGGTAGACGCGGACCACCGAGGCCTTTTTGTCCACCACATGGGCGATGAAACCCGGATCCTGGTGCGAAAAGCCGTTGTGATCCTGGCGCCAGACATGCGAGGCCAGCAGGTAGTTCAGCGAGGCGATCTTCCTCCGCCACGGCAGTTGCGCCGTGACCTTCAGCCACTTGGCGTGCTGGTTGAACATCGAGTCGATGATGTGGATGAACGCCTCGTAACAATTGAAGAGTCCGTGCCGCCCCGTGAGCAGGTAGCCTTCGAGCCAGCCCTCGCACTGGTGTTCACTGAGCATTTCCATCACGCGTCCGGTGGGCGCGAGCCATTCGTCGCCCGGCTCGGTCGCGGCGTCCCACTGGCGGTTGGTGGCTTCAAAAAGCACTTCGAGACCGTTGGAAACCGTCTCGTCCGGTCCGAACACGCGAAAGTTCCGCGGTCCGTCGTTGAGTTTAGCCACGTCGCGCAGGAAAGGCCCGAGCACATGCGTGTCGCCGATGCCGGGCGCGCCCGGCGCGGGCACCGTCGCGGCATAATCGCGAAAATCCGGCATCCGCAGATCGCAAAGCAGCCGGCCGCCGTTGGCGTGAGGATTCGCCCCCATGCGCCGTTCGCCCCGGGGTGCGAGTTCCGCCAGTTCCGGTTTGAGCCGGCCCGACGCATCGAAGAGTTCCTCCGGCCGGTAGCTCCGCAGCCAGTCCTCCAACAGCTGCAGGTGCCCGGGATGCGCGACCGGGTGCAGCGGCACCTGGTGCGAGCGGAAGGTGCCTTCCACCGGCCGGCCATCGACGACCTTGGGCCCGGTCCAACCCTTGGGGGAACGGAGCACGATCATCGGCCAGCGCGGACGGTCGGTGCGGCCATGGACGCGGGCGTTCTGCCGGTGTTTCTTGATCTGCTCCACCGCCCGATCGAGCGCCGTCGCCATCGCTTCGTGCATCAACGCGGGTTCATGGCCCTCGACAAATACCGGCGTCCACCCGTAGCCGCGGAGCAGTTGTTCCAATTCCTCGCGGGTGATGCGCGCCAGCAGGGTCGGGCTGGCGATCTTGTAGCCGTTGAGATGCAGGATCGGCAGCACCGCGCCGTCGGTGGCCGGATCGAGGAACTTGTTCGAATGCCACGCCGTGGCCAGCGGGCCGGTCTCCGCCTCGCCGTCGCCGACGACACAGGCGACGACGAGATCGGGATTATCAAACACCGCGCCGAAGGAATGACTGAGCGAATAGCCGAGTTCGCCGCCCTCGTGGATCGAGCCGGGGGTCTCCGGCGAGGCATGGCTCGGAATCCCGCCGGGAAAGGAAAATTGCTGGAAGAGCCTTTGCAGCCCGGCCTCGTCCTGGCTGATGCGCGGATAGATTTCGCTGTAAGAGCCCTCGAGGTAGGTGTGGCTCACGACCGCCGGGCCGCCGTGGCCGGGGCCGGAGACGTAGATCATGTCGAGGTCGAACTTTTTGATGACCCGGTTCAGGTGCGCGTAGATGAAGTTCTGTCCGGGCGTCGTGCCCCAGTGGCCGAGCAGCATGCGCTTCACGTCGCTGAGCCGCAGCGGCCGCTTCAGCAGCGGATTGTCGCGGAGAAAGATCTGGCCGACGGAAAGATAGTTGGCCGCCCGCCAGTAGGCGTCGATCCCGTGGAGCAAGGCGGGCGTGAGCGTGGTTGTCGTGGTTTTCATGTTTTCACCTTGGAATCGGGATCTGGTTGGGGGCGGAATGCCGCACCACCTTGGCCAGTTCCAGGACCACCAGCGGGATGGCGCCCAGAGCGAGCAGCCAGAGACAGTCGGCAAACGACATCGGGGCGGTCTTCAGGAAGCGACCCAGCGTTGCGTTGTGCTGGCTCCACACCTGGAGCCCGAAGGAAACGGCCACGACGACGACGAGGCTGACATTCGTGGACAGGGAAATGCGCCAGACCGGCTTGGTCTCGCTGCGTGCGCCGAAGGACCGCAGGAGTTCGGCAAAGACGAGCACGGCGAAGGCGGAGGCGCGCGCGGTTTCCGTGGTGCCCGTCTGCAAGCCGTGAAAATAAACGGCAAACGAGACTCCCGCCGTAAGGAAACCGGTGAAGGCCATCGTCCGGAGGAAACCGCGGTCCGTGATGCGTTCGGAGCGTTGGCGCGGGTGACGTTTCATCACGTCGGGATCGATGGGATCGGTGGCCAGGCAGAGCGCCGGCAGGCCGTCGGTCACGAGGTTGATCCACAGCAGGTGGATGGGCAGCAGCGGGGCGGGCAGGCCGAGGATGACGCAGACCGTCATGAGCAGCAGTTCCCCGGTATTGCCCGCCAGCAGGTATTGGAGCGTCTTGCGGATGTTGTCGTAGATGCCGCGCCCCTCCTCGACCGCCGCGACGATGGAGGCGAAGTTGTCATCGGTGACGATCATGTCCGCCGCCTGCTTGGTGACTTCCGTGCCGGCTTTTCCCATCGCGATGCCGATGTCGGCTCCTTTGAGCGCGGGAGCGTCGTTGACGCCGTCGCCGGTCATCGCCACGACCGCCCCGGAGGCTTTCCAGGCGCGGATGATGCGCAGCTTGTGCTCAGCTGTGACGCGGGCGTAGACCGCGATCTTGGGCGCACGCTGCCGGAGTTCGTCGTCGGACAGTTTGTCCAGTTCCAATCCCGCGACGGCCGCGTCGTCGCGGGAGGCGATGCCCAGCTCCCGCGCGATGGCCGTCGCGGTGTCCGGATGGTCACCGGTGATCATGACGACACGGATGCCGGCGGCGCGGCACCGGGCAACGGCGTCCTTGGCCTCGGGCCGGGGCGGGTCATGCATCCCGGCCAGCCCCACGAACACGAGGTCGCGCTCCACGGTATCGGCGGAAAAGTCGGCAGGCAGGGTGGCGCCCAGATCGCGCCAGGCGGAGCCGAGCACGCGCAGGGCCTGCTGCGCCATTACGGCCGTTTGCGCGAGGATGCGCTCCCGGTCCGGTGCCGTCAGCGGCTGGATCCCCGTGTCGGTGTAGATCGAAGTGCATCTTTCCAGCAATGCGCCCGGCGCGCCGTTGCAGAAGGCACGGAGCTTCCCGTCCGGCATCCGGCGGATGACCGAACTCCGTTTGCGGTCGGAATCGAAAGGCAGCTCCTGCTGTTTCGGCCATTCCTGCTCGAGGCGCGCGCGGTCCACGCCGGCCTTGGCGCCGGCCGCCAACAAGGCCCCTTCCGTCGGGTCGCCCAAGGTTTTCCAAACCGGTCCTTCCTGGACCAGATGGGCGTTGTTGCAGCCGGCCATGATGGTGGCGAGGTCGCGCAACGGCGCCGCGTGCGCGGCCCCGGCCCGCTGGCCCTCGAAGCGAATTTCCCCCTCCGGCCCGTAGCCTTCGCCCGTGACCTCGTAACTATGGCCCGCGACATGGAGGGCGCGCACGGTCATCTCGCCGACGGTCAGCGTGCCGGTCTTGTCCGTGCAGATGACCGTCGTCGAACCGAGGGTCTCCACGGCGGCCAGTTTGCGCACCAGCGCGCGGCGGCGGGCCATGCGCAGCACGCCCAGCGAAAGCGCCACCGTGACGACCGTCGGCAGGCCTTCCGGCACGGCGGCCACGGCGAGACTGACCGAAGTCATGAATAGCTCCAAAGGCTTCGTTCCCCGCAGCAGCCCCAGCCCGAACAGCAATGCGACAATGCCCAGCGCCGCCCACACGAGCACCCGCCCGAAGGATTCCAGCCTTTGCTCGAGCGGAGTCTTCTCGTCCGCCCCCGCTTCCTCGATCAGTCCGGCGATGCGGCCCAGCTCGGTCTTCATGCCCGTGGCGACGACAACGGCCCGGCCCGTGCCGGCCGCGACGCTGGTGCCCATGAACACCATGTTTGCGCGATCACCGAGCGCGACGTCCGGTTCGATCAGGGGCGCGGGTTGTTTGGTCGCCGCCTCCGATTCGCCGGTCAGCGCGGACTCGATGCAGGTGAGCGAAGCCGCGGTGAGAAGCCGGGCGTCCGCGGCGACCAGATCGCCGGCTTCGAGCACGAGAATGTCACCGGCCACGAGGCCGGCCGCCGGGATCGAGCCGACCTGGCCGTCCCGCCGCACCTTGGCTTGGGGCGCGGTCAGCTGCTGGAGCGCGGCGATGGATTTCTCCGCGTGGAACTCCTGATAGAAGCCGATGACGGCGTTCAGAACCACGATGGCGAGGATGGCGATGGCATCCACCCCTTCGCCCAGCACGGCGGAAATGACTCCGGCCGCGATGAGGATCCAGATGATGAGACTCTTGAACTGCCGGAGGAATATTTGCAGCAGGCTGACGCGCCCGGCTTCCTTCAGTGCGTTCGGGCCGTCGGCCGCGAGACGCCGGGCGGCTTCCGGCGCCGACAGGCCGGCGACGATGGAGCCAAGCCGGGCCAACACTTCCTCCGCGGGCAACCGGTGCCAGGCCGGCGCCGCCGGCGGCGCGGGTGACGCCGCGGGATGGGGGGCTCCGGGCAGCAGCGCGCGCGCGCGCTTCATCCAGCGCTTCGCCCAAAGGAATTCGGTGGCCAGGATCGCCAACCCCAGGGGCACAACCAGAAAGGCCGGCCCCGGCAGCACGGTCATGGCGAGGCCCACCAGCACAACGCTCCCGCCCACCACGGCGACGGCGAACATGCGCGCGAGTCGGAATTTAGGCTGGCGCAGAAACTGGCCGAATCGGGCGAGCAGACGTTTCATCGGATTGGCGTTGGTTTCGCCCGCGTCGGAGCCCAAGCTTGGCGCGGTGGCATCTACCCGGTCCCGACCGGCGCGAAACCCTTATTTGGATCCGTCGCGGATGAGCTTATTGAGTGCAACGCCTTCCCGACCGGTTGCCTTCTCCGCCTGGTCCTTGAGCAGGGCCAGTTCCTTCGTCTTGGCGGGCAGCTGGTCAAATGCCTTCAGGTCTTGGCTTAAATCCCTGGGCGGTTCCGGAGGATGCGGGCTCATCGGGGTGTTCCGGTTGGGTTCAGCCCTCCCGCGCGGAGCCGCCCTTGAGGGTGACCTGCCAGTGGTGATGTTCCAGTCGCCTTTGATTTCCAGCTGTTCATGAGGATTGGTTTTTATGGTCGGTTGCCCGGCCGAGGCTACGCCCCGCCGCCGCCGCCAGCTATGGGGCCTTACCCTACGGAACCCGGTGGATGCCCTCGGGGAGCCCGAGCACACGGATCGTGGCGCGGGCGATCATCCGTTCCTCGTCGGTGGCGATGAGGCGGACCGTGCCGAATCCCGGCCGCGAGAGCAGGGGCGCGTTCCGGGCGTTGCGCCGGGGATCCAGCCGGAGACCGAGGAAGCCGAGCCCGGCGCAGATCCGCTGCCGGATGACGGGGGCGTTTTCCCCGATGCCGCCGGTGAAGACGAGCGTGTCCACGCCGCCGAGCACCGCCGCGTAGGCGCCGATCCATTTCCGGACCTGATAACAGAACAATCCCAGGGCCTCCGCCGCCCGCGGGTCCCGGGACTCGCGGGCCAGCAGATCCCGCACATCGGAACTGGTCCCGGAGATTCCAAGCAGCCCGGACTCGTGGTTCACCATCCGGTCAAATTGCGCCGGTGTCATCTTATCTTTCCGCGCCAAAAACGAGAGCAGACCGGGATCCAGATCACCGGATCGCGTGCTCATGACGAGCCCGGCCGCGGGGGTAAACCCCATGCTGGTGTCGAGGCTTCGGCCCCGGTGCACGGCCGCCAGGCTCGCCCCATTGCCAAGGTGCGCGAGGATCACCCGGCCCCGGGCCGCCGCCGGATCGAGCCGGCGGAGTTCCTCCAGCACATAGGCGTAGGAGAGCCCGTGGAAACCGTAGCGCTCGACACCCTGCGCCGCGTAACGTCGCGGGATGGGCAGCAGTCGCGCGACCCGCGGCATCGTGCGGTGGAACGCCGTGTCGAAGCACGCCACCTGGGGCAGGCGGGGGTGGCGCCGGCGGATGACCTCGATCAGCCCGATCTCGCGGGGCAGGTGATCGGGATCATACGGCGTGATCCGGCGCAGTTCCGCGAGCAGCTTCGCCGTGATCCGTTCCGGTTGGGCATGCTTCATGCCGTGCACCACGCGGTGACCCGTGGCCTTGACGAGCGCGAAGACCGGTTGGGTTTCCAGCCAGTCCAGCAAAAAGCCGGCGGCCGTGCGATGATCAGCGGCGGCAAGGCGCCGCGGCACCGAGGGTTTTCCGGTGGGTGCGACGACGGTCAGATTCGTGCCGCGCAAGCCGATGCGATCGATCTTCCCCGCGAGCCGGCACCGCGGCACCGGGCCGGTCTCATACACGGCGAACCGGATGCTGGAAGAGCCGCCATTGATGGCGAGGACGCAGTTGGTCGCGGATTTCATGAGTCAGCGGACTTTCATTTCGGCGGCGTGCTCCTCGTGGTCATCCCGGAGCGGAATCACCGTGCCGGGTAATTCCCGGCCATCGAGGGTCAGTTGATCCGCCTCGGCTGAATCAGCGGCGAGCCGGGTGATCGTGATGTGATAGACCGTCTGCCGGTAGCGGTAGTGAATCTTGTAGGTCGTCCAGGCGGCCGGCAGCCGGGGCGCCAACCGGAGCTGGTCGCCCTCCAGGTTCACCCCTAGCAAGGTCTCGAGGAGCAGCCGATACATCCAGCCGGCCGAACCGGTATACCAGGTCCAGCCGCCGCGCCCCGTGTGCGGCGCGACCGCATAGACGTCCGCGGCGACGACATAGGGTTCAACCTTGTAGGTGGCGATCTGCCCGGGCGTGGCGCCGTGATGGACGGGATTGAGCAGGGCGAACAATTCCCACGCGCGGTCGTTCTCACCCTGGAGGGCGAAGGCCATGGCGGTCCAGATCGCGGCATGGGTGTATTGCCCGCCGTTCTCGCGCACCCCGGGGATGTAACCCTTGATGTAGCCGGGATTGAGCGGGGATTTGTCGAAAGGCGGATCGAACAGCTGGATCAGCCGGGCGTTGCGGCGGACCAGCCGCCGGTCCACGGAGTCCATCGCCTGCACGGCGCGCGCCGGATCGCCGGCGCCGCTGATCACCGCCCAGCTTTGGGGCAGGGAATCGATCTGGCATTCCGAGTTGAGATGCGAGCCGAGCGGTTCGCCATGATCGAACCACGCGCGGCGATACCATTCGCCGTCCCAGGCGTGCCGCTCGATGTTCTGCTGCAGCTGCCGCGCCTGCACGAGGCAGCGGTCGGCGAAGGCGGGGTCGTTCCGCGCCTGCGCGAGCCGGGCGAACCGGGTCAACACGTCGTAAAGGAAGAAAGCCAGCCAGACGCTTTCGCCGCGCCCCTCGTGCCCCACCCGGTTCATGCCGTCGTTCCAGTCGCCGCAACCCATCAGCGGCAGGCCGTGCTCGCCGAATTTCAGCCCGCGTTCGATGGCCCGCACGCAATGCTGGTATAGCGTGGCCGACTCCTCGGAGCGGTTCGGCATGTCGTAGTAGGCCTCCTCCTCCGGCTTGACCGGCCGGCCTTCGAGAAATGGGATCTTCTCGTCGAGCACCCCGGTGTCGGCGACACACGCGACGTAACGGCAGGTCGCATACGGCAGCCACAGGAAGTCGTCGGAGAAATGCGTCCGCACGCCGCGGCCCGCCGGGGGATGCCACCAATGCTGCGCGTCGCCCTCGCGGAACTGGCGGGCGGCGGCGCGCAGCAGGTGCGCGCGGGTGAGGGCCGGTTCGGCGTGCACCAGCGCCATCACATCCTGCAGCTGGTCGCGGAACCCGTAGGCGCCGCCGGATTGATAAAACCCCGTCCGGCCCCAGAGCCGGCAGCCGATGGTCTGATACAGCAGCCAGCCGTTCGCCATGACGTTCACGGCGGGATCGGGCGTGTCCACGTTGATGGCGCCCAGGGTCCGGTTCCAGTAGGCCCAGACGCCTTCGAGTGCGATCCGGCACGCGTTGGCGCCGCGAAACCGCTGGATCAGATCCTGCACCTCCCCGAGGTTCCGGCCGAGCCCGAGACGAAAACCGGTTTCCCGCTCCTGTCCGTCCGGCAGATCAAGGACGACCTGCAACGCGCCACAGGGGTCCAGCCCCGCGCCGACCTGACCGGAAAGGCGTGCGCGTTTCAACGCCGCCGGCTGCGCCAGGTGGCCGTTCCGGCCGATAAATTCCTTCCGGTCTCCGGTGACGGTGCGCGTCGCCTCGCCGGCGTCGATGAACGCGATGCGTCCGGGAAACTCGGTGTTGTAGAAATTGCGCGCCAGCAGCGCGCCGGTCTTGGGATCCACCTCGGTCTGCACATGCAGCAGGTTTTTCTGCCGCAGGTCGCCCAGCACCCATTCCCAGTAGCCGGTGACCGAGATGCGGCGCGGCCGGCCCGAGAGGTTGCGCACCTTGAGGATCGAGAACTTCACCGGGGCATCCATCGCCACGTAGACCCACAGCTCGGAGACGATGCCGGACTCGGTGTGCTCGAACACGGTGTAGCCGAAACCATGGCGGATGACATAGGGCGTCGCCCCGCGGGCGGGCAGCGGCGTCGGCGACCAGAACCGGCCGGTCTGCTCGTCGCGAAGATAGAAGGCCTCGCCGGTGGTGTCCTGCACGGGATCATTGTTCCAGGGCGTCAGCCGGAATTCATGGGCGTTCTCCCCCCAGGTGTAGGCGCTGCCGCTTTCCGAGACCACTGTGCCAAAGGACGGATTGGCGAGCACGTTGACCCACGGCGTGGGGGTCATCTGCCCGGGCTGGAGGGTGATGACATACTCGTGGCCGTCGCGGGTGAAGCCGCCGAGGCCGTTCGGGAAGATCAGCTCCCGCGGCGGAACCGTCTGGGGCGGCTCCGGCCGGACGGCGCGGGTGGCGACCAGCGCCGGGACCAACGGCTCTGGAACGCTCCGCCGTTCCATTTGCTGCGCCAGGGTGCCGTCATCGTCGTCGAGGACGATCCGCGCCGCGGCCTGCAGCAACAGGAGATCGTCATGGGGCACCTGCTCCAGCCGCCGGACGAAAATGCCGCCCGGCTTGTCCTGCATCTGCGCCTCGATCCCCGAGGCGATCAGGCTGGTGATCTGGTCCTGCAGGGACTGGTGATAAACCGAGACATCCTCGTTCAGGATGACCAGCTCGACGGCCAGTCCCTTCATGCGCCAGTAGGAGTGGGCCTGGATCAGCTGCCGGACGAGCTCGATCTTCTTCGGATCGCTGATGCGGAGCAGGACCACCGGCATGTCGCCGGAAATGCCGTAGCTCCAGAGGCTGTTTTGTCCGCGCCGGTTGTTGCGCAACACGCCCGGCCCGGCCCGGCGGGCGGGGTCGGCATAAACCAGCGCGCCGGCCAGCCGGCCATAAAGCTGGGCCTCGCCCGCCGTGACATTGAGCTGGCGCAAGGTCACCTGGCTGTGCGTCCAGGCCAGGGCGAAGGTGCGGTCCGCCATGCGGGGACTTTGGTATTTTTCCGCCTGGGCCAGGGCGGCCTCCCGGCTTTCGGTCATGCCCAGCACCAGGTCGATGACGGCCTTTTCTCCGGGCGGCAGGGTGACTGTGCGCCGCAGCGCGACGATGGGATCGAGCACGGAACCCACGGTGTTGGACAGGGGCGAGGCGCCCTGCATCGCCGCCGGATTGGCCTGGGTTCCGCCCCGGCCGACAAATTTGAAGCGATCGGTTTCGCAGGAGACGACTCCTTGCTCCCCGCCCGGTCCCACCAGCAGATGCAGCAGCCAAGGGGATTTTTCCTCCGGCGAACGGGCGCGCCGCGTGCAGAGGATGGCGGCGGAGGCCGGCACAAATTCCGTCTGCACGAACAGATTGCTGAAGGCGGGATGCGCCGCGTCCGCCGCGGGACTCGCCATCACCACCTCCGCGTAGCTGGTCAGCTCGATCACGCGTGGCCCGGGGGACCGGTTGGTGATCGTGATGCGCCGCAGCTCCACGTCGTCCTCCGGCGACACGCTGATCTCGGTGTGGACCTCGAGGCCGGCATGTTTTTGCCGGAACTCCGCGCAGCCCTGGGTGAAGACGGCCTCGTAATCCTTCGTCGCGCGCAGCGTGGGCTGATAGGCCGTGGACCAAAGCTCCCCCGACGCGAGGTCGCGCAGGTAGACAAAGGTGCCCCAGCCATCGCGCGTGGTGTCCTCGCGCCAGCGGGTGACCGCCAGGTCGCGCCAGCGGCTGTAACCGCCGCCGGCGCTGCTGATGACGACATGATAGCGGCCGTTGGACAGCAGATGAACCTCCGGGGCCGGCGGCGTGGGATTCGTGAAGACCCGCATCTTGCTCTCGTTGTCACCGGGGAAGGTCCTGGTTTCCGCGAGTTCCAGGTCCCCGGCGAGCACGCTCGCGGCGGTCCGGGGCACCCGTTCCTGCAACAGCAGATCCGCCGCCTTGAGCAAGGGACAGGCGAGGAAGCGCCGGGGCATGGGTTGGTCCTGCAACAGATTGACCAGGGCCAGCAGGCTCATCCCCTGATGATGCACCATGAAGGACCGGATCGTGGCGCTGGTCTCGTCCGGCGGGAGCCGGGACGGCGTGTAATCCACCGCTTCATAGAAACCGTAGGCCCCGGCGCGTCCCTCCGCCGCCAGCCGTTGCAGGTTTTCGCAGGCGGCCACCGGCTCAACCACCAGGGCCAGGGCGCTGGCATAGGGCGCGATCACCAGATCCTCGGCCAGGCCCCGCTTCAAGCCCAGACCCGGCACGCCAAAAGCCCGGTATTGGTAGTTCAGATGAGCGTCGGTCTGGTGGTAGCCCGATTCGGAAATGCCCCAGGGCACGCCGCGGGTCCGCCCATACTCGATCTGGTGCTCCACCGCCGCCCGGCAGCTGTGATCGAGCAAGGTGTGCTCATAGCCGGGCATGACAAGCAGCGGCATCAGATACTCGAACATCGAGCCGCTCCATGAGACGAGGATCGGCCCGCCCCGCGACTCGATGAGCAGCCGGCCCAGCGAGAACCAGTGGTCCTGCGGAACCTGTCCCAGGGCGATGGCAACGTAGCTGCACAACCGCGCTTCCGAGGCCAGCAGGTCATAGTAACCGGAATCAAACCGGTGCGCGGTGACGTTGTATCCGGTGAGAAACAGATCCCGCGCCGGATCGAACAGGAACGCGAAATCCATTGCGGCCAGTTCGTCGCATTGCCGGGCGAGATCCTCCAGGGTGCCCAGGCGCTGCCGGGCGTGCTTGCCGGCTTCACGCTCCGGCCCGGCGGGTCGCTCCCACGTCGAGATCTCCCTCAGGGTGGGCACGGGGACAGGTTGGGCGGATTTTTCTTCCGCTGCCGCCGACCGCGCCAGCCACGGCGCGAGGAAACGCAGGTCCGCCAGATGATCCCCGCAGTTCCGCTGCAAGGTTTCGGCCCACCGCCTGGGTTCCTCCGCCTCACCTGTCAACGCGCCGGCGATCCTGGTCGCCCGTCCGGTCACCTTTTCCAGCAGGGCAAACGCCGCCGGCAGATCCGCCGGGGCGTGCTCCAGATCCGCCTCGATCCCGGCCAGGGCGGCCTGGTCGGAAACGAGCTCCCGGAGCACCCCCACCGTGTCGCGCAAACCGGCGAACAGCTGCGGGGTGTAGATCTTCTCCCCGGCCTGCTCCCTCAGCCCGGCGCCGAGCGTCAGCAGATGTCCCGCGAGGTTGCCGCTGTCCACGCTGGAGACATAGAGCGGAGGCATCGGCTGGAGCGTGCGGGTCTCATACCAGTTGTAGAAGTGTCCGCGATGCCGCTCGAGCCGTTGCATCGTGGCGAGCGTGTCGTGCGTGCGGCGGATCAGGCCGCCGGTCGAAAGATAGCCGAGGTCGCGGGCCGCCAGATTGGCGAGCAGCGCCAGGCCCATGTTCGTGGGCGAGGTCCGCGCGGCGATCACGGGCGCCGGCGTTTCCTGGAAATTGTCCGGCGGCAGCCAGTTCTCCTCCGCGGTGACGAAGGTCTCGAAATAATGCCACGTCCGGCGGGCAGTGCGGCGCAGGAAGCCGAGTTGTCCAGCCGCCAGCGCCGGCGCGGAGGAGACGATCGGCTGACTGATCCACCAGGCGATCCACGGCGCCGCCAGCCACAGGCCCAGGATCGGCAGGGCCAACGACAGTTGCACCGGCTGCAGGGCCACCATCAGGCCGCCCCCCAGCAGGGCGACGACCGGCGCCGCCCACATGGTCGCATAAAAACCACCGAGGCCGGCGCGCGTGGTTCCTTCGGAATCACCTGACGTCTGCCACTCCAGCAGCCGTTTGCGCGTCACTAGGAGACGCGACAGCGTCCGGCCGATCGCATCCAGGCTCATGAAGGCGTCGTAAGGCAGAAAGGCGAGGGTGAGGACGATCTGGGCGAGTTGCCGGCCGACCGACGTGGCCACGGCACCCAGATGCATTCCCCACGGCAGGTCGGCCGGTTTATGCAGCAACTTGACCAGAGTAGCCAGCAGACCGGGCAGCGTGATGAGGACCAGCACCAGCACCGAACCCAGGCCGCCATAGACCGGCACCAAGAGCCAGCTGCCCAGGAGCAGGAGCAACAAGGCGGCCGGGACCAGGCTGCGGCGCAGGTTGTCGAAGATTTTCCACCGCGACAGCGCCGAGAGCGGATTGGCGATGCGGCGGGCATCGGACCCGGGCACCCGTGGCAGGAGCCACTGCGTGATCTGCCAGTCACCGCGGATCCAACGGTGGCGCCGGGCGATGTCCACGTTGTAGCGGGAGGGGTGTTCCTCGTAGAGTTCCACATCGCTCACGAGGGCGGAGCGGGCGTGACAGGCTTCCAGCAGATCGTGGCTGAGCACGGTGTTCTCCGGGCAGCGTCCGGCCATGGCCCGCTCGAAGGCGTCCACCTCGTAGATGCCCTTCCCGATGAACGAGCCTTCGCTGAAAACATCCTGATACACGTCGGACACCTCCCGGGTGTAGGGATCGATGCCGGCGTCGCCGGCAAAAAGCCGGACGAACCACGACCGCCGGGCGCCCGGCAGGCTCACGCCGACGCGCGGTTGCAGGATACCGTAGCCTTCCGCGACGACCCCGCGCCCGGCATCAAACACCGGACGGTTCAGCGGATGGGCCATCGTGCCGACGAGCCGGCGGGCGGCGTCCCGCGGCAGCTGGGTGTCGGTGTCGAGCGTGATGACATACCGGATGGCCGGCAGGACGCCGGTCTCGCCCACGATCGCGGAAAAACAACCGGGCGAACCGCCGCGAAGCAGGGCGTTGAATTCCGTCAGCTTGCCGCGCTTGCGTTCGTAGCCCATCCAGAGGCCTTCGCCGGCGTTCCAACGGCGCGGACGGTGAAACAGGAAAAAGCGGCTGTGCTCCCCGGCGGGATATTTCCGGTTCAGCATTGCGACCCCGGCCCGCGCCCGCTGCAACAGGTCCTCGTCCCCCGGCAGAACCTCGGCCGGGGCGTCGCGAAAATCCGTCAGCAGTGCGAAGTGCAGATACGGATCCCGGTTGGCGAGATGCTGGATCTCCAGTTTCTCGACGAGTTCGTCAACGCCGGCCGGGTTCGTCAGCAGCGTGGGCACGACCACCATGGTGCGGCATTCGGGCGCGATCCCGGTGGAGAAATCCAAGCGCGGGAGCAGGCGGGGTTTCACCAGCAGGGTGGCGAACCAGTTCATCAGCGCCACGGCCAGCTGGCTGGCGCAGAGAAGAAAAGCCAGCGTGAGAAAAACAAGTTTCAGCCCGGACACGTCGCCGGCCCGGGCCTGATGGATGAACCCGAGCGTGGCGAGCGACGCGAGCATCCCGATGCCACCGGCATAGAACGCCAGCGGGAAACGGTGGATGCCCCGTTCGACGAGGGTCCGCCACGGCCAGCGCACCTGCACCACCCGGCCCAGCGCGGACCGGCCCTGGTCGATCAGGTGGTAACCAACATGGGCCGTCCGGTCCCCCCGCCCTTTTTGCCGGGCGCAGTCGGCGGCGAGCTGGATGGCGTGTTGCGCGACGTCCGCTTCCGTCAGCCGGCTGTGGCGGGCGAAAAACTCGACCGCATGGCGGTAGCGGTCGCGGGTGGCAAAATCCATGCCCCCGTAAACCCCGGCCGGGTCGGAGCGCAAGGTCTGCTCCACCGCGCTCAGGGTCTCCACGAACTCCTTCCAGTCCATGGCGCTCAGGAAGCGCAGGCTGGCGATGCTGTGGCTGACGGAAACCTGGTCGGCCGCCTGGTTCTGGCTTTCCTGCTGGACCAGCTGCTCGATGGACCAGCCCTGTTCCGCGAGCCGCTGCTCGAGCCAGTTGCGGGCGAGATGCAGCACCGGACTCTGGCGGGACAGGCGTTGGCAGAATTCCGCGACAAACGGGCTGGTCAGGGGCAGGTCGGACTTCGCCATGTCCGCCACCACCACCACGAGGTGGGACGGATTCTTCTCTGCCATGTCCTGCAGTCGGTCCACGCACAGGTCCGCAAGATCGCGGTCTTCCCGGGCGAGGGCCAGCCGGGTCGTGATGCGCTGCAGGTTTTCAATCAGGCCCAGGCGCAACATGATGGGGATGGCCCACAACTCCCCGAGCTTCAGGGCTCCGGCCGCCTGGTAGGCGGCGACAAAGGCGCTGAGCTGTCCCGCATCAAACTGGGCGTCCATGTGCGCGATCAGCTCGAGCACGATGTCGTAGACGCGCGGCAGGCCGGCGGAAGGCCCGTGCGCGAGGCGGGGCAGTTCCCGGCTGTAGCCGCGGGGCAGATGCCGCCGGGCCAGCTGGATCTGCTCCTCGATCAGGTAAAAGTTGTCGAGCAGCCACTCGGCGGCGGGCGTGATGCGCCGGCTCGGATCCACGGCGAGGGTCGCGCGATTGAAGGCCCGCAGGCTCTGCTCATTGCCAGCGAGGCGGGCCAGCAGGCGGTTGGCGTGGGGTTGCGTGACGATCCGGTGTTCCGCCGCCAGGGCCCCGGCATGACGCGCCAGCTGCTCGACGCTGAACAGCTCGGCCCGCAACGGCGGCTCGCTCCCGCGCGGGCGCGCCTGGCGGGCGACCCAAGTTTGCCAGCGTGAGGATAAAGTCTGCATGTGGTCTTGCTCTTTCCGCCGGCGCTTCCGGCCTGGTCAGACTCGACGGGCCCGCGGCGGGCGAACACCGGCACCCCGTCGGTCAGGGAGTCTTTCGGCGCGTGCCGCAGCCCGGGCCGCCCGATTCCCGATTCCGTCCGAAGCGGCGGCAGAAGATGAGGATGAATCCGCCGGAAGATGCTGGTTTCAAGTGAGCGTGAGTGTGCCCACCGGTTCGCATGGATGCTATGGGGTGTTGTTCCCACAACGGGCGTAGCACCCGGCTTCCGCAGAGAAGACCAAGCCGGAGTCCCAGCCTTCGGACCAAGCCTGGGCAATCGCGATGGGGTCAACACCCAATGTCTCTGCCCGGCAAACCCGGATACCCTTGGGCGCGTATGTTGGCCGAGAGCAATCCCGTCACCCCCCTTGTCGCCTCGGAGCTGCGTTTCCGCCGGTTGTTCGAGGCGGCGCACGACGGCATCCTCATCGTGGATCCCGTGACGCGCAGGATCATCGATGCCAATCCGTTCCTGGTGCAACTCACCGGTTACGCCCACGAGGACTTCATCGGCCGCGAGCTGTTCGAAATCGGCCTGCTCAAGGACGAAACCGCCAGCCAGGACGCATTTCAGGAACTGCAGGTGACCGGCCACATCCGCTATGACGATCTGCCGCTCCTGACCAAGGACGGACGGAGCGTCGCCGTGGAATTCGTGAGCAATCTCTACCTGGAAGGCGAACAGCAGGTCATCCAGTGCAACATCCGCGACATCAGCGTCCGCAAGCGGGCGGAGGAGGAATTGCAATGGAAGACAGCGTTCCTTGAGGCCCAGCTCCATTCGTCGCACGACGGCATCCTCGTCGTGGATGAGCGCGGCAGGAAAATCCTGCAAAACCCGCGGTTGGGCGAGCTGTTCAAGATTCCCCCGGACGTTCAGGACGACAACGACGACGCCCGGCAAATCCAGTGGGTCAGCAGCATGACCAATGATCCCGCCCGGTTCGCCGCCAAGGTCGCCTATCTTTATGCCCACCCGGAGGAGATCAGCCGCGATCAGGTCGAACTCAAGGACGGGACGATCCTGGACCGATATTCGGCTCCCATGGTGGGCAAGGAGGGATACCGCTACGGCCGGATCTGGACTTTCCAGGACATCACCGCGCAGTGCTGGGTCGCGCGGGAATTGCGGGAGGCCCGGGTCGCCGCCGTCGTGCGCGAAGGCGCCCAGCGCTATCACTTCCTCGCCGATGCCGTGCCGCTGATCATCTGGACCGCGCGGCCCGACGGCGGACTGGATTACTACAACAAGGCGTGGTTCGACTACACCGGCCTGACGCTCGCCACGACGAAGGATTGGGGCTGGGACGCGGTTGTGCATCCGGCCGATCTCCCGCGTTGCGTCGAACGCTGGACGCATTCCTTCACCACGGGCGAAGACTACGAAATCGAGTATCGCTTCAAGCACGCGGGGGATGGAATTTACCGCTGGTTCCTGGGGCGCGCCACGGCGCGCCGGGACGAGTCCGGCGCCATCGTGCAGTGGGTCGGAACCTGCACCGACATTGACGACCAAAAACGGGCCCATGCCCTGCTGGAAACCCGGGTCATCGAGCGCACCCGGGAACTTTCCCGGGCGGTCGAGGAGTTGCGCGCGGAAAATGCCGAGCGCAAGGAGGTGGAGAACGCCCTGCGCGGGAGCAACGAGATGTTTCACCAGCTGGCCGACAACATTTCCGACGCCTTCTGGATCCGCTCGCCGGACCTCGGCGAAGTGCAGTATGTCAGCCCGGCTTTCGAACGGATCTGGGGCCGCACCGTGGGCAGCCTGTATGCCGCCCCGGCGCGGTGGGTCGAATTCATTTTCCCCGAGGATCGGGATCGGGTGCAGGGCGCCTTCGCCGCGCTCACGGGCGACGCGCCCAGCCTGGACATCGAATACCGCATCGTGCGGCCCGGCGGCGAAATCCACTGGGTCCGCGTCCGGGGCTTCCAGATCCGGGATGCGACCGACCGGCTGATCCGGCACGCCGGCATCGTCACGGACATCACCGAGCGCCGGCGGCTCGACGAGCATGTCCTGCAGGCGCAGAAGATGGAGGCGCTCGGCCAGTTTTCCGGCGGAGTCGCGCACGATTTCAACAACATCCTGGCCACCATCACCGGCTCGGCCGAACTCTCCCGGCTGATCCTGCAAGGCAACCCCGAGGTGCGCCGGCATCTCGATACCGTGCTGGCGGCGGCCCACCGCGCCGCCGACCTGGTGCGGCAGATCCTCACCTTCAGCCGCCAGGAAAAGCAGGAACGCGGGCCGCTCGACCTGCTCCCGGTCGTGGCGGAAAGCCTCAAGCTGCTGCGCGCGGTCATTCCCGCGACGATCGAGTTCGGGGCCTTGGTGGCGACGGATGCCCCGGCCGTCCTCGCCAATGCGAACCAGATCCACCAGGTCCTCATGAATCTCGGCGTCAACGCCTGGCATGCCATGAAGGACCGCCCCGGCCGGCTGGACGTGAAGCTGGAGCGATGCGTGGTGGATGACGCGCTGGCGGCAAGTCAACCGCGGTTGCGGCCGGGCCTCTACGCCCGGGTGTCCTTCAGTGACACGGGCGCCGGCATGGCCCCGGCGACGCTCCGGCGGATTTTTGAACCGTTCTTCACCACGAAGCCGCCGGGCGAAGGCACCGGCCTGGGCCTGGCGGTCGTGCACGGCATCATGGACAGCCACGACGGCGCGGTGGTCGTGCGCAGCACGCCCGGGCAAGGCACGGAGTTTCAACTGTATTTTCCCGCCCACACCGGCGCCGCGCGGGCCGTTCCCGGGCCGATGGCGAAAAGCCCCCGGGGCAGGGGAGAACGGATCCTGGTGGTCGATGATGAGCAACCGGTCGCGGAAACCCTCCAGTTGATTCTGGTCACCTTGGGTTATGAGGTCGAGCTCGCGAACCAGGCCGAGACCGCCATCGCGATGGTGCGGGCCGATCCGCTCCGCCATGACCTCGTGCTCACCGACCAGACCATGCCCGGCATGACGGGCACAACCCTCGCGGGTCAGCTCCAGCTGATCCGGCCGGGCCTGCCCATCATCCTGATGACCGGATACAGCGCCGTGCTGCCTCCCGAAAAGGTGCGCTCCCTGGGCATCCGCCAGCTCCTGCACAAACCCGCCAGCTTCGACGCGATCGCGGCCGCCGTGCATGCGGCCTTGTCGCCCCCGCACCCCGGAACAGCTCCAGCCGGAGCGTGAACCGCGTTGCATTCCAGGCCCGTGAAATTCCAAGACTATTACAAAACGCTGGGCGTGGCCCGCGCCGCCTCGGCGGAGGAGATCAAGCAGGCGTTCCGCCAGCTCGCGCGGCTGCATCATCCGGACGTGGCCAAGAACAAGGTTACAGGCGAGGCGAAGTTCAAGGAGATCAACGAGGCCTATGAAGTGCTCGGCGATCCGGAGAAGCGGAAGCAATACGACGAACTCGGTCCGAACTGGCAGGAGGGCGGCCGCGGTCCCTTCGCCCCAGGCGGCGGACGCGGCCACCCGCACCCGGCGGGCAGCGCGACCGATTTCGAATTCAGCGGGACCGGCTTCAGTGATTTCTTCGAGTCGTTCTTCAGCGGCCGGCAGGGTGATTTTGCCTCGGCCCGAGATTCGGCGCACCGCGGGCAAGCGGCGAGGGAATTCGCCCAACCCGGCGGGGACATCGAGGCCGATCTGCTGGTCACGCTGGAGGAGGCGCTGCGCGGCTCGCAGCGCAAGGTGACCCTGCGCCGGCCGGCCATGGACGGCGCGGCAGAGCGCACCAACACCTACCAGGTGAAAATCCCGCCCGGCCTGCGGGAGGGGCAGCGCATCCGGCTCGCCGGCCAGGGTGGACCGGGGCACGGCGGCGCGCCTGCGGGCGACCTTTTCCTGCGGGTGCGCTTTGCGCGTCATCCCGATCTCCGCGTGCAGGGCGACGACGTCCATTGCGGTCTCGACCTCGCGCCGTGGGAAGCGGTGCTTGGCGTGAAGGCCAAAATCCCGACTCTCGCGGGCGCCACCACGCTCCGCGTGGCGCCCGGCACCACGGCGGGCACCCAGCTGCGGGTGCGCGACCAGGGCCTGTTCCGGGAGGACGGCACCCGCGGCGATCTCTACGCCACGGTGCGGATCCTGACGCCGGACCAGGTGACCCTGGAAGAGCGCGCCCTCTGGGAGCAACTGGCTCGTCTTTCCCCGTTCAAACCCAGGAGCGAATCATGAAAGAGCCGAGGTTCACCGAAGGATATTCCCTGATGATGGTGCGGCTGACCACCCCGGGGACCGCATCGCACTCGCTGGAGGCCGCCGCGCGCCTGGGGGGCGTGCATCCTGAATTGCTGCGGCACTACTGCCAGATCGGCCTGCTGGGCGAGGCCAGGGCGCAGCCGGGGATCGAACCGGTCTTCGACGACGATGCGATCTTCGAGTTGCGCCGGTTCGAATACTACCGTCGGCACCATGGGCTGGGCCGGAGATCCCTCCGCCTGCTCTGCCGTCTCTGGCGCGAGATCGAGCGGCTGCGGGCCGAAGTCCGCTTCCTGCGCGGCCCCTGAGCCGGAACGATGCAGTTCAACCACAGACAAAAGCCGATACACCCGGATGGATAGGGCTGTTCTGAATTAGCGGGGATCATGGCGTGTCTTCAAACCAACCAATTTCCCCTTCCGGTCATTCCGAACGCAGTGAGGAATCTCGACGTGCGCAGGCAGCATCACTTTCGCTGCGGGAGATTCCTCACGGCGTTCGGAACGACAGACGGATTTGAGGAAACACCCTGAACTTCATTGCCGGGGCACGATTTCAGGAGGGGACCAAGGCAGTTGCCCGCGAATTACGCGAAAGAACGCGAATGAAGATCCCCGGAGCACCTGTCAGCCGTAGGCCCGGCGAAGGCTGAAGCTCCGGGGCATTTGATCGAACCGTTCGCGGGCGGGGTCGCCCGCGCTCCAGTCCCCCGCCTTGGAGCCACGGCGCCTGCCAGCCATAGGCCCGGCGAAGGCTGGACCTCCCCGGTAATTCGCGCCCATTCGCGTTATTCGCGGGGGGGGGCTTCTGCCTTGATCCGAACCAAGATTGGCGGGTGCCGACCCCCGGATGGGTTACACCCCATTTCCGCCACAGGGTGCGTCGGCTATGCTTCTCGTCCACCGCTCGCGAATGCCGCGGCATCCAAATCAAGTTCTCCAAATATTGAAACCCATGAAAGCAAAGTTCCATCTCCTCGCCGCGGCCATCATCGGCTGCAGCCTTTCCCTTTCCGCCTCGGCCCAGGCCGAGGCCGGTGCCACCCCCAAGCCCCTGGGGGCGGAAAAGACCACGAATGCATTCATCCATATCGAGATCAAGAATCTCCAGGATGAGAGCCTCGGTCGCATCAAGGATCTCGGCGTGGACCTGGTCAACGGCCGCATCGTCGAGGTGCTGGTCGAGTCCGACAACTCGCTGGACGTGGGCGGCAAGATCGTGGCCGTGCCGCCGCTGGCCTTGCGACCTGATCCGGTGAACGGCAAGGTTTACCGGCTCGACGTGAGCACCGCCGTCTTCAAGACCGCCGCGGCCATCGATGTCACGAAGTGGGAAGATTTCGGTCGGAGCGATCGCGTCGCCGCGGCCTACCACCTTTTCGGTCAGGAGACTTATTTTCTGGAGGAAGGTGACGCAGCCAGCACGACGGCCCGCCGACCCAAGGTGGCGCTCGGTTATGTCGAGCGCTGCAACAAGCTGATGGAAATGCCGGTCGGCAATTACCAGGGCGAGCAGTTCGGCGAAGTGTGGTCCATGACCCTCGACATTCCCAAGGGGCGCATTCTCAACGTCATTGTCCTGGCCCCGGGCAATTTCAAAACCAAGAGCATCATTCCCGCCATGGCTTTTGAATTCAACGACAAGCGTGACGCGCTCCTGCTGGACGACACCAAGGAAGAGTATGCGGACGAGCCGCGCTATTTCTACACCGAGGCGGCCTTCGGCAACGAGGCCTCCTCCCAGCGGGAAGCCTACAAGGGTCCGCGCACCCTGGTCGCGCTCGAGCAAGGCTCCAGCTACCGCGACATCGACATGACGGTGCGCGTCCACCGGGGCATCCGCGCCGGAAAGATCAACGGCCGGCATATCGAGATCGGCACGATCAACGACCGGATCACCCTGCGCGGCTGGGTTTACTCGACCGATGACCGGCGTCTCATCGGCGACATCGCCCGCGCGACCACCATCCCCGAGATGGTGGACAACCAGATCACCGTGGGCCGGCCCATCGCGAGCAAGTAACCTTCCTGCGCCGGCCCGGCCGATTGGCTGCGCCGGCGCTCTTTTTGTGCCCACCTTCGCCGAGTCCTATTGCATGCGCAACGGCTGTCCGCCGGAAGAATTCACCCGGAGGATTTTCTGGCGGACCCTGCACCGGCACGCCTTGCCGCTCGCGCCGCTGCTGCTGCTCGGCGATTATTTCGAGTCCGACCGCAGCCTGATCAGCGCCTGCGGCCGGGCCTCCCGGATGCGGGAGGTTTTCGACGAGGCGCGGGACTTTCCCTATCATCCGCAGAACAGCAGCTGGCTCCACCGGCACGCCAACCTGCGCGTCTCGACCCGGCGCCTGCGCGATCTGGCCGCCCTCTACCTGGCCAAGCCAACGATGCGGCAGGCTGCCCGCGAATAGGTGTCCTCCTTTGTGGAATCTCTCAGCCTATCCGAATATCGGCACCACGGCGGTAGGGCCGGTCTCCGACCGGCCGATTGGGCGGCGCAGATCGGTCTGGCCGGTCTGAGACCGGCCCTACCACCAAACGCAACGGCGCCGCTAACCAGCGTCATTATCCGGATAGGTTCTTAGCCAACGATGCAGTCGGGTGGGCGTCGGTTTCCATACCGACGCCTCGGCGCGCTCGCGGATCACCTGTCGCCGGTATGCCCCACGACGGGCTCGGGGTCCTGAGCTTGTCGAACGGAGAAACCGGCGACCACCGTTCAGTGACAAACCCGACAGAGGGAATTTATCGTTTCATTCGCTGTGGGTCCGATACCCCGGAGCTTGCTCCGGCTTGGAGGGGTGAGATGCTGAGGGATGGAAAGTCGATATATCCACAAGCGGCACAATGTGACGGTGCTGATGTATCACTTGGTGTGTGCCGCGAAGTATCGGCGGGTGGTAATGAGTGACCATGTGGACGAGGTGCTAAGACAGGCGTGCTTGGAGATAGAGAAGCGGTGGGAGATTCGATTTCTGGAGATTGGGTTGGATCGGGACCACGCTCACTTTCTCATCCAGTCGGTGCCGGCTTACAGTGTGACCAGGATCGTTACGACGGTGAAAAGTGTCATCGCCCGGGAGGTGTTTGCGAAGGCACCAGAAGTGAAACAACTGCTGTGGGGCGGGGCGTTTTGGGGCGAGGGATATTTCGTCAACACGGTGGGCCAGCACGGCAGCGAGCAGACGATCGCCGCGTATGTGCAGGCACAGGGTGGAAAGAGGGAGTATCGTCAGTTGCACAAGGGGCAGTTGGATTTAGAGCTGTCTTGATCAAATGCCCCGGGGCTTGCCCCGGGGATCTTTACTGCATTGATCCCGGCTTAGCGGCCGGTGCCCTTCAGGCCGGGGTAGGTGGTCACCCCATAGGGGGCGGCATCGTTTCCAGATAGACTCTGGCGCGGATCACTCCGCGCGCCGGTCCTGGTGGCTGCCACCATCGGCCCAATCCCAATTACCATGAAATCCTCCCGCTCTCTTCTCCTCCTTACCACCCTGGCTTTCGCCGGCTGGCAGACCCAGGCCAACGCCCAGACCACCGTCGATCTCGGTTCCGCCGCGGACTTCTCCGTTTTGGCCGGCTCTGCGATGACCTTCTCCGGCGCGACCACCGTCACGGGCGATGTCGGCTCCTATCCCACGCCGGCCATCACGGGCATCGACAATGTCACTTTCCTCGCCGGTGCGGTAAACCACGCCGATGATGGGATCACCCAGGCGGCCAAGACCGCCCTGGCCAGCGCCTATGCCGACGCGGCGGGTCGCAGCTCCACCATCATTGCCGCGACGCTGGGTGCGGCCACTTTGGCGCCGGGCGTCTACTCCTCTGTCTCCGGCACGTTCGACATCACGGGCGATCTCACGCTGAACGGCAGCGGGGTTTATATCTTCAAGATGGCCTCCACCCTCGATCTGGCGGCCAACAGCAATGTTTTCCTCACCAACGGGGCCACGGCCGACAACGTCTTCTGGCAGGTCGGCAGCTCCGCGACCTTCCTCACCAACTCGGCTTTTGTCGGCAATGTCCTGGCCCTCACTTCCATCACGGTGGGCATCGGCACGGACATCGACGGGCGGTTGCTGGCTCGAAACGGCGCTGTTTCCCTCGGTGGAACCAACTCCATCACCGTCCCGGCCGCGATTCCGGAGCCGGCCACCACGGCGGCGCTGGCGGCGGGTCTGATGGGCTTGGTTATCGGCGTGCGCCGGATCCGGCGCGCGCGAGCTGCGACCTGAGCAGGGCGGCGGCTCTTTCGTGCTGCGCGATCATCTTCGCGAGAAAGCCGGCGGTGCCGGCCACGCTCACGCGCTCGAGGTGCAGCTGCAGGATCATCTCCTCGTTCAGCGCGAGCAATTCCGCCAGCAGGCGTTTGGAGCACTGGCCGGTGGGCGTGGCGGAAACCGCCGGGTCGGAATCGACCTTCTCCGCCTGGTAGGCGGCCATGGCCGCACGGTCGTTGGTGTTATTTCCGCTGAAAGCCATGGGCTGAATCCCGAGGGTAGCGGAGGCGTATCGCCCTCGCCATGGGGTGATGTCCTACCGGGGGAGGGGCAGAGGGAGCTCCACGCCAACGGAATCATGCCGTTGTCGTGGGTGGAACGCGGCCTCCGGACGCGTTTCAGGATGCGCACATCGGAAAAACGCGTCCAGAGGCCGCGTTCCACCTCCGGCAATTGCGTCGTTGGCTCAGGTCACCGTCAGCTGCACGCTGCTCTCGATGACGCCGGCGGCGATCGCGTAGCGGGTCAGGCCGGCGGTGTCGTGGATGTTGAGCTTGTCCATGAGGTGCTGCCGGTGCTTCTCCACCGTCTTGATGCTGATGCCGAGCTCGGCGGCGACCTGCTTGTTGGCCTGGCCTTCCGCCACGAGCTGGAGCACCTCGGACTCGCGCGAGGTCAGGCGCGCGCCATGGACCTTGACCATGCCCTCCCGGTCGCGCGGCTTGTTGGGGTCGTTGGCCAGACGCTTGGCGATGGCCGGGCTGAAAAAGGTTTTGCCCCTGGCGATCTCATGGATCGCCTTGGTCAGGATCTCCGCGGAGCTCTGCTTCTCGAGGAATCCGGCCACGCCGGCCGCGATCATGCGCTCGACGTAGACGTCGTCGCTGTGGGCGGAGAGGATGAGCACCCTGGCCGCAGGATTGGCCGTGAGGATCTGCTTGGTGGCCTCCAGGCCGTTCAGCACCGGCATGGCGATGTCCATCAGGATGACATCGGGCCGGAGTTCCCGCGCCAGCTCGACGGCCTCGCGGCCGGTGCGGGCCTCGCCGACCATCTTGAACTGGCCGTCGGCCTTGAGGAGGGCGGACAGACCCTGGCGGACGATGGCGTGATCCTCGGCGAGCAGGACGGTGATTTGTTTGGAAGGATTCATGTTAAAGTTTTGCTCCATTGAAGGGGATTTCGGCGCGGACCGTGGTGCCCTTACCTGACACGGATTCGATGGTCAAGTTGCCGCCGACCATCTCGATGCGTTCCCGCATGCCCACGAGGCCGAGGCGCTTGTTGTATTTGGTCTGGAGGGTTTTCCTGACCTTGAAGGATTTTCCGTTGTCGCGGACTTCCAGCCGGATCGCGCCCGGCACCTTGGTGATCACCACCTGCGCCCGCGTGGCATGCGCATGGCGGGCGACGTTGGTGAGGGCCTCCTGCACCACGCGGAAGAGGACGGTCCGTTTGTCGCTGTCCAGGGCTTCGACTCCGCCGAAGGCCGTCAGCACGATCTTCAGCTTTTTCCGCTGCGCCAGGTTCACGCAGTAGGCATGCAGTGCGGGAATCAGGCCGAGGTCGTCCAGCACCGCCGGCCGCAACTCGCGGGCGAACCGGTGGACGGAGTCCACGGATTTTTCCACCAGCCGCTGGGTATGGGAGATCTTGTTCTTCAGGATCCGCACGCCTGCGGAGTTGCCGTGGACGAGGGCCGAGAGCTCGACATTGATGCCGACGAGGGTCTGCACGACGTCGTCATGCAGCTCGCGGCTGATCTTCTTCCGCTCCTCCTCCTGGGCGGTGAGGATCTGGTGCGTCAGGTGGCGGAGCTTCTTGTGCATGACCTGCGCCTCCTCGAGGAGCAGGCGATATTTTTCCCGGCCCTGGCTGATGGTGCGGATGGAGGACTCCAGCCGCCGGTTGGTCGCCGTCAGCTCCGCGGTGCGTTTGGCCACCTGTTTTTCGAGCTGCCCGGCGTGCTGGGCCAATTGCACCTGCGCCGCGCGCAGGGCGGCCTCGACCTGCTTGCGCGCCGTGATGTCGCGGATGTTGCATTGGATGACCGAGTGGCCGTTCTCCTCATACAGGTTGGCCACGACCTCGACCTCCTGGTGTCGTCCGCCCTGGCTTTCGAGCGGCAGATCCTCGTAGCGGACTTCGTGCCTCCGGGTCAGTTTCTGGAACATGACCTGACTCGCGCCTTCATCCTTGAGCAGGCCAATCTCGAACAGTTCCTTGCCCACCAGTTGCTCGCGCGGATAGCCCAGCATCTTCGTCATGAGCGGATTGGCGTCGGTGATCTTGCGCGTGTGGGGATCGAGAAGCAGGATGCCGTCGTGCGCCGTCTCGAAGAGCCGCCGGAAGCGGACCTCCGACACCCGGACCTTGTTCGCCGCCTGTCTCTGCCCGGTGATGTCCGTCAGGGCCACCTGGCAGGACTGTCCTTCGCCGGAGAGATTGGCCCGCATGCGCACATCCGCCGGGGGCTTGCCGGCGCGGGCGAGCCGCATTTCGCCTTCCGTATTCACGGTGTGGGCGAACACCTGTCGGAGAAAATGGTCGAACAGCGGCCGGTCGGCCGGGAGGACAAAGGAACGGAAATTCTGGCGCACCAGCGCGGCGCGGTTGACCACGAGCAGGCCGGCCCCGGCCAGGTTGGCTTCGCCGATGATCCCTTCGCGGGACAGGGTCAGGTATCCGACCGGGGCGAAATCGTAGAGGCTGCTGTATTTTTCCAGCCCCGCCTCCATCTCGTCCCGGGCCTGCTTGAGCTCCTCGTTCTGCAGCTTCAGTTCGATCTGGTGCACCTGCAATTCGTGGAACAGCCGCCGGATGTCGGCGGTGGATCCCGTGAGGCTGGCCGCGGGCCGGGCGCTACCCGGCTGTTTCCGCAACCGGCTTTCGGCGCGGCGGCGCAAGGGAGCGGCGGCGGCGTCTGGGTTTCTCTTCATGGCGAAACAAGGTTGGGGGCCGGCTTGGATGGAAAGTGGCACGGGTCTCCCGACCCGTGATTTCCTTCCCCACGGGTCGGGAGACCCGTGCCACGAAACTGCGGAAGGTTCTCCTTTCCGGCCGCAGCCGCGCCAGCCGGCGCCGGTTCAAGGGCGGGCAGATAAAAATGGAAAGTGGTTCCCGTTTCAGCCGTGGAAAACACGATGATCGCCCCGCCATGCTTTTGGATGATCGCCCGGCAGATGGTCAGTCCCAGGCCCATGCCTTTCTGGCTCCCCCGCTGCTTCATTGAGAAATAGGGATCGAATATCTTGGGCAAAATCGTCCGAGGGATGCCGCCTCCCTGGTCGGTGATGCTGGCGCGGATGTATCGGCCGGGTGGAAGCGGCGGCGGCTTCGGCGGCTCCAGGACCACATTATCCAGCCGGATCGAGATCGCCCCTCCTCCCGGCATCGCCTCCCTGGCATTCAGGACCAGGTTGCGGACGACCTGGCCGATCTGTTCATGGTCCACTTCCGCCAGCCAGAGATCGTCGGCCACGGAGAACTCGCACGCCAGGCCGGAATCCCCCAGGGCCAGCCGGGTCGACTCCTGGATTATCCCCGGCAGGTGGGTCGGGGTCCGGACCGGCGCGCCGCCTTCGGCAAAGGTGATGAGTTGCTGGGTCAGGTCATGGGCCCGCAAGACGGCCAGCCGCGCGCCCGCCAAAAGGGAATCCAGCTTTTCTCCTGAAGAAGGAAGCATCCGGGCGAGGTCGAGGTTGAGCAGAACCGCCGTGAGCAGGTTGTTGAAATCATGGGCGATGCCGCCAGCCAGTATCCCTGTGGACTCCAATTTCTCGACCACGAGGCGATCCTCCTCTGCCTGTCGGTGCAGGGTGATGTCGGACACCGTCAGCCGGCACGTCTGGCCCGAGTCAAAAAGATTGGCGCGCATGCGCACCTGCACCGGGGCCTTGCCGTGCACCAGCAGCTCGCCATCGCATTCCTTTCGCTCCCCGCGGGCAAACACCTGCTGGAGAAAATCGTCGAGCGGCGGGCGGCCTGCCGGGGCCATGAAATTTCGCAGGGGTTTTTTCACCAGTTCCGCCCGGGGAATCCCCAGCAGGCTGGCGGCCATCAGATTGGCTTCGCGGATGGTTCCATCGCGCCCGAGCGTCAGGTAGCCGATCGGAGCGAACTCGTAGAGATCGCTGTATTGTTCCAGCACCGTCTCGATTTCGCTGCGGACCTGCTGGAGCTCCTCGTTCTGCATCTCCAGTTCAACCTGGTGGACCTGCAGTTCGTGGAGCAGTCGCCGGGTGTCGGCCGCGGACTGGGGGGCCGCAGGCTGGCCGGCCTGCGTCCGCTGCTTCAGCCGGGCCACGGCACGGCGGCGCAACGGGGTGGGGGTGGAGGTGGCGGGCTTTCTTTTCATGTGCGGAGAGGATCGCGTTCATGGCTTCGCCGTAACGATGCAATCGCCGGGGGTGGAACGTGGCCTTCCGCCGTCGCCAGGCCTATGGCGGACAGGCCGGACACGTTTTCCGATGCGCGCATCCTGAAACGCGTCCGGAGGCCGCGTTCCACCGTTTGGCGGGCCACCGTCCTGATCCGCCATAGACTGAATTTCATGCGCTGTGGCTTCGTGTCCATTGGTGGTTCCACGGCATCGTCAGGGCTTCGTCGCCCGCTTCCGGCGGGTGGGCGGCGCTGATTGCGCGGTGATCCGCTTTTCCAGGCTGCTGTGCTGCGCCCGCAGCTCCGCTTCCAGGGTCTTGGACACGGTGATGTTCGCGAAGGTGATCACGACGCCGTCGATCCGGTCGTCCAGCGTGCGATAGGGCATGATGCGCACGGTGAACCAGCGGCCGTCGCGCGCGCCGATCGGTTTCTCCACCGCGGCGAGTTTGCGCAGCACCTCCCGCGCGTCGTCGGCCAGTTCCGGATACCGCAGCTCCGAGGCGAGGTCGGTGATGGGCCGGCCCGTGTCGCTCGCGATGAGCTTGATGATCTTCGTCGCCTGGGGCGTGAACCGGCGGACGTTGAGCTCCTTGTCCAGGAAGAGGGTCGCGATGTCGGTGCTGTCGAGCAGGTTCTTCATGTCGTTGCTGGCCTGCGAGAGCTGGTCCACCTTGGCCTGCAGTTCGGTGTTCACGGTCTGGAGCTCCTCGTTCATCGACTGCATCTCCTCCTTCGAGGTGGTGAGCTCCTCGTTGGTCGACTGCAGCTCCTCGTTGGTGGATTGCAGCTCCTCGTTGGCGGAGCGGAGTTCCTCCTGCGAGGTCTGCATCTCCTCGTGGGTGGCCCGCGATTCGCCGCGGACCCGCAGGAGTTCCTGTTCCAGCTCGGCCAGCCGCGGGCTGCGGGCGCGGGTCTTGGCTGAGCGGCCCACGGCCTCGGCGGCCACGGGCGCGGCCACGTCGGTGAAGACGATCATCACGAGGCCGTGCAACGGCCCGGGCTCGCCCAGCCGCCGGACGGCCACATTCACCCGTTGCGCGCCGCCGTTGGTGTCGACGCTGAGCCCGGACAGCACGACGCCTTCCTGCTTCCGGAGAGCGTCCTTGAAGGCGCCCGCCAGTTCGTAGCGCAGCCCGTCGCGGGCCATGGCAAAGACGTTCCAGTTGGCCTTGCCGGCGGCCGGTTCGAGATATTTCCCCGTCCGTCCGCTGACGTAAAAGATGTCGCCTTCCTCATTGGTGAGCACGGCCGGCGGGGCATAACACTGCAGGACCAGCTGGTCCGCGACGGCCTGCAGGCTGGCCGGGGCCTTGGTCAGCGGGGGCCGCGCCTCGTCGCTGCTGGGCAACCCGGCACCGAAGGCGGAGGGAAAGGCGATCTGTTCCGGGCGGATGACGGATTCCGTCCGCCGGAAGAGCCGGGACTTGCCGCTCAGCGGGGCGAAAAGCGCCGTCGCCTCACCGATTGTCTCCGCACTGCCCTGGAACAGGATGCCGCCGGGCAGGAGGCTGTAATGAAACAGCGGGATCAGTTTCTTCTGCACGTCCGGCGTCAGGTAGATCAGCAGGTTGCGGCAGCTCAGGATGTCCAGCTTGGTGAAGGGCGGGTCCATGATGAGATTTTGCGGCGCGAAGATCACCATCTCGCGGATCTCCTTGCGCACCCGGTAGCCGTGCTCCTCCTTGGTGAAGAAACGTTTCAACCGGGCCTCGGAGATGTCGGCCGAGATGTTGGCCGGAAAGAAACCCTGCCGGGCTTTCTCGATCGCATCCTTGTCCAGGTCGGTGGCGAAGATCTGGATCGTGAACTTTCCCTTGGGCTTGGTCTCCTCGATCGCCTCCCGGAGCACGATGGCCAGGGAATAGGCCTCCTCGCCGGTGGAGCAGCCGGGCACCCACGCGCGCAGGGCCTGGCCGGACGTGCGGTGCGCGAGCAGGGCGGGAATGGCCTGGTCGCGCAGCTGGTCCCAGGCGGCGGGATCGCGGAAGAAATTCGTCACCCCGATCAGCAGTTCCTTGAAGAGCAGATCCAGTTCCTGCGTGTTCTCCTGCAGGTAGCGGACGTAGCCGGCCATCTTGGCGATCTGGTGGATGCCCATGCGGCGCTCGATCCGGCGGTAGAGCGTGTTCCGTTTGTAGAAGGAAAAATCGTTCCCGGAGTGGGTGCGCAGCAGAATGACCACCTTTTCCAGGGCGCTCTGCGTCTTGTCCTCGCGCGCGACCTCCGGGCGGGCGAGGAGCGGGGTGCGCTGCAGGTAGGCGAGGATCTTTTCCGGCAGTTCCTCCGCCGCGGCCACGATGTCCGCGAGACCGGCATCGAGCGCGCTGCGCGGCATGCTGTCGAACTTGGCCGACGCCGGCTCCTGCACCAGCACGACGCCCGCCTTCTCCTTGATGGCCCGCAGTCCCAGCGTGCCGTCGGAACCCATGCCCGAAAGGATCACGCCGACACTGTGCTCCTGCTGGTCCTGCGCCAGGGAGCGGAAGAAAAAATCGATCGGCAGCCGCAGCCCGCGGGGTGCCGCCGGGGCGAGCAGGTGCAGCACCCCGTGCAGGATGGACATGTCCTTGTTCGGCGGGATCACATAGACGCAGTCCGGCCGCACCCGGGTGCGGTCCCGGACCTGGATGACCCGCATGCCGGTGCTGCGCTGCAGCAGTTCGGACATGATCCCCTTGTGCGTCGGGTCCAGGTGCTGGACGATGACAAACGCCATGCCGCTCTGCTTCGGCACGTGTCCGAGGAATTGCTCCAAGGCTTCCAACCCGCCGGCGGAGGCCCCGATGCCGACGATGGGAAAAGCCCCGCGGGGGTGCGGTGCGGGGATTTTTGCGCGGGCAATCCCGGTGGTTTTTGTCTGCCGGCCGGCGGAGTGGGATTTCCTTTTCATGCGTTATTTTCGGCGCTGGGCCGGGGCGATTTTCGTTCCGGCTGAACGCGGGCGCGACACAAATTTGGCCGGGCCCGGCCGGGCCTTGACCAGTTGGATCAACTTCGCGGCGATCTCGTCCAGGGGCAGGATGAAATCAACGTCCCCGGTCCTGATCGAAGTCTCGGGCATGCTGAAGTCCCGCGAGGTGGGCCGATCCTGGGCGATGACCGTGCCACCGTGGTCCTTGACGACTTGCACCCCGAAAGAACCGTCGCCGTCGCCGCCCGTGAGGACCACGGCGATGGCGTTCTGCCGGTAAACCGCCGCCACCGAGACAAACAGCGGCTCGGCGGAAGGGCGGGCATGATTGATTTTCTTCGCCGCGGTGGAAGAGAGCCTGAGCCGCCCGCCGGGGGCGACAAAGAGGTGGTGGTTGGGCGGGGCGACGAAGACGCAGGAAGCGCAAAGGACGTCGCCGGTGCGAGCCTGCCTGACCGGCAAGGGCGTGCGGCGGTTCAATATTTCGGCCAGGATGCTTTCGCGGTCGGGTGACAGATGCATCACGATGGCAATCGCCGCCGGGAAATCCGCCGGGAGGCCGCCCAAGATGACGGACAAGGCGTCCAGTCCGCCGACCGAGGCCGCCATGGCGATGACAGGAAATCCCTTCGTCGCGGGATTCGTCGGCGGAGACGAGGTGGAACGCGGCCTCCGGACGCGTTTCAGGATGCGCGCATCGGAAGAACGCGGCCGATCGTGTTCCACCACCTTGGCCAGCCGGAGCACGTTTTTTTTCATCACTCGGTGCTTGGCCGCGGATTGCTTGGTTCTGGTTTTCATGGCTGAGGCGGCCGACCTCGTGGTCAATGTAGGTGAAAACCTACCCAAATCGACGCCCATCTGGTGAGGGTAGGGAAAGACCCCATGACACGAGATGCAGGGATGTTCACAGAGGGGATCATGCAGTTGAGTGTAGGGTCGCCGCTGGTCGGCGGACCGTTCTGCGGGCGAACCACGGTCCGGCGGCAAGCCGTTTCGACAGGCCCCGAGCTGGTCGAGGGGCGGCGACCCTGCATTCCATTCCATTGCATCGTTACGGCCAAGCCGGAGACATGCAGAAGACTTCCCGCGAATAACGCGAATTCCCGCGAATTTCAGAGGATAAAGACCGATCCGACCGGCCTTTGCTCGGATTTACCGTCCAATGAGTGAGGCGTTTCCCAGTATTTCATTCGCGTTTATTCGCGCCATTCGCGGGCAACTCGGTTTCCCACACCCCCAACCTGTTTCTTCTCGTCCGACGCAAAACGCGTTTTGTGGCCTGGGGCTGAATGGTTCCGGCTTCAAGCCGCGGCGGGGCCCGCCGCCGCGGGATCCGTCGCCAGCGGCAAACGCATCATGACTTCCGTGCCGGCGCGGCGGCCGGATTTGACCGTGAGGACGCCGCCCACATACGCGGCGCGCTCGTGCATGCCGAGCAGGCCGATGACCCCTTTCCCCTTCCGCCTGGCCGCGTGCTGGCTGGCGTTGAAGCCGATGCCGTCGTCATTGACCGCCAGCTCGGCGAAGGCGCCCTGCTGTCTCAGGCGCACGGTGACGTGGCGGGCCCGGGCGTGCCGTTCCACGTTCTTCAGGGCTTCCTGGAGAATGCGGTAGAGCGCCAGCTCGGTGTCGGCGGGCAGCCGCGCGGTGAACTGCCCGCAGTCCAGCCTGACGATCAGGCCGGTCCGGGCGGCGAATTCCGTGCCGGTGTCGCGCAGGACGGCGGCGAGGCCGAGATGCTCCAGGGCGCTCGGCCGCAGGCTGCGGGAAATGCGCTCCACCTCCTCGGCCGTCTGGCCGAGCATCGCGCGGAGCTTCACCGCCTCCCGCTTCGCCGTGCCTTCGCCGGCCGGAAGCTTGTCCACCAGGGCCTGGCTGCTGAAGAGCACGGCGCAGAGCAGCTGCGTGATGTGGTCGTGCAGCTCGAGCGCCACGCGTCCGCGCTCGGCCTCCTGCACCTGCACCACGCGGTGGGCCAGGGCCCGCAACAGTTCCTCGGTCCGCCGGGCCTCCGTCATGTCCGTCACCACCATGCCGATGACCACGTGCTCGGTGTCACCTTGGGCGAGCTCGCGGATGGACAGCTGCACCGGGATGACCGAATCGTCCGTGGCCTTCAGGCGCATCTGGAGCTGGGTGCCGGTCCGGGCCGCCCGTTTCATGAGGGGGCGGAGTGTGCTCTGGTCCTCGGGCGAAAGGAAGCGGCGGAAGGAACCGCCGATCACCTGTTTCAAGGGGCATTTCACCAGGCGGGCGAAGCACTGGTTGGCGTAAAGGATCACCTTGTCGCCGGTCAGCGTCAGCGCGCCTTCGTTCATGGACTCGATGAGGACACGGTAGGCGTGCTCGGCGCCTTCCAGGGTGAACACGCGGTCGCCCCGCTTGCCCGTGCCCACCATCGCGTCCACCTCGCCGGCGCGGATGGCGCGGAGTGTTTCCACCGCCTCGGCCAGCCGGCGGTGGAGTTGGGCGAAATCGCCGGCCTTCGCCACGCGGCCGTGGCTTCGGTCCGGCAAGCCGGCCGCCGCGGCGGGCCGGGAGGAACGTTTGGGGCGGGCGATCTTCACAGGGTGATCTTGCGTCTGGCGCTCACGGCCAGTTCGACCGCCAGGCCGGTGGTGTTCGCCAGGCTGCCGATGAAGCGCCGCACCGGCCGGGGGAATTCCATGATCAGCGTGGGGGTCGCGACGATCTGGTTGGCGCGGGCCAGCCGGGGCTGCTGGTAGATGTCGATCACTTCGAGGATGCCGCCGCGGTTCAGTTCGGCTTCGCACAGTTGCCGGACGCGCAGCACGGCCTGGCGCGACCGGGCCGTGGCGCCCGCCACGAACAGGCGGAGCAGGTATTTGCCCTGGCGGGAGCGGACTGGGGGCGTCTTCGGGGTCTTGATCGCACGACTGGCCTTCGTGGTTTTCACAGGGATAAGGGGTCCGGGCTAGTGGGTTTCGCGAATTACGCGGACCTGCACCGGTGTGCTTGCAGGTCGGGCTTCACGCCCGCCGCGCTGGAGAAAACTGTCGGGGATAAACCCCGACCTACGGTTGAATGGTGTCATCGTGTGATACAAAACTCATCAGGAGGCGGCGCGCAGATCGAGACCGACCAGCACGCGGGCGGTATCGGTGAGAGTGCCGATGATGGTGCGCACGGGGCTGGGCAGCCGGCGGACCACCGTGGGAATCGCGAGGATCTGGTCGCCCTTGGCCAGCCGGGGATGCTTCAGCAGGTCGATCACCCTGATGCGATAGCGGCCCTTGAGGTGGGTCTCGCAAAAACTCTTCAGGTTGGTGAGGGCGGTCTGCGATTTCAGGTTTTCGTCCATCACGTAGAGCCGCAGCTGCCAGAGTTTGGCGGGGCGCTTTGGCGGGGCGGCGGGCCGGCGTTTCACAGTCATGGCTTTCATCCGGTTGCCCTCCTGGGCGCGGCTTTGCCCCGGGGAAGAGCCGCCACCTTGGCATCCGCCTGGCGCAGGCGGCCCGATTCCGCGCGCTCGGTGGTCAGCATCTGCGTGCTGGTCCCGACCTGCTCGGCGATGCGCCGCAGCTCCGCCGACTCGCTTTCGTAATCGGAGCGCAGCCCGCTGATCTGCCGCTCGATCGCCGCGCGCTTGCGCTCCACCTCGCGCTTGAGCCGGGCGGCTTCCTGCTGGCCGGTGAGCACGGCGGCCTTTTCCAGGGCCTCCTGCGCCGCCCGGGCCGAGCCGGTCAGCACGCCGCTCGGTCCGATGTAGGCGTCCACGACGTCGATGCCGTGGTCCGAGATCAGGAACTCGCGGACCTGGTTGGAGTGGGCCATGCCGCGGGCCTTGAGCACGTAGAGCACGCGGTTGCGCTCGCCGTTGCCCTCGTAGTCCTGCAACAGCAGCCAGGAATCCATGAGCGAGGACATGCCGGCCTCGCTTTGCTGCAGGGCGTGGCCGCCCTGCGTCAGGCTGGTGAAGAGCGTGGTGACCTGGCCGGCCTTCAGGTAGTCGATCAGCCGGGTCACCATGCCTTTCCCTTCGGAGTTGGTGCCCAGGTCCATCAGGCTGGTGATCGGATCCACGATGACGACGTGGGGCTGGAAGGCGGCGATCTCCTTGAACATCGTGGCCAGATGCATCTCGAGGCCGTAGAGCGAGGGCCGGGCCGAGTGGAAGCGCAGCAGGCCGCGCTGGATCAGCGGCTCCAGACGCAGGCCGATGGAGTGCATGTTGCGGATGATCTGGTTGGGCGATTCCTCGAACGAGAAAAAGAGCGTGCGCTCCCCGCGTTTGGCGGCGGCCTGGGCGAAGTTGGCGGCGATGATGGTCTTGCCCGTGCCGGCCGTGCCGGTGAGCAGAATGCTGCTGCCGCGGAAAAAGCCGCGCCCGCCCAGCATGGCGTCGAGCCGCGGGATGCCGGTGGCGATCCGCTCGTTCGACACCTTGTGGTTCAGCCCCAGCGAGGTGATGGGCAGCACGCTCAGGCCGTCGTCGCCGATGAGGAACGGAAACTCGTTGGTGCCGTGCAGCGCGCCGCGGTATTTCACCACGCGCAGATGGCGCGTGGCGATCTGGTCGTTGACCCGGTGGTCGAGCACGATGACGCAGTCGGACACGTATTCCTCCAGCCCGTGGCGCGTCAGCGACTCGCGCCCGCGCTCGGCCGTGATGATCGCGGTCACGCCCTTGTCCTTGAGCCAGCGGAAAAGGCGGCGCAGCTCCGCGCGCAGGATGGACTCGTTGCGCAGGCCGGCGAAGAGCGCCTCCAGCGTGTCGAGCACGACGCGCTTGGCGCCGATGGAGTCGATCGCGTGGTTCAAGCGGACGAACAGGCCTTCCAGGTCGTATTCGCCGCTCTCCTGGATTTCACCGGGCTCGATGTGGACGTAGTCGATGAGGATCTTTTTGCGCCGGACCAGGCCCTTCAGGTCGAAGCCGAGCGAGGCGACGTTGGCCTCCAACTCCTTTTCGGTCTCCTCGAAGGCCATGAACACGCCCGGTTCGCCGAACTGGGTGGCGCCGCGCACGAGAAATTCCGCGGCCAGCAGGGTCTTGCCGCAGCCCGCGCCGCCGCAGACCAGGGTGGGGCGCCCCTGGGGCAACCCGCCGCTGGTGATTTCATCGAGTCCCTGGATGCCCGTGGGGCACTTCGGCAGCAGGAGTCCGGGCGAGGCGGATTTTTGGGCGGTATTTTTCATGACAAACAAAGTCCGGCCGCGTTTGCCGCCAACGGATTGCACGGAGTGTGCCTCGCCAGCGGACGACGCCTCCGTCTTGCTCCAGTAAACACCGGAGCACCCAGAAGAACGATGGGGTGATACCCTACCGCGGTCGCGGCGCCACTCGGGCGGAAAGCTGAAACCTGAAAGGTGAGGATAGATGACGGAACCCAAGGCCTGAAGCGCAGCTGGATGGGATGTCCTGGCTGCACCGTTGCACCTGCTGGATCCCTCAGCTTTCAGCTTTCGTTTTTCTTCTTCGCCTTGGCGTTTTTCGACATAGTTACGAAAATGGCGATAAGCTCGTCGGCTTCCTGCCAGATCGGATTTACCTTTGTGGGTGCGACACCGCAGTCGTCCCGTAGCAGCTCAAGCCAGAGCTGCGACTCGTCGGCCTCTTGGGCGCACAAATCGACCTTGGCGGTGAACTCATCCGCGCTGCGCGCCCGGGAACTCTCCCGATAGTTGGCCGCAACAGAGGTGCCGGATCGCAGGAGTTGTTTGCCAAGGACCCGCTGTTCCTCACGGTGTTTATCGAGTCCGATATAGAATCTGACCACTGAACTGGCGAAGGCCTTTGTGCGTTGGCGCATGGCGGCTTTGCGTTCTTCGATAGTATTCATCGGGCAATACAACCACGGACCGCAGGGCGCCGGAATACCTCATACCTCCTTAATTTAGGGCGGAAATTGCGCCCATGAATCCAGCTTTCACCTTCCTCCTCAGCTTTCAGCTTTCAAGTTTCAGCTTTCTCCTCTCTCCCCTTCCCTCAGCTTTCGCCCCTTCACGAGTAAAAACCAGGCGGGGCCGTTACCTGCCGGCAGCGGCGGGGTCAGGGTAGCAGCATGAAAAACAAATTACTCCTCCTGGCCCTCGCCGCGGCCATGATTCCCGCCGCCGCGGTCCGGGCCGACCTCATTGACAACCTCAGCGTCGAAATCCGTCTCGGCCGTCGCGCGCCGCCGCCCCCGCCGGCGGTCGTGGTCGTGGTTCCGGACAGCGGCCCGCGTGATCCCAGCCAGTGGGAACGGCGCGGACGCTGGTATCAGCGCAGCCAGGCCTACTACTATTACCCCGGCGGCGACGTCTATTACCGGGCATCCGACCGGGTGTGGTTCTACCAGCAGCGCGGCCAGTGGCGCTCGGGGCGCAACCTGCCCGAGACGGTGCGCATCGATTTCAACCACAGCGTCACGCTGACCATGTTCACCAGCGAGCCTTACCGCTACCACCAGCAGGTCGTGGCCCGCTATCCGTCGAACTATTTCGGCACCCGCGTGAGGCTCCGCGACGAGCGCCGGGACGACCGGCACGATGATCGTCGGGACAACCACGACCGGCGGGACAACGACCATGATGGTCGCGACTCGGACCGCGACGGTCGCGACAAGGACAAGGGCAAGGATAAGGATAACCGGAGATAAGCCGGGATGCCGCGGACACTCCGCCACGGTCGAAACTGGCTCCTCTCTGTTTCCAGTGGCAAGAGGGCATCTAAAAGGTAGGGCGCACCGGCTCGGTGCGCCTTCAGCGAAGGCACGCTACGGATAAATCGCGGCGGACCGGGCCGGTCCGCCCTACCTGCTGAGGGCTTTAAGACGCTCTCTAAGCCGAACTCATGCAGCGCCCCGAGCGAGTTTCCTGCCTCAGCCGGACAGCTGGTCCGGGCGGGGGATGACGCAGCGGTAGCCTTGGTCGTGGAGCCGCTCGAGCACGCCGCGAATGGCCTCGACTCGGATCGCCGCCGGCACGCGGGGGCCTTCGTGCAGCAGGAGAATCGATCCCGGGGCCACGCGGTGCAGCGCCCGGGCGGCCACCGTGTCGGCATCACCCGGCCGGCGTTCCAGCCCGCGCGCGCTCCAGCCGATGCAGGTGAGCCCGCGGGCGCGCAGCGCGGCCGCGAGCCAGGGGTTTTTTATCCCGACCGGCGGACGGAACCGCGTCGGCCGCACTCCGGCGCGGCTCAGCGCCTCCAGCCCGGTGTCGAGTTCCCAGCGCACCTGTCGCGGAGAGGCCGCCCAAAACGCGAGGAGCGGATGCGTGTGGGTGTGGTGCGCCACCTCGTGGCCGGCGGCGGTGATGGCCCGGATGATCCCGGGATGGCGCGCGGCGTTTTCGCCGACGGCAAAAAAGGTCGCGCGGGCTTCGTGCGCCGCGAGCAGTTCGAGGATGCGCGGGGTGTCGTCCGGGTCGGGGCCATCGTCGATCGTGAGCCACACCTCGCGCCGCGTCGTGGTGAACCGCCGGTGCATTCGCACCAAGCCCTGCGCCTGGGGCGCGAACACATGATAGGCCAGCAGCAGGTCGGGTCCGGCCCACAGGGCCACGGCGGTGCCGGGCGAGGTCCACCCGATGAGAAGGGCCGCCGCCTTCCCGGCGAGGTTGATGCTGAGCAGAAGCCACATGGAGCGGCTTTCCTTCAGTAACTCCAACCGCAGCCGAGGGTGAAGCCCAGGGCGTCGATGCCCGGGTTGGGCGTGGTCATGCCGCCGTTCGACATATGCTGATACATGATCCCCGCGCTCAGCCGGAGGTTCTTCGCGGTGACATGCTCGAGGCCGCCCCGGATGAACCAGTTCAGCGTGAAGTCCTGGCCCTGGCCGCCGCGGAGGCCGCGCGAGTCGATCACGCCAAAACCCCCGCCGGCGCCGGTGAACAGCGACCACGCCCCGGTCCGGTCCCACCACTCGAGCGAAGGCGAACCCGCGAAACCGGCGTAATGGGATTCCGGTCCGCTTTGGATCCAGGTGCCGATCAGCGTCAGCCGGTGGCGGAGCACGAGGCGCGAGCCATCCGCGAATCCGTGGCCCCAGAATTCCGCGGAGCGCCAGGAGAGCTGCGTGGGCACGAGCCGGTAGGCGAACGGCGTGCCGCTGCCGATCTCCCAGAGCAGGCCGGTTTCAACGGTCAGCGCGCCGGTGGCCCAGGGCGGGGCGGGCGGCGGTTCCGCGGCGGACAGGGCAACGCTCAGGATGGAGCCCAGCAGGGCGCCCTTGATTGGGTGGTGCATGAAGTGGAGCGTGGACCGCGAGGAAGCGGCGGCCGCGCCAATTCGCTCCACTTTGACCGACGGTCAATCCGCCCGCAATGGGGTGGTCACTCCACATGAAATCAAGTGACATACTTTGACGCGGCATGGCGAGGAAAGTAGTCTGCTCGGGAACGCATGGAACCCACCGCTTCAACCAGCCGCTTTCGCCGGACCCAAAGACACCTCCTGCCGGCGATCGGACTCGGCGCCTTGCTCGCCGCCCTGATCATCGTGACCGTGCAGACGGGGTTGCTGGATGCGATCGACGCGGTGATCCTCGCCCTGCGGGAAGCGGGCCCGGTGGTGTTCTTCGGCTCCATGGCCCTGTTGCCGGCCGTGGGTTTTCCCATGATCGCCTTCACGCTGGCGGCCGGCCCGGTGTTCGGCCCGGTGCTGGGTCTCGGCTGGGTCATCGGCTGGTCGCTGCTGGCCGTGGTGGTCAATCTGCTCCTGACCTACTGGCTGGCAAACCGGGCGCTGCGCCCGCTCGTGAGCCGTCTCCTGGATTATTTCGATTTTCGTCTGCCGGACGGCCCGGTCGGCGGGGCCTGGCAGATCACCCTGATCGTGCGTCTGACTCCGGGACCGCCTTTCTGGATGCAAAGCTATCTGCTGGGCCTGATGCGCGTGCCGCTCACGCCCTATCTGGTCGTGTCCATGCTCGTCATGACCGGCTACATCGTCGCGCTCGTCTGCGGCGGCGAGGCGATCGTCGAGGGCAACGGCCGGCTCGCCTTCCTTGCGGCGGGCCTGCTGGTGGTGACAATCGCCGCCTTGCAACTGCTGCGCCAGCGGACGGCCCGGCGTCGCGCGGCGGCGGCCCTCGTGCTGAACCCAGCCCAGGCTGTGGCCGCGAAATAATCCCATGCCTCCGACCATCGCAGCATTGCCGCCCTTGCGCATCACCGTCGGTGACGGCGGCGTGTTTCACGCCGGCTTGCCCGTCCTCGCGGGGGAAAAGGTGGAGGATCTTTTCGGTCCGGCCCGGGCCACGGGACGGGTCGGGCGGCTTGCGCTCTTCCAGGCCGGCGACTGGATGCTCGGCGCCGCGACGGTGCCGTTGATCACGGGACTGGAGGACACCGTGCACCGGCTCTACGACAACATCTTCGAAGCGACCCGCGGGCAGCATCTCGCGCGGATCTGGAACTACGTTCCGGCCATCAACAGCACCCTGGCGGCCGGATTGGAAAACTACCGTCTTTTCTGCCGGGGCCGCTCGCTGGCCTTCGAACAGTGTTTCGGCCGCAGGTTCAATGCCGAGTTGCCCGCGGCCTCCGCGGTCGGCTGCCGGTCGCCCGCGCTGACGGTGGTTTTCGCCGCCAGCCACGTCCTGCCCCGCCATGTGGAGAATCCGCTCCAGGTGGCCGCCTACGATTATCCCGCCGAGTTCGGACCGCGTCCGCCCAGCTTCGCGCGGGCGACGGTGGTGACCGGACCGGAGCGCGGCACGGTCTTCATTTCCGGCACCGCGGCCATCCGCGGGCACGCGTCCATCGCCGTGGACAACCCGCGGGAGCAGCTGACCTGCACGCTGGAGAATCTGCGCGGGATTTCCCTCGCCTGCGGGCTGGGGCCGGAGCTCGACCGGGACGGCGGCTCCCGGCGTCATTTCAAGGTCTACGTCCGCCACGCGGCCGACCTGCCCATGGTCGCCGCGTTGCTGGAGGATGAACTCCTCACGGACGGCGACCGGGTTTCGTATCTGCAGGCCGACATCTGCCGCGCCTCGCTCCTCGTCGAGATCGAGGCCTCGCTGTTTGAGGTGGGCGGGCTCGGCTGAGTCTGAACGATGCAATGGGAAGAAGCGAAGCGGGCAGAGCCGAAACCCAGATGGCCACAAAAGGCGCGGAAATCAGCCTAAAACCGGCAGTTGAACCGCAAGGAACGCAAAGTTCGCAGAGAAAGAAAACCGGAAGCAATCGACTCACCCTCATGGTGAGTCTCGCCGCACGGGCCAACCTGAGGCAAAGTTTCCACTTTGTGATCTTTGCGTTCTCTGCGGTTAATTGGTCTGCGGAATTCAGGAGTGCGACCTCCGTATCGCCTCCTTTTGAGGTTTTTGAGCCTTTTGTGGCAAAAATTCTTCGGCCCGAACCTGGGTTGTGATCTTGCTGCATCATCCCGGAGATTCGCGTCAGTTCGCGCCATTCGCGGGCAGTCTTTAGCTTTTGGTTGAAGGAAACGTCATCGCCCGCAGCGCCCGCGTGTCGACCTTGCCGCGGGCGGTTACGGGCAGCGCGGCGACCACCACGAGCTTCTTGGGGATTTTCCATGCCGCTGTGTCGGCGTGCAGGAGGGTGCGCAACTCCGTCGCGGTTCGTCCGGTGGCGATCACGGCGCCGAGCACCGGATCGGCTCCGCTGCTGACTCCGATCCAGGCATCACGGACTCCCGGCAGCCGCCGCAACCGGTCCGCCACTTCGATGAGGTTAACCCGTCGCCCGGCGATCTTCACCGTCGCGCCGCGCCGGCCTTGCAAGATCACGCCGCCGCGGGCGTCCAGTGCGACGCGATCCGGCATGATCCAGGCGCCGAGCCCGCCGGTGCGGCGGCGGTTGCCGTGCGTCAGCACCGCGGCGCTGCCGACCTGAAGCCGCGCTCCGCTCAACGCGGTCAAGGTCACGCCGCGCATTGCCCGGCCCACGCCGCCCGTGAGCGTGGCCGCCCCGGTCGGGTCGTAGGCGATGCCGCCGGTCTCGCTCGAGCCGTAGAAATTGTGCAGCCGCCGGCCGAACCGTGCGGCGAAATCGCGCGCGACTTCCGGCGGCAGCGGCGCGCCGGCGGAAATACCCAGCCGCAGGGTGGGCAGCATCACGTCCGAGACGGCCAGCGCGCGCCACATCGCCGGCACGCCGGGAAACACCGTCGGTCGCCAGCGCGCGAAGTCGGCCGCGATGCCGTGAGGCAGCAGCGTGGTTCCGCAGACCAGCGGCACGCCCTGCGCCAGCAGCGGCACGGTCAAGTTGCCGAGTCCGTAGGAATGCCCGAGCGGAATCAGCGCGTAGTTCAGATCGCGCCGGCCGAGGCCCATCGTCGCCGTGACCTGCCGCCCGTCGGCGAGCAATTGTCCGCCGGTGAAGACGAGGGCGCGCGGTGTTCCCGTGGTGCCCGAGGTCACCTTGATGAGGCAGACCGCCGGATCGCGATAGCGTCTGGCGCGGGGCAGGGCCACCAGTTGGGTGCCGTTCCACCAGCCGGCCGCGCGGAGCGTGGTCGCGAGCTGCCGCTGCGCCGCGGCCGGCTCGGCCGCATCGAGCGGCACCACGACCGCCCCGGCCTTGAGCAGTCCGAGGAAAATCTCCAGCCAGCCGATGCCGTTCGGCGCGGCGAACACCACGGCGCGGCCGGTCAGGTAGGCTTTCTGCTGGAGCCGCGGCGACCCCGCCGCGGAGCATCCGGCCACCACGGCGGGGTCGCCGCGGCTCCAGTTTTCAGCGTGCGTGGCGCGCCAGGCCTCGGCGCGCGCATCCAGTTCGCGAAAGGTCACCGCGGCACCGTTGCCGGCCTGCACGACCGCGCGATCATCGCCGTGCAGTCGCACGGTGCGATCCCAAGCTTCAAGCAGGGCAGGTTGTCGGGGGTGGAACGCGGCCTCCGGACGCGTTTTTCCGATGGGCGCATCCTGAAACGCGTCCGGAGGCCGCGTTCCACCGTTTCGCTTCCCATCGCTCATGGCTTCCTCCCCAGCGCCGCCAGGTGCTCCATTTTGATCACCAGCAGCGCGATGATCACCATCAGGGCCACGGTCGAGCCGAGTGCGCGCACGACGGGAATGCCGCTCAGTGCCAGCACGCCGAACGAGGCGGCGGTGGTCAACGCGGACAGCAGCACCGATACCGGCGGCGGCTCGTGCCGATAGGCCGACGTGGCCGAGAAGATCGAGTAGTTGTGCGTCAGGCAGACGCCGAGGAAGGCCCCGAGCAGGTGGAACAGGTTGAGCGGATGTCCAAGCCACCCGAACAGTCCGAAGAGTCCGAGGCACGCGCCGCACGGAATGGCGAAGATCCGCCCGCCGTCGCGCCAGCCGTAGGACAGCAGCACGCCGGCCCCGACGATCGCGAGGCCGGTCAGACTCAGCCACAGCGCGGAGAGCCGGTAGCGCGCAAAGATCCGGTTGAGCGACTGGAGCTGGCCCGTGCTCACGGTGCGCAGTTCGGGCGGCGGCGCGGTTTCCGGCGCCGCGCTGGCGAGGGTGACGAACCAGCTGAGCGGTCGCCCCGCATGCAGCAGCAGCCCGACCGGTCCGGTGAGTTTCGCCTGCAGCGCGGCGAGCGCGGTGGCGGGATCGTCCGCCGTGGCGGACGCAAGGTGGCGGGCATGGGTTTCAAAGAACGGCGCAAAGGCATCGGCTTCGAATCCCGCCGCGGCGAGCGCCGCGCGCAGCTGCGCGGCGAATTCCGGGTGTTCCCGGCCGAACCGTCGCGCCGACGCGTGAACCTCGACGGTGGGCACGACCGCCGCCAGTCCGATGGTCCGCGTGCGGCCGCCGCCGGCCGTGTGCAGCCACGCGTGGAGTTTCTCCAGCGAGGCGCGGGCTTCCATCACGCTGGGGCCATAGGTGAGATAAACCGTCCGGTCCGACTGTTCGCCGAAGAGCGCGCTGATCCGGGCGTGTTCGCGTGTGATTTCCGGTGACGGTATCTGCAATTCGCGGATGTCATCCTTCCATTGCAGCATGGCCAGCCCGGGCAAGGCGATGAGCCACGCCGCGATGAAGAGACGGCGCAGGTTGCGTCGCGTCCCGTCCGCCAGGACCCGGCGGCCAGAAAACGTCCGTGCCGCGAGAAAGGGATCCCGCACCGTGGAAAAATACACGATGGCCGCAGCCAGCGCGCAGACCAGGCCGGCGCCGACGAAAACTCCGAGCTGGCGGATGAAGGGCAGCTCCGAAAACAACAGCAGCGAGAAACCGGCCACGGTGGTGAGGCAGCTCGCGAGCAGCGGCTTGGCGAGCCGGCGGACCTTGGCCCAGTAGTCCTCGCCCGGATGGGCCGGCGGCTGCATGAAGAGATAAAAGCCGTAGTCGATGGCCACGCCGGTCAGCAGCGAACCGACGACGAACACCATGATGTGCAGGCGCTCGAACGCCAGCGTCGCCGCCACCCACGCGCCGAGCACGGACAGCAAGATTATGGGGATCAGGTGCAGGCCGCGATGGACGCTCCGGATGAAGGTGAAGGCCACGGCCAGCACGGCGGCGAGCGAGAGGAGATTGAGCCAGGTGACCTCGCGCTCGATGCGTGCCCGGCTGGCGGCGGCAAAGCGGTTCACGCCGGTGTAAGCCACCGCGAATCCGGGGTGGCTCACCCGGACCGCCGCAGCCGCCCGCTCGATGGCGGCGAAGGCCGGCGCTTGTCCCTCTTCGCTCAACGGCGAGGCGGCCAGGTGCGCCCAGACCAAGGTGGCCGGCGTTCCGGTTGTCGCGGGCTGCACGAGGCCCAGGCCGTCCTTCAGACGTTCGACGGCGCCGGGCAGCAGCAGCAGCGGGTCGTCCGGAATGATTTCCTGGAACGCGAGAGCCTCGGGTGTGGCCAAGAATCGGCCGAGGGTCGCGGCCGTGTCCCGGGCCAGCCAGGCCGAAAAGCCAGCCGGCGCGGCCCCGGTGGCGGCGTAAGCGGTCTGGCGTTCATGCAGCCAGAGCGGGAACAGCAGGGTGAAACGCTGGGTGAAGAGTTCGCGGCCCAACGCGTCCTGCGCGTCGGTGTCGCCCATCACCATCACCTGGTCGAACGCCGGTTCGCGGGCCAGCGCCGCGGAGAATTCCCCTGCCGCTTCGGGGGCGGCCGGTTTGCCGTTCGGACCGGTCAGCTCGAAGAACATCGTGCGCGCCTCCGCCTGGCTGGCGAGCGAGCGGACCAGCGTCAGTTCCGGGGCCCGCTCGTCGGCGGGGATCAGGTCGAGCACGTCGGTGGAGATCTTCCGCGCGTAGTCGAGCCGCGACAGCCAGGCTCCGCCGAGCAGCGCCGCGACGGCGAGGACGCTCCAGCCCAGCAGTTGGCGACGAGGGAAGGTCATGATCGGGAAAACTGTAGGGCGGGATCGCTGATCCCGCCTGCTTGCGGTGTCCGCAACACGTTCGAGGCGGGGTCAGGCGACCCCGCCCTACAGTTAAAACAAGGGTTGGCTCCTCTCATCGGAAAAACCGTTTGACCTCATCTGCGGTGAACGCCGCTACCGGCCGCGGCGCCTCGATCGTGATGATGATGGCCTGTTTCGCCGAGCGGCGGATCTCGATGCGCCGGATCGTGGCGGCCTCGCCGGCCGCGGTGATGCGGCCGACGCTGCGGCGCAGCGTTTCCGTGCGCGGCACGAGTGCGAGCGTCCATGCCGATCCGTCACCGCGCCGGCCGTAGAGCTCAAAGTCTTTCTCCAGCGCCGCCAGGTCGAAGCGCAGGAGGTGGCGCAGGGCCTCGTTCGCCGCCGCGGCGCGCGGATCGGCGGGTGCGGTCTTCTCGCCGCCGGCGGCCCGGATCAGCAAACCCTGTTCGTCGAGAATGACCGTGGTCTCGGCCGGCGCGGTGTAATGCAGGCTCAGGCCGCGGCGGACGGAAACACGCACCTCGCCCTGCAGTTCGACCGGCTGCTGCTTGAAGGGGAAGTGGCGGCGTTCGGTGAAATCCGCCGTGATGTCGTCGTGGTCGGCGAAGGCGCCGACGAGATCGGCCCACGCCGGCGACGCGACCGCGATCCGGTGCTCCGGGTTCACCAAGGCATCGCCCCCGGCCGCGAGGCCCGGCGGCAGGCCGAGCAACAGCAACACCACCGCGATCCCCGCGCCGCGCCAGAGACGACGGTGCCGGAGCAGTGCGGGCCAGCGGTAGAACAGCAGTTCGCAGATGAGGCGCGTGTGCATCCACGCCAGCGTGGCGTTGTCGCGCAGGTAGTGAAAATGAGACACCCCGCCCTCGGCACGGGAAAAGTAGCGGACCGGCGCCGCGAGATTGTGCAACGGCACGCCCGCCCAGCCGAGGCGCACGGCCGCCTCGGTGTCGAAGTCGTAGCGTCGTCCGCCGCGGCGCGGCCCGAGCACGGCGAGCAACGGGGCGATCGGATAGACCCGAAAACCGAACAGCGGATCGGCCACCGCGCGGCCCAACAATTCAAAGTGGACGAGGCCGACGCTGAGCTTCCGGCCGTGCAGCCGCTCGGCGGGGATGTTCGGCGGGAAGACCGGCCGGCCCAGGACCAGGGCGGCGGGATGTCGGAGCGAGGTCGCCATGAACTCCGCGATGCTGCCGGGCTGATGCTGTCCGTCCGCGTCCATCACCAGCGCGTGGGTGAAACCGCGGCGCTGTGCGGCCAGCGCGCCGGCCAGCACGGCCGCGCCCTTGCCGAGATTGCGCGGCAGCGAGAGCACGGTCAGCGCGGGCTCGCGCCGCGCGAGTTCAAGGAGAACCTGTTCGCTGCCATCATTGCTGCCGTCGTCGACGACCAGCACCGGTTGCCAGTGGCGCAACACCTCGGCCACGACCTCGCGCAGTCGCGGGCCGGTGTTGTAGGTCGGCAGGAGAACGAGGTGGGTGGAGGAGACGGTCATGGCGGCGGGGCTAAGGCGGGCTCATCCGGTTGAAGTGGGTGGAACCGGTCCTCCGGACCGGTTTTCCCTGCGCATGTCCAACAACCCGTCCGGAGGCCGCGTTCCACCTTTCAATGCCGGGTTGCGAAACCACGACTCGATCTCCGCGCTCAGCTCCTTGGTGCCGGTTGCGTTGTCGGGGGCAATCCGCGGACCGGCGGTCACCGCAACATGGGCCGGGAAGCGCGGCAGCCGCCACCAGGTGCAGCCTTTGGTGAGGAGATCGGAGTCGGTGGTGATGCGCACGAGCTGGATCGGGACGCCGGCGTGGCGGGCGATGAGGACGAAACCGGACTTGAACGGCAGCAGCAGCTGCCCGGGCGGCGTGCGCGTGCCCTCGGGAAACACGACCAGGGTCTGGCCGGCGGCGACGCTGGCGGCGGCCCGGCGCACGACTTCATGGCCGCCGTCGCTGCCGAGATAGCCGGCGCGGCGGGCGGCGGCGCCGAGCACGGGATTGCGCCGGATGGCGGGCTTGAAGATGCACACCGCCCCGGGCAGCCGGGCCAGCAGGCAGGTGATGTCGATGAGGGCCGGGTGGTTGGCCGCGATCACCAGGCCGCCGGCCGGCCAGTCGCCGAAGCCGTGATAGCGCACATGCACGAGCCGCGTCAGGTCGCACCACCAATGGAAAACCGCGAGATGCCGGTGGATCAGCTTTTGGAAAAAACGCTCCGTCCGTTCCGTCGCCGGCAGCCAGCCGCACAGGAAGCTGAGGACGCACAGCTCAAAGCCCCCCGCGGCGAAAAGCAGCAGCGTGCCGTAGTAGACCGGATAGTAATAGACGTTGCGGAGGGACATGCGGTGGACGGGGCGCGAGGGCGTGTCTTCAAGCCCGTTTGTCATTCCGAACGCAGTGAGGAATCTCCCGCAGCGAAAGTGATGTTGCCTGCGCAGGTCGAGATTCCTCACTGCGTTCGGAATGACCGGAGGTGGAAATTGGTTGATTTGAAGACACGCCATAGTCTGCGCCTGGCATTTGATTGTCATCCTGAGCGCAGCGAAGGATCCATGGGTTCGTCTCTGACGCTGCGCTCGCCGCCTCCGGGTTGAGCGGGATGAAATTGAACCAGAGGAACGGGTGCGCGCGGACCAGGATCTCGAGCTGGTCGAGCACGGCTTGGAAATGCCGGCGCGCCGCGCGGTTGTTGGTCGCGCGATCTGCCGCCGGATCCGGCGTGAACACCGGCGACGCATGCACCCGCAACTGGTCGCGGGCGGAATCCGGCACGGCCGTGCAGAACACCACGGGCCGGTCGAACAGGAGCGCGAGATGGTAGATGGTGAACGGAAACAGCCGGGTGGCGCCGAGGAAACGGAAAGCCTCACTCCGGGCGCTGTATTCCAGACGGTCGCATTTCAGCGCCAGGGACTCGCCGGCTTCGAGGGCGGCCTTGAGGTCGAAGAGCAGCCGGGCGGGATCGTTGATCCAGAGAAAGGAAACCTGCCGCCCGAACCGTTCGCCGAGCAGGCGGGTGTCGGTGGAATTGCCGACCTGCAGCCGGAGGATGGTGACGCGCCGGCCGCGTTCGCTGAGCAGATAGCCGAGCAGGTCGGACCCGCCGAAATGGAACGTGCCGAAAAGCGCCGGCCGGCCGGAGCGAACCAGCGTCTCGAACGCCGCCTCGTGTTCCGGCTCAAGCACGCAGCGCACCGGCACGCCGCGCGCCGCGCGGAGACTGAACACCAGCGACTCGGCGAGGGCGAAGAAATGCCGCCAGACCTCGGTGAGTGTCGCGGGCCGGCCGAGGACCACGGCGAGGTAGGCGCGCGAATGCGCCCGCTGCACCGGCATGCCGGCGAGCGCCACGCCCGTGCCGGCCAGCAGCACCGGCCGGAAAAGCCATCGCGGCCACCAGCGCTCCGCCCACAGGAGGAAGCCGTAGCCCCAGCTCGGGCCGGGATTGCGCGGGGATGGGGTCGAGGTGCTCATCTCCGTGACCTTGCCGGTAAATCTGTAGGGCGGGATCGCTGATCCCGCCGTTGGGCGGATGAAGGCGGGATCAGCGATCCCGCCCTACAGTCGGACAAGCGGAACAGCTCACCTGAGTAATTTCCAAATACAGTCTTCATGGATGCCACTCCAAGGCCCAGGCCCCGCCGGCGCCGTGCCAGCTCAAGGGGAGGCGGCCGGCCAGGGCCTCCATGAAATTTTCCAGCGTCGGGCAGATTTCATCGGACTGCGTTCCCGGAGTGAAACGGACGCGCCCTGCCGCGCCCGCCGCCTCACGGGTCAGGATCGTGGCAAAGGCGAACGACCGGGCCGAGGCCGCGCGGTGCTCGAGCATCCATGAGCCGCGTTCCTCGCCGCCGACCAGCGCCACGCGCGCGGCCGGTTCAAGCAGCGTGGTCAGCAACGCCTGTTCCACGAGCCGCGTTCGCCCGGCGTGGGGCCAGAGCCGGGCGACGGGCTGTTGCCGGCCGATCAGCACCTGCTGCACTCCGCCGGGATGAATCGAGGTCTGGAACAGCAACGGACTCGCGGCGGGGAAGCCGGCCAGGAAATCCTCGAGCGAGCGCGTTTCCGCAAAGGTCGACGCGTAGACCACGGCGTCCTCCGGTCCGAGCGCCACGCCGTCGAGGGTCGACCCGAGCAGCAGGCCGAGGTGGGTCATGCGGCGCAGCGCGGTGCGCGGGAATTTGTCCGCCAGACGCAATCGTGCGCCGGCGACGGTTTCGTCCGGCCCGGGCTTTTCGACGCGCACGTGATGGAGGTGGCGTTCAATCATGGTTGTAGGTCGGGCTTCATGCCCGACAGTTTGGGCGAACGCCGGAATGTCGGGCATGAAGCCCGACCTACAGGAATGTTCGTTGCTTCAGTCATGAGTGAGAAGCATCGCGGCGTGGGCGCCGCCGAAGGCGTTGCTGGTGAGGATGGCGCCGTCGAAGTCCGCGGAGGCGAACGGGTCGAGCGCCACGGTGCCGGTGAAGCTGGGCGCCGCGCCGCCGACCGTGCCGGGGATTTCGCCCGTCGGGCCGCGCAAGGCCGCGAGGGCGACGGCGAGTTCGACGAGCCCGCAGCTGCCAAGGGTGTGGCCGAGACTGCCTTTCCAGGAAACCAGCGGCGCGCCGGGAAACTGCCGGGCCAGCACCTCGGCCTCGAGCCGGCCGGCCTCCAGTGTGCCCGTGCCATGGCCCTTGATCCAGACGCGCCGTCCCGCCGCCGCGGCGGCGATGGCTGCGGCGCACGCGGTGAAGCCTGCGCCGTCGGGCTGGTTGGACGTGAAATGAAACATCTCGTTGTGCAGGGCGTGCGCCGCCAGCCGGAAGCCGGTGTTCGGTTGGTCGGCAGCGCGCGTGAGCACGGCAAAGGCGGCGCCGTCCCCGAGTCCGATCGAACCCGTCTCGCGCCGGGCATACGGCGCGGGCATGCCGCCGTTGAGAATCTTCAGGCTGTGGAAGCCGCCGGCGACAAAGGGGCTGACGAAATCGAAGGCGAACACCAGCACGCGCTCGGCGAGGCCGGCGTGCAGCAGCCGCGCAGCGTGGGCCAGCCCGAGGTGCGCGGTGACGCAGGCGTGCGAGAAGACGTGGACATGTTCGCCCCAGCCGAATTCGGCGCGGAGCAGTTCCACGCTGGCGAAGGGCGTGCCGTGGGCGAGGTGGCGCGGATCGTGGTCGCGGGTGAAGGCGTAGAGGCTGCCGACTCCAAAGTTGCTGCTCGCGACGATGACGGGGAACCGCGCCGAGCCCCAGGCGGTCGGCGGAATGCCGGTGGCCAGTTTGTGCAGGCCGCGCAGCCAGCGCGGCGGCAGGGTTTCGTCCATGGGGCCGGTCAGCGCGAGCGGCACGAGGTCACCGCCGTCACGGCCGAGCACCGGGGAAAGTTCGAGCGCGCGCCGGCCCGTCAGCAGGGCGGCAGCGGTCGCCGCGGCGTCGCCGAAGGGGGTGAGGCAGTCGCAGGCCGCAAGACCGACGGGCAGTTGATCGACCGAGGCGTTCATCCTAAAAACGGCAGTTGAACCGCAAAGAACACAGGGCGGCAGAGCCGCAACCAAACCCAAACCGCAGAGGGTTGGCCGCAAAAAGGCTCAAAAAGCGCAAAAAAAAGCCGCGAATCATCTTCGGCAAACCTCCCGCGGCCGAATGCAGGCCTCGGAAGTTTCTTTTGCGCCTTCTGCGCTTTTTTGCGGCCATGAAGTTCCTCGTGGCTTGGAAGGAATTTTCACTACAGCAGTGCAAAGTTCGCAGAGAAAGAAAACCGGAAGCAACCGGCTCACCCTCACGGTGAGTCTCGCCGCCCGGGCCAACCTGAGGCAAAGTTTGCACTCTGTGATCTTTGCGTTCCCTGCGGTTGATTTGGTCTGCGGAATTCAGGTTCATCTGTAGACTCTTTACTTGGCGGCCGAGTGCGCGCGAAGATAGGCGGCGAGGGTGTTGACGCTGCCGAGCGCCTGGCGCGATTCCTCGCTGCTGCCGATCTTGACGCCGAACTCATGCTCGATCGCGAGCACGAGTTCCAGGGCGTCCAGCGAATCCAGGCCGAAGCGCGGCGAGCCGATGAGCGGCTCGTCCTCGGGCAGTTCCTCGGGACGGACATCGTCCAGCTTGAGGGTGGCGAGAATCAGGGTTTTGAGACGGAGGGTGAGGGGGTCGGTCATGGGAGAATCACGCGGGCCGGCGGAGGAGGTGACAGACATTGCTGCCGCCGAAGCCGCTGCTGTTGTTGAGAACAAGACCCGGGGCCTCATCGAGCGAGGTGCGCGGCAGGTCGAGGCCGGCGCACACCGGGTCGGGCTCGGCGAGGTGCGCCGCGCCGGGGATGAAGCCGTCATCGATGGCCAGGGCGCAGAAGGCGGCCTCCATTGCGCCGGCGAGCGAGAGACCGTGGCCGGTGAGCGCCTTGGTGCTGCTGATGCGCGGCTTCGCGCCGGCGGCGGTGAACACCGCGTGGAGGGCGAGCGCTTCCGAGCGGTCGCCCGCGAGGGTGGAGGTGGCGTGGGCGTTGACGTAGCCGACGTCGGCCGCGTTCACGCGGGCGTCGGCCAGCGCGTGCTGCATCGCGCGGCGCAGGCCCGCGCCCTCGGGATGCGACTGGGCCACGCTGTGGCCGTCGCCCGCCTGGCCCCAGCCGATGAGCTCGGCGTAAATGTGCGCGCCCCGCCGGCGGGCCAGGGCGGCGTCCTCGACCACGAGGACGACCGCTCCGCCCGTGCCGACAAATCCGTCGCGCGAACGGTCGAAGGGTCGCGAGGCCGTGCCCGGATCCGGGTTGTGCGAGAGGGCGCGCAGGCTGGAGAACGAGACGATGCTTTCGGCCGTCAGATCCTCCGCGCCGACCACCAGCATCCGCTGTTGCCGGCCGAGGCGGATCTCGTCCATCGCGTAGCCGAGCGCGTGGCTCGACGATGCGCAGGCGGAGACAAAGCCGCAGACCGCGCCGGTGATCTTGTAATGGGCCGCGAGGTTGAAATTCAGGGTGCCGGCGATCGAGGAGACGATGCCCATCGGATTGCCGCGTTCGCCGCGCGTCTCGTGCATCTGGCCGAGAAAATTCCCGAGCATGAACGCCGAGCCGGCGGAGGCGCAGAACAGTCCGGTCGAGCCGTCGCCCAGCTGCGCCGCTTCGAGTCCCGCGTCGGCCAGCGCCTGCTGCATGGCGCAGACCGCGTAGACGCCGTGCGGGGCGAGGCCGCGGAGCAGTTCGCGGTCGACGGTAAAATGATCCGGCCAGCGCCAGTCGCGCCAGTTGGCGGTGGGAAAGGCGAAGTCCTTGACCGTGCCGGCGACCTTGACGGGCAGGGCGGGGTTGTCGAGGAACACGACCGGCGCAAAGCCATGGCGCAGTTCACGCAGGCTGCGCAGCACGGTGGCGCGGTCCTGGCCAATGCTGGTGATGAACCCCAATCCGGTGATGACGGGCAGCGGCATACGTGAGGCAACCGCGTTCAGGGCACCGCCCGGGCGGCGACCTTGCCGCGGATGAAGCCGCGCAGGTCGTCCAGCGTGCGCACCCGGACAATCTCCTCGTTGGTGATGGTGATGCCGAACAGGTCCTCGGTGAAGAAAACCACCTCGGTGATGGCGAGGGAGTCGAAGCCCAGGTCGTCGACCAGCCGGGTGTCGCCCGGCAATTCGGCCAACGGGGTGGCGGAGTCGCGGGGAATAAAATCGTCCAGGATCGCGCAGATCACCGGATCGAGCCCGGCGGGATCGCCCCCGGCTTGGAAGCGGTGAAAGGCGGCCTGGGCGTCGGCGGGCATGCGCCGGATGCTTTCCTCCTGATGTTGCGAAACAACCCGGGGGGCGAGGGTGGCGGAAGGGACGGATGATTTCATAAGCGCGTGGGTCAGGCCTTCTCGGCGGTGTATTCGCTGAACAGGCCGAGGATGATGTGGTGTTTCACCCGGCTGAGTCCCGCCCGGTGGAGGGCGGCGAGCACGTCGGCCGGCGGCACGCAGGCGTCCATGGTTTCCCAGTAATAATGCATCATGTCGCGCGCGGCGTTGCTGCGGGTGAACAGCCGCGTGAGCCACGGGTAGATGCGGCCGAAGTAGAGACGGAACAGAAAACGGGGGACGCGGCCGGCGGGCTTGGTGACCTCCATGATGAGCAGTTTGCCGCCGGGTTTCAGGACCCGGTCAAATTCCCGGAAGGTCTGCTCCAGGCTCGTCACATGCCGGAGCGCGTAACCCATGGTGAGAAAATCGAAGGAGTTGTCCGCGAGGGGGATTTCCTCCGCCCGGCCCTGGACGAAGTGCGCCGCCAGTTTGGTGCGGGCGACGGCGAGCATGCCGGCGCTGGGATCGAGGCATGTGATGTGGTCGGCCGTGTGGAGGATCCTGGCCGCCGCGACCGCGACGAGGCCGGTGCCGCAGGCCACATCGAGCAGATGGTCACCCGGCAGCAGGCCATGCTGTTGCAGGGCCCGCCGGCGATAGGCGGCTCCGCTGCGCAGAAAGCCCCAGTCCACGACGGCATCGTAATGTTGCGCGCCCCGGTCGAACAGCCGGTTGACGAATTCCGGCTTCGCCTCGGGCGTGGGGTAGCGGTCGGCCAGGGTGGGATGGGGCAGCATGGGGTTGAGATGATTCGATTCCGTTCAGGCGGACGCTCGCGGCCTCAGCGGCCAGAAAAGCGGAAAACGGCCTGAATACGGGTTGTTCACCCCACCAGCCTAGCAACAATCGCGTTCTGGCGACATGGGGTGAAACCCAACCACGCCAAGCGGTGGAACGCGGCCGGAGGCTGGTGGGCGGGCAGGTCCCTCTGCCCGCACCGACGGGCACGGGACGTGCTCGTCCACCCCTACAGACGTTCGGCGAAGAGTCGCGGACAGCCCTTATGGGACCTGCAAGGGGAAAGCTGACTACCACTCTGACTGTGAAGAAAGTGGGATGCGCTTTGCCCGGAGGCCCGGTCACCTTTTCGCCGGGGGCTTCAACAACAGGGAGATATCTTTCTCGGCTTTCGTCAGTTTCGCCTGCAAGTCGGCGGCGCGCGCGTTGGCCTCGGCGAATTTGGTTTCCAACTGGGCCATGTCCGCCTTGGCCTTGTTCAGCTGGGTCTGCATCACGGCGGTCTGCGTCTGGGCCAGCGCCACTTCGCCCTGATGCTTGAGGGAGGCGACCTTGGCTTCCTCCGCCTGCACTTGGAACTCGGTGGCGGTCAGCCGGGATTTGTCCAACAGGATCTGCGTCGCGGCGGCGTCCGCCTTGGTCTTTTCCAGATCGGCTTTGAGTGAGCCCGCGTCCGTCCCGGCAAGGTCCAGTTGTTTCTGGAGCGTGGCGGTGTCGGCCTTGTTGGCGTCGAGGAGCGCCTGCATCTGGACGAGGGCGGCTTCGGCCTGCGCCGAGCGGTTGTTGATCTGCGTGATGGTCGACTCGCGCGAGTTCACCTGGCTCCACAGGATGAGCGTGGCGACGATGAAGAACGCGGCGACCGCGCCCAGCACGATGGTCAGCACCGCCGGTTTGCCCGAAGTTGGAACCGAGGTTTCGGTTTCCGCGGCATCATCCTCGGCCTCCGCGGGGGCGGGAGTGACGGCGGCGGGTTTTTGGAAGGGCACGACCGGGGTCGGGACCGGATCGCCCGGACTGGCGGGCTTGGCGTTTTCTTTCCGAGGAGCGGGGGTGGAGTTTTCTGGCATGGTGCAATGACGCTACACGGCGGAGCGGCCGGACGCCATGGGGTGTTACCCGAGCGAGCTAAGAGCCTATCCGAATAACCCCGCCCGGCTGTTGCTTTTCTGTAGCGGCGGTCTGTGACCGCCGTCGACCGTGACGTGGTTATCGCTCGGCGGTCATAGACCGCCGCTACAGCAATGCGGGCTCCTGGGGATATTCGGATAGGCTCTAAACCCCCGTGGGCAGGCCATCGGCAAGGCCAGAAGTCCGGCCGGGGGCGCGGTTCAGGCAAAAAAAGGCCGCGCCGGGAGGCGCGGCCTGTAATCTGACATCAGCCTGATTATTAGTTGGCGGTGGCGAACAGCACCTCGACGCGACGGTCGCGACGGGTCTGGGAGTCGCCGAAGGCGCCCACCCTGATCTTGTGGGCCGGCACTCCCGCTTCGATCAGCGAGGTGCGCACGGCATTAACCCGGCGGTCGGCGAGATCCTGATTCCGCGGGTCGGAGCCGCGCGGATCCATGGAACCGTCGAGCCCGAGCTGCAGGGACGGGTTTTCCTTGATGTAGGCGGCGATGTTCGCGGCCTTCATCGAATCCGAGTCCACGATCCGGGCGTCGTTGTAGGCGAAGTTGAAGTCCCGGTAGGACGTCCACGAACCGACGATGCCGGCGACACCCTTGTCGCCCTTCGACCCGGTGTCGCCTTGCGCGCCGGTCGATCCGGTGAAGCCGGTGGCACCGGCCACGCCTGCGACGGTGCGGCCCGTCGTGCCTTCATCGCCGGTGCCGCCCTGCGCGCCGGTCACGCCCGTGCGGCCCGTGGCTCCCGTGGGACCGTAGGTGGTCGCGCCTTGGGCGCCGGTGGCGCCGGTGGCCCCTTGCGCACCCATGGCGCCCGTCGCACCCGTCGCGCCGGCATAGCCGGCGGTGCTGGTGCCTTGGGCGCCCGTCATGCCTTGGGCGCCGGTGGCGCCGGTGGCGCCCGCCGCGCCGGTCCGGCCGGCGGCACCGCGCCGGAGTTCACCCGAGGCACCGGTGGCGCCGGTCTCACCTTGGATGCCGGTGGCGCCGGTGGCGCCGGTGGCCCCGCGTTCGCCGGCCATGGCGACACCCGGAGCGCCGCGGGCGCCGGTCGCGCCCTGCGCGCCGGTCGCGCCCGTCGGGCCGTCCGCGCCGCGGGGACCCACGAGGCTGTTGGAATTGTCCGCCGGCGGATTGGAGGCGGTCTGGGCAGCGGGTTGCGAGGAACAACCGGCGATGAGCATCGCGGAGACCGCGATCGTAATCAGTTCACGTTTCATGGTTTTGATTTCTTCAGGGGGAGGGGGTCTCTGTTTCGATATCGTTTGATTTCCTGCGGAGGCAGAACGGCATCGCCGGTGACCCTTGAATCCCTGGGAGCGCCCACCCTAACGAATGCCCGCGGCCCGCTCTATGGGGTGTAACCCGCCGCGCGTCACGTGCCGGCGGCTTCCAGGCGGCCCGACCAGCGCTGGGATTCGAAACAGTCGGAGGACGCGGTGTCGGGCTTGAACTCCGGGTAGGCCTTGCTCAGCAGCACGCGGAGGCTGCACCGGGCGCGGGCGATGCGGCTCTTGGCGGTGCCGATGCCGATGCCGAGCGTCCGGCTGATGTGGCGGTAGGACTGGTGCTGCACGTTGCGCAGCGTGAGGATCTCCCGCTGGTTGGGCGGCAGCAGCGCGGTGCAGGCGGTGACGCTGGCGGCAAATTCGTTGTTCACGGCCTCGCGCACCGGTCCCGGGGCGTCGCAGGCGACCAGATTGGCCAGGGTGGCGGAGTTGTCTTCCCCGACGGCGGCATCGAGCGGCAGCATCGCATGGCGGCGGCGGCGGAAGAAATACCAGTAGCGGTTGCGGGAAAGATTGAGCGTGATGCAGTAGAGCCAGGCGGCGAGCGAGGCGTCGCCGCGGAAATGGGCGAGGCTCCGGTGGGCGCGGATGAAGGTGTCCTGCGCGATTTCCTCGGCGTCGGCGCGGTTCCGCAGCAGGCCCAGCGCGGCGCGAAACATCTTGTCGCGGTAGCGGTTCACGATCTCGACGAACGCGGCCTCGTCCCCCGCGACGAACCGCTGCACCAGCGCGGCGTCGTGCCGCGCCTCCCGGAGTGCCAGCGCGGTGCGGGCGGCGCGGTCGAGGGTGGAACGGACGGGCGGGGCGGAAGAGTGGATTGATGCGACCATGGATGTCCGCCAAGGCTAGCCGATCCGCGGCCCGGCAAGAATGGGGTGTAGTGCTACCGAACGGCTCAGAGCAGGGGCGAGAGGGGGCGCAGCGCGGCCTCGGCGAACTTCTGCCGGAACGGACGCCGGGCAAACACCGCCGGATCGATCTCCTGGCAGAGGCTGAAATCGTGCTCGAGGATGCGCGCCAGCTCCGCGTTGGGCGCCGGGGAATGGAACAACAGGTTGAGCTCGAAGTTCAGCCGCAGGGAACGGTAGTCCAGGTTGGCCGAGCCGACCATCGCCCAGTGGTCGTCGGCCAGCGCGATCTTCGCGTGGTGGATGCCGGCCGAGTATTCAAAGAGGCGCACCCCGGCGGCGAGCAGCTCGCCGTAATAGGAGCGGCCGACGGTGACGAGCCACGGGTGGTCGTTCTTCTCGGAAATGAGCAGGCGCACGTCGACGCCGCGGCTGGCCGCCAGTTCCAGCGCGGTGAGCACGATGCCGTCGGGCACGAAATAGCCGGTGGCGATCCAGACGCGCTCGCTCGCCTCGTTGAGCAGGCTGACGACGGACTTGCTGATGGGCTCGTTGCGGCGGTCGGGTCCGCCGAGCACGATGTGCACGGGATGTTGCGGGTTTCCGGCCTGGACCGGGTAGTAGCGGGGATCGGATATTTTCTCGCCGGTGGCGAAGAACCAGTCGTCCGCGAATACCTCCTGCAGCTCGCCCGCCACCGGGCCGGTGACCTCCACCTGCACGTCGCGCCAGTGGCCGAGCGCGGCATCGCGGCCCTCGTGTTCGCGGCCGATGTTCATGCCGCCCGCGAAGGCGACCGTGCCGTCGATGATCTGCAGCTTGCGGTGGTTCCGCAGGTTCATGAAGAAGCGCAGGCGCTTGGGGTCCAGGCTTTGGAACCACGAGAACCGGCCGCCGGCGGCGGTGAAGTCCGCCAGCAGGCGCTCGGCGAAGGCGTGCGAGCCCACGCCGTCGAGCAGCAGGCGCACGCAGACGCCGCGTCGCGCGGCGGCGGTCAGCAGCTGGAGAAAGCGCGCGCCGGTCTCGTCGGCCTGCCAGATGTAGAATTCCAGGTGGACATGGTGCACCGCCTCCCGGATGCGCTGTTCGAGCGCCGGATAGAATTCCCCGGCGTCGCTCAGGAGGCGGAGACTGTCCGCGGAGCTGACGGGCAGCTGGTTGATGCGGGAAAGCAGCTGGAAAAACTGGCGGTCACGCCGGGGCAGGGCCTGCAGCAGCGCGGTGGTGGCGTCATCCGTGGTGCCGGCGGGAATCTGCCGGCGCGTGGCGCGCGCGGAGAAAAGTTCGCGGCGCTTGAGCCGCCGGCGCTTCAGCCGGTCGGTGCCGAAGAAGACGTAGGCCAGCGTCCCGACGAAGGGGATGAAGAGGATGGCCCAGAGCCACGCGAGCGTGGCCGTGGGGCGCTTTTTGCGCAGCAGCAGGTGCGGGATGAAGCCCCAGGTCGCGAGGTAACAGACGAACAGGAGGGTCTTCACGGCGCGGCGGTCAGGTGGACCAGAACGTGATGAAGAACAGCGCGAAGCGGTAGGCTTGCAGCGAAAGCAGCAGGGCGATGCCCAGCGCGAGCGCCTTCAGGGTCGTGAGCCAGAGGGCTTCATGGGCGAAGACGACGCGCACGGCGCGGAAGAGGTAGGCGGTCATGCACACGAGGCTGAAGCCGATGATGCCCCGGCTCATGTTCTCGGCCGAGGGGAACACGTCGGCGGAGCGCAGCAGTCGCACCGTGAGATTCGTGAGGGCGAGGATCGCGCAGATCAGCAGCAGCCAGAGGGCGCAGAAATGGAACGAGAAGGTGAGGTGCACGGCGAAGTGCCGCCGCTGCCGCCAGTAGAGGATCATCACCGCGAGGGCGAAGATCGGCACCACCAGGATGACGAGGGACTTCGCCTGCGTCACCGCGGCCGGGTCGAAGATCCCGGCGTAAGCCTCGGCCGTCAGCTTGCGGGCGGCGAGCCGCGGGGCCACCAGGGTTTGGGCGATGCCCTGGTGCCAGGTGTAGCGCAGGTGCGTGTTGAGGCTCGTCGTCAGCGTGTTCGAGCCGATCAGCGGGTGGAGCAGGAAGAAGACGAGGTTGGCGATCAGGAAAATCTGCAGCGGCGGGATGTAGGGCTTGCGCCGTCCCCGGAAGTGGTCGGCCGTGAGCCGGCCGGGTCGCAGCAACAGATGGTGCAGCGTCAGGAAAATCTTGCCGTCCGCATGGGTGAACGCCTCGAACAGGTGGCTGCAGAACTTTTTCAGCGTGTGGTCGCCCGGCTCCACGCGTTTTTCGCCGCAATGGGCGCAGAATTTTCCGCCCATCGGCCGGGTGCAGCTGGGACAGGGGACGGAGGCCGCTTTCATGGGTGATGAAAAAAGGCCGTCCGGAGACGGCCTCTGCAATGGGTGGTCACGGCACGGGGGCCGTTCAGGTCTTCATGATATTCCGACCGGCCGGGCGGCTCTTGATGGGGCCCTTGCCACCTTTCGATTTGGCGGCGCGATTCTTGGCGGCGGTCATTCTGCCGCCTCTGCTTTTCTTAGCCATGTGATTGATCCTCTGTGGTTGAGTTGATGACGTGCTGTTACTGCGCACATGATGCCACAACGCGGCCGCGAGGAACATACCGTGTTACCCTACTCTGCGCAGCGCTAGTTCCGTTCGCGTGGCGGCGAGGCGATCGGGCCGGGGTAGGGCACGCCCCACAGCGTGGGCCGGGCCTGCGGCTGCGGGTCGGCTCCGGGGGCGAGATGCCGGAAGAAATCGGTGAAACGCAGGCTGCATTGCAGGCGGCGCTGGCGGGCGTCGATCTTGGGGTTCACCTGGATCACGGCCTCGGAAAAGGGCGGGGCGTTCTTCATCTTCAACGCCAGCTTGCGGATCTCCTCCACGGGCCGGCCGGTGTCCTTGATGAGGGCGTCGAGCTTCTGCAGGTCGGCGTAGGTGACCGGCGCCCACAGCCGGCGCCAGAGTTCGGGCCGGATTTCCGGGGCGACGATGTTGACGAGATGCTTCTCGTCGCCGTCCTGCTGCCAGAAGCCGACGATGAGCAAGAAGGGCTCGTCGATCCCATACTGGCGGAGGGCGTCGCCCAGATCGACCGCGGTGCCGTGCTTGACGGCTTTTGGATTGACCGGGACGCCGCCGTGGTCGCGGTTTTCGCCGGCGGGGATGTCCCAGCGCTGGGTGTGGCTGGCGGGCTTGTAGCCGTTGAAAAAGGTGTCGCGGACCCATTTTTCAAACACGAGCCCGTGCCGTTGCACCTCCTGGGCGCCCGCGCCGGCGGCTGCCGCCACGAGGACGGTGAGCAGGAGGAGCGCGCGTCTCATTTCTCGAGGAACGTGCGGAGCGACTCAAGTTTCTCGGCCCAGTAGGTCTTCATTTTTTCGGCGGCCTCGGGCGTGCCGAGTCCGTCGTGCTGGGGCACCACCTGGCATTTGAGCGGGCCTTTCGGCCAGAAATTGACGCTCAGGGTGGTGCCGTCGGGCCAGAGGATGCGGATGGATTTGTGCGGCGTGGCCTTGCGCACCGTCAGCGGGGTGCGGGGCAGCCACTTCTCGCGCAGGGCGGCGTCCTTCCACGCGGCGAAGGCCCGGTCGACCGGCGCGCCCATGGTCTTGGAGACACTGATCGCGAAGCCGTCGGCCTTCTGGTGCGGGACACGCAGGCCGCGGGCCTGCTCGTAGCCGACCGCCACCATCTGCGACCACCATTGCGGCACCTTGTGGCGGACCTGCAGCCGCTGGGCGATCTCGCGGTGGGGCATCTTCCGGGCGCCGGCCTTGTCCAGCAGGGCGAGCCACTCCGCCCAGGTCCGGCCGGTGGCCTTGGCGACCGCGGCGGAGCTGATGCCCCCGAATTTGTCCTCCTTGCGCTTCATGAATGGGCGGGTGTCTAACGGGCCGGGGGGCGGGTCACAAGGCTGATGGTCGGTCGGACAAATCTTTTTGTTTCCGCCGCGCGGCGAAACTGCTAGCACCGGATGCATGAGCGAAGATTCCGCGCCCAAGCTCCGCCTGAAACCCAAGCTGGCCGCCGATCCGGCCGCGGCGGCGGCCCAGCCGGCTGCGGCAAGCACCCCGCCGGTCGAACCGGCGCCCGTCGCTCCCCCGCCCGAATCCCCGGCGCCGGCTCCCGCGGCCGAGGCAGCCAAGGTGGTTCGCCTCAAGCCCCGTCTGACCGCCGCGCCCGCGCAGGAAACCGCCGCTCCGGTGGCGGCCGAGCCCGCCCCGGCGCCCGAGCCTCCGCCCGTCGCGTTTGAACCTCCGGCGCCCGAGCCGGCGCCCGCTCCCGCCGCGCCCGAGCCGGCACCGGCCGCCGAGAAGACCGGGATCAAATTCAGCCTCAAGCCCAAGAGCGCAGCCCCGTTGCCGGCCGCGACAGAGGCGGCCCCGCCGCTGTTGGAACCGGCGCCCGGATTCGAGCCTCCGCCCATCCCGCATGAACCTGAGACGGATCGCGGCGAGGGAGGGGAACCCGGGGAGATCACGGCCATGCGCGCGGCGTCGGATGCGCCTTTTCCGCCGCCGGTCGGGGTCAAGTTTCCCGCTCCGCCGGGGTTGCAGCAAAACCTCGAGGAAGCGGAGCAGGACGCGAGCTTCCCGCCCCGGCCCTTTGCCGCGCCCAAGCCGAAGAAGGCATCCAGCAAGAAGAAGCTGCTCATGATCGGCGGCGGCGCGGTCGCGGCCGTGCTCATGCTTGGCGGCGGCGCGTTTTTCTATCTCAGCACCAAGGAGGAACCGCCGCCTCCGCGAAAGGCGGCGGCCAAGCCGGCCCCCGTCGCGGAAAAACCCAAGGTGGAAGAGGTCGCGCCCGCTCCGGCGGCTGAAACCCCGCCGGTGGCCGCCGCCGAGCCGGAACCGCAGGCCGAGAAGCCCGTCCCGGTGGTCGTGGAAACCAAGCCGGCCGAGCCGGAACCGCCTCCGCCGCCCCCGCCCGCTTCCGCGGCGTTCAAGGCTTGGGTGGAAAATGCCCGCATCAGCGGGGTGCGCGCCGGCTCCACCACGCGCGTCTTCATCGGCGGCACCGCCTACGCGGTCGGCGACCTCGTCAACCCGCAACTGGGCATCGCCTTCGAGGGCTACAATGCCTCGACCCGCATGCTGACCTTCAAGGACGCGACCGGCGCCATCGTCGAGCGGCGCAACTGAGCCCGTTGCGCCTTGCTGGTATTCCTCTGTTACGATGTGGACATAACAAGAGGGTGGGCCGGCAGGTCCCTCTGCCGGCAGGGACCACGCGAGGTGCGAGCGTTGCCCAAAGCGGGCACAGGGACATGCCCGCCCACCGGCAGAGCAGTAATGCCAGGCACCCGGGATGTGTCCGGGCCAGCCGCCCGGCAAACGAAACCGAGGCAAATCAGCGCACGGTTAGCGCGGCCTTGATGACGCCGAGCAGGTTGGGGTCGGTGGCGATGTTGATCACGCCGTTGACTACGAACTGCACGCCCATGCACATGATGAGAAAGCCCATGATCTTCGTCATGGCGTTGACGCCGACCGGTCCGATGAACTTCACCAGGTTGCCCGAAAGCCGCAGCACGACGTAGGTGATCAGCGCCACCGAGACGATGCCCGCGATGATGGCGATGTAATCCGTCCAGTCGGTGGCGAGCGAGGTGAAGCCCAACGTGACGGCGATCGAGCCCGGGCCGCTGAGCATCGGCATGGCGAGTGGCGAGAAGGAGATGTCCACTTTCTTGCGCGCGGCCTCGTGCTCCTCGACGGTTTCGCTCGTCTGGGTCTTGAGGGTGGAAAGCATGTTCATGCCGATGCCCGTGAGCAGGATGCCGCCGGCGATGCGCAGCCCCGGGATCGAGATGCCGAAGAAATTCATGATGAACGTGCCGCCGATCAGGAAACTGACGAGGATGACGACCATGTAGATGCAGCCGTTGCGCGCCTGCTCGCGGCGCCGCTCCTCGCTGTCGCCCTCGGTGATGGCCAGGAACGTCGGCCCCGCGGACAGCGGGTTGATGATCGGCAGCAGGCCGATCAACGTGCCGAGGAAGATCACCCAGAGATGCGTGACGTGGGACATCGCCGCAGTCAAAGCAGGCGCTCCCCGCTTGGCGAGCCGGGTTTATGACAAAGGAGACCGCGGACGTCGAGTAGGGCCGGTCTGTGACCGGCCGCCTTGACGCGTGCGAATGCCTCACGGGCCGGTCAGAGAGGGCGTCTAAAAAGCCCTCAGCAGGTAGGGCGGACCGGCCCGGTCCGCCGCGATTTACCCGTAGCGTGCCTTCGCTGAAGGCGCACCGAGCCGGTGCGCCCTACCTTTTTAGACGCACTCTGAGACCGGCCCTACCACACGTCCACCGGGCCCTTGGGCACGGGGATGGCGGAACGGCGCAGGACGGCCGGGTCGTCGGGATCGAGCATGAACGTCGCGACCATGGCGCCGGGCCGGTATTGGGCGCGGAGTTCGCCTTTCTCATCGAGGAACGGCGCGCGCCATTTCTCGTAATTCGCCAGCAGCGCCTCGAACTCGGCCTTGGTGCGGAACTGGGTGACGCCCTTCTTGAACTCCTTCGCCGGGCCGAAGCGCTTCGCATACCACGAGGCGGGCTTGCGGAAGAGCCGGCAGCCGTGGTCCTCGCCGAACACCTCGATCATCAGGTCCAGGTGCCGGCGCATCACCGCCACGAGCTCGGGGTAACCCGGGCCGGGGCGCGACTCGCCCGTATTCAGGAAATGCTGCGTGTCGCGGAATATCCACGGGTTGTAGAACGCGCCGCGGCCGATGCTCACGCCGGCGCAGCCGGTCTCGTCGATCATGTGTTTCGCCGCCTCGGGGGTCGTGACATCGCCATTGCCGATGACGGGGATGTTTTTCACCGCCTGCACCACGGCGCGGATGCCGGCGAGGTTGACCGTGCCGCTGAAACCCTGCGCGCGCGTGCGGCCATGCACGAAGACGGCGGCGACGCCGGCGTCCTCGAGCACGCGGGCGAGATCGGGGGCGGTGATGTTGTTCTCGTCCCAGCCGAGGCGCATCTTGGCGGTGACGGGAATCTTCACGGCGGCGACCATGCCGCGCACGAGCGCCGCGGTCTTGTCGAGTTCGGTCATCATCGCCGAGCCGCCGCCGATGCCCGTGACCTTTTTCACCGGGCAGCCCATGTTGATGTCGACGGACGCGAGGCCCATGGACTCGACGATGACGGCCGCGTCGCGCATCTCCTCCGGCACGGCGCCGAAGAGCTGCACGGCGAGGCGTTTTTCCGCGGGGCAGGTGCGGATCATCTGCAGGGCGCGCGGATTCCGCTCGATCAGGGAGCGGGCGTTGACGAGGTCGGTGGTGGTCCAGTCGAGGCCGCCGATCTCGCGCACGACGAGCCGGAAGGGCAGGTTCGTGTAACCCGCCAGCGGCGAGAGGAAGAGGTTCGAGGAAAGCTCGCAGGGCCCGATGCGCATGGCGGTCAAGTTGCCCAGCGATGAGGCGAAGGCAAGGCCGCGCCCTTGTAACCTAATAGGTTACAAAGACAGGTCGCGACCGGCCCGTTTCTCGGACAGCCAGTGGAGCATGCGCAGCAGCAACTCGGCATCGGGCAGACGCGACCGGCGGTTGAGAAAATCCTGCAGTCGCTGCCGCGGAATGCCCAGGTAGCGGGCCAGACGCACCTTGCTGCCGCGGATCCGCAGCTCGGCCTTGAGCAGCTTGGCGCAGACATTCCACAGCGGGGTATCATAGCCCGGGCGACGGGTCGTGTAGGAGCCCTTGCGCTTGGGGCGCAGCGCCAGGCGGATGCGGCGGGCCCCGGTGCCGGCGGCGACGGCCAGCGCTTCGCCGAGATCCAGCCAGAGGTCGAGACGGGGATGGATGCGAATCATGTTTGTAACCTATTAGGTTACAAGGGCGGCAAGGCAACTTTGGAGTGAGCGCGCAGTTGTCCGCTCAGGCGGGGGGACGGGCGAAGCGGAGGAAGCCGCCGGCGAGGAGCAGGCCGATGGTGGCGAGCAGGGCGCCGACGAGCAGGCCGGCCGGGGCGGGGAGCATCGGCGTGCCGCCGAGGTTCGCGCGGTAGACGAGATGGAAGAGCGCGAGGAAAAACAGCATGAGCACGCACCCGATCAGCCGGATCAGGCCGGCGAGCCAGGCGTGTGTGGCGGCGCGGCGTTCCGGCGCGAGCCAGTGGTCGCGGTGCGGGAGGTTGACCAGCCCGTCGGGCAGGCGCGGGCTGAACCGGGCGAGGCCCTCGATCATGGCCGCGATGAAAAAAACGAGACCGATGTGCGCCTTGGTTTGGTTGTTCCGCGTCATCCAACCGTCGGCCTGGCCGGCGGCATTGAAGTGGGTCGCGACGCGCTCCGGCAGGTGGTCGTGCTGCCAAAAAGCCTGCGCGATGACGGCGAGCGCCAGCAAGAGGAACAGGACCGGCAGCAAATGTTTCACTTGCGATGGCTCCGATGCTCTGAAGCTTGCTTCGGTTTGGATGTGGCACCGGCTTCCAGCCGGTGAAACCCTGCGGCTGCCCGTCGACAAGCTCTGGGCCGTGAGCCCGTCGAACCGGGAAGCCGCAGCCACGCAAGCAGGTGGTTGCTTTGGGGAAATCGCGACTGAAGGGTTGTGAACATGGGTTGGTGCAAATGCGTCGGGGCTTGCCCGAGGATCTTCACGGCCGGATCAACGCGCCGTCACGGCGCGCTTCATCCGGGTGAGCGCTTCGGTGAGCGTGGCGCGGGGGCAGCCGAAGTTCAGGCGGACGTGCGAGCCGCGCGGCACGCCGAAGAAGGCGCCGTCGCTCAGTCCGACGCCGTGCGCCTCGAAATGGGCGATCGGGTCGGGGAGCTTGAGGGCGGAGACGTTGAGCCATGCAAGGTAGGTCGCCTCGATGGGGGCCTCGACGGTCACGCCGGGCAGCTCGCGGGCGACGAAATCCAGGAGGTGGTCGCGGTTGCCGCGGAGATACGCGAGCAGCTCCTGCCGCCACGGTTCGCTGTCACGGTAGGCGGCTTCGCAGGCGGTGTAGCCGAGCGTGTTGACCTCGGCGACGATGCCGGCGGTGGCGCGGACGAACTGCGTCCGGAGCGAGGCGTCGGGGATGATGGCGATGGAGACACCGAGGCCCGGCATGTTGTAGGTCTTGCTCGGCGCCATGAGCGTGATGCTGCGGCGGGCGATCTCGTCGCCGAGCAGCGCGGTCGGCACGTGCGGGAGGTCGTCGAGGATGAGGTCGCAGTGGATCTCGTCGGAGCAGAGCACGAGGTTGTGGCGCGTGCAGAATTCGCCGAGGCGCACGAGTTCGTCGCGCCGCCAGACGCGGGCGATGGGATTGTGCGGGTTGCAGAGGATGAAGAGCTTGGTGCGCGGCGTGACGGCGCGCTCGAGCGCGGCCCAATCGATCTCCCAGCGGCGGGCGGCGGCGTCGAGGTGAAGCGGCACCTGGACGGAGACACGACCGCTGTTCTTTGGCGCGCTCATGAACGGCGGGTAGACCGGCGTGAGCGTGAGCACCTCGTCGCCGGCGCCGGCGAAGGCCTGCGTGGTGACGTTCAGCCCGACCACGAGGCCCGGCAGCCAGACCAGCCACGACGGATCGACTTGCCAGCCGTAGCGCGCGGCGAGGGCGTTGACGAAGGCATCGACGCTCGATTTGACCGGCCGGGCGTAGCCGAAGATGCCGTGGGCGGCGCGCGTCTGCACCGCGGCGATGACGGCCGGCGGGGACAGAAAATCCATGTCGGCCACCCAGAGCGGCAGCACGTCGCGACCGGCATACTTCTGCCATTTCTGGGAGTCGGTGCCGCGGCGCTCGGGAACGGTGTCGAAGTCGAATTTCATCGGAGAGGGCGCCATTGAACCCAGCCCGTCCGCGGAAGCCATGGAAATTTTTTTGGTTCACGCTGTTTCAATCGGTGGCTTTTACGACCAACCCCTGAACTTTTTGGACCACTAATCAGTTTCGCCAATGGGGCGAAACTTTGGGCTACCCCTTCGACTAATCGTCTCCGGTTTTGGTTTTGGGGTCTGCTAATCGCAGATCGGGAAAGCCGGCCGGCGATGAGCCGGCCCCCGAAACCCAATGGCGGAGACGATCAGTCGGAGCCTGATCTTGTAGGATTCATCCTTTGGTGAATCCATTTTAGTGGTTAAACTTCTCCAGGACGGGGCGAATCCAGTCCTCCTATCTACTGGTAACAGTGAAGAACGAGATTTTGACGAGCGTGTCGTAAACCGCCTGACTGTGCCGGCATGAACGACACCCCGCTGTTCCGGCGCGCGCTGCCACAGGAGGCGGCGACGCTGACGCAGATCGCGCTCACAGCCAAACAGTCGTGGGGTTACCCGGACGAGTGGATGGCCGAGTGGCGGCCGGACCTGACCATCGCGCCCGGCTATATCGCCAGTTCACCGGTGTGGGTGGTGGAGACGGAGGGGCGGGTGGCCGGGTTTCTCGGGTTGATGCATGCCGGCGGGCAATGGCACCTCGATCACCTCTGGGTGCTGCCGGTGTTTCAGGGCCGGGGACTGGGCCGCGCGCTTTTTGACGAAGCGGTGCGCCAGGCCCGCGCGGCGGGCACGACCGAACTGCGCATCAAGTCCGATCCCAACGCCGAGCCGTTTTATCTGAAAATGGGAGCCGTGCGCACCGGGCTCGAGGTCTACGAGCTGCTCGGGAAAATCCGCCGCGAGGTGCCGCAGTTGAGCTATCGATTGCCGGCGTGAATTTTCCGCGAGGCTTTCAGGATTCCGGCTTCAAATCCCCGCCGGCAAACTCCGTCCGGGCGCGGGTTCGCGCCGGACTGAGGCCCAGACTCAGCCCCAAGGCCACGACCAGCAGGGCGACCTCGCAGGCGAAAAGACTCGTGTAGGCCACCACCGCGCTGCCCGTGGCCAGACGCATCGTATCCACGATGATCCCGCCCATCAGGCTGCCCACCGCATGGCCGACCATGTTGGCCATGCCCCAGACGCCCATGAGCAACCCGGCGCGCTCCGGGGTGGTGAATTCTGCCACGCTCGAGAGCATCCCCGCTCCGGTGAGTCCGGCGCAGATTCCGAGGGCCAGCACCATCCAGCGAAAAGCCCCGGGCGCACCAGTCAGGCCGACGATCCCTACGCCGCTGAAAACCAGGATGTTCAGGACCAGGCCGATCCGCATCAGCCGCAGGGCTCCCAGCCAGCGCAGGAGCAGGACGCCGGAGAGAAGCATGGCGATCAGGACGCCCAGGCCCCAGAACATCGTGAGCCGCGTGGTTTCGCCCACACTGAGATTCAGGACCATGGCGCCGTAAGGTTCCAGCAACACATCCTGCGCCAGCGTCCCGGTGAACGTGCAGATCACCACCACGAAGAGGCGGCGCACCTGCGGATCGGCGAGGACGTAGTCGCGCAGCACTTGGGCGAAGGGTTTGTCCCGGGCCCGGTCCGCACGCTCCACGGCGCCGATGTCCCTTTCCTGGCCCGGCGCCGCCACGAGCGTCAACGCCACGACCGCGAGGGCCACTCCGCCCGCGACCGTCAACAGCCGCGCCGGATCATAGTGTTCCATGGCGCGTCCCAGCAGGCCGGCGCCCGCCACGGAGCCGAGCAAGGTGGCGACTTCATACAACGTCATGGCGCGTCCGCGCCGGTCGCCCGTGAATTTTTCCGCCACCAAGGCCTGGTAGCTGTTGTGCGCCAGATTGCGGCCGAGGCCATACAGGAGAAACGCCGCCGCGCCCGCGGCGAGGAAAGCCGGGAGATTTGCGGAGTGATGCCGGGTCGCCCAGGCGATGGCATAGACGCCTCCGCCGATGACCAGCGCGCCCAGCAGCATATAAGGCTCGCGCCGGCGTCCGAGGATGGGATGACCGTCCGAACGGTGGCCGAACCACAGGCGCAGCGGCGAGAGCAGCAGCGGAATTGCAAAAAGCATGGCCACGAAGGTGGCCGGCACGCGCAGTTCGGCGATCATCACCCGGTTGAGCGTGCCGCCGATGAGCACCCCGCTCAGACCGTAGGCGACGGGAAAGGCCGCGAGCCGCAGGTTGTCCGCCATCCGCCGGATGGCCGGTGGTCCTTTCGTATCCGGGGTGTCGGTGGGCATGACGCCCACAGAGGATAGTATTTTCCCCGGCCGCTCAACCAAACGTCGCGGGGAGCATGGGCGGAGAACCGTCCGCGCCATTGTTGATACGCGCGGTTGCGTGGAAGCAGGTGGGCGACAAGAACCAACGCCACGAGGAACAGACGAGATCGAGGTTCTATTGGGGATCGTTACTGCAATTGGTGATGCTTCTACCGCACGAGAGCGATCAGCGACCATTTTGGAAGGCGCGTCTGGGCGGATTTGAATCGCCTTGGGAGGGGTGTTTTCTATTGAGTCCCGCGTAGCCCGCAGGGGAAAACGTTCGCGTCAGAGCCATCCGCAATTCTTCCACCCATGTTTCAACGCTTCACCAATCTCGTCCGTGGTTTTTTCAATGCGATCGCTTCCGGTTTCGAGAAGCGCAATCCCGAGCTTCTCCTGGAAAACGCCAAGGAAGATTTGCGCAAGAACGTCATCGCGATGCGCAATGGTCGCGCCCAATTGGCGGCCCAATCCGCGAGCCTCCAGCGGCAGATCGCCGAAATGAAGATCCGCGAACGCGAGCTCGAGGGTCGCGTGCAGGTTTTCATCGACGCCGGTAAGGACGAGCAGGCGGGCGACGCGGCACTTGAACTGCAGACGATCAAGGATGACCTCGCCAAGAATACCGACCAGCTGACGCAGAACGAGGCGGCCTATAAGGAATTCACGACGATGTGCGCCACGACGGAGAAGGAGCTGATGCGCAAGATCCAGGAATATGGGCGCATGATTTCCGAAGCGAAAGCCAAGGAGGCGGCGGCCGAAGCCGCGGAATTTATCAGTGGTGCCATCAGCAATACCACGGGAGCGGGCGACAACCTCGACCGGCTCAAAAACGTGGTGACGGAAAAACTCGACAGCGCGACCGGCCGGTTGCGTGCGGCGCAGGATACCTCGGGCTTCGCCAATGTGAAAGCCATGCAGGAGGAGAGGCAATTGCGCGCTTCCGCCGCCCTGGCCAGCTTCAAGGCGGCCAAGGGCCTCAAGGCGGCGACGACCGCTCCAGGCAAGACGGAGGTGGCCAAGCCCACGATGACTTCCGAATCAGCCTGAGCGGACACGGCTGTTGGGACTCTCCGAATGATATCCGTCGCCATCACCTCCATTACGTGGGGTTTTGTGCGAAAAGGTGAAACGTGTAATAGCTCCGTGGAATTGTAGTATGTTGGCGCATCGATTTGCTGTAGGATTCATCTGCACATCCGGCTTTTCCAGACACCTTTTCCACAGTCCCATTCACTCGCATGTCATCCTGGGTTGATACCATTCGCGCGCATTACGGCAGCGATTCGTCCCGTCAGTTCATTCTCTATGGCAACACCGAGGATATTTATCCGATCACGTCGGCCAGAGGTCTAGGGAAACGCGAGACTCCATTGGTGCCTCTTTCCGACTACCTGCAAAAGGAACTGCTGGGCGAATTTGAAGTGGTGATCGCTTACGGGGCCGCAACCGGCATTCAGGTGCTCAAGGGCAAGGAGCTGACGAGTCAGTGGACGGAGATCGCCCGGGTAGGCAATGCGGTCACTCATCGTCAAGCCGCGGAAACGCTCAAGGTGTTGCTGCTGTTCCTCGACCACCTCTCCGCCCAGCTCAAGAAGTCGATCAGCGCGGCCTGCATAATCGAGCACGCCGAATTGGTGGTGCCGAACGACGGCTCGCGCCTCCAGCAGGATGTCAGCACCACGGCGGCCATCATCCGCTCCTGGAGCCAGCCCAGCCTAAACCAGTCATTCACCTTCACTTCGTTTCTCATCACCCGGAATCTTACGGAACTGAACACTCTGGTTAGTCAGAATCCGCGGGCGGCTTTGGTCGAGGTGCCCATGCCTTCCGAGGGGGACATTTTGGGCGAATTGGAAAGGGATTCCGCCTACAAACCCGTCCTCGGTGAATTCCAATCCGATCTCCCGGGCCTGGCCAAGCGGCTCGGCGGGGCGAATCTCCAGGGATTGATCCAAACCTTGCGGCTCGAAGCCTACAACAAACGCGTGATCACGGGCCGGACGCTGGTCGAAATGCGCAAGAAGCTGGTCGAGCGCCAGGCCGGCGGCGGGCAGGAAGGCAAACGCGTGGTTGAGTTTCTCACGTCCGAGAAAACGCTGGATCAGCTTCTCGGTCAGCCGGCACTCGTGGAATTGTTTCGCCAAGACCTCAAGTTATTGCGCGCCGGTCGCACCGACCTCTGTCCCATGGGTTATCTGCTGAGCGCGCCCGTTGGTTGCGGCAAGAATCATCTGGTCGAATGCCTTGCGGGTGAGGCGGGGATTCCCGTCGTGGTCATCAATAATTTCCGGGACCGGTGGGTCGGCAGCACCGAAGGAAACGTCGAGAACGTGTTCCGGCTCATCCGCGCGCTGGGCCAGTGTTTCGTATTTGTCGACGAAGCCGACCAGACGTTGGGCAAGCGCGACAGCGGCAGTGACACGGGTAGCGGCGTCGACGGTCGTGTCTATTCCATGTTTGCGTCATTCATGGGTGACTCGCGCAACCAGGGTAAGGTCATCTGGCTCCTGGCCTCCAGCCGGCCCGACAAGATCGAGGTGGATTTCAAACGCCCTGGCCGCATTGACTCGAAGGTGCCGATCTTCCCCTCGCTCACCGCTGAAGCCGGTTACTTTCTGCTGCGGACACTCCTGGCCGCCAAGAACATTGCCCTGCCCGAGGCCTTGCCGGCCGGCTTGGCCATACCGGATCTGCTGACACCCGGCGCGGCGCGCGCCTTGGTCGGCCAGCTGGCCCGGGAACTGGCTTTGGGGGCGACTGACGGAGGCGCGCCAGATCCGCTGGCGGCACTCACCGTCGTCCTCCGTAATTACTTTCCTCCGGTGCCGTTGGCGACAATCGCCTTTCAGATGCAGCTCGCGGTCAACGAGACGACCGATGCAAAGCTGATCCCCCCGGGGGTCCCGGTGAAGATTGCCCAATACCTTTCGGTCAAACCCCAGATCATCCCATGAGCATCAAAGCGACCAAGCTGCAGAAATCCGTCATCAATTCCGGCAAGAAGATCGGCCTCTTGGTCGAGAAAGACGGCCCAACCGACCAGGCGATCAAGCGCAGCACGAAAGCCGCCGCCACGCTCGTCAATGATGGCGAGAAGCAGCTCAAACGGCTGGCGCGGGGCGCCCGGTCGACGGTCGACGGACTGCGCGCCAAGCTTCATGCCGCCACGGCGCCCCGCCCGGGACAGAAATAAGGCATGAATCGGATTCGCCTGGGTGCGCCCTGGACGTTGCTGATTGCCGTCGGTTGCGTCGCCGGCACCTACCTGCCCGGCGCCGGCATGTTCGGCATCAGCGGCGGCCTGGGCTCACTGTTGCTGCCGCTGACGTGGCTGAAGCTGTTCATCTGGCCGTTCATTCACGCCGACACCGGGCACCTTTTGGGCAACATGATGCTATTCCTGCTGCTGTCTCCCGGCCTGGAGGCAAAACAAGGTTGGGTCGAATATCTGTTCTGCCTGTTGCTCACGGCCGTGATCGTGGGCGTCGGACATCTCGCCTTTGGCCGCAGCGACACGGCTCTGGTGGGCGCCAGCGCATGGGTTTTCATGATGATCATCCTCGCGACCTTCACGGCGGGTGAAGTCCGCACGATTTCCGTCCCGACCCTGATTGTGGCCGTGCTATACGGCTGGCAGGAGATCAGGGCGGCGATGACCCCGAACCACGTCTCGCAATTTGCCCATCTGCTGGGTGGAGCGTGCGGTTTGGTCTACGGTCTGCTCGGCAGCGGCCATCGTCTCCCCGAAACCGCCGGCGCACCTCCCGCCGGCGCTGATCGCGTCCGACCGTTTTGATTCGCATAGAAACTTCGCCCAACCACAAATATCATCATGAAAAAAGCCCTCATTGCTTTTCTTTTCCTTGGCCTGCTTGGCCTGGGTTATTGGCGCTGGCAGTCGCAACAGAAGCCCGCGACTCAGGCCGCCTCGAACCCGTCGGCTCCGGCCGCCTCGACGGCACCCAAGGCGCCGATCAAAGGCATCGCTTCCACCCTCGACGAGCCGGCCGCGGTCATGCCGCCGGCGACCTATGCCTACAAGGACAACATCGTTGAGGTCGAACTCAGCGAGTATGCCGGTTACGCGGGCCTGATCTATGCCAATGGCGGATTGGAGCCGAACGAAAATTCGTATTTCTTCAAAACGCACGGCTTCAAGCTGAAGATCGCCCTTTCGGAATCCGAGAACTGGTCACCCCTGAACAGCGGCCGGCTGGCAGTCACGGCCACGACAGCTGATGTGCTGGCGGTCTACGCGAACCAGATGCAGGTTGTGGTGCCGGTCCAGACCTCCTACTCGCGCGGGGCGGACAGCATCGTCGTCCGGGAATCGATCAAGCGCATCAACGACCTGAAGGGAAAAATCCTTGTGGCCAGCCAGTTTGCTGAATCCGAGTTCTTCCTGCGCTATCTGGCGCAGGAGGCGAACCTTCCCGTCTATAACCTCCAAGAGGGGGAAAGGCCGAAGCCCGACGGCGTGAATCTGCGCTATGCCGACGATCCTTTCATCGCAGGGGATGTCTTCGCGGCCAACCTCGATGAATACGCCGGTTTCGTCGGCTGGGAGCCGAAGGTGAGCGAGGTGGTGGAGCAGGCCCACGGGAAGGCCCATGTGCTCGTGGACAACCGCAATCTCCTGATCATCGCCGATGTCTTGATGGTCAACAAGGGCTTTGCCCTTCAGCACCCCGAGGTGGTGAAGGGGTTGGTCGACGGCACGCTCTATGGCAACGATGTCGTGCGCACCGATCCCACCAAGGCGTTTGCCGTGCTCAAGAAGGCGTTCAAATGGGATGAAGCGGACAGCAAGGCGAACCTCGCCCAGGTGCATCTTTCCAATCATCCCGAAAATCTCGCGTTCTTTGGCGGCGCGGCCGATGCGGCCGGCAGCTTCAGTTCCATCTATCAAACCAGTCTCTACGCCTACGCGAACTTCGTGAAGCACAACGTGGGGCCGGACCGGTTCATCAATACGCAGCCCCTGGAAGGGGTGAAGGACCGTTACACCAAACAGGTGGCCAATATCGAGCCCATCCGCACCACGCAGAACGCGGGGATCGAAGGCAGCCCCCTGCTCAGCCGCAACGTGCGGTTTCTGTTTGAGCCCAACTCCTATCAATTGGCGGAGTCGGCGCAGAATTCAAAATACTATGCCGATATCAAGCGCCTGCTGGATGTGAGCCCCGGTTCGACGGTGCTGTTGCGCGGCCATGTCGACAATGGCCAGGTGGAGGATTTCCGGAAGAAAGGCGGCGACGCCCTGGTGCGGCGCATGGGCTTGAGCGCGGTGCAGCTCTCCCGCGACCGGGCCAATGCGGTCAAAGGCAAATTGATGAAGGACTATGGCATCGGGGCCGAACGGATCGAGATCGTCGGTCGCGGCTGGGATGAACCGGTGGGCGCCAGCGACGAGAACCGCCGCGTCGAGGTCTACTGGTTTACGGTCGAGTGATCCGGCCAAAACACGCGGACCTTTCCCTTTACCGTCTGTCACGATGAAGCCTCTTTTATCCCTGCTGTTGATCGGGATGTTCACGGGTATTTGTTTCGGCCAGTCAACCGGCTCCACGGTCGCGGCGGGTTCGCCGCTGGCCGCGGACGATTTCGAGGCCCTGGGCATGAAGGTGAGCGTGACGATCGTCTTCGACACCTCGGGCAGCATGAAAGAACGCAACAAGCTGACGATGGCCAAGCAGGCCTTCAACTGGTGGTTGGAAAATGCGCCCAAACAAATGATCGTGCGTTGGTCGCTCTGGGCCTTCGACGCCCGGCAACGCGACGGCATCAACCTGGTGGATCGGAAAGTCCATGCGCTCGATGAGGTGCAGGCGAAGATCAATGGCTTCACCGCCAACGGCGGAACGCCCCTGGGGAAAACCATTACCAAGGTAACCCGCATTATCGACGCCGAAAACCGGAAGGCGGAGGAGGGAAAGGCCGACATTCTCCGCCAGGTCGTGCTGATTTTCACCGATGGGCAGGACTCGGACCTCCGCGTGCCCGCCATGCAGGCCACCATCCTGCGCCTGCGTGATGCCGGGGCGGAGGTGTTCTCCATCGGCTATCAGGGCGAGGGGGATTATCTCGCCAAGGTGTCGGACAAATTCATCATGGTGGATGATGAGAAACAGCTGAAGTCTGGTCTCTCGGAGTTTACCTATTTTATCGAAAAATCAGCCCCAAAAAAGTGACATGAGTCTCTGGCAACGATTGTCGCGGGTCGCGCCGTATCACGCGCATTTCTTTGCCTCGACGAACCATGCCTGGGTGCTCCTTGTCACGGTCGGAGTTGGCATCGCGGTCGCCACCCCCCTTTCCGTGGTCGCAGGCATCGCCGCTTACGGTCTGGGCATGATTTTCCTACCGGATCTTGCGGTTTTCCGCAGGGGCGTTGATGCTAGGCGCGAGGCCGAAACCGCGGCTCGGCAACAGGAGGAGTCCTCGGCCAAGGAACACGTGCGTTCAACCCTCCTGCAAAAACTGTCCCCCAAGGCCCGAGCCCGGTGGCAGAACTTCTCGACCCTGTGCTTGGAACTTCAGGCCAAGCTGGCCGCCGTCGGCAGCGACAGCCTGATGCAGGAGAACTCGCTCGCCAAGGTTGCCGACAGCCATCTGCTGCTGCTGGCGATGGATGCGGACATTCGCGGCTACCTGGATTCAGCCGAGAGCTCGACCGCCCTGAAAACACGAGCCGACGACATTCAGGCGGAGATCGACCGGCTGCACAAGCGGACCGACCTTTCCGAGGTGGAGCAGCGATTGGTTCTGTCCAAGGAGGAAACTCTCCGGAATCTCCAGCAACAGGCGGAGCAGGCCAAGCGCATGCAGTTGAATCTCGAGCTGGCCCAGTCGGAGCTACAACGGTTGGAAAGCCAGATATCATTCCTGCGCGCCGAGCTCATCTCGACTCCGGCAAACCAATTGTCGAACCGGCTGGGTGAGACGTTAATTCAGGTCGAAGCCTCCCAGCGCGTGTTACAGGAAGGCGGGATGGTCAACGCACCGGATCTGAACACGCTGCTGGGCGAAAGTGCATGAATTCTGCCAATTGAGCGTCTTGAGTAATAACATCGGACGACCAAGTCTCTCAGGCCATTCGCAATCGGCTCGGAAAAGTTGAATCTGATTTGGACGGTCGCATGACCCGTGCCGGAATTACCCGGTTGGGCGTCACACCGGCGACAGATCTTCCCGGTGCACGGTCCGTGGCGCGGACGACAAGTCGCGGCTTTCTCGCGAGTTGTGCGTCGTGGCGCCGCGGCACGAGGGATGCACCAGTTGGCGCACAGACAGATCAACCCACCAACCACAGGAGAAACCCATCATGTATCACCTCACCCGTTATCACTATCCCCGCACCGCGAGCGTCTTCCCGTCGCTGGCGGCTCGCACCCAGCTGGCCGGCCTTGAGTCGGAGATCGATCGCCTGTTCTCGGCCGCCCTGGCCGATTTCGCCCCGTCCCCCGCGGCGCCGCGCTTCCCCGTCGACCTCTATGAGGACAAGGACAACACCTACGTGCGCGCCGAACTGCCGGGCGTCAGCCGCGAGGCCATCAATGTCGAGATGGTCGACGGCTACCTGACGGTCAGCGCCGCCCGCAAGGAGGGCGACGACTCGTTCAGTCTCACCCGCTCGGTGGCGATTCCGGAGGCCGTGCAGGCCGACAAGGTCACCGCCGCCTACGAGAACGGCGTGCTGACGGTCACACTCCCCAAGCAGGAGCAGGCCAAGCCCCGCAAGATCGCCATCAACGTCAACTAAACCGCCCACCACCCAACGGAGGAATCCAACATGACCACATTCTTCAACCAGATCGTTCCGCGTCTTTCCCGCTCGCTGAGCCGCGAGGCGGCATCCGCCAAGGGCGCCGCCCAGTCCGGCGAGCCGGAGTTCACCGTCAAGCCCGTCTACGAGATCAAGGAGACGGACGAGGCCTGGGGGCTCACCGTTCATCTGCCCGGCGTCGCCAAGGACGGGCTCGAGCTCACCGCCGAGGAAGGTCTCGTCACCATTCGCGGCCGCCGCAACTGGCGGCAGCCGGAAGGCTGGACCTCGCTCTACCGCGAGTCGGTGGACGCGCCCTTCGAGCTGAACCTGGAGCACGACAACACCGTCAACGCCGACGGCATCCATGCCGAACTGAAGGACGGCGTGCTCCGTGTGTCGCTGCCGAAGGCCGAGGCGGTCAAGCCGCGGAAAATCACCGTGAGCTGATTTTGCCCAATCCGCCAGCAGGGCTGGCATGGAACAAGCTATAGTTCATTCGACCGTCCGGCAGCTTAGGGGTAGGTTGCCGGGAGGGTCTGCCCGAACACACACGGGCTAAACCGCCGGGAGCCGCTTAGCGGCCCCGGCGGGTTTATTTTGGGGCAGGGGAAATGGCCGGAGACCGCCGAGCCGGAAAATATTCGCCCCGGCCTCGGCGGGTAATTTAATCCCGTCATGATTGCGGAGCTTCACCCCGGCCTGCTGGTTTTCCCTGTCTTTGTGGTCATGGCTTTCCTGGTGGTGTGGGCCGCCCGGAAACACGCGCGCAAAACCCGGGAGGAACTGGCCGCCTTTGCCAGCCGGTCGGGACTGCGCCTGATCGAAAAAACCTCCTTGGGTATCACGATGGTCGAAAGTCTCGAAGGGCAGCAGCAGGGCCGGCCGGTGCGTTTCTGGAGCTACTCGACCGGCAGCGGCAAATCGCGCACCACCTGGATGACGGTCGGGGTGACGGTGCCCGGGGCCGTGGCGCTGCAATTCGACCTCACGCGGCAGAATTTCGCCTCCAAGCTGATGGAATTGTTCGGCACCAAGGAAATCCAGGTGGGCGATCCGGCGTTCGACGCGGCGTGGTTTGTGCGGACGAACCAGCCGGAGTATTTCGCGGCGGCCTTGGTGCCGGCGATCCGCGCCAAACTCATGGCGGAGCTGGGCGACCGGCGGAGCACCGGGGGTTTCAAACTGGAGAACGGAGTCGTGCGCTACACCGAGATGGGCGGGCTGTCCGCCGCCGCGGTCGAGCGGTTCGCGACCAAGCTGCCGCTGTTGCAGGACCTGGCGGACGTCGCCGAGGTCTCGGCCCGGGTGTGAGGGGGCATCGGCCGGTCAGCGTGGCATCGGCTTCCAGCCGATGAGTCTGGCTGATTCTGCGGCTGCCCCTCGACTGAGCTCAGGGCCGAGAGCCTGTCGAACCGGGAAGCCGCAGCCACTGAACCGCGGCGAGGTCGCCGCGGCTCCAATGGCATGTCGCTTACTTCTCCTTCCGCTGCGACGGGATGAGCACCGAGGCGAGGATGGAGGCGGCCAGCACGGTGCCGATGATGCCGAGCGAGATCTTGATCGGGATGGTCACGTAGTGCGAAGCCAGCATCTTGAAGCCGACGAAGCAGAGGATGACGGCCAGCCCGACGTTGATGTAGCGGAAGAGCTGCATGATTCCCGACACGGCGAAATAGAGGGAACGCAGGCCGAGGATCGCAAAGATGTTCGACGTGAAGACGATGAATTCGTTGCGGGTGATGGCGATCACGGCGGGGATCGAGTCGAGGGCGAACATCACGTCGGTCGTCTCGACGATGAGGAGCACCAGGAACATCGGCGTGGCGTGGAGCCGGCCGTCCAGCCGGGTGAAGAAGTGGCCGCCTTCGAAATGGCTGGTCACGGGCAGGAAGCGCCGCGCGAGCTTCACGGCGGGATTTTTCTCCGGCTCGAAGCCGTCGTCCTTCTTCGGGATCGCCAGCTTGATGCCGGTGTAGACGAGGAAGGCGCCGAACACGTAGATGATCCAGTGGAAGCGGTTGATCAGGCTGATGCCGGCAAAGATGAAGATCGCGCGCATCACCACCGCGCCGAGGATGCCCCAGAAGAGCACGCGGTGCTGGTGGCGCGGCTCGACCCGGAAATATTGGAAGATGACGATGAAGACGAAGACGTTGTCCACGCTCAGGCAGAGCTCGACGATGTAGCCGGTGAAGAACTCCAGCCCGGCCTGGCCGCCCATTTTTTGCGAAATCAGGAGGTTGAAGGCCATCGCGAGGCCGAACCACACGGCGCACCACGCCAGGGCCTCCTTCAGGCTGACCACGTGCGCGCGGCGGTTGAACACGCCGAGATCCAGCGCGAGCATGATGGCGATGAAGCCGAGAAAACCGAGCCAAGCCCACCAGGGCATGGTGCTGAACATGGCAAGAACGAGCGGCATAAGGGCGGGGAGTGTGGGCGGGACGCCTTGTCGGGGGCAAGCGGGGAGTGGATGGAATGGTCGGGGGCTGTTTGTAGGGCGGGTAGACCGCAAATTTCACGCCCGCACGACCCCGCTTTCCCTTGCAGGTCCTATAAGGACTGTCCGCGACTCTTCGCCGAACGTCTGTAGGGTGGACGGGCACGTCCCGTGCCCATCGGTGCGGGCAGAGGGACCTGCCCGCCCACCAGCCTGCGGCTTGCCGAGGGCCATAGACGAGAGGTTCATGACCGCCTCCAGAGACTGCAAGAAACTGAGATGCGCGTGCGTCGGCAAACCCTTTGACTTTGCCGGGCGCCGGCTTTCATAAAGGGCCGCAAGTCATGAACCTTTTTCGGCAATCATTCCTAGGATTACTCCTCATCGGCGTCACGGGCGCCGCGCTGGCGCAGGACCAGGCGGCCGAGGCCGCCCAGCAGGCCAACACCACGGCGGCGGCGGCCGTGACCGCGACGGACCAAGTGCCCGCCGCACCGGATTTTCTGGAGCACCTGGTCGACGCCACCCTCGAGATCTTCAATGTCCGATCCTCCGAGAACACGGTGACGCACTATGTCATCGCCGCGCTTTTCCTGGTGGCGGCCGTGCTCCTGCGGCGGGTGGTGACGACCCTGATCTTCGGCTTTCTGAAAAAACTCGCGGCGCGGACCACGACGACCCTCGACGACAAGCTGTTCCCGGCGCTGGAGTCGCCGGTGGCGACCTTCATCATGCTCACCGGCATCTTCGCCGCGCTGAAGGTCCTGAAGCTGACCGCCGCGACCGACCGGTTCGTCGGCTACGGTTCCACGGTGGCGTTCTCGCTGGTGGTCTTCTGGGGTCTGTTGCGGGCGTTCGACGCCGTGCTGGATCATCTGCAGGAGATCGCCCTGAAAAAGCAGCTGGGCGTGGCGGCGTTCATGCCGTGGATCAAGAAGACGCTCGTCACGGTGTTCGTCGTGTTCGGCGTGCTGATGGTGGTGCAGAGCCTCGGCTTCGACGTGAAGGCGTTGTTGGCCGGCCTCGGCATCGGCGGCCTGGCCTTCGCCCTCGCGGCCCAGGATACCATCGCGAACCTCTTCGGCTCGATCGTTGTGGCCATCGACCAGCCCTTCAAGCTGGGCGAGACCATCAAGATCCAGGGCAACGTCGGCGCCGTCGAGGACATCGGCCTGCGCTCGACCAAGCTCCGGCTGGTCGACAAGTCGCTCATCGTGATGCCGAACAAGATGGTCGCCGCGGAGTCCATCACCAACCTGTCGCGCTTCACCGCGCGCCGCGTCGAACAGGTCCTCAACCTGACCTACGACACCACCCCGGCGCAGATGGAGGCCGTCGTGCAGGAGATCAAGCAGATCATCCTGGCCGAGGCCGAGGTCGATCCGACGTCGGTGAACGTCTACTTCCGCGACCTGAGCGCCTCGTCGCTCGACATCTGGCTGGTCTACGCGACCAAAGACGCGGATTTCGCGAAGCACATGGAACTGCGCCAGCGGCTGAACCTGGCCTTCATGCGCGCCGTCACGGCCCGCGGATTGTCGTTCGCTTTCCCGACGCAGACCGTGTATGCGGTGCCGTTGCCGGTGGAGCGGAAGCATGGGTAGAAGCGTTTGCCGCCGAAGAGTTTAATTGACTGCAGCCCTCTGCTTTAAGGGGTGGGGCGCTGAGGCTACCGCGCGTAAGCCGCATTCGCTGAACAGCCAATTTCCGTTTTTAATGACCGTCTCTTGGGCAACCTTTTGGCAAACAGGACACTCAACGTCCCTGCTAGTGCAATAGCCCCGGCGAAAATGCTCTATGAAGTCGCTTGGGATCGAGCAGCTCCGAATGTAGAATGGGTGTTCACTCCCGGTTTCTCGGGTGGCGAGCTGCTGGAATTTGGTTCCGTCTCGTTCGATGAGGGGAAACATGTCCTCCGGGGATTTTCCTTTCAGATAATGCTCCGCGATCATGAGCAGGACATCGGTCGAAGCGAGCCGGTCGCTTAACTTGAAATGTCGGATACCCTCCTTTGCGTAAACGGGGACGTCTTCCGGACGAATCCACGGCATTTGAATCCACTCCACCGGATCGCTGATTTTCACCATGCTACAACCAGCATAGAACAAATCGTTCACTCGCGCTACGTTGGTATGCAGCTGTGAGGCGAACAACCTATAATGCTGATCGACCACAGGACAACCGGAGATGCAGCTGACATTTGCGTATAGCCGGCACTCGCAACGGGCAGTGAAAACAAGTTGACGCAGTAAGGCGAAGTTACGGTTAACCGTGACCGGCTGAAGATAAAGGGCATCCGGCCCCGCTTCCTCTGCGTCCATCAGCTTCACAACTGAATCTATGCCGTGGGTGATGGAGATCGTAAGGTGGAAACCCGGCATCATCTCCCGCACAAGGCGACAGAGAGCTGGTGTCCCCACAGTCAATCTTGTGACTCCGGCATCTCGCAGTCGGAACAGATAGTCCCTGAGTTCGGGAACTACCCCGAACTTCGGAGTGCTGGCAGTATTGAAGAGATAGTTGTAGGCGATGTCGGCGTCACGCAGCCGTTGCACTTGTTCGGCAAACTCTGTCCAAGTGATACGAGGTAAGCGGCTGCTTGGCCGGGCAGAGGGCAGGGGGGCGTCGGGCAGAGCTCCGAATACCTCGTCAACCTGGGCTCTAGCCCCGTAGATATCGTTCAACACCTTGAGGCCTTGGATCAATCGCGGGTCGTGGTTGAAGCCCAGGGAAAACCGAATAATCGATGTGACAGAGGGGAGCATACAGGCGTCCTCGGGTCTTGTCATTTATCTGCCCAATGCACGATGTGGCGCTCAAGCCGGAGGAAGCCTTGGTTCAGGAGATAGCCGAACAGTCCGGTGATCCCGACCGTCGCATACAACTTTGGGGTCTCGAAGAGCAGGTGGTAGTCGTAGATTTTTTTCCCAAGCCCGCTGGGCGACCCGATGAACATTTCGACGACAATCGCGAGCACCAGTGCCAGCGAAACGGCCGTGCGCATCCCTGCGAACACTTGAGGCAGGGAATCCGGGACGACGATTTTCCAGAAAACCTGCGCATTCGAAAAACCATAGACACGTCCGACGGTCCGGCGGAGTGCCGGCACATTGGCCACGCCGTAGCTGCTGTTGACAATGATGACCAAAACACAGCCATAAAAAGGCACGGCGAGCCTCGAGGCTTCGCCTATCCCGAATACAAGGAGGAACAGCGGAAACAGCGCAATCGGAGGAATGGAGCGGAAGAAATCCACCAGAAAGTCCAGTGCGGTGTGCACAAACGGCATGAATCCCATGAGCAGGCCAACCGGAATGCCGATCAAGCAGGAGAGCGTGAAAGAGAGAAGGGTCCGGTAGGCGGTTAAACCGATGTGGCTCCAAAGCTCGCCGGTTCCGACCAGCAGCGAATATCCGGCCTGTATTACCGCGAAGGGCTGGGGCAGGATAAGCGGAGAGACCAGGCCGGACGAAGCCAACCCCAGCCACAGGGCGAACAGGAACACCGGGCCGAGGATGCGCGATGATTTCACGGGCTCATCTCCTTCGTGAAGCGATCAAGGATGGCACGCCGCATAGCGATGAATTCAGGAGAGGAGAAGGTGGACAGGTCGCGCGGGCGGGGCAGATGGACCTCGAATATTTCCGCGATTTTCGCGGGCCTGGCCGTTAACACACAGACACGATCGGCCAGGAAGATGGCCTCGTCGATCTCGTGGGATATGAAAATCGTGCTTACCTGCGTCCGCAGCCATACTTCTTGCAGGGTGTTCTGGGTGCTGATGCGGGTTTGGTAGTCGAGGGAGGCGAAGGGTTCGTCCAGCAGCAGCAGGTTGGGATGTGTCACCATTGCTCTCGCGATGCAGGTCAGTTGTTTCTGTCCGCCGCTCAGTTCGTAGGGATAGCGTTCGAATGGCAGCACGATTCCCAGTGCAGCGACAGCGTCGCGGGCGATTGCTCTCAACTGGGACAGAGATTTGCCGCGCGCGCGTTCCAGCGGAAGCAAAATGTTGTCGAGGCAGGTGCGCCACGGCATAAGGGATTTCTCATAATTTTGGAACACCATTCCCGCGTTTCGCCGTGGTTGGCCATCCAGTCGCGGTTGGATGGTACCCGCATCCGGTTCGGTGATTCCTGCGATCAGATGCAACAGCGTGGTCTTCCCGCAGCCGTTCGGACCAAACAGGCTGACGAACTCGCCTTCCCCCACCTGCAGGTTGAAGTCTCGTAATACCTGAATGGGTGCCGCAGCCGTGCCAAAACCCTTGCTGACATTGCAGACCGTCAGCGCCGTTGCCCGCGTCGGGTTGGATTCAACGGTCGCTGGCATCGCGGTGAGTCAGGAAACCGGGGGACGCGATGAAGTTCTTCACGTCGACGTGCCGGTCGACGATCTTTAGCTCCCAAAAGCGATCGGCCAGCAGCTGGACCAGTTTGGGGTCCACCTCAAGGGTGGTCCAATATTCCGACGCATTCATCTTTGTGGCGAGTTCGGTGGAGATCGGCGTATACTTGCTGATGATCTCCGCCACTTCTTTTTCATGCCCGGGCGCACGCAGGTAGAGAATCGCCTTCTCCAGTGCCCGCGTGACACGCCGGGCGGCCTCCGGCCTTTCCTGCATGAACTTCCTGGATAGGGCCGTGCCGGAGATGGGTATCGGCAAGGGAGACAGTTTGGCGAGCGGATTGGCGAGCAACACGACGCACTGCTTGCTTTGCAGCAGGCTGGTCGCGACGGGATCCATGCAATACAACGCATCGATACGTTTTGCCACGATGGCGGCCTGCATCGTGGCCGGGGTGACCTCGAGAAAGGTGCACTTGGAAATATCCACCCCTTCCTTCTGCAGCACGGTGCGGGAGAATGCCCCGGTGGCGGAGCCCGGATGGACCCCGATGGTCCGACCCTCGAGTTCTTTTAAGGCGTTTATTCCGCTGTCGGTCCGCGCAAGGATGTAATCAGGAAAGCTCCGCTCGCCCCAGACCAGCATGTTGACCATGGCAAACCGCCCCGGATCCTTGCTCTCAACCGAAAGGGCAACCTCGAGATTTGTCAGTCCGGCGACGTCGATCGAATTGGCAATTAATGCCTGCATGATATTGTTGCCAGAAGCAAGCGAGGTCAATTTCACCTCTAGGCCCTCTTCATTGAAGAAACCCTTCGCTTGAGCGACGAACACATGCCGATAAAGTGCGATCTCCTGATAGCCAATCGCGCAAGCCTCCATTCGCTTCGGGGGCTCCGTATTCGGTGCATGGGTAGTGCCCTGTGAAGCTTCAAGGGGGGAATAAGAAAAAACAAGACACACGGCACCGATGCCTGTTGTCAGAACGGCCCCCCAAAGGCGGTTGCCAAGCCAGTTTACGTGTGGGTCCGCCGTCAGTTGCGACTCAATGTGTTCATAGTCTACAGCGGAGTTGCGGACTAACTGAGCCCTGCTCTCTGCCGCACAGAGAAGAAATCCAGCGCACACCCAGAAGGCCGACGCCAAAATGATGAAACCTGCCTGCCATGTAGTTGCTGATTGATTGCCAACCAGACCAGTTAGCAGATTGACTGCGGCGGATAGCGCTAGGGTGAAGAGAACCGTGAGGAATGTCGGCGTGGTGATGCGGGAGACGAGAACCCCCACTATTTTCTTGTTCATTGGGATACGGGTGTTTCGAAGTCGGTGGGCCATTGGGCGTCCACAAAAGCATGCATCGCGTTTTCGATCTCCTCACCTAATGCGAGAGCCGTGATCCGCTTCTTGACCGCAGTGCCTAACATCGCATCTTCATCCGACAGCTGACTAATCAACGCGAGCAGCGAGGCCTTATGAGTCTTAAAGTCGGGGAGTGTGTTAATCGCCGGCCCAACCTGAGCGGCTAAGCCATTCTTAGAGATGGTTGCGGTAAGCTGGTTCAAACATGCGCGATATTGTGAGTTAATTCGATCCTGGACCTTTGTGGGCAGCCGAAAGAAGTGGTCGAACTTGAGTCCACCGGTCGCATGAAACTCTTTCTTGTCGTTTTCGTTCTCATAATCATGGAAACAGCTGACGTGTTCAGTCGCGCAGATGTCCGCAGTGAACTTCAGCAAGATCTCGAATTCAAGTTCGTCACCTTGTAAATCGAGTTTGCTAGGCCACTGGATTTGTTCCCATGGAGTGTAAAGTTTGCGCTGCTCTTTCTTTTCCACATGCTCGGCGTATGAGTTTGCCAATTTGATGAAGTTTTCCACTTGGTCCATCGCCCCGGGGATATCCAAGTGTGACCTTACCATCGCGTAGACGGCACGCGGGAACAGTTGTGTGTCGTAGATATTCCCGATCAGTTGGTTGAGGTTTGCTGATTCGAGAAGATCGGAACCAAGCCGCGTCTTGACTGCTTGATCTTCCAGTTCCTTGCCCATGAAGATGGCGACCTGAAATTTGTCTGAGATAAGGCCTGCAACTCTAGCCGCTGGTTGTTTTTCGACTTCATGCGTCACACAGGTGCTGCAGAATAGAGACGCGAATGATCTCTTATTCTCACTAATATCTTGAGGCACGCTTTCTTGTCGGCCACTTAGCAAGGATATAGGATCAAATTCGCTAAAAAGATATACTTCGGGGCTCCACTTGCGAAGAATGAGCCGCGATATGTCGGTGGTAGTGATGTTTCTCTCCTTCACGGCGATCGTGAGGCGGGTTTTCGGAATGGTATTGTGCCAGCTACTCGGTGCTCGTGTTTTTTTGCGAAAAGCATAGATGTCGTTTCGCGTCCGCACCGCCGGACCCAACACGCAGAGTTTCCGATCCTCTCGGGTATCATTGATTATGCGGACGCAATGGGCTGCAGGCAGTATGAAGATTGGCAGCTTCCCCGCTTTTACCGCCTTGGCCGCATAACCCATGAGCGTTTCCTTGCTGGAGGTCTTTAGGACATCAAGTGCTTCAAAACCAATCGTTGTTCCCTTGTCCTTACAGTGCTTTTTGAATCCAGAGAAGAGTCTGGCCCACATGTCCGGCTGATATATGAGGATGCCGTTTTTCATGCGATAGGACCCCATGCTTGGGCAACTGACTTCTGTGGGTAAGCAGCAACAAGGGGGGTTAGGTCCGAAAAGATGCGGTTCACTGCCGCTTTCAAAATGGTGGCAGCGAGTGATTGTGCCGATACTAGGGATAATATTCTGGGGAGCTCGCATTCGCAGGCTATCGCCAGCTGACTTCCGTTTTCGTTCCGGGAAAACCGGTAGATAACAATATGAGGCAAGGGGAATGGGCCCAAGCCAACCGGTTTGCTCGACATGCCCCAAGCCACCCCCTCTTCGTAACGCGTGATCGTCCCGTGGTAGCGTTGGGCCCAGCCGAGAAAGCGATGCGTCTCGGACACCGGCTCGCCAACGGCTATCGTTTTAGGCGCTTTGAACCGGGTCACGGTCGGAACCAGCCCGGCGACTTGACCAGGATGGCCTGCGATGTGCCAAAGGCGTTCGACTGAACACGGGAAGAGGCGCTCGACGTCGACTTTCACCACATGATGCCCAATCCGGCTATCGGTATGGCGAAATGCTGGTCGCGTGCTTGTTTCAGCCGGTGGCGAGATCGCGGCCATATTCAAATTTCCCTCTGCGGCTACCTGTTGTGCTGCCATAAACGCATGATAGTGTTTCCCGCGACCGGGACGTCGTTTGCAGCAAACTTGCGGAATCCAGCAGACGCTACGAGCATTTTCTGAAGCGTGGCCGCGCGATGCAGCGTATTTGCGCCAGTCGTCTCGCGCCGGTGCAGTGTATCCTTATTCTTAGCCGTATCGATGCAGTTGAAAGGAGGCCACCGTTCGGGAACTGACTGGTGGTGAATGAAACCGAACCAATCGCAGGGCGACAGCCCGGATCACCAAACGGTGGCCGGAAAGATCAAATTCCAAAGTGCCGGTCAGTCTATCCAAATCGAGTTCACGGACCAGCAACTCAGTCCCCACGCCGGGACGGCGACGTTCTGGTCGTTCCTGCACCAGAGCGGCTGGGGTGAGTTGGTGGGGCGGTGTTTGCCGCACCCGGTGCCGGTTTCGAACAATGCACTGCCACCGCTGACCAAAGTGTTCAGCTTCGTGCAGGGACTGCTCTGCGGGGCCAAGAAGCTCACGCACGTCGCCTACCTGCGGCGTGATCCGATGATGCCGGCCTTGCTCGGCATCAAGCGCGTGCCCAGCCAGTCGACCTTCACCCGTTTCTTCCAAGGCTTCACCAGTGCCGGGAAAAACCTGGCCTGCTTCCGTCCGCTCTTTGCCTGGGCGATGGCGAAGCTGCCGAGCAAACGCGAGGGCTATGCGCTCGACCTGGACTCGACGCGTCTGCTCCATGAGGACGGCCATCAGGACGGCGTCGCGGTCGGTTACACCCGGCTCGGCACCAAGCCTTGCCTGCACCCGTTGCTCGCCATCTTCAGTGAAGTGCGGCTCGTCGCCGGTTTTTGGTTGCGGGCGGGCAACAGCGGTTGCGCCAACAACGTTGAGGCCTTCTTCCTCGACCTGTGGGAGAACCTGCCCTCGCACCTGGGGGTGCGCGTGGTGCGCGCTGACTCGGGCTTCTACGTCGCCGAGCTGCTGCACCTCTGGGAAAAACTGCGGGTGAAGTTCATCGTGGTGGCGCGACTGACCCGGCCCGTGCAGAGCCGGGAGACCCGCTGGTTGCCCACCGGGATCGAGGGCACCGAAGTGGCCGAACTGGATCACCGCGAGGCGGACGTGCCCGCCACGGCGCGCTTCATCGCACTGCGCCACCGGATCAAAGAGAAAAGCGGCCGCGCCGCTGGGCAGTCTGCGCTACTGGATGTTCGTCACCGCGGGGGTCATCAGCCAGCCGCAGGGCCAGACGACGATCAAAATCGCCGTGCCCGCGCACGAACGTCACTGGTGGCGAAAGCTTTGGGACAAGCTGCTCTCGCCTTTTCCTAACTGCGATGCAGTCAGACCCCGGCCTGTGTCGGCGTAACCCACCAACCCAAAACAACCTCAAAACTCCATTCGACTGCATCGATACGGCTTAGTCTAGTGTCTGCCGGTAGCGTTTCACTCCGACAGTCATTGCCACGACGAGGAATAGCAACAGCGGCCAGAGATGGGGCAGGATTTCCACCGGACCGCTGCCCTTGAGTAGTATACCACGCACGATGCGCAAGAAGTGAGTGTTCGGCAGGCAGGTGCCGATCCATTGCGCCCAGACCGGCATGCCACGGAACGGGAACATGAAACCAGTTAGTAAAATCGACGGCAGAAAAAAGAACACAGCCAGCTGCACGGCTTGCAGTTGGTTCTTCGCCAGCGTCGAGAAGGTGATGCCCATGGCCAGGTTCGCTGCGATGAAGAACAGGGACACGAAATAGAGTAGGGCGAAGCTGCCAACCATCGGCACGGCAAAGAGGAACCGGGCGGCAAGTAGAATGAGTGTCATCTGCACGTAGCCGACGGCGATGTAGGGCAGGATCTTCCCGCTCATCACCTCGAACGGCCGGGCGGGCGTCGCGAGCAGGTTTTCCATCGTGCCGCGCTCGCGCTCGCGCGTGATGGCCAGCGCGGTGATGATGACCATCGTCAGAGTCAGCACCACGCCCATCAGGCCGGGCACAATGTTATATTGGGTGATGTTCTCGGGATTGTAGTGGGCGTGGATCTGGAAATTGACCGGACCGGACTTCGCGCGCAGGCGGGAGAGGGGGCCGGGCAAATCGCGGTCTATGATGTTACTAGCCAGCGCGTGGACTGCGGCGACAGCGGGGCCGACAGCAGCGGGATCAGCCGCGTCGGCCTCGATCAGCACGGTGGGCTGCTCGCCGCGTAGCAATTTGCGGGAAAAATCATTCGGGATGTTGATGACAAATTGCACTTCACCGAGCTCAAGCAGCCGGCTCGCTTCGGCCTCAGTCGCGGCCTCGCACACAAGCATAAAGTAATCACTCTGGCGCAACGCGGCAACCAGCGTCCGGACAAACGGGCCCTGATCGGCGGCGCGGATTGCCGTCGGCAGATGCTTGGGATCAACATTGATGGCATAGCCGAACAGCACCAATTGGATCAGAGGCATGCCAACCATCATCGCGAAGGTTCCGCGATCTCGTCGCATCTGAATGAATTCCTTGAGCACGATGGCCCAGAGGCGATGCAGGGTGAAGCGGCTCATGGGTTGGAATAGTTGTCCTTTGCGCCGGCCATCAGGCTGATGAACACGTCCTCCAGGCCCGAGCGCACCTTGGTCCACACATGGGCCGGGTCGCGCACGCGGGCGATGCAGGCTTCGAGCCGGGCCGCGTCCCGGCCGCTCACATGGAGCGTGTTGCCGAAGGCGACAACCTGTTCGATGCCTTCGCAACCGCGAAGGGTGGCGGCGAGCGGGCGGAGTTCCGGCCCCGTGACGGTCCAGGTGGACAGCCGCGCGGTGGAGAGGACTTGGTCGAGGGTGCCGCTGGTGAGAAGGGTGCCATACGCCAGGTAGGCAAGGCTATGGCAGCGCTCGGCCTCGTCCATGTAGTGGGTGGTGATGAGCACGGTGAGCCCGTCGGCGGTGAGCTGGTGCACTTCGTCCCAGAATTCGCGGCGGGCCTTCGGGTCGACGCCGGCGGTGGGTTCGTCGAGAAGCAGCAGTTGCGGTGAGTGGATGAGGCAGGCGGCCAGCGCGAGGCGCTGTTTCCAACCGCCGGAAAGCTGGCCTGCGAGCTGGGCGCTGCGGTTTTGCAGCCCGAGCCGCTCGAGGCTGCGCTCCACTGCGGCGGGGCGGTCGGGCACGTCGTAGATACGGGCGATGAAATCGAGGTTTTCGCGGATGCTCAGGTCCTCGTAGTAACTGAATTTCTGCGTCATGTAGCCGACGTGGCGCTTGATGTCGGCCTGTTGAGTGCGCAGGTCGTAGCCGAGGCAGGTGCCGGTGCCGCCGTCGGGCGTGAGCAGGCCGCAGAGCATCCGGATGAACGTGGTCTTGCCCGAGCCGTTCGGGCCGAGGAAGCCGTAGATCTCGCCGCGCCGCACCTGGAGGTTGATGGCGTTGACGACGGTCTTGTCTCCAAAGCGCTTGGTGACGCCGGTGACGTCGATGGCGTAATCCGTGGCGGTCATGCGGGTTCAGGGGATCACCGACACATCCACCGGCTGGCCGGGGTGCAGGTCGCGGGCGGTGGCGGGGTCGAAGGTGGCCTCGACCATGAACACGAGCTTGGCGCGGTTCTCGCGGTTGTAGAGGACGGGCGGCGTGTATTCCGGCTTGGTAGAAAGGTAGCTGATGCGCGCCTCGAGTGGTTTGGCCTGGCCGGTGATGGCCACCTGGATCGGGGCGCCGGCCTTGAGTCCGGCGAAATCGGCTTCCGGCACGAAGAAACGCACCTTGATATTCCCTGGCGGCAGCAGTGAGACCACGGGGATGCCGGCAGGAATGAATTCACCTTCGCGGAAGAGCGTATCGTAAACCAGTGCGGCGCACGGCGCAGACTGGCCCTTCTGGGCGACGCTCCAGTTGGCGCGGTCGAGCGCGGCCTGGGCGGCGGCCACATCGGCCTCGGCGGCGGCGATGGCGTCGGTCCGACCACCGAGCTGCGCGGTGGAGAGTTGGGCCGTTATCTCGGCGACCAGCTTGGTGCTGGCATCATGATTGAGCCGGAAGCGGTCGAAGTCGTCGTCGGAAAGCACCGTGGTTTCGTGGAGCTTGGTGGCGCGCAGCAGTTCGAGGGAGGAGAGTTCGGCGGCGGCTCGGGCCTGGGCCAGCCGGGCCTCCAAGGCGGCCAGTTCGCTCGGGCGCTGGCCTTTCCGGATATCCGCCAGCCGGGCTTGGGACTGGCGCAACCTTCCGGCGGCCTCGCGCAGGCCCGAGCTTTCGGCCCCTTGCTCGAGGGTGAAAAGCGGCGCCCCGGCCTCGACACGGGCGCCTTTGGTGACAGCGAGGTGGTCGAGCCGGCCGGCGAGCGGAGCGGCGACGTAGACGAATTCGCCTTCCAGGTATCCTTGGTAGCCGGCCGGCGAGCTCCGGTAGCAACCGGCGAGCATGAGGAGCGCGAGACCGGCCAGCGCCACGGAGTCAGTGGGGGAATAGTTTTTCATGTTCTTTGCGGCCGGCGGGGGTGAGAAATCCGCCGAAGAAGAGATCGATGGCGCGGGGCAGGATATCGCGGGGGGCCATCTTGAGACGGTCGAGCGTGGCGGGCTGGATCAGGCCCTGCATGGCCTGCAGGTAAAATTCGCTGGCAAAAACCGGGCTGATGTCGGTGCGCACCATACCGGACAGCTGGCCTTCCTCGATGAAGCGGCCGAACACATAGGGGATGTTTTTCTGCCGCATTTCCATCATGAGCTGGTGAAGTTCAGGGGCAAAGCGCTCGAGATCGCGCAGGGTGCGCGGGTTCAACTGGGCGAGCCGCTGCACCATGCCCTCGGCGAAGCCGCGCAGCTTCTCTGCGAAGTTCAGCTGCCGGTTGGCGAAAAGTTCTTCTGCCTCGGCGCGGATTTCCCGGCCGAGGTCCTCGATCACGGCACGCATGAGGGCTTCCTTGCCGGCGAAATGCACGTAGAGCGTCTTCTTGCTCATGCCGAGTTCGGCGGCGAGTTCGTCCATCGTGCACTGGCAGTAGCCGTGCGCGAAGAAATGAGCCCGGGCCTGGCGCACGATGCGGGCGACCACCGGGGTTTCCGCGGTGGCTGACGAAGAGTGGGAAGCAGGAAGAGAACGGGCCATAAACCTATGGAAACTATAAAAGTATTTATAGTTTCCTGATGGCAAGCCCTATTTCCAGTCTGGCGTGGCATCGGCTTCCCGGTTCGACGGGCTCACGGCCCTGAGCAAGTCGAAGGGCAGCCGATGGGACTTGGCGGAGGAGTGTATTCAAACCAACCCATACCCACTTCCGGTCATTCCGAACGAAGTGAGGAATCTCGACGTTGCAGATGATATCGCGTTCGCTGCGGGAGATTCCTCACTTCGTTCGGAATGACAAACCCAGTTTGAAGGCACTCTCCCTAAACTGCGGCTGGAAGCCGCAGCCACGGGGAAAAGCAAAAGGCCGGACGCAGGTCCGGCCTTCGAAAGATAGGATTGATCGAGTGGCTTACTCGCGGCCGTAGCCGCCACCGCCACCACGCTCACCCCGATCGCCGCCGCCGCGGTAGCCGCCACCGCCGCCGCCACGACCGCCGCGGTAACCACCGCCGCCGCCGCGACCGCCGCGGCCGCCGCCGTAACCGCCGCGATCACCACCACCGCCACCACCGCCGCCGAATCCGCCGGTGCGGGGCGCGCGTTCCTCGCGCGGACGGGCGATGTTGACCGCCAGGGCGCGGCCTTCGAGCTCATAACCATGGAACTTCTCCACGCCCTTCTGGGCCTCCTCGCCGCTGCCCATGGTGACGAACGCGAAACCGCGGGAACGGCCGGTGAACTTGTCGAAGATGATCTCAACGACACTGACGGTGCCAACCTGGCCGAACAGGGCCTCGAGGTCCTGGGCGGTGCTGGCGAAGGGGAGGTTCCCCACGTAGAGCTTGTTGTTGTCTGACATGTGATGATGAGAGCGGATGCTGTCGCCTTGTCGCCCGTCCCCGAAATCCGGGTTTCAAATCATCACTGAACTCTACGCTCACCTGACAATTCTCCGTAGCGATAGAATCTAACAAACAACCAACCCAACGGTGCGCAGGCTGGCCGGGGGGCTGTTTTTGGCAAGCGCTTATTGGCCGCGGCCCGGCCGGTCCCGGGGGATGCGCCGCGCGGGGTCCCGGGAGTTCACCCCAGGCTGAAAATATTTCGTGCATGAAAACGGTTCCGCCGTAGCTTGAACCCTTCATGTCCGCCGCCCGAGAACCCGCCGCCGTTGGTGCGGCCAGTGCTTCCGACAACCGCGTGCTGATCCGGCGCCTGTTCGGGCTGGCCTGGCGCTACCGGTTGCACTGCCTGCAGGTGCTCGGCATCCAGTTGCTCCTGCTCACGCTCGGTATCGGCGGCCTGAGCTTCACCGGAGTCGGCATCGATTACATCCGCCACCGCATCGACGGCACGCCGCTCGGCGCCAACCCCTTGCATCTCACGCTGCCCGAGGCCTGGCCGCCGCTGCAGGTTCTCGGTCTGCTCGCGGGTCTGATTCTGCTCATGGCGCTGGTCCGCGCCATCCTCAACTACGCCTACGCCGTCTCGGTCAACCTGCTCGTGCAGCAGAAGCTCGTCGTCGACCTGCGCGGCGAGGTCTACGACAAGCTCCAGCGCCTGAGCTTCCGGTTCTATGACGCCAACAACACCGGCTCGATCATCACCCGGGTGACGGGCGACGTGCAGTCGGTGCGCATGTTCGTCGACCAGGTGCTCATCCAGAGCGTGATCATGGTGATCTCGCTCACCGCCTACATCATCTACATGGCGAGCCTGAGCCCGTGGCTCACCGTCGCCTGTCTCGCCACCACGCCGCTGCTCTGGCTGATGGCGGCGAACTTCTCGCGTAAAATCCAGCCGGCTTATGCGCACAACCGCACGCTCGTCGAAAAGATGGTCCAGGTGCTCGCCGAGAACATCGGCGGCGCGGCGGTGATCAAGGGTTTCGGCCGCGAGGCCGAGGCCCGCGCGCAGTTCGATGCCGCCAACCAGGCGTGCTTCGACCAGCAGAAGGATATCTTCTGGCGCGTGAGCCTGTTCTCACCAGCCGTAGGATTTCTCACCCGCATCAACATGATGGTCCTGCTCGGCTACGGCGGCTGGCTGGTGGCGCAAGGCCGGCTGCCGCTCGGCACGGGCCTCGTCGTCTTCGCCGGCCTCCTCGAGCAGTTTTCAGGTCAGGTGAACAACGTCGCCACCATCGTGAACAGCGTGCAGCAGTCGCTCATCGGCGCGCGCCGCGTGTTCGAGATCCTCGATGCGCCGGTCGAGGTGCGGAACGCGCCCGACGCCCTCCGCCGGCCGAAACTGGGCGGCGCGGTGCGCTTCGAGCACGTCTCCTTCGCCTACGACGGGGCCGACGCCGTGGTGCGCGACATCGACCTCGACGTGCAGCCCGGCCAGTGCGTCGCCATCCTCGGCGCCACCGGCGCGGGCAAGAGCGTGCTGATGAGCCTCGTGCCGCGCTTCTTCGACCCGACCGCCGGCCGCGTGCTGCTCGACGGCACCGATGTCCGCCGGCTCCACCTCGACGACGTGCGGCGCAACATCGGGATCGTCTTCCAGGAGAGCTTCCTGTTCTCCAACACCGTCGCGGCCAACATCGCCTTCGGCCACCCCGACGCCACGCGCGCGCAGGTCGAGAAGGCGGCCCGGATCGCCGCCGCGCACGACTTCATCATGGCCCTGCCGTCGGGCTACGACACCCTGCTCGGCGAGGGCGCGCAAAGCCTCTCCGGCGGCCAGCGCCAGCGGCTCGCCATCGCGCGCGCCGTGCTGCTCGAGCCGGCCATCATGCTGCTCGACGACCCGACCGCCGCCATCGACAGCGAGACCGAGCACGAGATCTTCGAGGCGCTCGACCGCGCCATCGCGGGCCGCACGACCTTCATCGTGGCCCACCGGCTGAGCACGCTGCGGCGCGCCGACTTCATCATCGTCATGGAGGACGGCCGCATCGTGCAGCGCGGCACGCACGAGGAACTCATGAAGGTGCCCGGCCCTTATCTGCGCGTGGCCAACCTGCAGCTGGTGGACGCGGGCGAGCTCCAGCATTTGAAGCTGCGCGAACGGGAGGGCGGGGGATGAGCTGCGTGGGGATCTTCTTAAGTGGAGGCGGGACTACCAGTCCCGCGAGGCATGCGCAGCGCAGCCGGCAACCCTCGGGACTGATAGTCCCGCCTCCAGGCTTTCCTCTGGAGCCGGACTCGTGCAGGGGAGGTAGGTGGAACCGGTCCTCCGGACCGGTTTGCCTTGGCGCGCGTCCAACAACCCGTCCGGAGGACGGGTTCCACCATTTGGTGCGCACCGCTTCAGAGGAAACGGACAGTTCAATTGCATCGTTCAATCTGGAGCAGGGAGCCCAATGGACGGGGTGTGTCGGGGAGGCCGCCGCATGAGCCCGCCCGGCAAAATCAGCGACTTGGGCCTCGTCCGCCGCGTGCGCGACGACGAGGACGAGGAGCTGCAGAAACCGCTCGAATGGGGCCTCATCCGACGGCTCTTCACCTACACCGCGCCCATCAAGGGCAAGGTCTGGGCCCTGGCCGTCATGAGCCTCATCCGCTCGGCCCAGTTGCCGGCGCTCGGTTGGGTGATGGCGCTCATCATCAAGGGTCCCATCACCGGCCGGGACTATGCCGGCATCGCGCTCGGCGTGGCGGGCTACGGCCTGCTCGCCCTGACGACGGACGGACTGTTTCATTTCCGGCAACGCTTCGCGCTGGAGATCGGCGAGACGGTCGTGAACGGCCTGCGCGCCGAGGTCTTTGCGAAGACCCTGCGGCAGCCGATGAGTTTCTTCCATCGGATGAAGATCGGCCGGATCATCGGCCGCGTGACGAGCGACGTGGAGTCGGTGCGCACCGGCATCCAGGACGTGCTCTTCGTCAGCGTCATCCAGTTCGGCACGATGGTCTTCTCGGCGGTGGTGATGTTGTGGACCGACTGGGTGCTGTTCCTGGTCGTGCTGGCGATGGCGCCGGTGCTCTGGCTGCTCAACCGGCGTTTCCGGGTGAAGCTCAGCCAGCACTCGCGCGCGGCGCAGGAGAGCTTCAGCCGCGTCACCGCGACGCTCGCCGAGTCGGTCAGCGGCATCCGCGTGACGCAGGGTTTCGTGCGGCAGACGACGAACGCCGGCCTTTTCCGCAACCTGCTCGCCGACCACGCCCGCTACAACATCGCGCAGGCGCGCACCTCGGCGATCCTCATCCCGCTGCTCGAGCTGAACAGCCAGTTCTTTGTCGCCACGCTGCTGATGTTCGGCGGGTGGCGCGTGTTCAACGGCGACATGACGATGGGCGGCCTCATCACGTTCTTCCTGCTCGCGAACCAGTTTTTCGCGCCCATCGCGATCATCGGCAACCAGTATAACCAGGCCCTGATCGCCATGGCCGGCGCCGAGCGGGTCTTCCGGCTCATCGACGTGAAGCCGGAGTGGGAGGATGATCCCGCCGCGACCCCGTTGCGCGATCCTCGCGCCACGGGATCGCAAGACTCAAGTATCAAGGATCAAGTAACAAGAGGAGGGGCCGGCTCTCTTGATACTTGTGACTTGAAACTTGATCCTTCCCCCGGGGGGGCGCGCATCGAATTCCGCGGCGTGACCTTCGGTTACGATCCGGCCAAGCCGGTGCTCCACGACGTCAATTTTACCGTGGAGCCGGGGCAGTCCGTGGCGCTCGTCGGCCACACCGGCAGCGGCAAGAGCTCCATCATCAACCTCGTCGCCAAGTTCTACCTGCCGACCCGCGGGGAGGTGCTGGTCGACGGTCGGGAGATCCGCACGCTGACCGGCCGGTCGCTCCACCGGCAGACCGGAATGGTGCAGCAGCAGAACCTGCTTTTTACCGGCACGGTGCTCGAAAACATCCGGCTGGCGAAGCCGGATGCGACCGAGGAAGAGGTGCGCGCGGCGGCGCGGCGGCTGGACTGCCTGGATCTGCTTGAGGCGCTGCCGCAAGGGTTTGCCACGGAAGTGGGCGAGCGCGGCGCCGGGCTTTCGCTCGGCCAGCGCCAGCTCGTCTGCTTCACCCGGGCGATGATCGCCGACCCGCGCATCGTCATCCTCGACGAGGCCACCAGCTCCATCGACGCCATCACCGAGGCGCGATTACAAAAGGCGCTGATCGAGCTCCTGCGCGGTCGCACGAGCTTCGTCGTCGCGCACCGGCTCAGCACCATCCGGCACGCCGATCTTGTGCTGGTGCTGGACCAGGGTCGCATCATCGAACGCGGCACACACGCCACCTTGCTGGCGCAGGCCGGGCCTTACGCCGCGCTTTACCGGCAGTTCGTGCAGGTCGATGAACGCACGTGATCCGCGCGTGACGAAGTGGCGGACGGAAAAGCCGCAAGACTATTTTTGCCGGAATCATCCGGTGTTTTCCCTCTGAAAAAAGTGATTCTCCCTCTAGAAAATCGTTGCATTGCACCCACCCCCACCTAAAACGAATACCACTATGGCTAAAAAATCAGCTCGCAAACCCAACGCCGCTTTCATGAAGCCGGTTACTCCCGACGCCGCTCTCGCCCCCATCGTGGGCGCGAAGCCGCTTCCCCGCACTGAGCTCACCAAGAAGCTCTGGGCCTACATCAAGAAGAACGGTCTGCAGGACACGAAGAACAAGCGCATGATCAATGCCGACGCCGCCCTCAAGGTTGTGTTCGGTGGCAAGGGCCAGGTCAGCATGTTCGACATGACCAAGCTCGTCAGCAAGCACGTCTCCTAAGGCTTCCGCTCTTAGCGAACTTTCTAGAAACCGCCGCGGAGCAATCCGCGGCGGTTTTGTTTTGGGCGAATCCTGGGCGGCTGTATGGATCGGTGCCGCGAATCACTCGAATGAACGCGAATCAAAATTCCCGGCCGAGGGCAGGGGCGTCGCTTGACGGCGCCCGCGCTTGCGGCCGCCCGGTAATCTCCGGGCGTCGTCCAGCGACGCCCCTACGCTGAATCTGCGGCTTATTGCATTCATGTCACCCGACCGTTCCCTCCACACCCGCGCCGTGCTGATGCTCGTGCTCGCCACTTTCCTGTGGGGCGCGAGTTTTCCGCTGGTGAAGGCGATCGCGCTGGCGCACCAGCAGGTGCTGCCCGCGAGCGGCACCTGGTTCATCACCTCCTACACGGTCGCGCCGCGTTTCCTCATCGGCACGGTTGTGCTGCTGCTGGTGCTCTGGAAAAAGCTCCGCACCTTCACCCGGCCCGAGCTGAAGCAGGGCGCGCTCGTCGGTCTCACGCTCGGCGCCGGCATGTTGTTCCAGAACGACGGCCTGCAGTTCACCTCGGCCTCCACCTCGGCTTTCCTCACGCAGATCTACTCGGTCATGATCCCGCTCTGGATCGCGTGGCGGCTGCGCCGCCGGCCGCCGGGGATCGTGCTGCTGTGTTGCGCGCTGGTGCTTCCCGGCGTGGCGGTGCTCGGCCGGTTTGATTTCCAGGCCCTGCACCTCGGCCGCGGCGAGGTGGAGACGCTCGTCAGCTCGGTGTTCTTCATGATGCAGATTTTCCTGCTGGAACGGAAGGAGTTCGCCGCCAACCGCGCGCTGCCGGTCACGCTGGTGATGTTCGTGACGCAGGCCGGGCTCTTCTCCGTGATGGCGCTCCTCACCGCGCCGTCGCCGGCGGATGTGCTCGTGCCCTGGACCTCGGGCCCGTGGCTCGGGCTGACCGGCCTGCTCACGCTGTTCTGCACGCTCGGCGCCTTCACCCTCATGATCAAGTGGCAGCCGAAGATTACCGCGACCGAGGCCGGGCTCATCTATTGCGTGGAGCCGGTGTTCACCTCGCTGATGGCGTTGTTTCTCCCGGCGCTGTTTTCCATCTGGGGCGGCTTTGATTATCCCAACGAGCGGGTCACCTGGCACCTGCTGATCGGCGGCGGACTCATCACGCTCGCCAACGTGCTCATCCAGCTGAAGCCGCTGCCGAAACCGGCGTAGGCCGGAATTGTAGGGGCGTCGCTTGACGACGCCCGCGGTGACCCCGAACGTGCGGGCGGCGTCAAGCGCCGCTGCTACAAGGATCGGGCGACCTTGGGAATTCGCGTCGATTCCCGTTATTCGCGGGAAGTTGTTTTAGCCTGGCTCGCCGCTTTCCGGACAAATTTCCCGTCCTGCAGAAACGCCCGCACCTGCGTGATCACGGACTTCCGCCAGCCCAGCCAGGTGTGGCTGTGGGGCATCGAGAGAAAATCGGCCATGCCTTCGAGCCGCGCGCTCGCGACGGTGACCTTGCCGTCGTTCGGCCCGGGCAGCGTCGCGGAAAACAGCGGGTTGAGCGATACGTCGCCGGCGATGATGCCGAGCGTGCCCGGGCCGGCGGGCCACGGGCCGAGTGCGCGCGGCAGGCCGGCGGTGCCGAGCTGCTGCCCGGCCGGGCCGTTGACGGTGCGGTAGAGCCACGTGGGTTTCAGCGCGTCGGCCAGCTCGCTGCCGGCGTTGGGCGGCGCGAGCATTACCACGCGGCCGAGATTCGGGATCGCGTGGTCGCGCAGGTGACACCGCAACAGGATCCCGCCCAGCGAGTGCGTGACGAAGTGCACCTTGCCCGCCTTCGCCTGCGCCGCCACCAGCGGGGCCAGATGATCGCGCGCCAGGTCCTCGATGGATTTTTCCCGCGAAGGATAGGTGAGGTTGACGACGTGGTAGCCGTCCTGCCGCAGCGCCCGCTCCATCCGCCAGAACGACCAGCGGGTGCGGCCGAGGCCGTGCAGCAGGATGACGGTTTCACCGGACGCGGCCGGCAGCGTGGTGGTGGCGGTCAGCATGAGCAGGAGCGAGGGGAGCAGGCGCGACATGGCGGGTCAGGCGCCGCGCCGGCGGATGGAGGCCACGGCGCGCCACGTGACGGCTCCAATGACAACCGTTCCGCCGAGCAGGGCCAGCGGGCTGGGTTTTTCGCCGATGACGAACATGACCCAGATGGGATTGAGGATGGGCTCGATGACGGGAATCAAAATGGCCTCTAGCGCGGTGACATGACGGATGGCCCGCGCATACAACAGATAGGGAATGGCCAGCTGGAACACGCCGAGCACCAGCAGTGCGAGCAGGCTGCCGTGGCCGGGCCACGGGGCCGAGCAGATCCACGGCAGGCCGATGAGGAAGCCGAGCAGATTGCCGAGGATGATCGGCTCGGTCGTCGAGACGTTCCGCTGTTTGCGCAGCAGCACGATCATCAGGGCGAAGGCCACGCCGCTGGCGATCGCGAGCAAAATGCCGGCGAGGTCGTTGAGCCGCAGGCCGTCGTAGAGAAAGACGGCCATGCCGGCGAAAGCCGCGATCATCGTCCACCAGTCGGCGCGCGTCGCGTGCTCCTTCAGCAGCCACGCGCCGAACAACGCGACCCAGACCGGCGCGGTGTATTGGAGCAGAATGGCGTTGGCCGCGGTGGTGAGCTTGGTGGCGGCCGCGAACAGCAGGGTGCAGCCCGTGTAAGAGAGCGCCGTGGCGAGCTGGAGCGGGGACCAGGTGAAGCGCAGCCCGCGTCCGCAGAACAGCAGGAGGAAAACCGCCGCGACCAGCCCGCGTCCGCCGCCGACCGCGAGCGGCGGCCAGTCGACGAGTTTCATGAGCACGCCGCCGAGGCTCCACCCGAACGCGGTGATGAGGAGCAGGCCGACGGATTTGCGGTGCGCAGGATCAGTCACAATCCGCCATCCATGACGGAAAATCGCGGCGAGGGAAACCTTAATGCCGGCCGGGGGAGTTCAGCCATCAGGCAATTGAAGTGGGTGGAACCGGGCCTGTGTCTCCGGCCTAACAGGCTGCTGAAAAAGTCGGTGTTTTGAAGCTCACTTTCGCAACTTGTTGAAAATGGCGTGCAGATTTTTCGATTACGAACCACTTACAAAACCAAATCCAATTTGAGCGACTTTTTCAGCAGCCTGCTAAACACTCCGGACCGGTTTTCCGAGCGCACGCCCAACAACCCGTCCGGAGGCCGGGTTCCACCATCAGGCGCGATCTCCCGCTCAGGCCGCGCGGGCGAAAGGAGCCGGGGTGGCGCCGGGCAGGCGCTCGCGGTAGGTCCGCGGCGCCTCGCCGGTGATGCGGCGGAACATGCGGTTGAACTGCGAGAGCGACTGAAAGCCCGCCGCGTAGGCCGCCTCGCTGATCCGCACGTGCGGGTTCAGCAGCGCCTGCTTCACGATCTCGACCCGCTGCCGCGCGAGGTAATCGGTGAGCGTGAGGCCCGTGGATTGCTTGAACACCTTGCAGAAATAATAGGCGCTCAGGTTGACGGCCCGCGCCACCTGCCCGAGCTTGAGCGGCTCGGCATAATGTTCGGCGATGTAGGCGCGCGCCCGGGTCACCACCGGCGCCTCGGCCGCGGATTCCTGCACCATGACCTGGTTGCTGAGCGAGGCGAGGTGCTGCGCGAAGACGGAGAGCAGGTTCACCACCGCGGCGTAATGTTGCTGCGCGAGGACCCGCGTCTCGAAATAGGCCGTGCGGAGCCGGCGGAGATCGACCGGGGAGTTCCACTCGCGCAGCTGGCCCACGATCCGTGCGAACCGGCCGCTGGTCGGCGCATGGAGCAGCACCTGGCCGGTCTGCAGATAACCCAGCACCTGGTCGCCCACCCGCACCGGCACGGCGGATTCGCTCAGGCCGGCGAAGCACTGCAGGGTCTTGGCGCCGTCGGTGGCGTCCTGCTCCACGCGCTGCTGCAGCAACAGGCAGGCCGCGCAGGATTTGTTCGCGCCCGCCATCAGGGTGCAGAAGGCGTTGGCGCGTTTGGAGCCGTGCATCGGTGATTGGAACGAACCGGCGGGGCGCAAGGCCAGCGGCAGGCCGGTGGCGGCCTCGAAGGCCTGGTGGTAGTCGCGGTAGACGGGGGAATTTTTCAGGTGCGTCACGACGGTGGCGGCATCGGCACGGGGAGAGGCGGCGGGAGCGGGCGTGGTGCTCATTTGCATGCGGGCAGACTACCAGTTCCGGCCGGCGTGCGTAATTGGAGGCGCCGCCGTATCTCACTAAAGGTTTTCCCTAGTCGGAACGATTCAGTTGCCCGCGAATGGCGCGAATGAACGCGAATCGAAAACCGTCAAGATTCCCATGTTTTACGGTCACTGAACGGTGTCGGCCACCCAAGAGAGAAGATCGGCGGAAACTCCTCGGAAATTCGCGTCCATTCGCGTTATTCGCGGGAGGTCTTTTAGCATGGATACGGCCCAGGCCGGGCGCCGCCTCCGGCCTTGCCAGTCCGCGGCCGGCCGCCGAACATCCCGCCGTGTCTTCCGCCGACTACTCCACGCTGTCCCGGGACGACCTGATCGCGCGCCTCCAGGCCCTGGAGCACGAGCAGGCCGGCTTCGCCCGGGATCTGCTCGCCGCCACCCGGGAACTGCGCGACGTCAAGGCCGCGCTCGACGAGCACTCCATCGTCGCCATCACCGACGCCGCGGGCAAAATCACCTACGTCAACGACAAGTTCTGCGCCATCTCCCGCTACACCCGCGAGGAACTGCTCGGCCAGGACCACCGGATCATCAACTCGCGGCACCACCCGAAGGAGTTCTTCCACGACCTCTGGACCACCATCGGCCACGGCCGGGTCTGGCACGGCGAGATCAAGAACCGCGCGAAGGACGGTTCCTTCTACTGGGTCGACACGACGATCTACCCCTTCGTCAACGCCGCCGGCAAACCCTTCCAGTATGTCGCCATCCGCACCGACATCACCCGGCGCAAGGCCGACGAGGCGCAGCTGCTGCAGACGGCGGCCGACCTGGCCGAGAAGAACAAGGAGATGGAGACGATCGTCTACACCGTGTCGCACGACCTGCGTTCGCCGCTGGTCAACGTCCAGGGTTTCGGCCGGCAGCTCAGCCGCGCCTGCGAGCGGTTGCAGGCCCTCGTGGCGGCGACGCCGCCGGGTGGCGCCGTGCCGGTCGCCGACCTGCAGGCGCCGGTCGGCACCGCCATCCCGCAGGCGCTGCGCTTCATCAACGCCGGCGTGACCAAGATGGATTCGCTGCTCTCGGGCCTGCTGCATTATTCGCGGCTCGGCCGCGTCGCCCTGACGATCCGTCCGCTCGACATGAACACCCAGCTCGCCGAGATCCTCGCCGCGATGAAATTCCAGCTCGACGAGGCCGGGGCGGAGGTGCGGGTGGACCCGCTGCCCGGCTGCCTCGGCGACGCCGCGCACACCGCCCGGGTCTTCGCCAATCTCCTCGACAACGCCCTCAAATACCGCGCGCCGGACCGGCCGCTGCGCGTGCGCGTCAGCGGCCGGGTGGAGCAGGGCCAGGCGGTCTACACCGTCGCCGACAACGGCATTGGCATCGCCCCGGAGCACCAGGCCAAGATCTTCGAGATCTTCCACCGGCTGGATCCCGAGGCCACGGGCGGCGAGGGCCTGGGTCTCACGATCGCCCAGCGCGTGCTCGAGCGCCAGCGCGGCCGGATTTGGGTTGAGAGTGGCGTCGAAGCGGGTTCCACTTTCCACGTTTCATTGCCGGCGGGCTGACCGCCGGACCACGCCATGAACCAACCACCCACGATACTCATCGTCGAAGACGATGAAGGCCACGCCATCCTCATCCGGGAAAACCTGGAGATGGCGGGCTTGAAGAATCCCATCCGGCACTTCCGCGACGGCCAGGCGATCCTGGACTTTTTCTTCGACCGCGGCGGCCGGACCCTGCCCAACCGGGACGGCCCGTATCTCGTCCTGCTCGACATCCGCATGCCCAAGGTCGACGGCATCGAGGTGCTCCGCCGCCTCAAGGCCGACCCCGAGCTGCGTAAGCTGCCCGTCGTGATGCTCACGACGACCGACGACACCCGCGAGGTCGAGCGCTGCCATGCGCTCGGCTGCAACGTCTACATCCAGAAGCCGGTGGACTACGACAGGTTCGCGGAAGCCATCCGGCGGCTCGGGCTGTTCGTGGATCTGCTGATCGTGCCTCCGGTCGGCGTGAGCTGATCCGCCTTGTGGCCGCGCCGGATCATTCCCCGCAAATCCTGATCGTCGACGATGACGAGGGCTTGCTCCTGCTGATGGCCGAGGCGCTCCGCGCCGAGGGTCACACGGTGACCACCGCCGCCTCGGGGCGCGCGGCGCTGGCCGCGCTGGCGGAACGGGTTCCCGACTTGATGCTGCTCGACCTGAAGCTGCGCGACGTCGACGGCCCGTCGCTGCTCGCCAAACTCCAGGACGGCGCCGCCCGGGTGCCCTTCCTCGTGGTCACCGGCCAGGGCGACGAAAAGGTGGCCGTCGAGGTGATGAAGCGCGGCGCCCTGGACTATGTGATGAAGGACACCGCACTGCTCGACCTGCTGCCTTCCGTCGTGAACCGGACGCTGGCGGCGCTGGCCCGCGAACGGGAGCTGGCCGCGGCCCAGCGCGAGAGCCGGCGGCTCGAGGGCGAGGTGCTCGCGGCCAGTGAGCGCGAGCGGCACAACATCGGGGCCGACCTGCACGACGGGCTGGGCCAGCTGCTGACCGCGGTCGAGCTCATGTGCGCGGCCCTGAAGGCCGACACGGCGGCGACCGCGCCGGCCGTCTCCGCGCGCCTCGACCAGATGGGGACGCTGCTGCGCGAGGCGGTGGCGCAGACCCGTTATCTCGCTCGCGGCCTGGTGCCCGTCGGCGGCGGACCCGAGGCCCTGCAAATCGGTCTCGCCGAGCTGGCCAGCCGGACGAATTCCCTGCGGAGCGTCCGGTGCGATTTTGAATGTCCCGGCACGGTGCTGTTGCCCGATGCCGCCGCGACCGGACATCTTTACCGCATCGCGCAGGAGGCGGTGAACAACGCGTTGAAACACTCCGGCGCCCGGCGCATCGTGATCCGGTTGCAGCCGGAGGAAGACCGGCTCCGGCTGGAAGTGGCCGACGACGGCGCAGGTTTTTCCCGGAAGAAGTCGTCCGGCGTGGGTCTCGGCGTGATGCGCCACCGCGCCGGCGTGATCGGCGCGGAACTCGCCGTCGATTCCAAGCCCGGCGCCGGAGTCACGATCACCTGCCGGCTGCCTCTGCCACAATGAAGAGCGCGGCGCCTTTGAACGACCCCATCATGCTCCGCTTCATCTTTCGCCGGTTTCGTGGCACGGGTCTCCTGACCCGTGATCCTCTTCTTCACGGGTCAGGAGACCCGTGCCACTTTCCATTCAAGCCGGAGCGCCTGTCAGCCATAGGCCCGGCGACGGCTGAAGCTCCGCTGCATCTGACCCAACGCGAATGAAAACGTCCCGTCCGAAGCCGTCCCTTTCGCCCGCTCCGCCGCCCCGCCGGCGGATCCTCGTGGTCGACGACCATCCGTTCATGCGGGCCGGGCTCGCCCAGCTCATCAACCAGCAGGCCGATCTCGAGGTCTGCGGGGAAGCGGGCAACGCCGCCGAGGCGGCGCGCGAGGTCACGCGGCTGAAGCCCGACCTCATCCTCACCGATCTCACGATGCCCGACCGCGGCGGGCTCGAATTCATCAAGGATCTCCAGGCGGCCGGGGCCAGCCCGCCGGTGCTGGTGGTCTCGATGCACGACGAGGCGATCTACGCCGAGCGCGTGCTGCGCGCCGGGGCGCGGGGCTACATCATGAAGGAGGCCGGCGGCGAAAGCCTGCTCGGGGCCATCCGCCAGGTGCTGCGCGGCGAGGCCTACGTCAGCCCGAAGCTGTCCGCCCGCCTGCTGGAGAATCTGACCGGCCGGCAGCCGCGCGGCTCGAGCTCGCCCATCAAGCAGCTGACCGACCGCGAATTCGAGATCTTCCAGCTGATCGGTCAGGGCAAGGGCACGCGCGACATCGCGGAGCAGCTGAACCTGAGCCCGAAGACCGTCGACGTGCACCGGGGCAACATCAAGACCAAGCTCGCCCTGAAGGACGCCACCGCGCTCGTGCGGCAGGCCGTGCGCTGGGTGGAGACCCAGGGACGGGATCCGTTATGAGCGGCTTCGCGCTTTCGCAGCCGGTGAACTTTGGAGGGCCGGTCTCCTGACCGGCCGCGGCTGGTCAGGAGACCAGCCCTCCATGTTTCCGCCCTACAAACAGACCGCGCTTCTTGACGGGTTCGCGGCCCCGGTGCCATGCTCCGGCCATGGCTGAAGAAACCTCCCGGTCCGATCCGCCTGGTTTTCCCGAAGCCCTGGCCACGTGCCTGCGGGAGGACGCCATCGTCCGCGCCGACGCCGGCCAGCTCCGGGTCAAGCTGAAGGAGGCCCGGTCGGCCGCCGGGCAGGCGCGTGAGGGAACGGCCCTGCCGGCGCGCTTGCTGGCGGCGCTGGGCCGGCGCCAGGGCGGTCTGTCCACGACGGAGGCGGCGGAAATCTTCGCGCGGGAAAACGTGCTGAAACGACAAAGCCAGGAAAGCGAGCGTCTCGTGCAGCATTACACCGGGAAAGTGGACGCGCATCTCGCCGCCTACCTGCAGGCCGCCGTGCCCGTTTACGTGCAGCAAAGCCGGGCCCGCCTGCGGTTGGGCGAATGGGAGCGGATCATCGACGACCTGCGCGCGGATCTGCGCGAACTGATCAAGATGCTCGGCCAGGCGCGAAACAACGCCGTGGCCGGTTACGACCGGAGCACGAGCCGGGTCTCCCCTGCGGCGCTGAAGCTGTTCGACGAGTCGAGCGGCCTGATCCAACGTATCGACGCCCGGGTCCGGCAGGCGAACGACAAGGCGGCGGAACTCGGCGAAGTGCCGCGGATGACGATCATTCCCCTGCAGGAAACCATCAACAGCCTGACTCGGCTCGAGATTGTCACGATGCTGCGGGAATTCGACCGGGTGGTGAACGAACTGGAATTGTTCGAGCAACGGCAGCTCGTCGAGCTGCAGGTGCCCGCCGTCGCGGCGGCCGATGCGCTCGTGGCACAATCGCAGGCCTACCTCGCGCAGTATCGCGAGCAGCTCCGGGCCCATTACGACCAACAGATCACGCCGGAGGACGTCGCGCAGGCCATTCCGGATATCCTGGATCGCTTCCGGCGCGGATAGACCGGCTCGGATGGGAGTCGCGTGCGCCTTGCCATTTGGAGGGCCGGTCTCCTGACCGGCCGCGGCTGGTCAGGAGACCAGCCCTCCACGAAAAATCGAGACGGGATCAGCCGTTTCGACAAGCCCGTTCGACAGGCTCAGGGTGGTGAGCGAAGGCGAACCACTCACGGCCCTGACTCGCAGGCACCCGCCACGATAGTGTTAAGGTTCGCCACTGCCAATTTCGGCAAAAAATGAGTGGCTTGAGTCAGGAGAACTTGGAAACGAAGTTAACCCTGCTGACCAAGAATCATCCAGTCAGGAAACATTCCGGCTCCCCGCCAAACGCACAACTCTGAGGGCTCCACCAACGTCGACCTGTAGGGGCCCACCGTCGCGGTGGCCGGTTCGAAAGTGGCACCGGCTTCCAGCCGGTGAAACCCTGCGGCTGGAAGCCGCAGCCACTGTAGGGCGGGATCGCTGATCCCGCCCTGCACTATTTAGCCGCTGAGGCAAACGCTTCCAGGACTACGTTGCCGGTGAGGAGCTCGGGCAGAACGACGGGGTCGGGTTTGCCGGGGGCGTAGATCAGGTTGAAGGGCACGGCGGAGCGGTTCCAGCGGGCGAGCTCGGTAGTGATCTTCGGGTCGCGGTTGGTCCAGTCGGCGCGCAACAGCACGACGTCCTTCTTCTTCAGCTCGGCGAGCACGTCGTTGTCGTGGAAGACCGTCGCCTTGTTCGTCTGGCACGTCGCGCACCAGCGGGCGGTGAAATCCACATAAACATACTTGCCCGCGGCCTGCGCGGCGGCGATGGCCTCGGGGCTCCATTTCTCCCACGTGACCTGGTAGCTGCCGGCGGGGGCGACTTCCGCTTCCTGCGGCCAGCCGGTGTAGAGTCCGCCGGCGAGCAGCGCGGCGGCGGCCACGCGGCCGAAAAGTTGTTTGCCGGGCTTGCCGTGCGCCTGGCCGAAGCGGCCGTAGATCCACGCGGCCATCGCGACGATCACGAAGCCGAACGAAATCATGAGCAGCGCGTTGTCGTCGTCCTTCGTCTGCCCGGCGAGCACCCAGAGCAGCCAGCCGACGGTCGCGTAGAGCGGGAAGGCCATGAACTGCTTGAACGTCTCCATCCACGCGCCGGGTTTCGGCAGCATCCGGACGGCCTGCGGGAAGATCGAGAGCAGCAGGTAGGGCAGGGCGAGGCCGATCGCGATGCAGGTGAAAACGAGGAACGACTCGAAAGGCGACAGCGAGAGCGCGGCGCCGAGCGCGGGGGCGAGGAACGGCGCGCTGCACGGCGTGGCGACGAGCGTGGCGAGCGCGCCGGTGAAGAACGAGCCCGCGTAGCCTTCCTTCATCTGGAGGTTGCCGCCGACGCCGGTGGCGGACAGGCCGATCTCGAACAGCCCGCTCAGGTTGAGCGCGAAGATGAGCAAAAAGGCCGCCATGCCGAAGACGAAGGCGGGCGATTGCAGCTGGAAGCCCCAGCCGAGCTGCGAGCCGCCCGCGCGCAACGCGAGCAGCACGCCGGCGAGAGCCCAGAACGACACCAGCACGCCGAGCGCGAACACGAGGCCGTGCGACACGATCTTCGCCTTGGCGCTGCCCGACTGGTTGACGAAGCCCAGCACCTTGATGCCGAGCACGGGAAAGACGCAGGGCATCAGGTTGAGGATCAGGCCGCCGAGGAAGGCGAGGAAAAGGGTGCCAAGCAAACCGCCGGCGGCTGCCGGCGGAGTCGCGGACGGAGTTGATGGCGGGGTCTGGGATTTGGGATCCGGGGTCTGGGGCGGAGCGGCTGGTGCGGCTTTTTCGTCGGCAAAGGGAATATCAATCGCGAGGCCGTCGTAGCCCGAGCCGGCGGTCCAGCCGTTGGTGGAGGCGAGCACGCCGGTGAGACGTTTGGCGGTCTTGTCGGCCGCGGCGTCGAGGGGCATCTCGATCACCCAGCCGCCGTTCTCCGCGCGGATCACCTGCGGCGCGGCGTAGTCCACGAAGGCGTCGCTGGCGAAGTAGCGCAGGTCCGCCGGCTGGTGCGTGGTGCCGGCCTTGGGCGTCAGGCGCAGCGTGACGGTCGTGCCGTTGTGCGAGGCCGAGAGGTTCCAGCCGGTGGCGGCGTCGGGCAGCTTGGTGCGGGTGTCGGCGACGGCCTGCGTCCACTTGGTGTCGGTCTGCGCGGCGGCGGCGACGGGAAAGGTGATCGCCAGCTTCGCGTCGCCGGGCATGCAGGAATCCTTGCACATGAGCCATTCGGCCACGGCGGACAGCGTCACGCTTGCGCCGGGGGCGAGTGTGCCGGGCGGGGTGATCTCGACGAGGAGGTAGCTGTCTCCCTCGTAACCGTTGCCCGTGATCGTGCCGGCGGTGTCCTTCACCGTGTGCGGCACGGGCCATTGGATGTCACCGGCGGTGAAGCCTTCCGGCAAAGTCCAGGCGAGGGAGGTCGGGTAACCCGTGCCGGGGGCGATCCAGTAGCTGTGCCAGTGCGGGTCGTGTTGGAGGCGGAGGGCGACGGTGAAAGGTTGGCCCGGCGCGATGGCGGCGGCGTCCGAGACGAGGGTGGCCGTCACGGCGGCCGTTTTCACGGGCCGGGACTCGGCGGCCGGCAGGAGGCCGGGCAGGGCGAGCAGCAGGAAAAGCAGGCGGGAGAATTTCATCAGAAGGAGTGAGAGTAGCCGGGAGGACCGATATTTCCACTGTTGTTTCAGGCCGGGCGCGGCGCCGGGGCGAAAAGCCGGGTGGAGTAGTAGCGTTCGGCGCGGTCGCAGAGGATGGTGACGACCCGGGCGCCGCGGGGCAGCTGGGCGGCGGTGCGGAGGGCGGCGCAGACGTTGGCGCCGGAGGAGGTGCCGACGAGCAGGCCGAACTCGCGGGCGAGCCGGCGCGCCATGACGAGCGCGGCCTCGCTGCCGATCTTCTCCGTGGCGTCGAGCTTCAGGCCGCGGAGCAGCGGGGGCACGAAGCCGCCGGCGATGCCCTCGATGCTGTGGCAGCAGGGGGACTCGCCGGAGAGCATGGCGGCCTCGGCCGGCTCCATCGCGACGATGCGCACGCCGGGCCGGACGGCGCGGAGCGCGCCGGCCACGCCGCGCAGCGTGCCGCCGGTGCCGTAGCCGCTGACGAAGGCGTCGACGCGGCCTTTCATCTGCGCGAGGATTTCCTGACCGGTGTGCTCCTCGTGGTCGCGGGCGTTGAGCGGGTTCTCGAACTGGCGGGGGAGGAAGTAGCGCCGGTCGGCCTTGGCCATCTTTTCGGCGATCTCGATGCCGGTGACGTAGCCGCGGTCGGCCTTGAAGAGTTCCAACTCGGCGCCGAGCTGCGTCATGAGGTAGCGGCGTTCGACGCTGGCGGTCTCGGACATCAGGATCTTCACCTGGTGGCCGAGCGCCGCGCCGACCATGGCGAAGGAGATGCCGCTGTTGCCGCTGCTGCATTCCAGGATGATGGAATCGGGCCGGAGCAGGCCGCGCTTCCGGGCGTCGGCGAGGATGAAGTTCGCGAGCCGGTCCTTGATCGAACCGCTCGGGTTGGTGAACTCGGCCTTGGCGTAGATCGTCAGGCCCTCAGCGTGAAAGTGCAACGGCATGAGCGCTGTCTTGCCGATGAGGGCGAGAATGGGCGGCACCGGGGCGGCGGGGCGCTTGCCGGCGGACGGGCGGCGCAAAAGGGATGGGCGGGCAGGGGGAGCTTTCAGTGCCATGGGATGACTCTAACACGCGCCTCCGGGGCCGGCTATAGGTCGAAAGGAGCAAATACGGAGACGGGGGGCGGATTGAAAGTGGCACCGGCTTCCAGCCGGTGAAGCCCCCTCTGCGGCTGGAAGCCGCAGCCACATTCTCCAGCAGAGGCGGCGCGAACTCCTTGTGCGCTCCATTTCGTGGACCCTCGGTCCTCCTGATTCTGGCTGGGGCAGGGGAGGCAACGCCCGTTTGCTTTCCCGGAGCGGCGGGGTTTGTTACCATCGGCCTATGGGTGGGGGCGATTATGTGTGTTACCGTCTGCAACTCGCCCGCAAAACCAAGGTCACCCGTATCCGCATGAAACGTCTCCTCCCCCTCCTGGCTGTCTTCGGCAGTCTGGCCGCCGCGCTCGTGGCCCCGGCCCAACCCGCTGGCGCCCCCGAAGTGGTGCCGGCTTCCACCGCGGGTTCCGGTCCGCGCCTCCAGGCCGGCGATCTCGCCCCCGATTTCACGGTCGAGGGCCCGAAGGGCGAGGCCATCAAGCTTTCGGACTATCGCGGCAAGGTCGTCATCGTCGACGTCTCCGCCACCTGGTGCGGACCGTGCCAGGCGGCCATGCCGAACAACGACCGCATCTTCAGGAAATACGCGGCGCAGGGCGTCGTCCTTCTCGGTGTGACCGCCGATGATTCGCGCGCCGCCTACGAGGGCTGGATCAAGCGCAACGCCTCGAAATACCAGTTCACGATGGCGTTCGACACCGTCGGCCGCGATGGCTGGGACAAATCCGTCTTCAACACGCAGTATCGCGTCACCGGGTTTCCGATGATGTTCGTCGTCGGTCGCGACGGGAAGATCGTCGAGACCGTCAGCGGCGGCGGCCCCGGCGATGATTACCGTCTGGAATACGCCCTGGCCCGCGCTGGCGTGAAGGTTGACCTCGCCAGCATCCCGCCCGAGCCGAAGAAGGATCCCAATGCACCGAAGTCCATCCCCGCCGTGGCCAAGACGCCCGCCATGATGGGCATGGGCGGCGGCATGGCGGCGGCGGCCGGTCCCCGTGAGATCGTCCCCAAGAAATTCGGCAGCGTGAACGCGGGCGATCCGTTGCCCGATTTCTCCGTGACCGGAATCGACGGCACCCCGGTCAAGCCCTCGGCGTTCCTCGGCAAGCCGCTGCTCGTGCATTTCGTCACCGGCAACGGTCCGCAGCCGTGGTTCCTCGACATCGTCAAGACCTACGAGGACCAGGGTCTCGCCACCCTCGTCGTCTTCTCGGCCACGGAGCGCACGGATTTCGACGCCTGGCTCGCCAAGAACCCGACGCGGTCCTACGCGGTCGCCTGGGATCCGGCCGGCAAGGCCTGGGCCGAGTCCGTCCTCAACACCAATTTCGGCGTCGGCATGTTCCCCGCCTCCGTGGTGGCGACGCCCGAAGGCAAGCTCGTCAGCGGCCTCATCGGCATGGGCGACCGTGCGGCGGTCACCGTCAAGATGATGCTCCTCGGCACCCGGGTGATCAAACCCACCGACGCCGACCTCGCGACCATCCGCGCCCACGTGCAGGCGACGATGGCCGCGTCCGGCGGCATGACGCCGGCCGCCGCCACCAAGGGCGGGACCCCCGCCGCGCCGAAAACCGCCACCCTCCAGGCCGGCGCCCTCGCGCCCGACTTCACGATGCGGGACATCACCGGCAAGGAAGTGAAACTCTCCGACTTCAAGGACAAGGTCGTCATCCTCGACTTCTGGGCCACGTGGTGCGGGCCGTGCATCGCCTCGTTCCCGCACACGCAGGAGATCGCCGCGAAATACAAGAACCAGGGGGTCGTCGTCCTCGCCTCGGGCACGAGCGACACCATCGCCAAGTTCAAGGAGTGGATTCCGAAGAACCAGCCGAAGTATCCCGACCTGCAGTTTTACTTCGACCCGAACGAGCGCGACAGCGCCACCTTTGAGGAACGCGCCTCGAGCAAGCTTTACCACGTGACCGGCATTCCGTCGCAGTTCGTCATCGGGCGCGACGGCAAGATCGCCGCCACGATCGTCGGTTTCGGCGGCAAGGACGACAAACGCACCGAGGCCGCGCTCGCCAGCGTCGGCGTGAAGGTGGACGAGACGGTCGCCGCCGCCGGTCGCGAAGGCCTGAAGCGCGATGCCGAGAAGGCCGCCGCTGCCGCCGCCGAGGCAAAGGACGAAGAGCTGAACCCCAAGCCCGCTTTCCGCGAATCCTTCGGCAAGCTCAAGGCCGGCGTCGCCGTGCCCGACTTCACCGCGCAAAACGCCGACGGTGCGACCGTGCAGTTCTCCGAACTCGCCAAGGGCAAGACCGTCGTCCTCGGCATCTGGAACGCCAGCAACGGTCCCGGTGACCAGACGCTCGCGCTCTACAGCGAGTGGGCGCGCAAATACGCCGGCCAGGGCGTCCTGTTCCTCGGCCTCGGTTCGTATGATACGCGCGAGGGCTTCGACCAGTGGCGCGAAAAGAACGCGGCCAAGATCGGCTTCCCGGTCGTGTTCGACCCGGCCGGCAAGGCGCCGCGTCCGCCCAAGCCCATGGACGAGATGACCGACGAGGAGAAGAAGGCCTACCAGGCCCTTTCCCGCGACTATTACGGCAAGATCATCCCGCTGCAGCTCACCGGCGGCGCCATGTCCGTGGTTCCGAACACCACGGTCATCGACGCGCAGGGCCGCATGGTCGGATTCTGGGGCGGCGCCGGCGGCAAGTCGGTCGAGTCGCTGGGCAACCTCCTGCTGCGCGCCGGCATCAAGCTCGCGCCCGAGGACATGCCGGCCAAAGTTTATACTGCGGGCGAGACCAAGGAAGCCCCGCCCGAGCCCCAGGTCCAGACGCTCAAGGTCGGCACGATGGCGCCGGACTTCACGACGCAGGATCTCGCGGGCAAGGACGTGAAGCTCTCCGATTTCAAGGGCAAGGTCGTCATCCTCGACTTCTGGGCCACGTGGTGCGGCCCCTGCATGGCGGCCATGCCGCACACGCAGGAGGTCGCCGCGCATTACAAGGACCAGGGCGTCGTCGTCCTCGGCTCCTGCACGAGCGACACCCGCGCGAAGTTCGAGGCGTGGGTGAAGGACAACCAGGCGAAATATCCCGACATCCTCTGGTCGCACGACAAGGCCGAGCGCGGCGCCGACCGCGCCTCGCGCAAGCTCTACGGCGTGAGCGGCATTCCCACGCAGTTCATCATCGACCGCGACGGCAAGGTCGTGGACATCGTCGTCGGCTACATGAAGGGTGAGGTGCTGCTCGACGACGCGCTGCGCAAGGCCGGCGTCACGGTCGCCCCCGAGATCGCCGAGCAGGCCGCGGCCAACCGCAAGAAGCGGAACGACCGCTGAGGAGTGGTCGGGCAGCCGTCGTCCGGAGGTGGAACGTGGCCTCCGGACACGTTTTCCGATGCGCGCCTCCTGAAACGCGTCCGGAGGTCGCGTTCCACCATTTATGGGCCCGCCGCCCTTTTTTACGTCCCCCCGCATGACGCTCGAAAATAATTTGCCCGCGCGCCCGTTCGGGCGGACTGTGCCGGGCGTCATGCCGCCCAAATCCGCCAAGCCGGCCAAGTCCGCCCCCCTGGAAATCCGGGAGCGCACGCTGCGGCTCGACGACCCTTCGCTGCGCCGGTCGCTCGTGGACATGGAGGTGGCCGCCAGCGTGCCCGAGCTGTGGAAGGCGCTCCGCGAGTTCCTCGAAACGACGATCCCGCACACCCACAGCGCGACGCTTTTCCTCGACGCCAAGGAGCGCAATCCCGGCGCGCTCACGCTGCACACCGCGCCCTCGCGCCGCCCGGCCGAGTGGTGGAAGACGCGCGCCAAGCTCTCGCCCACGCACGCCTGGCTCGACGCCCACGCCGGCGTGAAGCTCTACAGCCTCGACGAGATCATGCCCGACCGCGCGCAGCTCAAGCGCACGGATTTCTACCGCCACGTGCTCATGCCCGAAGGCTGGGACAAGCTGCTCGGCCTGACCCTTTGGGAAAAGAACGAGCGCAAGAGCATCCTCTGCCTCCGCCGCGCGTTCAACCAGTCGCCGTTCACCCCGGGGGAGAAGGCCCTCCTGCTCGACCTTCATCCGGTGCTCGACCGCAACCTCCGCCGCCTCGACAAGCACGAGGAGGAGGTCATCGCCCGCAACAGCCTCCAGCAGTTCATCAACCTGCTCCCGCAGGGCATTTTGCTGGTCAACGCCCGGCACGAGCTGGTGTTCGCCAACCACGAGGCCTTCGAGGCCTGCGCCGCCTGGAACCACGGGGCGCAGGCCGCCCGTTCCCTGAACGGCCGCGCCGTCTTCGCCGTGCCGCCCGCCTTTCTCGAGATCTACCACGAGCTGATGGAGCAGCACTACGCCACGGCGCTGGCCGATCCGTCGGCGCACGTGCCGCCCGAGCGCCGCCGGCTGGTGCATCCCGGGCTCAAGCACCTGCAGGCCGAGCTTTCGCTCTTCTCGCTCGACGATCCGCTGTTGTCGCGCCCCTACCTGTTCGCGCAGCTCGTCAACCGCGAGATGCTCGACGCCGCCGCGCCCGCCGCGATGGAGCGGCAGCTGACCGTGCTGTCGCGCCTCACGCAGCGCGAGCGCGAGGTGGCGCAGCTGGTGCGCGACGGCCTGAGCAACGAGGAGATCGCCGCGCACCTGCACAAGGGCATCGGCACGGTGAAAAACCAGCTCCAGTCGATCTTCGCCAAGCTCGAGATCAACTCCCGCGCGAAGCTCATCTCGCTGCTGCGGTGATTTGTAGGGCGGGATCGCTGATCCCGCCTTTCGGCAAGTCACGCCGCATTCGTGGCGGGATCAGGCGATCTCGCCCTACAGCCCAACACACACAAAAAACGCCGCATCCCGGAGGATGCGGCGTTTGCCTGACAGGCGACTGGCCCGTTGAAACTCAGAAGGGCAGGGTGAACGACAGCTCGTAGCTGCGACCCAAGGCCCAGGCGCCGTGCAGGCCGCCGTTGTAGCCGAAGATCGTGTCGGAGAAGGGCGGCTCCTTGTCCATGATATTGCCGATGCCGCCCATGATGCGGAGGCCCTTGCCGTAGCCGCGCCAGACGCCGTTCTTGAACTCATACCCACCGCGCACGTCGATCTTATCAGCCGACGCAACCGGATACGTGGAGGTGAGGGTATTGCCGGCGCGATTAGTGGCGAAGCTGTCGATGAAGGTGTAGAACGCCGAGGCGTTCCAAGAACCCTTGCTCCAGAAGAGGGAGGCATTGTAGCGCCACGCCGGCGGGGCAAAAGTGTCGCCTTCGTCCACCACCGGCGGCAGGCCGGGCCCAAGCTCGCGGGTGGACTTGATGGTGTGTGTGGCGGAGACGATCACGCGCCAGCGGCCGAGCTCCTGCCAGGGGATCAGGTAGTCGAGGCCGAAATCGACGCTTTCATTCTGAATCTTGCCGAAGTTGACGAAGGTGATGTCCACGGCCGTGATGCGGCCGGGCTGGCCGAGGGCGGTGTCCGTGGTGTCAGGCGCCGCACGCGTGATGCGATCACTGAAGAGGGCCTCGTTGTTGATAATGGTCTGTCCGCTCAGGGTTTGGATGACGTTCTTCTGGATCGTGGTGAAATAGTCGACCGAGAGGCTGAGGCCCTTGGCGAATGGAGGCTCGAAGATCAGGCCGAGGACTTCAGTGCGAGAGGTCTCGGGCTTGATGGCGGCATTCTGCCCGCGGAAAGTGGCGATGCCGGTGGTGCTGGCCGGGGTGCGCAGGGGATCGAGCAGGGTTGAGGTGATGGTGGAGTTGGCCACTTGGTATTCCGTCAATGACGGGGCCCGGAAGCTCTCGGAATAGCTGCCGCGCAGCAGCACGGATTTGATCGGAACCCAGGTGAATCCGTATTTCGGCACGGTCGAGTCGCCGGCCTGGCTGTAGTCCTCGTAGCGGACCGCAAGGTTGAGGTCGAACTGGCGGACGCCGGTGAACGCGTTCGGCTTGCCAATCACGGGCACCGACAGTTCGGCGAAGCCCGCCTTGGAACTGTCGCTACCTTCCGCCTCCGAGGTGCTGGCCACCGGCGTGACTGCGGTGGTGTAGTTGACCGCCACATCCTCGTTCTCGACTTTGTTGTAGGTGGCGCCCAACGCCATCAGCACCGGACCGCCCCAGATGTCGATGAGTTCGCCGTTGGCGGAAAAGTCGGCGGTGAACAGGCGGCCTTCGGCGTCGCGGGTCGGGTAAATGGCCATTTTCTCATAGATGGCCGTCTGGTTGATGCCGGCCGCCCGGGCATCGATGAACGGGTTGAGCCGCTGTGTTGCGTCCGCGTTGTTCAGGGCGGCGGTGACCGCCGCGCCGTTGAAGCTGCGGGTGATCTGGGCGGTCTGGTTTTGCTGGTAGTTGACGGCACTGTCCCAATTCCAGGTCTTGCCGATCATGCCGCGCGCCCCGAGCAGGCCGCCGGCGGACTTGGTGTGGACCTTCTGCCACACCGAACCGAACTCGTAGTGCACCATGCCAACGATCACGTTCTGGTTGAAGGGATTCATCGCGGCGGGCACGAGGGTGGAAAAGTTGCCGAAACCGCTCGTGGCCGAGGCGGAGGACACGCCCGGCTGGGTTTCATAATAGCTCCGGTTGTCGGTGAAGTTCGCCGAACCGTAGATATCCAGCCGGTCGTTCACCGAGTAGGTGAAATTGCCGGCTACGCCATAGCGCTCCGAAGCGGGGACCAGGTCGTTGTAGGCGGAGGTATTGTCGCGCACCTGGCCCGAGGCGTTGGTTACGGAAGCGGGCGCAATGATAGCGGTGGTGGGGATGAACTGGGACACACTCGGGGTGGTCGTGGCGCCCGGGGGGACGAGGACCACGCGGATGCCCGGGATGGCGTCGAAGTTGCCCGCGACGGTGCCGCCCTGGGCCTGGACCACCGCCGGGTAACCCCAGAGCAACCGCAGGTCGCGGCCGGCGATCGGGGTGCCGTCGGCGTTGTAACCGGCGACGATGCCGCGGTGATCCTGATTCTTGGAGAACGAGCGTTGCGAGGCCTTGAGGTCGGCCCGGTCATAATAGGAGACCGAGACGGTTCCCCGCAGTTTGCCCTTGGAAAAACCGCTGGTGAGCGTGACGGAGCGTTCGCGGCCGCCCCCGTGCTCGGCGCCTTTGAAGGTGCCGTTCAGTTCGTTGCCCACCCAGTTCTTCTTGAGGATGATGTTGACCACGCCAGCGACGGCGTCGGCACCGTAGATGGCGGAGGCGCCGTCGGTGATGACATCGATGCGCTCGACCATGCCCAGCGGAATGGAGTTGAGGTCCACGAAACCCTGGCGGGAATCGCTCGAGCGATTTCCCGTGCCGGATTGGGCGGCGCGCCGGCCATCGACCAGCACCAGGGTGGAACCGGAACCGAGGCCGCGGAGGCTGACGCCGGACACGCCGGTCTGGCCTGGGGACGCGGCGGAGGCGCCTGTGACGAAATTGGCTGCCGGGGTCGTGGTTTCGGTGCGCTGGCCGAACTCGGGATTAAGCTCGTTGGGAGCGCTGCTCCGCCCGGCGCCGATGCCGGTGTAGTTTTGCGGCAGGTAGTTCATGAAATCCGCCAAGGTGAGGGCGCCGGTCGAGCGGATGAATTCGGTGTCGTAGGTGCTCACTGGCGACGGTCCTTCCGATTCCGTGCGGCGGATGCGGGTGCCCAGAACCTGATAGCGTTCCAGTTTGATTAGCTTGGTGCTGTCGACGCTTTTTTCGAGGGTGCCGTCGGCGGCCTCTTTCTTCTCCTCCTCCGCGGTTTGGGCGGCGTCGGTTTTGTCGGCCGGTTTGGCCGGGGTGGTGGTCTGGGCGGTGGCGGTGGCGGCGAGCACGGCAAGGCCGAGCGACCACACGAACGCTCGGAAACGAGCGGCGGGCAGGGTGTCAGGATTCATGGTTGGTGCAGGTGGTGTGGGTCGGGCCCGTGAACGCGGACCCGACCCAAGGTGAACCGAGGTGAACAAAGCTCGAACCGGGCCAGCTTACCGGGCGGCCCGCTTAATAACCATAGTCCAAAAGTAATATCTCCCATGATATGTCATAATACTGGGGAGGATCCTCAAACCCACTGATGCCCATTTCCTGTCATTCCGAACGTAGTGAGGAATCTCCTGCAGCGAGGGCGATATCACCTGCGGACGTCGAGATTCCTCACTACGTTCGGAATGACAAACGGGTTTGAATACACTCCGTGGCGCCGGTCCACGCGCCAATCGGAGTGGCGAAGGCACATCTCCGTTTCTCGCCCATGGCCCTCGGCAAGCCGCCGGCTGGTGGGCGGGCAGGTCCCTCTGCCCGCACCGACGGGCACGGGACGTGCCCGTCCACCCACGCTGACTGTGAAAAGTGAGGTCCGCCCGTCGCAGTGCAGTATGGGCCTATCGGTCTAACGACAACGGGTCCGGGGGCTGCTAGGGTGGGAGGGACATGCTGAATATTCACCGTTCGCTCGTCGTGTTGTCGTTGGCCTTGTTCGCGGCCTGCACCACCCCTCCGCCGCCGGTCGTCGCCGCCGGCGCTCCGGCGGACGCGTCAGCCCCGTCGCGGTCCGCGGCCGGCCCGCACGACGCCTTCGTGCTGCTCTCCGGCGGCGGCACGCCGCTGACCAACAACTATTCCCAATACCTCCAGGCGAAGGAACTCGGGGCGCACCTGCAGCAAACCTACCCGGCGGATTCGGTCTGGGTCTTCTTCGGCATCGGCAACCGCGAGGGCGAGCCCGCGCGCCTGGCCGACGTGCACAAGCTCGTGCAGGACGGCGGCGTGTTGCGCAGCTCGTGGCTGCCGGGCGTGTTGTCGCGTAACCGGCCGGCGCGGAAGGCGGATTTCCTCAAAGCGCTGCGCGAGGAAATCCTGCCCCGGGTCAGCGCCGGCGGCACCCTCTATCTTTTCATCGGCGATCACGGCACCCTCGCCAAAAAAGAGCCGAAGGAAAGCGTCGTGACGATGTGGCAGCTCGAGCCGAAAGACGCCTCCTGGCGCACCAATCCCGAGGAGGAGTTGAGCGTGACCGATCTCCGCCACGCGCTGGCCGCCGGGCTGGGGCGGGGACGCGTGGTCTTTTGCATGACGCAGTGCCACTCCGGGGGCTTCCATCATCTCGGGGTGCCGCGCACGGTGCAGCCCAACGCCGACTGGTTCACGGCGATGCCGGACTGGGCCGCGCCGGAAGAAGCGGAGCCGCTGCCGCTGGCGGCGGGTTTCACCGCGGTCGACGAGGAATCGCTCGCGGCCGGTTGCGATCCCGATCCGGATCCGGACAACTGGGCCGGCTATGAACGCTATGTCCCGGAAGCCCTGCTGGGCATCGGGTTGTTTGACGGCAAGAAGATTGGCCCCGGCCTGCCGTCCTACGCCGCGGCGCACGAGGCCGCCGTGCTGATCGACCAGACGATCGACAAGCCCCGCAGCTCGTCCGAGCAATACCTCGAACGCTGGGCCGCGCTGATCGAAAGACTGTCCGGTGAATCCACGCTTACATCCGCGGCGAACGCCGCGGTGGCGGCCTACCGGCGGGCCGTCGACACCGGGCTGGCGGAGGCGCCCGACCCGGCCTTCGCGGCGAAGCGCGCGCAGTTCGTGCGGTTTGTCGACCGGATGGGCGAACAGAACCGGCCGGCGGCGGATCTGTTGCAAACCGGCACGCGCTCCGATCTGGAGCAGGCCATCGGGCCGAAAAGCAGCACGACCGGCGGACGGAACCGCTCCGGTGGTGCACCGAACGAGCGGGCCAAGCTCTGGAAGGAGACCGTGCGCCCCGCCTGGAAAGCCGCGGTCGAGGCGAAGCAGGTGCCAGGACTCACCGGCGCTGCGCTTGCGTTCGAGCGCCACCTGCTCGCGCAGGAGGACAAGGGTCGCGAACTGCTTTTCGCACGCGGCTGGCAGAACCCGATCTTGAACGATCTCTACTGGCAGTCGGGCTACGCCTTCCCCGCGAAGTCCGACCCGGAAAAAGCCGCGGCCGTGACGCGTTGGGGCGCCGGCCGCCTGCGCGGCATCGCGGACTGGGCCCGTGCCTCGGCCGATGCGGACGTGAAGGCGGCGGCGGAAAAACTGTCGCCTCCGCGCCGGAACGCCGGCGCGCCGCCCCGGACCCTCTCCAGGAAGATCGCCGCCGAGCGCACCCTGTTCTACCGCCGCGTGCTCGGCGCCTGGGCTTTTCTGCTGGCGATGCAGGATGAGGCCGCGCTCGCGCAATTGCACCGGCTGATCGAACTGGAACAATTGCCGTATCCTGTTGCCGGAATCTGATCGAGTGGCTGCTGAAAGTGACCGCAATCGGGATTGGGGGCCGAAACGTCCTCCTCTCCTTCCTGGATTCGCGTCAATTCGCGTGATTCGCGGGAAGCCCACCGCCTCGCCGCTTAGGCCATTTTGCCTATGGTCCGGCGCTTGCCCACTGCGGTTCGCCGGCCCACCTTTCGGCCATGAAATCCCGCCTGCTGCTCCTCGCCCTTCTTGCGGGCGCCTTGTTCAACCCGCTCCTCGCCGCCGCGCCGGTGGCGCTGCCCTTTGCCCACGAGGCGAGCGATCTCAAGGCCGACCCCGCGGCGCGCTTCGGCACGCTGCCCAACGGCGTGCGCTACGTCGTCTACCCGAACAAGGAACCGCAGGGCCGCGCCTCGCTCCGCCTGCTCGTGCTCGCCGGCTCGCTCCACGAGGAGGAGAACCAGCGCGGCGTCGCGCATTTCCTCGAGCACATGGCCTTCAACGGCAGCAAGCACTACGCTCCCGGCACCATGGTGGAGTTCTTCCAGCGCATGGGCATGAGCTTCGGCGGCGACACCAACGCCTTCACCAGCTTCGACCGCACCCAATACATGCTCGAGCTGCCGAAGACCGACGCCGCCACCCTCACCGAGGGCCTGCAGGTGCTGGCGGACGACGCCGGCGGCCTGCTGCTGCTGGAGGACGAGATCAACAAGGAGCGCGGCATCATCCTGAGCGAGAAGCGCACCCGCGACAACGTCGAGTTCCGCACCTTCGTCGCCCAGTTCGAGTTCATGCTGGGTGATTCGCTGCTGCCCAAGCGCATGCCCATCGGCTTGGAAGAGGTCATCACCCAGGCGCCGCGCGAGCGCTTCACCCATTTCTGGGACACCTGGTATCGGCCGGAAAAGCTGGTGGTCGTCGCCGTCGGCGATTTCGACCCGGCCCTGGTCGAGCAACTGATCACGACCGAGTTCGCGCCGCTCACGGCCCGGGCGCCGGCCCGGCCCGAGCCGGATCTCGGCCAACTGGCGAAATTCGAGGGCGTCCGCACGTATTTCCACGCCGAGCCCGAGTCCCCCGCGACCACCATCAGCCTCACCAGCATCGCGCCCGACCCGAACGAGCCCGACACCGCCGCCAACCGCGTCAAATACCTGCCCCGGCAGATCGCGGTGGCGATGCTCAACCGCCGCTTCGGCGAGCTCGCCAAGAAAGAGGGGGCGCCGTTCAGCAGCGCCCGCGCGAGCGTCTCCGACCAGTTTGATTTTCTCCGTGAGGCGAGCGTCGACATCACCTGCAAGCCCGAACAATGGGCCGCCGCCCTCGCCGTGGGCGAGCAAGAGCTGCGCCGCGCCCTCGAACACGGTTTCCAGTCCGGCGAGCTGAAGGAGATCGTGGCCAACTTCACCAACGGCCTCGACCAGGCCGTGAAGACCGCCGCCACGCGCCGCTCGGGCGCGCTGGCCAACGCGATCGCCGGCGGCGTCGCCGACCGCGAGGTCTTCACCCATCCCGTCGCGGAGCAGGCCCTCTACCAGCCGGCCCTCGACCGGGTCACCACCGCCGATTGCCTCGCGGCGCTCCGCAGCGCCTATGCCTCGCCCGGCCGCTATGTCATGGTCACGGGCAATGCCGTCATCCCGGGCGACGCCAACGGCCTGATCGCCGCCTACGAGAAATCCCGCGCCGTCGCCGTCGCCGCGCCCGCCGCGCAGGCCGAGACCGTCTGGGCCTACGCCGACTGGGGCGCGCCGGGGAAGGTCGTCAAACGCGAGCACGTCGCCGACCTCGACATCGAACTCGTGACCTTCGCCAACGGCGTGAACCTGAACATCAAGAAAACCGACTTCGAGGCCGGCCGCATCCGCACCGGCGTCCGCGTCGGCAACGGCAGCATCACCGAACCCGCCGGCCAGCGCGGCCTGGCCTCGCTCGCCGGCGGCACCTTCGGCCCCGGCGGCCTCGGCAAGCACAGCACCGACGACCTCCGCCGCATCTTGGCCGGCAAGAATGTCGGCGCGCAGTTCCAGCCGGGGAACGACGCCTTCAATTTCACCGGCGGCACGACGCGCGACGACCTGCTCCTGCAGTTCCAGCTCATCGCCGCGCAGCTCACCGACGCCGGCTGGCGCCCCGAGGCGCTCCGCCAGGCACACAAGGGCATCGAGCAGATGTATCGCGGCTTCGAGCACACCGCCAACGGCCCGATGTCCATGGAGGTGGCCAACCTGCTCGCCAGCGGCGATCCGCGCTTCGGCGTGCCGGCCAAGGAAGTGCTCATGTCGCGCACCTTCGCCGAGGCGAAGGCCTGGCTCGCCCCGCAGTTCGCCTCCGGCGCGATCGAGGTCTCCGTCGTCGGCGACCTCGACGTCGAGGCGGTGATCGCCGCCGTGGCGCAGACCCTCGGCGCGCTGCCGCCGCGCGAACCGAAGCCCGCGCTCGACGCGTTGAAGAAGGTCTCCTTCCCCGCCGCGCCCTTCAACAAGAGCTACACGATCGCCTCCGAGATCCCCAAGGGCAACGTGTATGTCTACTGGCCGACGACCGACGGCCTCGACGTGAAGCGCGCCCGCCGGCTCGGCCTGCTTGGCGGCGTGCTCAGCGACCGCCTCCGCGTGAAGATCCGCGAGGAAATCGCCGGCACCTACAGCCCCAGCGCCGGCAGCAGCGCCAGCGACGTCTTCCCCGGCTACGGCTACCTGCAGGCCGGCTGCGTCGTCGACCCCGCGCAGGCCGCGCAGATCTCCGACCTCATCGTGGCCATCGGCGACGACCTCGCGAAGAACGGCGTCACCGCCGACGAGCTCACCCGCACCCGCCAGCCGATGCTGACCGCCGCGAAGGAGTCGCTCCGCACCAACGGCTACTGGGGCGGCAATGTCCTCTCGCGCGCGCAGGAGAAACCTGAGGTGCTCGACTGGGCGCGCACGCGCCTGCCCGACCTGGAGGCGATCACCGCCGCCGAGTTGAGCGAGCTGGCGAAGGCCTACCTCGGCAAGGAGCGCGCGTCCCGGGTCACGATTCTCCCGGCCCCCAAGCCGGAAACGGCGAAATCCGCGACGCCCTGAGCGATTATTTTGTAGGGGCGCCGCTTGACGACGCCCGCGGGCGCCGTCAAGCGGCGCCCCTACGATTTTAGTGTGTGTGTTACGAGCGCCCGCGGTTTCAAAGCCGCGGGCGCTTTGCTTTGGTCCCTTGTGGCATCGGCTTCCAGCCGATGGGCTTGGTTTTTGCGGCTGGAAGCCGCAGCCACTCAATCAGGTTCCGGCGCATTGTTACCGCTACGTAGAATTGCGTAGGATGAGTCCATTGACCTGTCCGGAATTTTTTCCCCTGTTCCTTGCATGTCCTCGCGCGCCATTTTTCATCGCTTCGGTCTCCTTGCCCTTCTTGTGACTGCGTTGCCCGCGCTCTGCGCCCAGAGCTGGCAGATCACCACGGTCGATGCCACTGGCACCGTCGGCTCGCATGGTTCCCTCGTCGTCTCCGCCGCGGGCACGCCGCACATCGCCTACCGGGACAATCCCAACGGCGACCTGAAATACGCGACCTACAACGGTTCGGTGTGGAGCACCGCCACGATCCTGGCTACCGACAACCAGGGCGAGAACACGTCCATCCAACTCGATGGCTCCGGACGTCCGGCCATCGCCTTCCGCAATAGCACCACGGGCAACGTCAGTTACGGCACCTACGACGGCTCGTCGTGGAGTTTCCAGGCCGTGACGAGCGACGGCGCCGACAGCGGTTCGATCTCGCTGGCGTTCCACGGCGGCCTGCCCGCGATCTCCCATTACCCGTATCCAGCCGCCGATCTCAGATACTCCGCGTTCAACGGTTCCACCTGGAGCACCACGACGGTGGCCGGCACCGGCGACGTCGGTTCGACCAGCGCGCTGGCCTTCACCAGCGGCGGCCTGGCGCGCATCGCTTACATGGATTTCACCAACAAGGACCTCAAGTTCGCTTCCTTCAACGGCACGAGCTGGTCCAGCGAGGACGTGGACACTGGCAACGCGCAATCGTGGCTCTCGCTGGGCCTCGACGCCAGCAACCGCCCGCACATCGCCTACTACGACGCCCCGTCCGTCGGCACCGGCCAGTTGAAATACGCCACCCACAACGGCACCGCCTGGGAGACATTCACGGTGGACAACAGCGCGGCCAACACCGGTCTCTACGCGAGCCTCGCGCTCGACGCCGCCGGCCGCCCGCATTTCGCCTACCTCAACAACACCAGCGGCGACCTGATGCATGCCTACTATGACGGCGCGACCTTCCTCACCGAGACGGTCGACTCCGCCGGCAACGTCGGCCAGTGGACCGACATCGCGCTCGACGCCGCCGGGGGTGTCCACATCAGCTATTACAACTACGGCCTGCACGATCTCAAATACGCCTACCTGGCCCCCGCGGCCATCCCCGAGCCCTCAACCTACGCCGCGATCGCCGGCTTGTTGGGCCTGACATTAGCCGCCACCCGTCGCCGCCGGTCGCCGGTTTCTCGGTCGCAGCGCAGGCTGCGCGACTGATTGAGTGGCTGCGGCTTCCAGCCGCAGGGCTTCACCGGCTGGAAGCCGCAGCCGCTTTTCTTTCCTCCACCGATGGAGGATTGGGCCGGCTGGGTCGTCCCAGTTGTTGGCATGCCCTCTTTTCCCTTATCCCTCCGCTCGGCGCCGGCCTTCCCGGCATTTGCCTTCACGCGGACCTCCCGTCATGTTTTCCGCGACCTGCATGGCTGATCTGCCTCCAGAGCATCGGGACTTTTCGAGCTTCTACCGCAAGACCCTCGCTCCGCTCCGGCGTTACCTCGCGCGGTTGACCGGCAACCCGACTGATGCCCAGGACATCGCCCACGACGCCTATGCCCGCGTCTACCCGGCCATGCGGGAAAAAGACGTCGGGCACCCGCAGGCTTTTCTCTACACCACGGCCCGTCACCTCGCGCTCGACCGCATCAAGCGCCGCACCCGCGCGCCGTTCCAGGAGGCCCCGGCGGCCAGCGGCGAACTCTCCGCCTCTCCGGCGCCCGGCGTGGAGTCCGTCGTCATGGCCCGCGAGGAGTGGGCCCTGATGCAGCAGTCGGTTGCCGCGTTGCCGCCTGGCTGCCGGCAGGTGTTGCTGCTTCGCACCGTCGAACATCTTTCCCACGAGGAAATCGCGCAGCGGCTGGGCCTCGCCCGGAGCTCCGTCGAGAAACACCTGATGCGCGCCGTCCGTCTGCTGCACGAGGCGATGCGCCAGAACACCTCCGGTCGGGCCACCGAGGTTCACCCCCTGCCAACCAGAACCGGCTCCGCCGGACGTTGACCATGAAACCCGAAAACCACCCCGCCTTGTCGGCCGACGACGAGGCCCTCGTCTGGGCCACCCGCCTCGATGGCGGCAATCTTTCTCCCACTGAACTGGCCCTGCTCGACGCCTGGCTCGCCTGCGATCCCGCCCGGCAGTGGCGCCTTGCGCATTACCAGCAGTTCTACGCGCAGCTCCACGGCACGCTCCCCGCCATGGCCGCGGCCGGGGCGCTTTCCTTGGATGAGACTCCGGCGGCCCCCGTCCGGCGCCGGGGCCGGTTCGTTGCTTTCGCCGCGGTGGCGGCGGCCATCGCGATCGGTGCCATCCTCTGGGTGCAACGCCCGCAGAAAATATCCACCGACACCGCGCAGCGCCAGTCCGTCACGCTGGCCGACGGCACGCGCACCGACCTCAACGCCCGCACGCGCCTGACCGTCAACCTGCGCGGAGACAGCCGGCGCGTCCGGCTGGAGCAGGGCGAGGCCGTGTTCAACGTCACCAAGGATCCCGCACGGCCCTTTTCGGTCGAGACCTCCGCCGGCACGGTGCGTGTGACCGGCACGGTGTTCAATGTCCGCGCCGCGCCGTCGGGTGCGCTGGCCGTCACGGTGCTCGAGGGCCGTGTGCTCGTGCAGCCGGTCGACGCGGCCGGCCGCGCGGCGGAGACGCAGCCGGCGCTGCTGGCCGGCGACCAGCTCAACTTCGATCCCGCGACCCGTGCCGTCGAGATTGTCCGCCCGGCCTCGGTCGAGGACGTCGTGGCCTGGCGCGAGGGAAGGGTGGTCTTCGCCGGCACGCCGCTGCGCGAGGCGCTCGAACGCTTCGCCGACTATCACGGCCGCAGCATCACCGTCGCGCCGGAAGCGGCCGAACTGCCGCTCGGCGGGCGTTACACGCTCGACGACTTCGATCATTTTGTCGCCTCACTCGAGCTGGCGTTGCACGTGCGCGTGCTGCGCAACAGTGACGGCACCCTGCGCGTCGTGAGGGTGAGGGAGATTGAGGCAGCTGTAGGGCGGGATCGCTGATCCCGCCTGTGGAAATCAGCGACCACCCTTGGCGGGATCAGCGATCCCGCCCTACAGTCGCGCCGGGTTAAGTTCCGGGAAATTCTTTTTCGCCCGATGGCGGATTGCCGACGCTTCGTCGTCACACAGGGGAGACCGGCACGCCGCTTGCGCTGCCAGCCGAACCAATCTTACCATGCACACCATCGTGAACCGTTCCGTCCACCGGCTCTTTCGCCGGTCCGTGCTGTGTCCCTTGGCCGCGTTTTGCGCGTTCCTCTCTCTGGCGGGTTTCGCGACCGCCAAGCCGGTCAAGTTCGACATTCCCGCGCAACCCGCGGCGGATGCGCTCGTGGTCTTTTCCAAGCAGTCGGGCATGGACGTGCTCTACGCCTACAACGATCTCCTGGCGGTCCGCAGCACGGCGGTTGCCGGCGAATACGAGCCCGACCAGGCGCTCGCGCTGCTGCTGAAGGGCACCGGCTTCACCGCCACACAGGACAGCGGCAAGTTCGTCGTCGCGAAGACCAGGACGGTTACGACCGGTTCGGCCCGCGGTTCGCTCGTGCTGCCAGGCGGCGGGCCGGCCGCCGGCGTGCTGGTGGTCGTGCGGGAGACGGGCCAGTCGGTCGAAACCGACAAGGCCGGGCAGTTTTTTTTTAACGCAGTCGCGCCGGGCAGCCATGTGCTGGTGGCGCGGGCGGAAGGCTACCAGCCGCTGCACATCACTGATGTCGTCGTGAAGGCCGGCAACGAGCTGGCGCTCAGCCGCGAGACGCTGCACAAGCCCGGCGACGGCCTCACCGTGCTGGAGCCTTTCGTGGTCCGCGGCGAGGCGGTCGAACAACTGGACAAGTATTCGGTCTACGGCACCAAGATCGCGCCCTTCACCGACGGCAACGCGGACATTCCGCGCACGATCGACGACACGCAGCCCTATTATATCTTCGATGCGAAGACCATCGGGTCCTCGGGGGCCTCCAGCCTCGAGGGCTTTCTGAAACAGCGGCTGACCATGAACGCCTCGGCACAAAGTGCGGCCCAGGCCGAGAACGGCATGCTCGGCAATACCAGTGCGATCGACCTGCGGGGCCTCGGCACCGACAAAACCTTGATCCTGGTCAACGGCCGGCGGCAGGCGCCGGTGGTCTCCTCGCTTCTCGGCGTGAACAACACTTTCTCGGCCAATGCGGTGCTGGGTCAGGCTGACCTGAACTCGATTCCTTTCGGCGCCATCGATCGCATTGAAGTGCTGCCCTCTTCGGCTTCGGGCATCTACGGCGGCAGCGCCATCGGCGGCGTCATCAACGTGATTATGAAGCGGGGTTATACCGGAGGCGAATTGCGCCTGACCTACGATACCCCGGCCGACACCCTGGCGCCCCAGCGCAGCGCTTCGCTCAACTACAGCCTTCCGCTGGCCGGCGACCGCACCCGCCTCCGGTTCTCCCTCGGCTGGAGCGATGCCGAATCGCTCCTGCTGCGCGACCGGCGCGAGGTGTTTGACCGGGGTCTGTCCGCCGTGCTGGTCAATGCGCCCGACGTGCTCTATTCGAACACCAACGCCTGGCGCGGCGCCCTGCCGAACATCCGCTCGGCCACCGCCACGGCCACGACGCTCACGCTGAAGAACAACACCGTGCTTCCGTCGCCGCGCACCTACGTGCCCGCCGGCACGTCGAACGGCACCGCCGCCGCCGCGCTTTACGCGGGGCTCGCGGCCAACGCAGACCACTGGAACCTCGACCTGCCCGACACGACCCAGGCCCCCACCGGCCTCCGCCGCCAGTTCGGCGCCGAGCCGGTGACTCGCACCCTCATCGCCGGGGTGGAGCAACGGTTGACTCGCACCACTGATGTCACCGTCGAATATGCCTACCGCGAGAACAACGCTGTCGCGGTCTACAACCCGGTCTCCACCTTCACGGTCACGAGCGCGTCTCCGACCAATCCCTTCACGTCAAATGTGGTCGTGGCCGTGCCGAACGCCGCCGACACGCCGCTGCTCACCGAGAATACCACGAAAAGCGCGCTCGTCAGCCTGCAGCAGAAACTGCCGCACGACTGGATCGCCCAGGCCGATTACACCTGGTCGGATAACCGGCTGCACTCGGTCTACAACCTCATCGACAACTCATCGGCCTCGGCGGACATCCTGGCCGGGACGCTGAATGTTTTCGTGGACACGCTGGCGAATCCGCTCGATTTCTCCAAATACTACGCCTCGTTCGAGGCCCGGATGCAGTCGACGGTGCGCAATGTCGCCTTCCGCGCCGCCGGACCGCTTTTCACCCTGCCTTGGGGCGTGCCCCAGCTCGCGCTCGGGGCGGAGCACAACCTGCTGCGGCTGCCGGGCAACCGGCTTGCCCTCACGTTCCCGCTGGTGCCGACGAGCAACACGCTCTACGACTTTTATCCCCGCGATCAGGCCTCGGATAGCGCGCATCTCGAGCTCGATCTGCCGCTGGTGGCGGAGAAACGCGTTCCGCTCCTCCAGTCCCTGCAGTTGCAACTCGCGGCCCGCCGCGAGCGCTACACGGTGGACACCGGGACGGCCTTGCGAATGTCCTCCGGCACCGGGACGGTGACCTATTCGGGCGTGACGGTCGGGGGCCAGCCGTTCTTTTCCGAGGCATCCTATGCTTCGGACGACGCCACCGTTGGCCTGAAATACGTGCCGTTTCGCGGGCTGACGCTGCGTTCATCCGTGGGCACGGCCTTCCTCCCGCCCACGGCGGTGCAGTTGCTGCCGAACCCGACGCCGAGCACGACCACCACCAACGTCACCGACCCGAAGAACAACAATGCGATGGTTGCGGTGCAGACTCTGAGCGGGGGCAATCCCGATCTCACCCCCCAGAACTCCCGGAGTCTGAATGCCGGGGTGATCTGGGAACCCGCGTGGAAGCCGCTCGCCGGACTGCGATTCAACGCCGAATACTACCGGGTCCGGCAGTCTGATGCGATCGGGACCCTGACGGCCCAGACGATCGTGGACGGCGAGGCGAATTATCCCGACCGCGTGGTCCGTAACGCGGCGGGCACGATCACCCTGGTCGATATCAGTTCGCTCAATCTCTACCGGCGGGAGACCGAGGGTTATGACCTCAGCGTGAACTACCGGCGACGCACCGGGGCGGGCAATTTCACCGTGTATGCCGTGCAGTCCACCATCCTGCACCTGCGGAATCAGTTTTCGCTGACGCAGCCGAAGGTCGACGCGGTCAACTACCCCGCGGAAAACGGTGCGATCAGGCGCAAGGCGAATGGTGGGCTGACGTGGGAGCATCGCGGCTGGTCCGCGGGCTGGTCCGCACGCTATTTCAGCTCCTACCGGCAGTTTGGTTCGATCGGAGGTCCGAGCGCAACGCAACGAGCGTTGACCGGTGCGACCGATGCGCTGCGCCAGCCCCTGACCACCTACACGCGACCGCAGGGCGGCGACACGATTTCCTCCCAGCTCTACCACGACATGTTTGTCGGCTATGCCTTTGACTCATCCCGAGCCGCGCTCGACCGCCGCTGGACCACGCGGCTCCGGGCGGGTCTGGCGGTGCAGGTCGGCGTCAACAATGTGTTCAACCACGCGCCACCCTTTGACTATTTCTATTCCTACTACGCGAGTCCCTACGGTGACCTGCGCCTGCGGAGCTACTGGCTGAACGTGAAGAAGGCTTTTTGAGTGCCGTTGCCCCCATCCCGAACCAATCATGAAACGATACCTCCGGCCCCTCTTGGCGGCGTTGCTTTTCCCCGTTTACGCGCTGGCGACCGTGGCCCCGGATGCCGATCAGGCGTGGAGCGAAATCACCGCCTCCGGCCTCGGCGTCGAGCTCACGCAGTCCCCGTTCTGGCAGGAACTGCGGCAACTCAAGAGCGCCCGCGAGCGGCAGGTGGCCCTGGAGCAGCGCGCCCTCCGCCTGCAGGCGCAGTGCACCGCCTTCATGGCCAGTTATCCCGCAGATCCACGGCGCTGGATCGCGGCGTTCGGGCTGATCACCAATCCGCCGCGCTTCGTCACGGGCTACGGGCCCAACTACGAAAAAGATCCCCGCGATGTGACGGTTGATCAGGCCGTCGCGACGGCCTGGCGGGCGCACCTCGCGGAGCTGGAGCGGCAGATGCTCGCGGCCCAGGATGTGCCTGCGGAATACCGCGAGAAGCTCGAGCTGTTCGGCGCGACCAACGCGCTGCAGACCGCCTTTGCCGCCGAACGCAACAAAACGCCGGCGGACTGGGTGGGTGCGTTCGATCGGGTGCTGGCCGTGGCGGCCAAGTATCCCGAGAACCCCAAGCTGGCGGCGGGGGTCAAGGTTCCGCTCTATGTCTACGAGTCGACGCACACGCCGGAAGAGGCGAGGTCCGTCTGGTCCCGCCTGGCCACGAGTCCGAACCAAGCGTTGGCGGCCATCGCAGCGGAGAAGGTCCGCTTTCTCGAACTGAGCAAGCAGCCGATCGACCAGGCCTTCACGGCCGTCGACGGCCGGGAGGTGGACCTGGCCAAATGGCGCGGCAAGGTCGTGTTGATCGACTTCTGGGCCACGTGGTGCGGCCCGTGCGTCGCTGAGTTGCCGCAGGTCAGGCAGGTCTACGCCGATTACCATGCGCAGGGTTTCGAGGTGGTCGGGATCGCCTTGGAAAAGTCGGGGGTGACCGGGAGTGACACGCCGGAGCAGGCGACCGCCAAGCTGGAAAAGGCGCGGCGCAAGCTCCTCGACTTCATCGCCAAGAATGAGCTGCCCTGGCCGACCCATTTCGACGGCACGAAACACAACGAAGGGGGCAATCCGCTGGCCAAGCGATTCGATGTCACGGCGATCCCGGCCACTTTCCTGCTGGACCAGAGCGGGCGTGTCGTCGCCATGAACCTCCGGGGAGAGAAGCTGCGAGTCGAAGTGAAGCGCCTGCTGAAGCTGTGAGTGGGCAAAGAGCTGGATCTTTTCACCACTAATCCACACGGATTGATCACTAATTCAGAAAGGAAAACCACGTCCGACTGGTCCGGATTAGTGCCAGATTAGTGTCCATTAGTGGTTAAGAAATCAGATCCCCATGGTCGCTGAACGCTACTGTCTCCTGCCGCGCCCGGTGTCCCCGCCTCCGACGCGGGAGCCGATCACGCCGGCCGAGCAGCATGTGCTCTCCTATGTCTGCGCTGGCTACAGCAACAAGGAGATCGCCACGTTCCTCGGCAAGGCCGAGCCGACCGTCAAGCACCAGGTCAGCGCCTGCCTGCGGAAGTTCAACCTGACCTCCCGCACGCGCCTGATGGCGGCCTTGCGATAGGGTGGACTATGGGGTGGTGGAGCGGCCCCGCTGCGAGATAGGCGCGATCAGCGATCGTGTCAGCCGTCGTCTTGGCGACGGCCGTTCTTGCCCTGCAAATGCTTCGTGTGTCGGACTCGCCCCGGCATTGCCATCAAGTCGCCCACCCGCCGAGCCGCGCAACCACGGACGAGCGGCGCAATCACCCTAGACGAATTTCGCTTTTTTTCGCTTCCGGTCCGGGCGGGCCTGCCGGGTCTTGCGTTTCCCCGGTCGGAGTCATCCATTTTTCCGCCTTTCAACGTGGGTTCCCTGCCTTCACCTCTCGGCCAGATTGCGGCCACCGATCATGCCCGGTGGTTCGCGGCGGAGGTGCAGCCCCACGAAGCCGCCCTGCGCGCCTACCTCCGCGGGCGGTTTCCCGGCCTGCCCGACGTGGACGACCTCATCCAGGAAACCTACGCCCGGCTGCTGCGGGCCAGGGTCGCGGGCCAGCTGCACGCCGTGCGCCCCTACCTGTTCGTCGTCGCCCGCAATGCCGCCCTCGACCTGGCCCGGCACAACCAGATGGCGGCGACCGACAGCGTAGGGAACATCGAGCAATTGTCCGTGGTAGAGGATAAGCCCGATGCCGCCGAAACCACCGCGCAGATCCAGGAAGCCGAGATTCTCCACGAGGCCATCGCCTCGCTGCCGCCCCGTTGCCGGGAAATCCTCACCCTGCGCCGCTTTCACGGGCTTTCCCACCGGCTCATCGCCGAGCGGCTCGGCATTTCCGCCAACACCGTCGACACCCAGCTCTGCCTCGCGATCTTCCGCTGCCGGCAGTTCCTGCTTCTTCGCGGGGTTTCCCGCGACGGCCTGGCCAGCGTGCCGGCCAAACCCCGTCCTTAGCCATAACGATGCAAACGAAGCGCCAGACTCCAAATGGTGGAACCCGTCCTCCGGACGGGTTTCAGGATGCGCCCAATAGAAAAACGTGTCCAGAGGCCACGTTCCACCCCCGGTGATTGCATCGTTCCGGCTTAGCCCGCCATGACTTCCTACCGTCACGCTCACGAAACCCCGCTGCCCGCCCCCACCGCCATGGAGGAGGCGGCCCTCGCCTGGTTTGCGCGATGCCAGCGCGGACTTTCCGCCGCGGAGGAAAGTGAATTCCAGGACTGGCTCACCGCCGATCCCCGGCACGCGGCGCTGTTCAATGAAATCGACGGCACCTGGGAATTGCTGGGCCGGGTCGGGGACGTCGCGCCCGTTGCCTTGGTCCGTCCCTCGCTCCGGTGGCGAAACCGCTTCGTCCGCCTGGGCCTGCCTCTGGCGGCGGCCGCCGTCTTCGCCATCGCCTACCTCGCCTGGTGGCGTCCCGCCCATTACGCCGGCGAAACCACCACGGAAATCGGCGCGCTGCGCACCTTGCGCCTGCCGGACGGTTCCCTCGTCACCCTCAACACCGACAGCACCGTCACCGCGGCCTTCTCGCCCGCGGAACGCCGGATCAAGCTCGGGCGCGGCGAGGCTCATTTCACCGTGGCGAAAAATCCCGACCGACCGTTCATCGTCGAGGCCGGCGGGATTGCCGTCCGCGCCGTCGGCACCGCCTTCAATGTCCGCTTGGAAGCCAAGGCTGTCGAGGTGCTGGTGACCGAGGGCAAGGTCCGCGTGGACGACGCCGTGTCTGGCAAGAGCCTGCTCGCCCGTCCCGCCGGGTTGGCGGATGCCACCCTGCCTGCGCTGGGCGACCCGGTCCTCGCCTCCGGTCAGAAGGTGGTGGTCACCCTCCCGGAGCCGGTGGCCCGGGTTGAAAGCCGCCTGGTCGAGACCGCCGCCACCGCGGTCTCCACCGGGGAGATCCAGCGCGAGCTCGCCTGGCAGGAACGCCGCCTCGACTTCGAGCTGGCGCCGCTCGGCGAGATCGTGGCCGAGTTCAACCGTTACAGCCGCCACAAGCTGATCGTCGACGACCCGGCGCTCGCGCAGAAGCGCTTCGGCGGCTCCTTCCGGCCGGACGACCAGGCCGGCTTCGTGCGCATGCTCCAGGAGAATTTCGGCGTCGCGGTGGTGGAATCCGAATCGGCCACGGTGCTGCGGTCCGGCCCGTGAATGATGTGGCTTGGAGGTGGCATCGGCTTCCAGCCGATGGGGTTGGACCCTGCGGCTGGAAGCCGCAGCCACGATGGGCGTCATCAGGCAACGCCCGCTGGCTCTTTGCTTCGCGGATCCGTCCGGCCATTGTCCACGATGTCCCGGAATTCAACGCCCATGAAAAATTCCCGCAACAATTTCCTAGGGCGTTTCGCGAACCGGTGCGTGGTTGATGCAAGCCGCATGTCACCGCGGCAAAACCCATGACCACCAGCACACCTCAGTTCCTGCGCGCGGCCCTGGCTGCGCTTGCCTGCGTTCTCGGTCTCCTCGTCACCAGCGCCGGCTTCGCGGCGGAGGCGAAGAAGCCGTTCGACATTCCCGCCGGCGCGGCCCTGCCGGCCTTGAAGCAGTTCGCCGCACAATCCGGCGAACAGCTGCTCTACTCGGCCGAGGCCGTGCAGGGCGTGACGACCCACGCCATCAAAGGGACGTTCACGCCCCGCGAGGCGCTGGACCGGATGACCAGCGGCACGAAGCTCACGGTGGTGGCGGATCGGAAAAACGGCGCGCTCAGCCTGGTGAGGGCCGCCGACCCAAAAGGCCCAAGGGTGGCGCAGGAGGCGACCACCCCGAAAAACCCAAGCAAGGTTGAGGACGGCAAGCTGGTGCTGGAAACCTACGAGGTGACCGGTTCGCGCATCCGCGGAGTGCTCGGCGAGGCGGCGGCGCAACCGGTGTTCACCTACACCCGCAAGGAACTCGACCGTTTCGGCGCCACGACGTTTGCCGACCTCCAGCGTTACATCCCGCAACTGCCCGAGACCAACTGGAACCGCCAGCTGGAGACGTCGCTTGCGGGCAGTCCCGAAGCCGCGCTCAGCACCGATGCGATCGGCTACACGGACCTGGGCACCGGTCTGCGCAATCTCGGCAACACCTCGACGCTGGTGCTCGTGGACGGACGCCGGCTGCCCAAGCTGGGCCAGATGTTCGCCACCACCTCGGCTTACGACCTGAGCGGCATTCCGCTCGCGGCGGTCGAGCGGATCGAGGTGCTGACCGACGGCGCGTCGGCGGTCTACGGCGCGGATGCGCTGGCCGGCGTGCTCAACATCATCCTGAAAAAGGAATACCGTGGCACCGAGCTTTCGCTCGGCTATGCGAACACGTTCGACAGCGACACGGCCGAGCGGCAGGCGCAGCTGACGCACGGTTTCGCCAAGGGGCGTTTCTCGCTCAACCTTTCCGCCGGCTGGCAGGACACCAACACCCTGGCTCCGCGCGATCGTTGGTGGAGCGCGACGGCGGACAAGCGTCCGTGGGGCGGCACCGACGGCCGGGCCACGTTCCCCGATCTCCAGGGCGGCGTGCGCACTGTGAGCGGGGCCAACCTGCCGGGCCTCAACTCGCCGCAGGCCGCCATCCCCGTGGGCTCGACCGGACGAAATCTGACGATCGCGGATTTCGCCAACACGCCGGTCCCGGACCGCTTCGACATGCCGAAATACCTGAACTACGGCAGCCGGCGGACGGAGAGCTTCACCGTGAGCGGCCGGTATGCCTTCCGCCCGTGGCTGGAGCTGTTCTGGAACGGCGGCTGGCGGCGCAACACCGTCGAGGCCGGGCTGCCCGGCGTGCCGGTGGTCGCGGGCGCGAGCACGGCCACGCGCGTCACGCTGCCCGCGAACTACCCGGGCAACCCCTTCGGCGTGCCGATCTACGTCGAGCGCGCGCTCCATGAACTGGTGCCGCTGGCCATGACGGCTTATGCCAATACGTCGCCGTCGTGGCTGGCCGGACTGCGCGGCGTGCTGCCGCGCGACTGGCGCTACGAACTCGCGGTCAGCAAGCGCTGGTCGGAATACAGCGCCACGGGCTACTCGCTCGCCACCGGCCAGCAGGCCACCGCGTTGCACGGCCGGCTGAACGCCTCCGTGAACAATCCCGACCCCGCGCAGCAGATCATTCTGCTCAACGACTCGTTGTCCGTCATTCCGCACCCCTCCGGGTTCTACGAGGCGCTCCTCCGGCCGCGCGATGTGGGCGAGGCGCCCGACGTGTGGCTCTACGACTTCAAGGCCGACGGACCGCTGTGGACGCTGCCGGCCGGGCCGGTGCAGGCGGCCGTGGGCGGCGAGTTTCAGGAGAATTACACGCAGTTGCTCGCGACGAACACCATCCAGCGCCTCGGTGGCGGCTTCAAGCGCGAGACCCTGGGGCTTTACGCTGAGGTGCAGGCGCCGCTCGTCGGCCCGGCGCAGAAGGTGCCGCTGGTGCACAAGCTGTCGGCGGGCATCTCGGCCCGGCGCGACAGCTACAACGATTTCCCCGAGAGCCTCGTGCCGCGCTACAGTCTTTTCTATCATCCGGTGAAGCCGGTCGGATTGCGGATGAGCTATGGCGAGGGCTACAAAGTGCCGACGCTGTTCGAGCTCTACCGGGCCGGCGCGGTTTTCGCCGGATCATTCGCTCCCGGCGTGCTCGATCCGCTGCGCGGCGGTCAGGCCGTGCCGTCATTCGTGAGCACCACGGGCGGCAATCCGGATCTCGTGCCCGAAGAATCGAAGAACCTGAACGCCGGGCTGCTGGTGGAGGTGCCGTTCGTGCGGGGGCTCTCCTTCTCGGTCGATTACTACGACCTGAAGCACACCAACCGCGTGTCGGCCGACCTGCAGGCGATCGTGAACTTCTTCCCCGAGCGAGTGGTGCGCGCGGCGCCGACGGCGGCGGACGCGGCCGCCGGCTGGGCCGGTGTCATCACCGAGATCGACCACCGGCCGGTCAACGTCGCCTCGTTCCGCGCCACCGGCTTCGACTTCGAGCTGCGCTACGAGCGTTCGTTCGCCCGGCTCGGCGACCTGCTGGTGCGCGTGACGGGCACCAAACCGGAAGTAAGCGAGCTGCGCAACCGGCCTGATTCCCCCGTGATCGACAATGTCGCCCAATCCCCCTGGCGGGCCACCGGCCTGGTCTTTCTCACGCGCGGGCCGTGGGAGACGGGCATCGTCGGCACCTACGCCAGCGATTACCTGATCACCACGACCCCGGTCGGCCGCGTCTGGCTCTGGGATGCGCAGGTGGCCTACACTTTCGATCGGAGCGGAAAAGAAACAACGGGTTGGCGCCGGCACATCTTCGCGGGTCTCCGGGTCGGCGCCCAGGTGATGAACGTCTTCGACCAGGAGCCGGAGACGTTGCGCGGCTCCTCCCTGGGCAATGTCGACCCTCGCGGACGGCGTTACCAGCTCACGCTGCAAAAACGTTTCTGATCCGCCCATGAAATCCTCCCTTCCGGTCCTGCTGGCCGTCCTGACGCTGTCGACCGGGCCCGCGCCCGCAGCCATGGATGAAGCGCAGGTGGCACAGCGCCTCGCGCAACTTGAAAAACCGTTGCGTCGTGTCAGCCAGGCACAGGCCGGAAAGGAGGCGGTCGATTTCGCGTCGCTGGTGGACTGGCGGACGCTGGGCCGGGAGATCGCCGCATTCGGCGCGCAGGAGCCGGCTCTGGCGGATGATCGGCTGCGGGTTCTGGCGGCGCAGTTTCTCGCCCGGGCGGACCGTTATGCTCCGGCTGTTGCCGAGGAAACGCGGTCGTTGCTGAAGGCCGGGCCCAATGTCCTCTTGCGCGAGCTGGCGCTGGCCGGCGAGGCGCTGGCGGACGCGCGGCGCCGGCCGGTGGAGATGCGCTTCACGGCGTTGGACGGCCGTGAGGTCGACCTGGCCCGGTTGCGCGGCAAGGTCGTGCTGGTCGATTTCTGGGCGGCCAGGTGGTGCGGCGCCTGCAAGGTTGAGTTGCCGCGCCTGAAAGCAGCCTATGCCCGCTATCATGTCCGGGGGTTCGAGGTGATCGGCATCGCCTGTGAGATGAAGGAAAGCGACCGGCAGTTCCTCGTTGATTACGTGGCGAAAAATGAAATGCCCTGGCCGCAATATTTCGATGGCAAGGGCATGAACAACGAATACGCGCGCCGCTTCGGCTTCACGGCGATTCCCCAGTATCTGTTGCTCGACCAGCGGGGCCGGCTGGTGAGCCACACCCAGGGCAGCGGAGGTCTGCGCGGCCTGGAGAGATTGTTGAGAGAACTGTTGGGCCTCCTTGCCCCGGAAAAAACGGCGGGCGGGAAAGCCGCTGACGATGCGGCTGCGATCCCGCCGTGAGGCGGGCAGGCTCCGTTCTTTCACCGGGTTGGCGCGGCCGTTAAAATAGACTCTTTGGTCAATGGTTCAGCTGTTGTGTGCATCGCTGCCGGAAGATGGCTTCCGGCAGCGGTTGCCGGTGATCCATCCTTGGCCTCGGCTTGGGTGGCACCGGTTTCCCGCCGATTGGCCTGCACCCTGCCTGCGGCTGGAAGCCGCAGCCACGGGGCGGATAAATATCTTCCGACCTGTAAACGAAACCGGCGGGTCAAACGTTCATGGCTTGTGACGCGGTTTCGGCTCGATTCGGTGCGGGCTTGGCGCGCACGCTGCATCTGTCGTCACCGCGTGATCTCCTCTCCCTCTTCCTCCGATCAGGATCCCTGTGCCGCCCGGGCGGGCGCGCGCTGGTTTGCCGAGGAGATCAAGCCCCATGAGCCCGCGCTCCGGGCCTACCTGCACCGCAAGTATCCGGGCATGGCCGACGTCGACGACGTCGTGCAGGAATCCTTTCTCAAGACCTTCCTGGCCTGGCAGAAGGGCCGCCTCACCTCGGCGCGCGGCTTTCTTTTCACGGTGGCGGGCAACGTCACCATCAGCCTCTTCCGCCGGCGGAAGTTTATTTCGGACACGCCTGTAAGTGAATTGCCCGCGCTGAGCGTCCTAGAGGATGGAGCCGATGTCCATGAAACCGTCTGCAGTCAGGAGGAGCTCGAGCTCGTCGCCGGGGCGATCGCGTCCCTGCCGGAGCGTTGCCGGCAGGTCGCCGTGCTGCGCCTGCTGCGCGGCCGGGAGTGTCACGCCATCGCCGATGAGCTCGGCATCTCGGAACAGACCGTCCGAGTCCAGCTCGCCCGCGCCATGAAGAAGTGCAGCCAATACCTGCACGACCGGAACATCCCGGAAGGGGGCTCCGCATGAGGCGCGTCGCCGGTTATCCTTTGCCGGAAACGGCCGCCTCCGCCCGGGGCGTGGAAGACACCGCAGCCGACTGGCTGGCCCGGCGCGAAGCGGGTCTGGGTGTGGAGCAACAGGCGGAATTCAGCCGCTGGCTGCTGGCCGATGCGCGGCACGCCGAGGCGGTGCAGCGCCTCGAGGCCGGCTGGCGGTTCATGCAGCTGCCGCGCCATGCCGGCCTGGGCGGGGCGGTCGAGGCGGCCGTCGGGGCGCGCGTCGCCGCGCGGAAACGTTTTCACCGCCGGTTGCTGGCCGGTTGCGCGTTCGGCGGGCTCGCCGCGGCGGCGGCGCTCGTGTTCGCCCTGTTGCCCGCCCGGCCCGCCTCCGGATCCGCCGCGCCCGCGGTTGCGTCCGCCTCGGTGGCCGTCAAGCCCGAGCGGCTGACGCTGCCCGACGGCTCCGTGGTCGAGCTCAACGCCGGGGCCGAGATCTCGGTCGCTTTCACGCCGGGCCGTCGCGGCGTGCAACTCGTGCGGGGCGAGGCGCATTTCGCCGTCGCCAAGGACGCTTCCCGCCCCTTCGTGGTCACGGCGGGCACGGTGAGCGTGCGGGCCGTGGGCACGGCGTTCAACGTCCGGTTCGAGCCGGAGCGCGTCGGCGTGCTCGTGACCGAGGGCCGCGTGGCGGTCGAGCGCACCGATGTGCCGGCGCCGGCGTCCGCCTTGCCGGCGCAACCGGCGTTGCCGGTCGCGGCAGTCGCCGCGCCGGCGTCCGTTTACCTCGGGGCCGGCGACCGCCTGACGGTGCCGATCCAGGCGCCGGTGGCCGCGCCACTGGCCCCGGTGCGCGTGTCGGAGCAGGAGATGGCCGCCGCCCTGGCGTGGCGCGGCCTGCGCGTCGAGTTCACCAACACGCCGCTGGGCGAGATCGTCGGACTGTTCAACCGGCAGAACCGGGTGCAGCTCGCGCTCGGCGACGAAGAGCTGGCGGACATCCGCATCAGCGGCATTTTCTGGTCCGACGATCCCGAGGGTTTTTCGCGCTTGATCGAGAGCAGCGCCGGCCTGCAGGTCACGCGCCGGGGCGAGACGCGGATCGAGCTGCGCCGCTGAGCGGCTATTCGGTGTGGGCTCATCTGAAACCGTGATTGGCGGTTAGAGCCTATCCGAATACAAGTTTGGGTAGGGGCGGCGCTTGACGCCGCCCGCGGGCGCCGACAAGCAGCGCCCCTACAACAAGCGAAAATCGAACCACTATTTATCCGGATAGGTTCTTGCCGGACTCATGCAGTTTAAAAACCACAGATGGACACAAATAAACACAGATGCCTCGAGCGAGGCCGTCGAGCATAGGGGAATGCCGGCACATCGAACGGTTCCAATCCCGGCTTTTCAAAGCCTTTATCTATCTGTGTGTATTGGTGTTTATCTGTGGTTGAACTGAATTGTTCCGGCTTAGCCCTCCCGCGTTTTCCGGTTAAATCTCCGAAAAAGCCTTTCGCCGGTGTAAACAGATTCCTGCCGCGGGGCGTTTAAGATAGTCCGGCATTGCGTCCCGTCGGCCGCGACGGCCGGACCACCTCCACACCATGCACCAAGCCACTCCCTCCCACTCCGGAAACTCCGTCCGGCGCCTGCTGCGCCTGGCCGGTCTTGTCGCGCTCGCGGGTTTCACCGCGTTGCTCTCCGCCCGCGCCGCCGAGGCGCTGAAGACCTTCGATGTCCCCGCCGGCCCGGCCGAGACGTCGCTCAAGCAGTTTTCCGAGCAGTCGGGCCGCGGCGTCATCTTCGTGACCAGCGTCGTGCAGGGCGTGAAGACCGCCGCCGTGAAGGGCGAACTCGCGCCGCAGGCCGCGTTGGAGACCATGCTGAAGGACACCGGCCTCGTGGCCGTGCCGGACGAGAAGACCGGCGCGCTCGCCATCAAAAGGATTTCCGTCCCAAACGCCCCAAGGGCGGCGCCGACGGACAGCGCCCGCCCGGAAAAAGTTGAGGACGGCAAGCTGGTGCTCGAAAAATACGAGGTCATCGGCCAGAAGATCGACGGCCTGAACAACAAGGGCCTGCTGCAGGCCGGCGAGAACGCCGCGCTTTACCACGACGTCTTCACCCGCGTGGACATCGAGCGGCTCGGCATCTCCAGCCTCGAGGAGCTGTTCCGCCTGATCCCGCAGACCTCGTCCGCCAGCACGCCGTTGCAGGTGCCGGCGAGCAATCCGGGCACGACGGGCGGGCTCACCAACAAGGCGTCGACGGTCGGCCTGCGCGGTTTCTCGTCCTCGCAGACGGTCGTGCTGGTCAACGGCCGCGCGATGCCGCGCAGCAGCCTGTTCAGCGACGGCGGCGCCGACATCGCCCGCATCCCGCTCGCCGCGATCGAGCGCGTGGAGGTGCTGCCTTACGCGGGTTCGGCCATCTACGGCGCGGGGGCGATCGGCGGTGCGATCAACATCATCCTGCGGAAGGATTATCATGGCCGCGACCTGACGACCTACGTCGGCACCTCGACCGAGGGCGGCGCGACGGAATACCGGATGACCTATCTCGAAGGCCGCTCGTTCAACGGGGGCAAGACCAACCTGACCTGGAGCCTCAGCTACCAGCATCGCGACGCCCTGCGCGCGGAGGAGCGCGGCTACCTGGACGAGGCGCTGCGCCGCTACGGCCCGAATTCGACGGCGGTGGACGCGCAGGGCCGGCGGATCTATGAATCGCTGATCCTGTCCGCCTTCGCGGGCGCGCCGGCGACGATCGTGATCACCAACCCGCCCTCGGCGGCCGTCAACGACCTCGGTGTTCCCGGCGCGCCGGGCGTGCGTTATGTGGCCATTCCGACGGGCACCACGGCGGCGGACTCGCTGGCGCTCACGCCGGCCTCGTTCACCGCCACGGCGGGCCAGGCGAATCAGTCGCCGCGCTTCGGGCGCTCGATCCTCTACGAGCCGATCGATTCCTACAGCCTGAACGCCCAGCTGGAGCACGTGTTCGTCAAGGACAAGCTCGAGGCCTACGGCGAGTTCACGCTCGGCTACAACCGCAAGGATTACAGCATGCCCCAGCGCCTGGTGGTGGATCTCTCGGCGACCGATCCGCTGAATCCCTTCCGCACCGGCGTGACCCCCGGCTTCGTCGGCCGCGAGGTGCGCGTGCTCCTCGACACGCCGGACCTGCCCGATGCGCACACGATCTACGAGGACGAGTCCGCGCGCGCGGTGCTCGGGCTCAAGGGTCACCTCACCGAGACGTGGGAATGGTCCGTGGACGGCGTGGCGGATTACGCGCACAGCACCGTGACGAGCGTGAATCCGGGCACGGACCTGCTGGAGCTGGTCAATCTCGCCCCTTTCTCGAGTCCGGGCCCGGCGGCGCCGGCGGCGACACGCCGCGCGGTCTATGCCCTGTTCGCGGATCATAACCGGTATCCGATCTCGGACGCCGACATCGAAAAATATTTCGGCTCCACCCGCTACAGCGCCACGCACGGCGTGCAGTGGGAGGGCAATGCGCGCCTGATGGGCGAGGTGTTCAGCCTGCCGGCCGGTCCGGTGAAAGCCTCCACGGTCGGCAAATACCAGAGGTGGGACTTCGTTTACTCGTGATGGGTCCAATGCCCCGAAGCTTGCTTCGGCTTGGATGGAGAGACGGAGAGCGAAAGAGACGCCGGTCGAAGACCGGCGCTACGTAGCGCCAGTCTTCGACTGGCGTTTTGTCGCAGCGCGCGGGACGTGCACGTAGCGTTGGATGTGAAAGACATGGAGAGGTGGTTTGGTCAAATGCCTCGGGGCTTGCCCCGGGGATCTTTACGGCCAGCATTTCACCGGCAGTGACGCGACTTCCCTGTTGGTGCACAACGCGCCGCTCAACGCCAATCTCTCCGGCACGCCGGCGACCCGCGAGGTGTGGCAGGGCGCGCTCGAGGTCAGCGTCCCCGTGATCAGCGACCAATGGCGCCCGTTGCCGATCAAGTCGCTCGAGCTCCAGGGCAGCCTCTCCTCGGAACGGAGCGTGAGCAGCAGCATCAACGACCAGGATCTGCCATTCACGTTTCGCAAGTCCGCGTCGAGCGGCGTCGTCGCGACCAAGGCGCAGCTCACGCCGGACTTCGCCCTGCGCGCCTCCTACTCGGAAGGCTTTTACCCGCCGGACTGGAGCGCGGTCGGGCTGCCGCAGACGTCGTTCTCCATCCCGGGCTTCTTCGCGGACCCGAAGCGCGGCAACACGATGCAGTTCACGCCGGTCATGCAGATTCAGCAGGGCGGCAATCCGGACCTGAAGCCGGAGACCGCCACTTCGGAGAACTACGGCTTCATCCTCACGCCGCGCTTCCTCAAGAACTTCTCGCTGACGGTCGACTACTGGAAGATCGAGAAGGTCGACGCGGTCGTCTTCACGGGCTTCCCGCAGATCATCGCGAATCCGGATGCGTATGGCTTCCTCATCACGCGCGAGGCGCCGGCGCCGACGGACCCGGCCGGCTGGCTCGGCCGCATCACGGCGGTCGATGCGCGCGCCTTCAACGCGTCGGTCGTGCAGACGGAGGGGTTCGACGTGAAGACGCGCTACCGTTTCGACACCGCGTCGATCGGCAGCTTCGACTTCACCGGCTCGGCGAGTTTCACGAACAACTACAACGAGCTGGCCACGCCGGTTTCGCCGATGATCAATCTGGCCGGCGGCGCCGGTCCGGTGCGCTGGCGCGGCAACGGCTCCGCCACGTGGTCGAACGACCAGTGGTCCGCCACGATCACCGGCCGCTACCTGGGCCATGTTTCCACGGCCACGACGGATCCGTCGCCGAGCTATCCGGGCGCGTCCCGGTTGGACGGCGGCCGCATCCCGGCCTACCTGCACTGGGATCTGCAGTTCAGCTACGAGGTGCCGTATCGCGTCGGTTCCTATCGCGACTGGCGCACGTGGGTCGGCGGCACCAAGTGGACGCTCGGTGTCCTGAACGTGCTGAACGACACCCCGGCGTTCCTCACGGACGGTTACGCCTTCTACAGCCGTTCCGACGATCCGCGGCAGCGCTACGTCTACGTGCAGATCAAGAAATCGCTGTGAAAAGTCCTCGACGGGTAGGGCGGACCGGCCCGGTCCGCCGCGATTCACCTGTAGCGTGCATTCGCTGAACGGCGCACCGGGCCGGTGCGCCCTACCGTTCAAACAATAGTCTCCCCCATCAGTCCCCTCCCTCATGAAATTCCGCCCACTGCTCCTGTGTCTCCTTCTCGCCGGTTCGGCCCTGGTCGCCGGCGCGGCTTCCCCGCCGCCGGTCACGGCGCCGACGGGTGACGCCGTGCAGGACGAGCTCAACGCCCTGAAGGCCCTGATGTCGAGCCGGCCCGCCGGCGAGCTGTCGCGCCGCGAAAATTACCTGTGGTTCGACCAGCTCACGCGCAAGATCTCCGCCGCCGCCTTCGCCTTCATCGAGAAGCACCCGACCGACCCGCGCCGCTGGGAGGCCGCGTTGATCGTGCAGCAGCGCCGTTTCCATCCGCGCTTCGTGGTCTCGATCGACGAGAAATACCCCGAGGGTGACGAAGCTTCGGTGCACCGCGACACCGCCGCCGAGGCGGCCTACGAGGCGAAGGTCGTCGCGCTGGAGAAGGAAATGCGCGCGGCCACCGACGTGCCCGGCTTCGTGATGGAACAGGTGGAGTTCGGCGATCTCATGCCGCTCTATTATCCGGCGTTCGACGCGATGCGCGAGGGGCGTGTGCCGGACATCACGAAAATCGAGCCCGCGGTCCGGGCGTATTTCGCCCGGTGGCCGGACAGCGAAAGCGGTCGCGGCATGCTGCCGATGTTTGTGCAGGTTGCCACCAAACAGGTCGTGCCGAAGACCGAGGTCGAGGTGCTGCAGACCTTCGCCGACAGTCCCAACCGGCATGCCCGGGCCTACGTGCAGGACCGCCTGCGTTTCTTCGAGCTCAGCAAGGCGCCGTTTGAACTGGCGTTCACGGCGCTCGACGGCCGCGAGGTCGACCTGAAGAAACTGCGCGGCAAGGTCGTGTTGATCGACTTCTGGGCGACATGGTGCGGCCCGTGCATCGCGGAACTGCCCAACGTGAAGAAGGTTTTCGCCGCCTACCACGACAAGGGCTTCGAGATCGTCAGCGTGTCGCTCGACGACGAGAAGGACCGGCAGAAGTTCATCGACCTGGTCAAGGCCGAGGGCACGACCTGGCCGCAGCGCTTCGAGGGCAAGGGCTGGAAGGATACCCTGGTGAAGACCTACACGATCTCGGGCATCCCCGCGATGTTCCTGCTCGACCAGCAAGGCATGCTGGTCTCGACCAACGCCCGCGGGCCGAAGCTCGAGCAGGAAGTGAAGCGGCTGCTGAAGCTCTGAGCAGACAGTTTACCCACGGATTTCACAGATGAGCACGGATGGAAGGTATCTTGTAGGGGCGGCGCTTGACGCCGCCCGCGGGCGCCGACAAGCGGCGCCCCTGCAAAATCATCCTCATGGTTGCTGAACGTCATTCCGGCTACGTGCCCGCCAGTTATCTGGACGGAGCGAGCTGCCTGCTGCCCGAAGTTGTAGGGCGGGATCGCCTGATCCCGCCTTTGCCCGCCCTGGCGGAAGGCGGGATACGGCGATCCCGCCCTGCAGTGGAGGATGCTTTCACCCCGGCGGAGCGGGTGGTGGTCGGGTTGGTGTGCGAGGGGATGTCCAACAAGGAAATCGCCGCCGCGCTCGGCCGCGCGGAACCGACCATCAAACACCAGCTTTCCACCGCCATGCAGAAACTCGGCGTGCAAAGCCGCTGTCAGCTGATCGTGCGGCTGCTGCGGCGGTGATCCGGCGCGCCGCTCACCGGGCTTTGCGCAGCACGATCTCGTCGCCGCGCGGCTCGGCCATGATGCGGAACTCCGTTTCCAGCAATCGCAGCAGCGAATCGGTGTTGTCCGCGCGGAGGACGCCGCTCAGTTCCAATGACTCGAGCGCCGGGTCGTCGAGGACGAGTTTCACGCGGGCGTGCTGATTGAACATCGGGATGGCCTGCCCCAGCGGCGTGCCGGAGAATTCCAGCCGGGGCACGCGCCAGGCCAGACGCTCATCCAGCTCGGCCGGGGAAACCCCCGTCACGCGCGGGGCGACCGGAGCCGCCGCCTGCTCCAGGTTCACGACACACCGGCTGCCGGCGTCCACAAACGTAAGAACCGGGAGAGGATCGCCGCGGTCGGCTTGCGCTGGTTCCGGTGTCCCGGCCTGCGGAGTGACCGACACGCGGCCCTCGGTGACCAGCACTTCCACCGCCTGGCTGCCGAGCTGCACCGAGAACGCCGTGCCGACGGCGCGCACTTCCACGCCCGAGGCTTCCACGATGAAGGGCCGCTGCTTGTTCCCGGCCACGGCGAAATGGGCCTCGCCTTGCTGCAGGGTCACGCGACGCAGGGGACCGCTGTAATCGAAGGTGATCTGGGCTCCGTCCTTCAGCTCCACCACGGAGCCGTCGGGCAACACCCGCCGGGCCGGCGCCGAGGCCACGGCGTTCAACGCCTCCACCGACGTGATGGCATCCGGCGCGCCCGGCCGCGTCTGCCAGACGAAGCCGGCGGCCAGCAGGAGGACCGCGCAACCCGCCGCCGCCATCCGCCGGCGCGTGCGGCGGCGCAACTGCGTGCCGACCTCCGCGAAGACCTCGTCCGCCGCGTCGTGGGCGACCGCCCAGTCGAGGGCGGATTTTTCGGTGACCGGCTCACCGGGTCGGGGGTGGGGACCGGGGGAGGTCATGTTTCGTAATGGCCGCGCACGCCGCGCCGCCGGAGATAATGTTCCAGTTTCTTCACGCCGCGCGCCAGGTGTTCGTCCACCGTTTTCTCGGCGATGCCCAGCCGGGCGGCGGTTTCCTTGCGGGACAGACCCTTGAGTTTGCGGAGCATGACGACTTGGCGGCAGGTGGGCGGCAGGGTGACGAGCGCCTGCGCCAGCACCTGGACCTTTTCCTTCATGCTGATCGTTTCGGCGACACCCGGCCTGTCTTCCATGACGGACAAAGCCGCCAGATTCCCTACCGCCTCGACCGGCGAGGCCTTGCCGCGGCGCAGCCAGTCCAGCGCCACATGCCGCGCCACCTGGAACAGAAACGCCTTGCCCGACAGGATGGGCGCCTTCGCCCGGGCCTTCAGCAGGCGGAAATAGGATTCCTGCACCACGTCGTCCACGTCCCGCACGGCGGGAAACGAACCATGCAGGTAGGATTTGAGGGACGACTCGTGCGGATGCACCTGGTCCTGGAACCATTCGGACAGGCCGGAGCCCGACAGCGGCAGCTCGCCGCCGGGCGCGGCTGCGAGCGGTTCGGAATTGGTGGGCGGTGGACTCACGGCGAAATCGGAACAGTCGGTGCAGAATCCATGCCGCGATGCACCGCGAACACCACCGCGGAATTCAAAAATTCACAGAAATGTTTGTAGGGAATCCGGCGGGCTGCTTCGTCAACGTCAGTTATGAACCTCCCAGCACCGTCGTTCGCCACGTGGAGACTGTTGTTCTCCCTCCTTTGCGTCTCCGCCCTCTGCGGCTCCGCCGGCTTTTCGGCCGAAGTCACGAAAAGCTACGATATTCCCGCCGGACCGGCGGAGCAGACGCTGAAGACCTTCTCGGCGCAATCGGGCCAGGAGGTTCTCTTCGCCACGAAAACGACGGGCAAGGTGCAGACCAACGCGGTCCGGGGCGAGCACACGGCCGCGGCGGCGATCGAGCGGCTGCTGGACGGCACGGGGCTCAAAGCCACCCGCGAGGCCAAAACCGGAGCCTTTACCGTGATGCCCGACCCAAACGCCGCAAGGGCGGCGCAGCTGGAGAGCGTCCGCCCGGAAAAGATCACCAAGACTGACTCGGGCGCGATCGAGCTCGACAAATACGAGGTCCTCGGCGCCCGGCTCAACGGCCCGGTCAACCAGACCATCTTCAGCACCCGCGAGGACGGCGCGCTCAACTACGACGTGATCAGCCGCATCGACATCGAGCGCATGGGCGCCACAAGCATGGAGGAGCTGTTCCGCCTCGTGCCGCAGACTTCCGACTACGGCAGCACCGCGCTGCAGGGCGCGGCGAGCAATCCCCAGCTGGCCAGCGGCACGACTTACCAGAATTCCGAGGTCAAGCTGCGCGGCTTCTCCTCCCTGCAGACGGTCATTCTGGTCGACGGCCGCCGGCTCCAGCGCGGCAATCTCTCAGCGGGTCCCGACCTCAACCGCATTCCGGTCGCCGCCATCGAGCGCATCGAGATCCTGTCGTCCTCCGCCTCGGCCATCTACGGCGGCGGCGCCATCGGCGGCGCCATCAACATTATCCTCCGCAAGGACTATGCGGGTCGCGACCTGACCGTGAAGGCCGGCACCAGCACGGATGGCGGCGCGGAGACCTACGGGTTCACCTACTTCGAAGGCCGCTCATTCAACGGCGGCCGGACGCGCTACTCCTTCACCATCGATTACCAGCACAACGAGCCCCTCTACAACTCGCAGCGCAACTACCTCGACAACGCACTGGCCCGCTATCCGGCCAACACGACCGCCACGGTCGGCGGCCGCTCGGTGTTCGAGCAATACATTCTCCAGGGTTTCAACGCCATGCCCGGCACGATCCTGCTCACCGCCGCGACGGGCACGCTGCCCATCCCCGGCGTGACCACCGCCCGCTATGCCGCGATTCCGGCGGGCCAGGACGGCACTGCGCTCACTCCGGCCTCGTTCGTCGCCAGCGCCGGCACCGCCAACCTCGGCGACCGCTATAACCGCTCTGTGATCTATCGTCCGGAGGACCGCTACTCCTTCAACTCCGAGATGGAGCACATCATCTCGCCGGACAAACTCACACTCTACGCGGGCGTCGACGTCTCCTATTTCCGCTCGAAGTATTCCTTCCCGCAGGCCGTGCAGTCGCTCGCGCTGACGGCGACGGACCCGCAGAACCCTTTCCGCACGGGCGTGACGCCCGGTTTCGTCGGCGTGCCCGTCGTGGTCTACTACGACCCGGTGGACATTCCCGATCCCTCGCTTTTTCAGGAGCGTCAGGGCGCCCGCTTGCTGCTCGGCGCCAAGGGCAAGCTCGGCGACCGCTGGGAATGGTCGCTCGATGGCACGGGCGAATACGGCCGCAGCTATTCCGACGGCCAGAACCCGACCAACAGCCTCAATGCCTTTGTGTTCAGCACGTCCGCCTCGGCCGGCATGACGCTGGCCCAGCGTCGCGCGATCTACAACCCGCTCGCCGACCACCAAGCGTTCCCGCAGGGCGACGCCTTTGCGCCCTACAGCTACTTCAGCCGCCAGTTCGCCTATTACAACAACCTCGCGCAGGCGAACCTTCGCGTGGTCGGCGACGTGTTCGACCTCCCCGCCGGCCCGCTCCGCATCTCGCCCGGCGTCGAGATGATCTGGAGCCAATACCAGACGAAGACCGCCACGCGCGTGAGCCAGGCGATGATCGAGGCCGTGCCCGTCGTCGGCAACGGCGACAGCTTCACCCAGCAGGCGCGGCGCACGGAGTCCGTGTTCTTCGAAAGCGTGCTCCCCCTCATCGGGCCGAAGTGGCGCCCGATCCCGATCCAGTCGGCCGACCTCAACCTCGGCGTCCGCTGGGAGGGCACCGACGACTCGACCGACAAGACCAGCCCCATCGCCGCGCTCCGTGTTGCGCCGACGCAGGACATCGCCTTCCGCGTTTCCTATGCCGAGGGCTTCTTCCCGCCGGACCAGTCCAATTACGAAGGCCCGCGCTCGAATCCCGTGGCCACCACGCCGTTCACCGATCCGGCCCGTGGTAACCTGAATTACAACTATCCCCACGAGGAGATCGCCGGCGGCAATCCCGGCCTGAAACCCGAGACCTCCAAGGCTTGGAACTACGGCGTGGTTTTCACCCCGCGCTTTGCGCCCGACCTGACCTTCTCGGCCGACTACTGGCAGATTGAAAAGAAGAACGCCATCGTCGTCCCCAACGGTCCCTCCGCCATCCTCGCCAGCCCCGAATCCTATCCCGGGCGCATCGTGCGCGCCGCGCCCACGGCTGCGGATATCGCCGCCGGTTGGCTCGGCGAGGTCACCTCGGTCGACTACCGCGCCATCAACGTCGGCTTCACCGAGACCGAGGGCGTCGACTTCAAGGTGCGCTACGTGCATGACGCGGGCGTTCTCGGCAAGTTCACCTCGCTGACCACGGCCACGTGGACAAATTCCTTCCGCGACCAGATCCTCCCGATCAACCCGATCGTCGAACGCGCCGATGCCGTGGGCTTTCCGCTCAAGTGGCGCGGCAACTCCTCCGTCTTCTGGGAGCACGGCGCCTGGACGACCGGTGTGACCGCCACCTACATCAACTCCTACCACGCCGCCTCGACCACGCCTTCGCCGGCGTTCACGACGGGCAACGGTCTCGACGGCTACAAGATCGCTTCCGCGACGCTCTGGGATCTGCAGACGACCTACCGGTTTCCCGGCAAGAGCTCCGCCCGCGGCTGGAAGAGCTGGCTCAGCGACACGCAGTGGACCCTCAGCGTCCGCAACGTGTTCAACAAGGAGCCCGCCTTCCGCACCGACATCTACAGCTACTACAGCCGTTACGAGGATCCGCGCCAGCGTTACGTGACGCTGCAGATCAAGAAGAGCCTTTGATCACCTCCTGCAGCGGAGTCCGCCGGAAAAGGCGGGCTCCGCTGCAACCTGTTTTCCCATGAAAAAGCCCGCCCTGTTCCTTCTCGCCGCCGTCCTGCTGGGCGCGCCGCTCTCCGCGCAGGACAAAGTCCCGGCCGCTCCGCCGGCTCCCGCTCCGGCCGTGCCCGGGATCGATCCGGCGGCGACCAAAATCTGGGAACAGCACATCCAGGGCATGGGCGACCGCGGCGCCGGCGAGAGCAACGTCAATTACGCCCAGGTCATCGACAAGGCCCTCGAGTTTTTCGAAAAATACCCGACCGAGCGCCGCGTCGGCGGCATTCTCTTCAACGTCGCCAGCCTCGGCGACTGGATCAAGGGACCGGACGCCGCCCGCGTGCGCACCGAATGGCGCGAACACCTGCGCGGCAAACTCGAGGACACGTTGAAAAACCATGTCTGGCCCGACAATGTCTGGTCCGGCCTGCACTGGGTGGCCGCCAAAAACGACCTCGCCATCCAGACGGCGGGCGGCGGCCGGCCCGATCTCGCGGCCTGGCACGCCCGCATCGATCTCGTCGCCGCGCGCACGCCCGCGGCTCCTTACCGCACTTTCCTCGAACAGGAATACGTCCGGTTGCTCGAGGTGCACGAACCGGCGGCCCTGGTGCCCTACCTGACGGAGCTGGCCAAGAGCGATATTCCCGATCTCGCCGCCCTCGGCGGCGGTCAGCTCGCGATCCAAGGCCTCAAGACCACCCCGATGGAACTGAAGTTCACCGCGGTGGACGGCCGCGAGGTCGACCTCGCGCAATTGCGCGGGAAGGTCGTGCTCATCGACTGCTGGGCCACGTGGTGCGTGCCCTGCATCAAGGAACTGCCCTCGATCAAGGCCGCGCTCGCGAAGTGGGGCGACAAGGGCTTCGTCGTCGTCGGCATCTCCTTCGACCGGCTGCCCGACCGGGCCAAGCTCGTGAAGTTCATCGCCGATGAGCAGCTCGTCTGGCCGCACTGGTTCAACGAGAAGGGCGGCCCGAATCCCTTCGGCAAGCAATACAACATCCGCAGCATCCCGGCCACCTTCCTCCTCGGCAAGGACGGCCGGCTCGTGACGACCGAGACGCACGGCGACAAGCTCGATGCCGCGCTCCAGCGCCTGCTGGAGTGACCGGCGGGCAGCTGCCTGGGTGGCATCGGCTTCCAGCCGATGGGTTTGGATCGTGCGGCTGCAGCTTCCGCGATGTTGCCTAGCTTTACTCTTTGTTCGCTCCCCACCACACCCCGTCGCTGCGCGCCACCCCTCTCCAAGAGGGGACCCGATCCTTGGCCGCCTTGTCTTTGCTCCCCTCTGGAGAGGGGTGCCCGCAGGGCGGGGTGTGTCGACTGCCGGATAATTCAACAAAGTAGAATTAGTGTCTTTGCCCGGCTGGCGCGTCTTGGGTGGTGACGGGGCCGATATTCCGTTTGCCCCGGATTTCCACGCGATTATCTCCCTCTCCTGTGCCGCCGCCGGATTCAGAACAAGCCCGCTGCCATGCGGTGAGCCAGTCGAACTGGTTTGAGACGCACCTGCGTCCGCACGAACCGATGCTGCGCGCCTGGTTGCAGAGCCGCTTCCCCCGCTGCGACCCGGCCGACATCCTGCAGGAGGCCTACCTGCGCGTCCTGCAGGCGCAGACGGAGCAGCCGCTGCAATCGCCCAAGGCCTTCCTGTTCGCCGTGGCCCGCAACCTCGCCCTCGACCAGGTCCGCCGCCGGCGGGTGGCGGGGGAAAACGATTTAGTGCGAATCGAGGATCTCGACGTCTTGGACGAGACGGCCGACGTCTCCGAAAGCGTCGCCCGCAACCAGGAACTCGAATTCTTGACCGCCGCCATCCAATCCCTGCCCGACCGCTGCCGCCGGATCTTCACCCTGCGCAAGGTCTACGGGCTTTCCCAGCGCGAGATCGCCGCGCAGCTCGGCGTGTCCGAACACACCGTGTCGGCGCAGCTCACCATCGGCGTGCACAAATGCACCGAGTATATGCGCCGCTACCGGCAGGAGCGTGAACCATGAGCAATCCCCCCCGTCCCCCCGACCAGATCCGTCGCATCGACCGCGAGGCCGCCGCCTGGCTCGTGCGGCAGGACCGCGGCTTCACCGCCGCGGAACAGGACGAGTATTTCCAATGGCTCGCCGCCGACCCGCGCCACGGCGAGTGGCTGGCGCGCCACCGGCGGACGTGGCGGGAATTCAACCTGCTCGCGGAGTGGAAACCCGAACACAGCGCCGAGCCCAATCCCGACCTGCTCGCCCCGGCCCCGCGCCGGCGCGTCCCGGCCGTTCGCCGGGCCTGGTTCGGAGCGCTCGCCGCCGCCGCCGGTCTGGCCGTCGCCTTTCTCTGGATGCGCCCCCCCGCGCCGGTTGCCGCCCCGCCGCCCGCGGTTCTCGCGCAGGCTCCGGCCCAGGGCTACGAGCGCCGCGTGCTGGACGACGGCTCCGTCGTCGAGCTCAACCGCGGTGCGCGGATCGAGATCACCTATACCGCGACCGAGCGGCGCGTGCGCCTCGACCAGGGCGAGGCCGGCTTCACCGTTGCGAAGAATCCGGCGCGGCCCTTCGTCGTCCGCGCCGGCGGCGTGGATGTGCGCGCGGTCGGCACGGCTTTCAATGTCCGGCTCGATGAGCGACAGGTCCACGTGCTCGTCACCGAGGGCCGGGTCCGCGTGGACGACGCCCTCAAGGGCGCCTCGCTGCTGGCGGCCCCCGCGGCCGGCGAAGCGCCGGTGCTCGAGGCCGGACACGCGGTCACCATCGACGTCGTGCCCGCGGCGGTCGCGGCGATCGTGCCGGTCTCGGCCGAGGAGATCGGTCGACGGCTGGCGTGGCGGCCCGAGCTGCTCGAGTTCGACTCCGCGCCGCTGGCGCAGGTCGTCGCGGCCTTCAACCGCCACAACGGAGTCCGGCTGGAGATCGCCGACGCGGAGCTGGACGCGCTGCCCATCGTCGCCTCGTTTCGCTCCGACAACGTCGACGGTTTCGTGCGCCTGCTCGAGTCCACTGCCGGCGTGACGGCGGAGCGCACCGGCGATACCATCCGCCTGCGCCAGGCGCGGTGAGGATGGGTTGCAGCGCCGAGCTGGGCGACAGGAACTGTAGGGCGGGATCGCTGATCCCGCCTTCGGGCGGAGCTGGCATCACGTTCGTGGCGGGATCGGCGATCCCGCCCTACAGACGCAGCTTTCTTCAAGGATTCCTTAGTGTGATTGCACGGTGAATCCGTCTTGGGAGCGAACACCGACACCCGCATGCCATCCCACCGACCACTTCACGCGGCGTTTCCACGCCTGTTTGCGACGATCCTGCTCACGCTCGGCCTGACCCTCGCGGCCTTCGCGGCCGCGGAGAAAAAGAACTTCGACGTGCCCGCCGGCGACGCGCTCGCCACGCTGAAGCAGGCGGCGCAGCAGGGCGGGGTGCAGATCATGTATCCCGCCGCCACCGTGCAGGGCGTGAAGACCCGGGCGGTGAAGGGCGAATACGCGCCCCGCGAGGCGCTCGACCGCATGCTCGACGGCACCGGTCTGGCCGTCGTGCAGGACGAGAAGACCGGCGCGCTGGCGGTGCGGAGGGATGCCGGCCCAAACGAGCCAAGGGCGGCGCAGATGGCAAGCGACCGCCCGTCGACGATTGAGGATGGCCGGCTGGTGCTCGAGAAATACGAGGTCACCGGCTCGCGCATCCAGCAGACGGAAGTCGAGGGCTTCGCGCCGCTGTTCAGCCTCGACCGGGCCTTCATCGAGAACTCCGGCTTCGGCACGACCGAGGACCTGATGCGCATGCTGCCGCAGAATTTCACCACCAGCGTCACCGGCCGGGCCGGCGTGCCGAACGACAGCGTGCCCGGCGTGCGGACGCCCGGCCAGTCCGGCGCGGGCCTGTTCGGGCTGGGCGCGAACAACACGCTCGTGCTCATCGACGGCCAGCGCATGCCGCTCGCCGCCAACAGCAGCGCCACCTCGTCGCCGCCGCAGGGTTTCTACGACATCAACACCATCCCGCTCGGCATGATCGAGCGCATCGAGGTGCTCACCGACGGCGCCTCCGCCATCTACGGCTCCGACGCCACGGGCGGAGTCATCAACATCATCCTGAAGAAAAACTTCAACGAGACGGAGCTGCGCGGTCGCATCGGCGGCACGGCGCACGGCGGGGCCTTCGAGCGCGGCGGCACGATCACGCACGGTTTCACGAGCGGAAAACTGCAGGGCACCATCGTGCTCGACTACTTCAACCGCGAGGCGCTCTTCGCCCGCCAGCGCCGCTTCTCGAAGACGGCGGACCAGACGGGCAACGGCGGTTCCGACTTCCGGTCGACCACCGGCAGCCCCGTCCGCATCTTCGCCCTCGGCGCGGGCGCCACCCTCAACGGCCTGCTCAATCCGAACGGCACGCCCGCCACCAACGCCATCGCGCCGACCGGGCGGACCGGCAAGGTGACCGTGGCCGACTTCGCCCCGACCGCCGGCCTGGCCCTCACGACCCGTTACGACACGACGCATCTCCAGGCCCTGATCCACCCGACCGACCGGCGCGCCCTGGCGGCCAATTTCAACTACTCCGCCCGCCCGGGCCTCACGTTCATCTCGCAATTTTCCTACACCGACGACTCGACCGACGTCTATAACGTCCCGCAGGCGACCAGCAGCCAGACCGGCGGCGCCGCGACCGGCCGAATCCCCGCTGCCAATCCCTTCAACCCCTTCGGACAGGATCTCGGCTTCATCCTCCTGCACGAGGAGATGGGCCCGCGCCTCACGGAGAGCGACACCGACACGTTCCGCGCGCTGCTCGGCGCGACCATCGACCTGCCGCACCAGTGGCAGGCGCAGTTCAACACGCAGTTCGCCACGCAGCGCCTGCGCACGGCCAATCCCATCCTCAACGTCCCGCTCATGCAGGCCGCGCTCAACCGCACGGACCCGCAGACGGCGTTGAACCTTTTCGGCGACCCGCGCGCCGGCAAGGCCAACGGCCCCGGCATCTACGAGGAGATTTTCCCGCTCACCATCGAGCGCTCCAAGAGCGACCTCTACACGGCGCAACTGTTCGGCCGCGGCCCGGTCTGGCAGCTCCCCACCGGCCCGGTGCAGATGGCGGCCGGCGGCGAGTGGCAGCAGCAGGACCGCATCCGCACCACCAACGTCCCCTCGCTCGTGCTGCCCGCGCGGAGCCGCTTCACGCGCGACACCTGGGCGGGGTTCGTCGAGGCCTCGGTGCCGGTGGTCAAACCGAAGTCACGGCGCCTGTTCCTGCACTCGCTCGACCTGCAGCTCGCCGGCCGCTACGAGGACATCGAGAACGCGGGCACGACGGTGAACCCGAAATACGGCGTGCGCTGGCAGCCGTTCAAGCCGCTGCTGTTGCGCGCCTCGTATGGCACCGGCTTCCGCGCGCCCTCGCCGACGGAGTTCGAGCAGCCCGAAATCTCCGGGCCGCAGAACGTCTTCGATCCGCGCCGCGGCGTGAGCTACAGCATGAACGTCACCACCGGGGGAAATCTCGAGCTCCAGCCGGAAACCTCGGAGACCACCAACTTCGGCGTCGTGCTCACCGTGCCCAAGGTCAAGGGCCTCAGCCTCGGCGCCGACTATTCCCGGAAGGAGCAGGAGAACCTGACCGCCTCGTTCTCCGCGACCGCCATCGTCGCCAACGAGGCGCTGTTCCCCGACCGCGTGGTGCGCGGGCCGCAGTCGCCCACCGACGTCGTGCTCGGGATGCCCGGCCTCGTGCAGACCGTGGATGCGTCCTTCGTCAATTTCGGTTTCGTGCGGGTCGAGACCATCGATCTCTCGCTCACCTACGACCTGCCGTGGCAGGACTGGGGCCGGTTCACGTTCCGCGCGAGCGCGTCGCATTTCCTCACCTACAACCTGTTGCTCACACCCGGTGCGACCACGGGCGAGGACGACCTCATCGGCACCAACGCCAATTTTCCCGTGAAGACCCGCGGCAACGCCTACCTTTTCTGGACGAAGGGCGACTACGGCGCGACGCTGCTCTGCTTCTACAACGGCGGTTTCCAGCAGCTCGGCAGCGAGGTCGCGAGCTCCACGACCTTCGACCTCAACGTCAGCTATCACTGGCGGCGGTTCGGGGTGCGGTTTCAGGGCGGCATCGGCAATATCTTCGACCGCGAGCCGTCGTGGGTGAACACGGCGCTCGGCTACCAGGTCGGCAGCCAACCCGGTCCGAAGCAGCGCACCTACCACGCCAGCGTCATCTACAGCTTCTGATCTTCCGCTGCGAGGCACGGGTCTCCCGACCTGTGACCCTCAGCCCAACGGGTCGGAGACCCGTGTTACTTTCCCAACCAGTCGCCCATGAAAAACATCCTTTCTGTCCTCGGATTGCTGCTCCTGCCTGCGCTGACCGGGCGCGCGGAGGTTCCCGCTTTGGAAGCCAAACTCGCGCCGGATCTGCGCATCGCGTCGCTCGGCGGCGCGCTGTGGCGCGAGGTGCCGCCCAACAACCGGCTGATCGAGCTTTCCGCCGAAAAGCCTGCGGCCATCACGCGCGAGCCCGCTTACCGCGGCACGCCGCGCTACGGCAGCATCCGCCTCGGCAACGGTCCGCACGGCCTTTACCAGATTGTCATCGAACATGAGCCGGCCGACCAGCCCGAGCTGCGCCGCATCTACATCGACGCAAACCGCAACGGCGACCTGACCGACGACGGCGACGGCCGCTGGAACCGCCTGAGCCGCCAGCCCAACAACGTGACCGCCGGCTCGCACCCGCAGGTGCTGCGGGCCTCCTGGGGAGAGGCGGATCGCGAGACCTCCGCGGGGGATTACGCCATGATGTTCGTCTACCTGCCGGCCAAGGACGGAAGTTATTCCCTCCACTACCGCGGCACGACCGCGCGCACGGGAGAGCTGGCGCTGGCGGGCGGCGCCGCCAAGGTCGTGGCCATCGAGACCGACGGCGACGCGGTGTTCGACGCGATGGCGGCGAATCCGCTGCACCTCTGGATCGATGTGGATCGCGATGGGTTTTTCGATTGGGACGAACGTTTCGACGGCCGGGCGCCGCTGGCGCTCGACGGGAAGACCTACGAGGCGCACTTCTCGCCCGACGGTCTGCACCTGACGCTCGCCGCCTCGACGCGCCCGGCCCAGGTGTTGAAGGAGCGGCGCATCACCCGCCCGGAGCAGCGCGTGTTGCTGGCCGCGGGCGTGGCGGCACCGGATTTCACGGCCCTGCGGCCCGACGGCAGCGAGATGACCCTCTCCGGGCTCCGGGGACAGGTGGTCGTGCTCGACTTCTGGGCCCCGTGGTGCGGCCCGTGCAAGGCCTCCATGCCGCATCTCGACCGGCTTTATCAGAAGGTGAAGGACCAGGGCGTCACCGTCCTCGGGCTGTGCGTGTGGGACACCCGCGCGGCGTTCGACAAATGGATCGCGAAGCCGCAGGTGCCGACGACCTACCCGCTGGCGTTCGATCCCGCGGGGCGCAACAACGACAACCAGAACGCCGACAGCATCGCCAGCCGGCTGTATCATGTCACGGGCATCCCCACGTTCTACGTCATCGACCGCGAAGGCCGCGTGGCCGCGAGTTTCGTCGGCAGCGGCGAAGCCAGCAAGGAAGGGCTCGAGGCCGCGTTGCGGAAACTCGGCGTGAAGCTGTGATGGACCGGACCGTGCAGACTCCGCTCGGCACCGGCTACGTCGGGCTGTCGCCGTTGGTCAAACCGGCTGCGCCCCGGCCCGGGCCGGCCCTGTCGCCGGCCTCGGCGGAGGTGCTTTCCTGCCTGACGCCCGCGGAGAGGATGGTGGCGGTCCATCTGGCGCAGGGTCTGTCGAACAAGGAGATCGCGACGGCGCTCGGCCGCGCGCTGCCGACGGTGAAGCACCAGGTATCCGCCGCGATGCGAAAGCTCGGCGTGCAGAGCCGCTATCAGCTGATCGTGCGGTTGCTGCGGTGAGCGGCGCGGGGAACAAGGCGTGTCTGGCAGTTCCGGGGTGCCTTGGAATGTGGGAGGGGCTTTATGCCCCGACATCAGCACGCCGCGCCTATTCCGTCGGGGCATAAAGCCCCTCCCACACCGAACTAGGTAATCGCCACAGCCACCGTTTGCCTTGGCTGGTGTGGCATCGGCTTCCAGCCGATGGTGTTGGATTCTGCGGCTGGAAGCCGCAGCCACTTAATCCCGCCCCACAACCGTTGGTATGGCGTGTCTTCAAACCAACCAATTTCCACTTCCGGTCATTCCGAACGCAGTGAGGAATCTCGACGTGCGCAGGCAACATCTCTTTCGCTGCGGGAGATTCCTCACTGCGTTCGGAATGACTAACCCAGTTTGAAGGCACTCTACCTAGTTTAGACTACCAACCGGGCCGGTGCCGGCTCTGCCTGGTCATGACGTGCGTGAACAGCAGGGACCAGAAGCAGAGCACCACGTTGAAGAGTGGGACCTGCAGCGCGGGGGGCAGGGCGTAAACGCAGCACACCACCGGGATCCACAGGCTCCACGTGGTCAGCAGCACGGGAAACACCCGGCGGTAATACCAACGGCCTGCGCGCATGTCGGCCATCACTGGCGCCCAGCGAAAGCCGGCGTCCTTCCAGGCAAAGATCGCGATCCCGACCGGCGCGGCATAGAACAGATTGAAGCCGAACTGGTCGCTGATCATCTTCCGCGCGATGGTGCCAGCCCCGGTGCCGTTGCCGAACAGCCATGACAGGAAGCGATACCACAGGTCGACCTCCGCGCCTTTCCACGCCCAGAAGAGGGAGAAGAAAAGCACGAGCGGCCAGGGGGTGGCGGCCCGCGTGGCGGGATTGAACCGCAGGTAGAGGAAGGGCAGCACGCCGCCGCACAGCGCCGAGGCCAGCCCCGAGAAAACATAGCCGCCCTCCGTGCGCCAGTCGGCGAGCTGCGCGAAGAAGCCCTGCGCTGCCGGGACAAAATGATACGACAGCACCAACGCCAGGACGACGGCTTGCAGCACGAGTCCCGGCCCGAACAGCGCGCGGGCCCCATGCAGGCCGGCCTGCCAGGGGGCTTCCTCGGTGGTGCTGTTCGCGGACATAAGGGGCGATGTGAAAGCGCGGATGCGCAAATCGCGAGAGCGATTTTCCTCGCGGCGATCCAGGCCCCGTCGCCCGCTGCCGCGGGCCCGGGATCCTTGGCTTGGGTGGCATCGGCTTCCAGGTTCGACGGGCTCACGGCCCTGAGTGGTTCGACTTCGCTCACCACCCTGAGCTTGTCGAACGGGCAAGTCGAAGGGCAGCCGATGAGTTGGGCTGGAATCTGCGGCAGGATGCCGCAGCCACGGGGGCAAAGCAGGCTTGGTGTGGCATCGGCTTCCAGCCGATGGTTCGGGCTCGGAGCTGCGCCATGGTTCCGCTTGCGGCGCCTCCTCCGCCGGCCTTTGCTCCGGGGATGAGCGATGATTTTGCCGACTTGGAACAACGTTGCGTGGCCGCCTTGTCGGCGCAGGGCGGCGACGTGGCGCACGGGCTCGAACATGTGCGGCGCGTCGTGGCGAACGCGAAACGCCTCGCGGCGACCGAGGGGGCGCGCCTCGACATCGTCGTGCCGGCGGCGTGGCTGCACGACTGCGTGACGGTGCCGAAGGATTCGCCGCAGCGGGCGCAGGCCTCGCGGCTGGCGGCGGAGCAGGCGGGGCGCTGGTTGCGGGCATGGAATTATCCGGCGGATCTGCTGGCCGACATCGGGCACGCCATCGAAGCGCACAGTTTTTCGGCGGGCATCGCGCCGCGCACGCCGGAGGCGAAGGTGGTGCAGGACGCCGACCGGTTGGACGCCATCGGTGCGATCGGCCTGGCCCGCTGCCTGATGCTCGGCGGGGCGCTGGGCCGGCCGCTGTATGCGGCCGAGGATCCCTTCTGCGAGCGTCGCGCGCCGGACGACCGCGTGGCGACCGTGGACCATTTCTACACGAAACTCCTGAAGCTCGAAGGCACGATGCAGACGGCCAGCGGGCGCCGCGAAGCCCGGGCGCGCACGGACTATCTGGAGAGATTCCTCGTGGAGCTGAAACGGGAAATAGGGGAGGGAAGTTTGTAACGTATTACGTTACAAACTGGCTTGGGCAGGGACGGGTTTCGGAGTGGCATCGGCTTCCAGCCGATGGTCCGGGATGGATTCTGCGGCAGGATGCCGCAGCCACTTTGCCACCCTTATCGCTTCAGGCGGATGCTCTGCTTCTCTTCGTTGAGGCTGAGCGTGAGTTCGGTGGGCGTGATCTCCAGAACCTGGATATAGACCGTGCGGCCTTTGCTCTCGAGGGGGATGATGTCACCGACCTTGCACAGCGTCTGGTTGAGGGTGAGGTGCGAGACGCCGTTGAGCACGGTCAGGCCGCTGATCTTCAGGTTCGCGACGAATTTCGCGAGCGTGCCGGCGTCGCTCTCATCGGGGCCGGTGGGGAGGACGATGGTGTCCGCTGCACTCCCGGCCCCGTCCTCCGCGGGCGGGAGATCGGACGGGAGAAAGAAGGGATTGGGCAGGGTGGTCGGGAGCGCGACGGGATTCATCCGGGGTTCCAGCAGGGAGGTGATCCGCGCCTTGGTGAGCGCGTAGCGGTCCGCGATGCGCTTCATGGCGAGGGCGGTGGCGGCATCGGCCTTGCTCGGGGCGGCCGGTTGGGCGGAAGCGGAGAGCATCAGGGCCGCCGACAGGAGCAGGAGGGAGGGAATGCCGGGCTTCATGGGCGGGCGAGGAGGTCGAGGGTGAGGTCCATCGTGACGGACCCTTCTTCACCCTCGCCCCGGCTGAAGGTGAAGGTGCGGATGCGGACCAGGCGCGGGCCGGTCTCCAGTTCGTGCAACAGCCGCATGATCTGCCGGTAGGGGCCGGTGGCGCGGAGGGCGAAGGGCACGGCCTTGAACGGGCTGCCTTCCGGCTGGGGTTGCGAGCTGAGCTGGTTCAGCTGGGAAAAACGCAGCCGCGCGTTGGCCTCGATCTGGTAGAAGTAGCCGAGGTTCTCGGCGAGGTCGGCCTCGAGGATGAGGTTGCGGTCGATGAAATCCACGGCGGCGGTGGCGGCGGAGAGTTCGCTCGCGATGCGCGCCTGGCCGGTGAGCGACTCCATCATGTTCTCGCCGGTGCGCCGGGCGTTCTCGTGGTCGGCGTTGAGTCCGTGTTGCTTCTGCCAGAGGAAATACGAGGCCGAGCCGAGGAGCACGATGATGCTGAGGCTGGCCACGATGACGGGGTTGCGCCGGGCGAAATCGAGGAACCGTTGGAAGCGCTCTCTCATGACGCGGGGGCATCCTTGAGTTTGCAGGCGATCTCGAAGGTCATGACGTCGGCGTTCTCCTCGCGCTCGAGGGAGACCAGCGCGATGGTGCTGAAGAGCGGGCCGATGGCCGGATCCTTGCGCAGGTCCGCGACGTAGCGGCGCAGGGTCTGCGCGGCCGGGCCGGAGGCCTCGAGCAGCTGGCCGCGCACGACCACGCCGGCGGGGAAGCCGTTGATGCTGGTGATGCTCATCCGCGGCAGCCGGGTGCGGCCGAAACTGGTGACGAGATCCGAGACGCGGTAGGGCGCGCCCATCAGGGCGTAGGCGGCGTCGAGCCGCGCGACCTTGGTCTCGAGCTTGCGGGTGGCGAGGTTCAGCTCCGCGAACTGGCGCCGGTGGCCGGCGATCTGCTCCTGCCAGTAGCTGATCTCGCTGCGGAGCGTGCCGCTGAGGTAGACGAGCCAGAGGGTGAAGATGAGCACGCCGGTGGCGAGGGTGGCGGCGATGGCGTTGACGATGAACCGGCCGCGGACGAGGTCGTCGCTGGGCAGCTGCGCGGAAAGCCGGCAGTCGACGTGCCAGGGCCCGACGTAGGGAGTTTCAACCTTTGAGGTCATCGGGTTTGAGGGCGGTGGCGCCGGCGACGAGGCTCAGGGCGCCCAGCCAGTGCGAACCGAAGGGCGGGACGCCCTCGGCGACCTGGATGTTGGCGGTGGGCAGCCAGGCGGCGCAGTCCATGGCGAAGGGTGTGCGGCCCACGACCTGCGCGAGCGGCTCGGTGATCCACGAGAGGGCGGGCGGCAGGTAGGCGCAGTAGACCTCGCCGACGGGCTGGCCGGTGGTCATCTCGTAGGAATCGACGAGGGGCTTGAGGTCGCGGCCGATGGCGCGGACGAACTTGGTGGCGCGGAGCAGCAGCTCCTCGTCGGCGAGCTGCAGGCGGTCGCGGATTTCGGCGGCGTCGTTGAGGCCGAATTCCTTGCGTGCGGCCTGGACGATGGAGGCGAAGCCGTGGCGCACCGGCGAGGGGGTGTGGACGCCCTCCTTGCCGAGGATGTAGGCGGTGGTGTGCTCGTGCTCGATCGAGACGACGACGATGGCGCGCTTGTCGTCGCGCCGGGCCTTGAAGTCGGCGATGCTGCCGAGCAGGGGGAGGATGCCCTGTTCGAGGCGGTAGGGCAGGAGGCGGTGGTCGAGCAGGCGCTGCTGCATCCGGTGGACATTGGAGTGCGACACGCCGCAGATGAGGGCGGGGCGCTGGGCGCCCTCGGCGCCGACGAGGACGCCGTCCTGCGGGCTGAGCGTGGCGAGTTTCCAGCTGCCGGGGTTCTCGATCTTGTATTGCTCGCGCACGAGGTTCCCGAGGTAGTCGGGCTCGGCGAGCTTGCGGGCCTGGATGCTCTCGCGCTGCAGGAGGCCCTCGGGCGGGATGAAGCCGCAGATGACGGGAACCCAGGTGTTCTGCTTTTCGAAGTTGGCTTCGAGCCAGCGACGCAGGCCGGCGTCGTCATCGCTGTCGAATTCCGCGGCGCAGTCGAGGGTGACGGGGGTCTCCTCCATGCGGCTGATGCCCGCGGCGAGGATCTGATAAGGATTGATCTCTATCAGAAGTCCGCGGCGGGTATGGCGGTTGAACGGGTTGGAAAGGCTCAAAGGCGGGAAATTACAGGGTGATTACTACTCAGGCGGCAGGGCTGGCGTCAAGGTGTCCGGAGACTGGCGGAGGGCGAAAGTGGCATCGGCTTCCAGCCGATGGGTTGGTGGGATTGAATCTGCGGCTGGAAGCCGCAGCCACGGGGGGCGGTGGTCTCGCGCAGGGGGGGCAGAGGGCAAGGGGCGGAGGAATGTAACCTAATAGGTTACAAGGGCGGGAAAGGCGCGCGGCTTTCGCGGGGGCTTGTCGGCGTTGGCGGGGTCGGCCGGTGGCACCGGCTGCCAGCCGATGGAGTGGGGATTCTGCGGCAGGAGGTCGCAGCTACGGGACGGGATCGCGCGGAGGAATGTAACCTAATAGGTTACAAGGGCGGGATGGGGGAGCCGGATCGGTGACGGGAGGATGGGGCGGGCTACGGCAGGACGGCGCGCTCGGCGGGGTCGGTCAATTCGCGCCACTCGGTGATGGCTCAGGGCATGGTAGCCTGCTCGGTGGCGGTGAGTTCGCGCCAGTTGGTAACTGTGTAGGGCTGGTCGACGCCGGTGAAGGTGGCGTAGCGCAGCGAGGTGTCGTAGTGGACGTTGGCAGCGCCAGAGAAGGAAATGCTCTGTGCGGAGAGCGCACCGAAGATCTGCGTGTTGGTGGCTACAGTCATTGCGCTAGTCGCATCAGGCATAGAGAGTGTGCCGATGAAATTATTGGTGCTGCTCGGGTTGCTAATTTCAAACGTGTCCGCGCCAACACGGGTGCAATAAATGACGAGTTTCTTCGGGTCTGAGGTTTGGTTCTTGATGCCACCGCCCGAGGATTCGAGACGGAAATCCCTTTTAACGATCAAACGCAAAGATCCGGTGGGAGTGATGTTGATTCTGGCTGTGGTGAAGGTGTTCACGCGCAGGTTGGTGGTGATCCTGAGCACAACAGGCCCCGTGATATAGAGAATTTCTGCGGCACCGTTCAGGGTCACACTACCGCTGACTTGATAGACAGAAGGAGCTACCCCGCCTGGAGTCCCTAGTATGGCGGAGACGGCAGTTGTCGTTGAAAGCGCTGTGCCGGGCGCACCGTCTTGAATGTCGAAGTCTGGAATGTAGGGACTGCGGCCGACCCGCGCCAAGTCCACATTGTTAACCGTCGGGTGAGGTGAAGTGACCGTGTTATCCTCATTCTTCATACTCGCACTACTGCCGTAAGAAATAAGGGGAGCAAAGGGCGATGTGGCTGCAGAATTTGCCGCGGCAAAGCCTTTCACTGTGGTGCTCGTGCCGATCGTGAGCGAAGGACTTGAGCTTCCCTTGGCGGCAACCACGGCGGAAAAACCGATATTCGGGTTGGTAGTAGAATCGAAGGGCGTATTGTTCTCGGAGTTGTAATCGTAGGTGTCGTAAGTGCCTCCCGTGTTAATGGCGCGGACCGAGCCATCATAGCTGTCGATTGTTCCAATGGCCCCTCCACTGATTGTTAGCAGATTGGTGGCGGCCAGGGCATTCGGGAAAGGGGAAGCTGGGTGTATCGAAGCGCGCAATTGGGTCTTCGACGTGGTGCCGTCACCGAGTGCGATTTCAGCTTCGGCATAGACAACGGGAGCGCCGGCAGCGTCTCCCACGTCCTGCCAAGATTGTTTCCAAGTCGGAGCCCAGTAATCCTTGTTGTTCGGCGTCTGTCCGCTGGTGGACACAAGGCACTTATACCATACGCCACCGTAACTGCGATAACTGCTGGCCGCATAGCTGGTCGTGTCATTCCACACATACGAGGTGCCGCTGCCCGTCAGCACCGTCCAATAGGAGGAGGAACTTGAGGGGGTTTGGGATGCGTGTGGTTGGATGCAACGATACCAAGTGTTCGAGTGGCTCACCAAATCGTCGAAATTGTATGCTGTGGCTGAATTCCAGGCGGGGATTTCTCGTGGAGCTGCTGCCCACCAAGTGCTGTTGGCTGCCATCGGCTGGTTGCCTGTGTTCGAGTTTTGCAGGCTCAAAAACCACATTCCCTTGTAGCGCACTGTATCATAGGCACCGTATTGGTGATTGGGCTGCCATTCGGTTGAGAAGTGCGGGGTGCCTGTCCAGTAGGTGGTGTTTGTGGGCGTAAGTGAGGTGCTGCTGGTGTGGGCGCGTATGCAGCGAAACCACCGGCTGGTGCTGCTGGCGTAATAATAGACCACGTCGCCGACGCTGTAGTTGATACTGCTGGAACTCCATCCCAAGGCACCGGGGCTGGAGGAGGTATTGTCGCCGCTCAAAGCAGGCTCCCAATCAGCCGTGGTAGTAGGAACGGTATTGATGGTGCCTGTTGTTGTTTCGACGCAGCGATACCATTGCTGGCTTCCGGCTCCGTAATAGACGACGTCGTTGAAGCGGAAGGCTCCATTGGCTCCTGAATTCCGGTAGGCCCAGCTGATCCGGGGAATGCCAGTGTTGCTGGTGGTGACCCACAGGCTGGCGAGGCTGATATCTCCCGCAGCATATGTGTGGCTCGATATACACCGATACCAAGTGCTGTTCGAGTTTCTATAGACGTAATCGCCCTCGTAGTATCTGACTCCGACGGCAAAAGTGTCGGCTGCGGGATTTGCAACGGCTCCGGCCGCAGTGAGAAAGGGGGCCCACATGGTGGTGTCCGAATCCGGTGCCGTCGCGCTGCTGCCCGATGTGCGGCAGTAATACCATGCGCCGTTGTAACAAACGATGGCGCCGCGGGTATAGACGGGGCTGCTGGTCCACGCCAGCGACACAGCCTGCACATTCGAACTCCAATTGCTCGCGTCAGTCGCGAAAGACCCGGCGCTGGTGTGGGCTGTCGTGCAGCGATAGGGGCCGACTACGTCGCCACTGTTCACGAAAACCACATCATGCAAGGTATAGCTGATGCCGCTAGCCCAGGTCCGCATGGTGGGGATCGGCCCCCAATAGCTGCTGTTGGCCCCGTCGGTGTCTAGGGCGGGCGCTGTGTTGGTGGTGCTGTTGGCTGCATAGTGCCTGAACCATACGCCGTTGTAGTTCATCAGGTCGTATTGGGCGTAGGGATTATCGCTGCTCCACATCCACGGAATCGGAGCGGGCACCCACCAGGTGAGATTCGGATTTTGCGAGCTGTCGGCGGGCTGGTTGCCAGTGTTGTTGTCGCGAAGTGAGCGATACCAGATGCCATTGTAAGCGATCAGGTCGTTGATGCGATAGGTCACGGTATTGATCCACGTCGCGCCCAGCACATGCGCGTCGGAATTGTCCACGCGGATTTTGACCTCGGCGGTGACGCCTTGGCCGAACTTGGTTGTGGGGAAAGTCATCGTGGCGACGGCGCGCTTGTCAGCGGCGTAGGTGGTAGTGTCCCACACCACGCTGGTGCCGCTGCTGGTCCAGCCGCTCCAGTCGTTCTTGTTGAAGGCGCGGAGGGCTTCGTCGATGCCGGCTTCCGCAAGCTGCTTGCTGAGGTTGGCTTGAAAACCGCGGTTGCTCAGCTGCATCGCGCGCGTGCACACGGCGAGGTAGCTGCCGAGGACGATGCCCATCACGGCCACGAAGCAGAGCGCGACGAGGAGCACCGTGCCGCGGTCACGGCGGGAGCCGCAGAAAAGGCGAGCCACAGAAGGCACAAAAGGGTTAAGGCCGGAAGGACGACAGGCTAAAGACGAAAAGAGACTGCCGGAGCTGAACATCAGCGGCGGAGAAGCGCCTCCATCAAGAGGGATCAGTTTTGCGCCTTCTGTGTTTTTTGTGGCCAAACTCATTGCAGAAAGCCGCGGTTGCGGAGGGTGAGGCGGCTGGAGGCTTCGCGCTGGACCGGGGTCGTGGTGCCTTGGTTGACCGTCACGACCTGGGCGGAGTATTCGAGGGAGACCTGCTTGATGCCGGAGAGGTAACTGGCGGCGGTCAGCGTGGCGGTGATGTATTCGTTGCCGCTGGCGTCGTAGTAGCGAAACTGGAGGTCGTTGTCGTCCTCGGCGGTGTCGCCGTCGGTGATGTAGCGCACGAGAGTGCGGGAGATGACGGTAGTGCCATTGTAGACACAGCGGGTGAGCGAGGCCGCGGGCATGGTGACAGAGGTGCCGTTGATGGTGATGGTGGCGGCGTCGGTGAGGTCGGCGTTGTAGTAGTAGGTGACGAGCTCGGTGGTGCCGGTGGCGGTGGGCACAATGAGGTCGAGGCGGTTGGCGGCGGGCGAGGTTGGCGAAGTGGTGATCGTGGTGAGTCCGCTGGCAGTCTGGACGTCGCGCGTGAGCTGGCCGATGGCGAGACGGGCCTGGGTCTCAAGGGTCTGCTGGTGGGCGAGGCGGCCGAGCTGGCGGCCGAGGTAGATGTAGCTGGAAAGCACGGCGACCATGACGGTGGCTGAGAGCGCCGCGCCGATCAGGAGCTCGACGAGAGTAAAGGCACGGGAAGATTTTTGCCCACGAATGGTCACGAAATAATGCGAAAAGCTAAGGCGGTTTCCCGCGGATATCGCGGAGAGACGCGGATTGGGTGACCTTTATTCGCGGTCATCTGTGTAATATCCGCGGAGAATTGTTTGTGGTCGAAATCACGAGCGCTGGATGGCGTGGTTAAGCCCGTATTTGGTGAACCAGGTGGTGCAGCTACGGGTGTAGGTGCGGGCGATGGGTGTGTCCCGGCGGAAGGCGATCTGTTGCAGCCAGGAGCCCGTGGTCGTGGAGGCGGCGGTCAGGGTGCCGTTCTTGGTCCAAGTGACCGTGAGGGTGACCTCGTAGAGATCCGTGGTCGGGTTGGTGACCGTGCGGGTCAGGTTGAACGTGACGCCCGCGGTCGCGATGGCGTTGTCGAATTGGGTGTCGTCAGGCGTGAGAGCAGTGTAGTTCGTGGCCGTGATATTGGCCAGCGGCGCGCTGATGGTCGCCCAGTCCTCGAGCCGGAGTTTTTCCATTTCGTGGTTCAATATCTGGGCGGCGAGTGTCTGGCGGCGTGCGGTTGCCAACATCTCCGACCCAATCGTAACGGCTTGGATCATACCCATGAAGCCGACCACCAAGATCACGGAAGCCATCATCACCTCTACAATGGTGAAGCCGCCGCGTGGACGGGATGATGGACTGAGTTGGGACCGCATGGATGGGGGATAGAGCCTAATGCCGCTAGGGTTTAGCCGGCCGGCTTGGTGGCGCAAGCGGTGAGTGCGTTGAGGGCGGGCGGAAGGGGCAAAGCAGGTTGCCCGCGAATGACGCGAATGGATGCACCGGGGCCGTTGATTCTTAAACGCGGAGATCGCGGAGAGAGGAGTTTCAAATGGGTGGGAGGGGCTTTATGCCCCGACGGGATGGGAGTGGCGCCTGATGTCGGGGCGTAAAGCCCCTCCCACATAGAAAGCCCACACAGGGCAAACTGCGGGACTGATAGTCCTCCCGTCTCCATCGCGCTGCTCCGCGTTCTCCGCGGGCTTCGCGTTTAAAACAGGGGGGATTCTGCGGCTGGAAGCCGCAGCCACAGCGGGCGTCGGCGAGCAACGCCCCTACAGGAAACTGGCAAACTCTGCGGCAGGATGCCGCAGCCACGGGGTCAGTAGCTGCGGGTGACGAGGGCGCCGGTCTTGTCGCGGAACACGATGACTTTTCTCGCGGGGTCGAGATGGTCGAAGGTGATGCCAAGGGTCCGGTTGATCTCGTCGCCTTCGTAGACCCGCTGGCCATTCAGCATGATGCGATGCGGGGCGCTCTGGAAGACGCCGGTGATGTTCTGGTTCACGATCCAGTAGAAAAACGAGGAGCGGACGACGGGGCCGTCGGCGGGCGAGGCGCTCGCGATGACGATGCCGCCGGCGAGTTTCACCTGGGGCGGCGCGGGGGGATCGGGGGGCGGCGCCGGGGCGATGGGCGTCGGGCCGGCGTTGGGGTCGGCCGCGTCGGGGAGCTCGCCCAATTTTTCGTGCATGGCGAGCAGCGCGGACCGGGACACGCCTTGTTCCGCGGTGCCGCCCTGGCCGGCGGCATCGGTCGCGGCGGCGGCGCGGGCCGCGCTCACGCCGGGGGCGGCGGCGGCGGCCGGCGAACTGGCGAAGGGATCGGTGACCGCGAAGGCGGAGCCGGCCGACTTTTTCTTTTTGCCTTCCTCCTCGGCGATGACGCCGTCGAGCATGCCCACGCGGGCATCGCCGGCGGCGACGACGTCCTTGGTCTTGCCGACGGCCTGTGCGGGGATGGCGAGAACCTGATTCATCGCCTTGAAGGGGGTGGGGCCGCCGGTGCCGTCCTTGGCGCCTTGGGTGGCCCACTTCTGGGCCTTGGGGTTGAGAGCGACGAGGGCGAAGTAGCCCATGAGCAGCAACACCGTGAGGCCGAAGACCATCTTGAACAGGCAGCCCAGGTTCCTGATGAGCGCGGGAGACGGGAGCCAGGATTTCTTCTGCGAGGGCATCGCATAATCCAGGATCGGCCCCGTGGGCGTCGGCGGGGTGGATGGCGTCGGGGCCGGAACTCCGGGCACAGGCGGTGTCGAAGCCGGATTCCCCGGCAACGCGGGCGGCGGAGGCGGGGGGCTGGGTGGGGGAGGAGGAGTCCCGGCCGCACCGTTGCCGGCTGCTGCCGGCCCAGTGTTTGTCCCGGAAACTCCGCGCACCGCCGGATTTCCGGGCAAAGATGGTTTTTCGTCGCTCATGCGCCGCAGGTGAGGAGAACATCCGCAGGTCCAAACCCAAGGCTAAATTTGCAGGACGGGGGTGGCATCGGCTTCCAGCCGATGGTCTGGATTTGGAACTGCGGCTGGAAGCCGCAGCCACGGGGCACGGAGGGAAACAATTTACGCCAAGGCGCGGCAAAGGCGGGGATTTTGTGGCCGCGAAAAAGCGCAGAAAGCGCAAAAAATGGGGCGAATCATCCTCGGTGAAACACTGGCTCTGGCCGCCGACTGACAAGCTTCGGGGGGGCGGTTTCTTTTGCGTCTTTTGCGCCTTTTTGCGGCCAAAACCTCGGTGGCTTGGGTTGGGGCTTTTATGTTTCAACCGCGTTTAAAGCAGGGGATCCTGCGGCTGGAAGCCGCAGCCACGGGGAGACCGACGGCAAACCTGGCCTTTATCCGTGTTCATCAGTGAAATCCGTGGGCAAATCCCCTGGCGGAGTTTCCGGCTCAATTTGTCGGGCTACTGCGGACATGCGGTTTAGGCTCATAAGACGTGCCGGCCGGAAAAAACACTCGCCGAGGCCGGTCGGATGGGCGAAAAAGCCCGTCCTGCTTCACCCTGAACTGCTATTTCACCTATGAAATCCGGCCTGAACATCCGTCCCACCGGCGCCCTCGACTTCCTGTCCCTCGGCGCCCTCGTCCACCGCCTCGATCCGGGCATCATCCCCTTTCGCAAGGCGTCGCACTGCGACATCCATGTCAGCGGCGGCGAGTTCAACGTCTCGGCCAATCTTTCCGACTGCTTCCGCCTGAAGACCGGCGTGGCCTCCGCCATGGTGGACTACCCGATCGGCGACCTCATCGCCGAGCGCGTGCGCGCGATGGGCGTGACGCCCTTCTACAAGCGCTTCAAGCACGACGGCGTGCGCGGGCCGAACATGGCGACGGTCTACTCCGATCGCGGCCAGGGCGTGCGCGCCCCGGTGGTGTTCTACAACCGCAGCAACGAGGCCGCCGGCCAGCTCAAGAAGGGTGACTTCAACTGGGCGGAGATCTTCGGCGGCGGCGTGCGCTGGTTCCACAGCGGCGGCATCTTCGCGGCGCTGTCCGAGTCGACCGGCGAACTGATCATCGAGGCGATGAAGGAGGCCAAGAAGGCCGGCGCGGTCACGTCGTTCGACCTTAACTACCGGCAGAAGCTTTGGGACATCTGGGGCGGCCAGGGCAAGGCGGTGGACGTCCTCGCCCGCATCGTCGAGCACGTGGACGTGCTCGTCGGCAACGAGGAGGACCTGCAGAAGGGCCTCGGCGTCGAGGGGCAGGATGTCGAGAGCAAGTCGAAGCTCGATCCGTCCGCGTTCTACGCCGTCATCGAGAAGGCCACGAAGAAATTCCCGAACGTGCAGGCCGTCGCGACGACGCTGCGGGAAGTGCACTCGACCAACCGCCACACCTGGGGCGCGGTGGCGTGGATCAACGGCAAGACCTTCCAGTCGCCGATGGCCGAGCTCGACGTCGTGGACCGCGTGGGCGGCGGCGACGGCTACGCGGCGGGCTTCTTCTACGGGCTGCTCTCCGGGGCGACCGAGCAGGAGGCCGTCAACCTCGGCTGGGCGCACGGCGCGCTGCTCACGACGTTCCCTGGCGACACGACCATGGCGACGGTCGAGCAGGTGAAGGCGTTCGCCAAGGGCGGCTCGGCGCGCATCCAGCGCTGAGGATTTCAGGCCGTGGCATCGGCTTCCAGCCGATGAGGTTTGGCAAACCCTGCGGCTGGAAGCCGCAGCCACACGGGGACAGGGCGGATTGGGAGTGGCATCGGCTTCCCGGTTCGACGGGCTCACGGCCCTGAGCAAGTCGAAGGGCAGCCGATGGGTTGGCGTTGGATCTGCGGCTGGATGCCGCGGCCACCTGATCAGGCGGGTGGACGGGGCCAGACCCAAGGCCAGTCCTGCAGGCCTGCTCCGGCCGGATTTGCCTGCACGTAGCGGATGGTTTTCTCCATCTCAGCGGCGTCCCGTATGACGTGATCGTAGGATTCCTTTTGCCAGAACTCGCCGCTGCGCCGGAGCAGGCGGTTCGCGACGGTGGCGATATAGCTTTTCCAGGAATGGAGGATGTCCGGCAATTCATGCGGCTCCAAGGGTTGCATGACGGCATGCACATGGTTTGGCATCACACACCAAGCGTGCAGGTGATAACGCGTGCCGTCGAAGTGACGCAACGAGCCGGCGGTCAGGTCGGCGATTTCGGTCCGGGCCAGCCAGCATGCCGCGCGACCGGTATCGAGCAGCTGCTCAATCCGGGAGCTGAAGAGCGCTCGCAAACGATCTTGAATGGCGGGGTCGGCTGGATCGGCGGTTTCAGCGAGCAGCGCGGCCTGCTCTTTCCGATAATCTTCCACAACGGCAGCCGGCAGAGAATCGGCAAGCCGGAACACGACATGGTAATTCGCTCCGTCGAGGGTCCAGTGTGGCAGGTAGGCGCCTTGCCGGACCTTGGTGAGCCGATGGACGGACGACCCTGACATGGAAGGAACGTGTCTGGCTCCGAAGGACGGGAACAGAAAAAACTGCGGCTGGATCGAGTTTGAAATGACATCGGCTTCCCGGTTCGACGGGCTCACGGCCCTGAGCAAGTCGAAGGGCAGCCGATGGTCCGGGGTTGGATTCTGCGGCAGGATGCCGCAGCCACGAAGAGGGCGGATTGGGTGGCATCGGCTTCCAGCCGATGGGTTGGGACTGAAACTGCGGCTGGAAGCCGCAGCCACACGGGCGTCGGCGAGCGACGCCCCTACAAGAAATCCAGCCGCAGCCACGCAAACTCCCTCAGGGCGCGATGCGCTTGTAGGTCGTGTTGGTGGAGACGACCGTGTCCATGTCCTTGATCTCGACGATGACGGGGTTCTTGTCGCTGGTGATGATCACGGCCTTGCCGGCGACGGTGGCGCCGCCGCCGGGGCGCACGCGCGATTCGAGGAGAACCTGGCCCGGGCCGTATTTGGAGAAAGTGAGCGTGCCGTCGGGCCCGATGGTGAGCCGGCGGTCGCCCGGGTGGTTGCCGGTGTGGTAATCACCCGCGGCCTTGATCAGCAAGGGGCGCGAGTCGGCCTCGGTCATCAGTTCGTAGGCCGGGGTCAGCGAGGGCGCGGGCTTTAACAGCATCCAGGCGGTGGCGCCGTTGAAGCCGAGGATGAGCACGGCCATGATGGTGATCTTGAGGCGGCGGGATTTGTTGGCGGTGGCGGTCTTGGCGTCGCCCCCGAGCGGGGAGGCCGACGGGACGCGCTCCACCTTGACGGGGTCCATGCGCGTCACCTCCGCCACGCCGCCACCGACCGTGGTGACGATGTAGGGGACGGAATGATCCTCGCCGCGCAGGGTGGTTTCCCAGCCGACGAGGCACAGCTGCCGGTAACGCGTGCGCACCACGAAGACATCGCGGTCGGTCTTGATGCGGATCTCGGGCTGCGAGGGTTCGTAAATGGTCAGGCCGGCCGCCACCTCGCTCAGGGCGTAAAGCAGGTCGCGCAACTGGGTGGGCGTCACGTTGGCCAGCTGCTCGTCGGGATACTGCAGGCCGGCCGCCGTGGCGCCGGGCGCCAAGTGGTGCAGGGTCACACTGTAATTCGAGGCGGCCATCAGGGTTCGATGATAAAAAGCAGGCAGTTGTCCTGCCCGAGGCGGAAACTGCCGGTGGTCAGGTTGCCGTCGTCCAGCGCGGTATCAATTTCCTGGTAAAGGGCCAGGTCCGGGGCCAGGGGATTGAAGCCGGTGTCGACCAAGGCGAGGGCCGCCCTGTAGCGGACGCCGTTGTGGATCTGGTTGCTTTCCCAGTCGAACTGGCCGCCGATGGCGGGCGGCTTGGTCCAGCTCATGAGTTGGATGTCATCCTTGGTGATCATGTCCGGCACCACGCCGGCGGCGGTCTCTTCCGGCCAGCTGCCGGCCTCATGCGTCCGGGCCTGCAGCACTGCCGTGAACACGCGGAAATCGTTGATGAGCGAACTGGCCCGGGCCTTGCGCTGGATGCGTTGATAGGAGGGCATCGCCAACGCCATGATCATGCTGATGATGGTCACCACCACCATCAGCTCGACCAGGCCGATGCCCGCCGTCGAGCGGGGGATGGCCTGCCGGCCGATCTGGCGGCTGCGATGAGGTGCCTGTCTCATGAAAGTGACATTTCTGTGCAGCCCGGCCGGGGAGGCAAGGGGGAATCGGCTGTGGGCGGTCGGGCGACCAGCCCTCCCTCAATCCACGATGGCGTGGGGGCGTGGCATCGGCTTCCCGGTTCGACGGGCTCACGGCCCTGAGCTGGTCGAAGGGCAGCCGATGGTTCGAGGTTTGAATCTGCGGCTGGAAGCCGCAGCCACGGGGGACAGGTTGAAACTGCGGCTGGAAGCCGCAGCCACTATTCCTTCAAGATCTCGTCCGTGGGCTTGACGGCGTTCTTGTCGCGGGCCGCGGTGTTGTCCTTGGCTTTCTGCACCGCCTTGCCGTAGCCGGTCTGCGGCGGAGACTTTGGCGCCGGCGGCGAGGGCTTCTCCGCTTCCGCAGGTGAAGTTTTTTTCTCCGCGGCCTTGGAGGGTTCGGCGGCCGGGGCCGGCTTGGCGGCATCGGTGAGTTTGCCGGCGGGGATCTTGCCCGTGACGTTGCGATACCTGATGGTGGCGGTGTCGCCTTCGCGCGCGACCAGTTCCACCTCCGTGCCGGCCTTGATCGAGATGACCGTGCGCTCGGCCTTGAGGATGACCGACTCCCTGACCGTGACCGGCTCGGCGAACAGGGAGGCGGCGGACAGGAGCAGCAGCGGGAAGAGGGGCTTCATGATGAGGCAGCATACCGGCTGCCGGGCGGGGCGGAACAGCAAAGATCGGTGAAAATTGCAGGATGAATCTGATTACCACGGAATGCGCCGAGAGATTTTTAAACACAGAGTTCGCAGAGATCACAGAGCGGTGGACGCGCAGGTCCCTCTGCGCGTCGGTTTGGCTTGCGCATGCCGAACGACGTTCACTGGCGGGCACAGGGACGTGCCCGCCCACCTTACTTTCGGTTGCGACGGAGCCGCTCCAGGTTATCCGTGGTTGAGTTACCCGGCCGGGGTGGCTGCACTTTGGGCAATGCGAGTGATGTGTTACAAGTGCTTCTGGCCTGAGCCGCTTTGCTGGTGCGCGTCGTTGCGGCCGATGGAGACGCGGACGCGGTTCGTGTTCCTGATGACGCCGAAGGAATTCAAGCAGGAGAAGGCCGCCACCGGCCGGCTGACACACCTGTGCCTGCCGAACAGCGTGATCCGGATGGGCAAGGGTTTTGATGGCGACGAGACGGTCCAGGCACTGATCAACGATCCGCGGAATTTCCCCGTGTTGCTCTATCCGGGCACGGAGGCGCTGAACCTCAGTGTTGCGGCGGAACCCGGGCTTTCCGCTTTCAGGGCTCAGGTTTCCGCCCGCCAGCTTGTCGTCTTCCTGCTGGATGCCACCTGGCGCGGGGCGCGCAAGATGCTGCGGGAGAGCCCGAGCCTGCAGCGGCTGCCGCGCATCATGTTCACGCCGTCGGCTCCGAGCCGCTACGTCATCAAGCAGCAGCCGGTGGAAGGCTGCCTGTCGACGCTGGAGGCGGTGCACGAACTGCTGACCGTGCTCGCACGCACGGGGCTCGACCAGTATCCGCGGCCGGATCAGTTGCTGGAAGTTTTCCAGCGCATGCAGGATTTCCAGATCAAGTGCGCGGCGGATCCGGCCCGGGGCGGCTATCGCCGGCATCCTTACAGCGCGCCGGAAGAGCGCGCGCCGGCGCAAGGCAGAAGCGGCAAGCGCCGGACGCAACATTTGCGCCTGCCGCTGCTGTCCAAGGGCAAGGGGGCGGCGTGAGTGCGTTGCACCTGGCTGATCCGGGGTTCCGGTCGATTCTGACCGGCTGGCTGGTCCTGTCCGGTGTGCTGGCCTTCCTTCTGTTCGGCTTCGACAAGTGGCGCGCCGGCCGCGGCGGTCAGCGCGTGGCGGAATCCACGCTCTGGTGGGTGAGCGCGCTCGGCGGCTGGCCGGGCGGACTGCTCGGGATCATCGTCTTCCGGCACAAGTCGGCGAAATGGTCCTTCCTGCTGATGTTCGCCGCCGCGTTCTTGGTCTGGGGCACGCTGCTCGGTGCGGCGCTGAAGCTGGCGGCAAGATGAAGGAAGGTGGAGCCCGACCTCCGGGCGGGCTTTAGGCGCCAAGAAACCGGCCCGGAGGTCCGGTTCCACCCAGGGCAACCCTTTCACCCGATGCCGAGCAGCTCGACCTCGAAGACGAGGGTCGAGTCGGGCGGGATGGCGCCGGGGTAGCCGGCGCGGCCGTAAGCGAGCTCGGGCGGCAGCGTGAGCTTCACCTTGTCGCCGATCTTCATCATGGCGACACCGAGATCCCAGCCGGCGATGACCATGCCCTCACCGAGGACGAACTGGAACGGCTCGTTGCGGTCGACGGAGCTGTCGAATTTCTGGCCGGAGGTGAACCAGCCGGTGTAGTGCACGCTGACCGTCTCGCCCTTCCTGGGCGAACGGCCGGTGCCGGTGACGAGATGCTCGATCTTAAGGGAGGGTGTGGGCATGAGAAGGGAGGCTATGTAGGGCGGGATCGCTGATCCCGCCATGGGAATAATAGGTGAAAGACAGGCGGGATCAGCGATCCCGCCCTACACTGCCACGATGATGATGTGGCCGTTGTAGCCGACCTGGTCGCCGGCCGACAGTTTCTTGCGTTTCTGCGTTTCGACGGCGCCGTTGAGTTGGACGAGGCCCTCGGCGATCACCTGCTTGGCTTCGCCGCCGCTTTCGGTCAGCCCGCCGAACTTCAAAAACGAGCAGAGATCAATGGGGACTTCCCGGACCTTGACGGGGCGCGGGGTGGAGGAGCTGGTCTGCTTCATGGGGATGGTTTAGCGGTGCTGGGAAATTTGGCCACAAAAAGCACAAAAGGCGCAAAAACCCCAAAAGGGATTGGTTTTGAACCGGGGGCTCCTCCTTTTTGCGCTTTCTGTGCTTTTTGTGGCAATCAATCTGGTGTCACCAGGTGGATTCCGTCGGGTTCGATGCGGATCTGCCGGTCGCGGTAGAGGGCGCCGATGGCCTGCTTGAAAGCCTTCTTGCTCACGCCGAAGGCGTCGCGGATCTCTTCGGGCAGGCTGCCGTCGTGGTAGGGCAGGCGTCCGCCGGCGGCCTTGAGTTTTTCGAGAACCTGTTCCGCGACCGTGGCGACGCGGCGGTAGCCGGCGCGGCCGAGCGCGAGGTCGATCTTGCCGTCGGGACGGACCTGGCGCACGTAGCCCTCGACGACGGAGCCAACCTTGAGCGGGCCGGGGAGGTCGTTGTTGTAGACCAGTCCGCGGTGGGCGTGGTTGATGATGAGATTGTAGCCGAGCGGGCTTTTGCTGGCGACGAGCAGGTGCACGGACTCGCCTTCGTGATAGGGCGGCGGCGTCTGGTCGAGCCGGCGGCTGAGCCGGGCGCTGGCGATGAGGCGGTCGGTCTTCTCGTCCAGCACGACCTGCACGACGACCCAGTCGCCGGGATTCAGCGGGCCGTCCTGCTCGCGGGCGGGGAGGAGGAGATCCTTGCCGAGGCCCCAGTCGAGAAAGACGCCGCCGATGCGGGGATTGACGCCGACGACCCGGAGACAGGCGCACTCGCCGACGCTCGCGTAGGGTTTTTCCGTGGTGGCGACGAGCCGGTCCTCGGAGTCGCGGTAGACGAACACCTCGATTTTTCCGCCCGGCACGGCGCCGGCCGGGATGTAGCGGGCGGGCAGCAGGATCTCGCCGTGCGGGCCGCCGTCGAGGTAAAGGCCGGGTTGCGCCGCGCGGACGATGGGGAGGATGTTGCGTTTGCCGAGTTGGGCCATGGGAGGACAGAAGACAGATGACAGAGGACGGAACAAGGCAACGGGAATGCGGCGGCGGAACTTCAACTCCTGTTGCAATGCTGTGCCGAGGTGGAACCGGTCCTCCGGACCGGGTTGCCTGGCGCACGTCCAACAACCCGTCCGGAGGACGGGTTCCACCATTGTTGCGCCTACTTCGGCTGATACGCGCCGGGGGCGTAGGCTTCCTGCTTCGGCCAGCCGAGGAGTTCCGCGACATCGGCGGGCAGCGGGGATTTCACCGGCAGCGGGCGGATCGGGGCGTAGCGTTTCAGGGCGGGGCTTTGCAGCACGTCGCCGGGCGCGAGGTCCAGGAGCCGGCTGTGCGTCTCGAATTGCGGGTGCTGCTGCTGCAATGCGGCCGGAGTCTTGAGCATGAGCTGGTTGATGTCGCCGGCGCCGGGGCTCCACGCGATGAGGGCGTCGGCGACAGAGTCGGCGGGCCGCACGTAGAGGTTGTGGTCGACGGCGTCGAACGCCGGTTTGGTGAGCCGGTCCTTCAGCGCGGGGGCCTGGTCGGCGCGGAACATCGCCTTGGGAAAGGTGGCGTCCGCGACGAGCAGGTTGCCCGAGAAAACATGGCCGTCGCGCTCGTGGACGTCGGGGCCGGTGGCGGGATGCCAGCCGAAGTGGTCGCCGACGGCGCTGCGCGTGTCGCGCTCGAACGAGGCGACGGTGTTGACGAAGGTGTTGTGGTAGACGCGGGCGCCGGCCGAGTTGAGGCTGCGCACGCCCTTGTCGCAGTTCACGAAGACGTTCCCGGCGACGGTGACGCGCTTCGAGATCTCCCAGAAGAAGCCGTCGAGGCAGTTCTCGATCCAGTTGTTCACGAAGACGCCGTCCACGTTGCCGACGTCATACCAGATGCCGTTGGAATCCGGGTTGTCGATGACGAGGTTGTCGCGGCAGACGACGCGGTGCGTCTGGTTGAAGATCTTCACGGCGGACGGGTAGTAGCCGGTGATCTGCTCGACGTTGTTGCGGGTGAAGATGTTTTTCTCGATCAGGCAGTCGGAGGAGGCCATGAGGTAGAGGCCCTCGGTGCTGGTGTCGCTGACGAGGCAATGCCGCATCGTGAACCGGTCGCCGCGGAAGTAGCCGGCCACGCGCGAGCAGTGTGTGATGGCGACGTGCTCCAGGGTGGTGCCGACGACCTCCTTGCCGAAGGTGGCGGGGTCGGCGACGCCGACGGGGTCGTCGGTGGGCTCCACGCCGGCGGGCACGGTGTCCCGTTTGCCGTCGATCTCCAGGGCGCGGTAGGCGTATTGGGTGAGGGTGAGCCCGCGCATGGTGTAGCCCTTGCGGTCGGTTTTCCTGCCATGCACCGGCCGGGTCACGCGGACGAGGGCGCTGTCGTGGGCCGTGATCTCGATCTGCCGACCGGCCGGGTTGAACCCGAGGTAGACGTAACCGCCCTCGTAATCAATGGCGTAGGAATTTTCATCGAGGCCGCCTTCCCAGAACTCGGAGCGGAGCGGTTTGCCGTCCACAAAGACCATGTCGTTGTTGAATTTGTGGAGAGGGGTGCGCATGCCCTCGCGATGGCGGCGCCACCAGTCGGCGGGTTTTTGCGGGAAGAGCGTGGTCCACTTCGTGCGCCAGACGCCGTCGTTGAGGGCCTCCCACCGGTCGGCGACGAGGGTGCCCTTGAGCACCGGCTGCTCGTCGCGGTAGGGCTGGATCGTGACGCCCTGGTTGAGCACGAGGCTGCCGGTGCGATAAGTGCCGCCGCGCAGGATGATGGCGTCGTCCGTCACCACGCGCGCGATGGCGGCGGCGAGGGTGGTGGGGGCGTCGAGGGAGGTGCCGGGAGCCTCGGCCTGGCCGTCGGGAGCGACGTAATAGACGTGCGCGGCATCGGACGGCACCTCGTAGGTTTGCTGCATCGGACCATAGGGCCCGCCGGAAGGCTGGGCGGAAAGAACCGGAGCGAGGGCCAGCGCAAGGAAGGCGGACAGGGTAAACCAGCGTGGGGATTTCATGAGGTAGTCGGAATATTTCGTATCCGCCCAGACCCTACACACCCCGCCCTGACGGGCACCCCTCTTCATAGAGGGGATCTTCGCTGGCGTGGATTGAGTCCCCTCTATCAAGAGGGGTGGCGCGCAGCGACGGGGTGTGTTGCCTTGGCATTGCGGAGTATGAAGCATTCAGGGGCGATGCCTACCTTGCCGAGGTGGCCCGCCGGCGCAAACTCCCGTGTCGCGCTAACATTGGACGTGAGCGCAAGGTGGGCCTGGCGGCCTCGGTGTGCGGTGGACGGGCACGTCCCGTGCCCGTCGGTGCGGGCAGAGGGACCTGCCCGCCCACCAGCCTGCGGCTTGCCGAGGCCAGGCGCGAGCCGGCTGGACAGCCGTGCGACGGCCGGCCAAGCTGTGCGCCCATGAACGACACGGAGCTCGCGGAGTGCCACGCGGTCCTGGGGGTGGCGCCGGACGTGTCGCTGGAAGAACTGGAGCGGGTGTTCATGAAGCGGAATTACGCGCTGCTGAAAGGCCGGTCCGGTTCCGCCCTCGAGGCAAACCCGGAGCTCGACGCCGAACGGCAGAAGCTGCGCACGGCCTACTACAACCTGTCGGCGCACCTGCGGGCCCGGCAGCAGGCGCAGAAGGAGCGCGAGGAGCGCGAAAAACCCCGCCGGCAGCCGACGCTGGCCCCGGGCGTCCCGCCGCCGCCGCCCACGGCCAGGCTGGTCGCGCCGCCGGTCGTCGCGCCGCGCGATCCGGCGGACGACGAGTTTGTGCTGTTCGCCTTCGACAACTGGAAGGTCAACGTGTTCGTGCCGCCGCTGCTGCTGGGGCTCGTGTGGCTGGTGACCATCAGCCCGCTCGGATTTTTCCTGAAGGGCTTCCACGTGTGGATGCACGAGTTCGGCCATGCCACGGCGGCGTGGCTGTGCGGCTTCCGCGCGACGCCGCTGCCGTTCGGCTGGACGCCGGTGGAGCCGGAATACTCGCCCTTCGTCTACTGGGGGCTGCTGCTGCTTTTAGGCATCCTGTTCGTCGCGGGGGCGGTGGAGCGCAAGGTGTGGCCGATGATCGCGGCCGTCCTGCTCGCGCTGCTCCAGTATTACATGACGTGGCGGATGCCCGAGCACCGCCAGGAATTCTGGTGGAGCGCCTTCGGCGGCGTGGGCGGCGAGTTCTACCTGAGCACGCTGTTCATGATGTTCTTCTTCGTGCAGCTGCCGGAAAAATTCAGATGGGGCGCGTGCCGTTACGTGTTCTTCTTCATCGGCGCGACCGCCTTCCTCAACATCGTGCTGATGTGGGACAAGGTCTACCGCGGCCTCGAGGAGATCCCGTTCGGCTCGATGATCAACGGCGAGGACGACCAGGGCGGCGACATGAACAAGCTGATGGACGGTTACGGCTGGACGAAATTCCAGATCCGCCGCACCTACCACCTGCTCGGCCACGGCTGTTGGATCGCGCTCGGGGTGACGTGGGCGGTGTTCGCCCTGCGGCTGAACAAGGTCGCGGACTGGGTCGCGGCCCGGTTCAGCAAGGCGGAGGCGTGAGGGGCGATTCCAATTCCAGTCAGAGCCTTTCCGAATAACAGGTTTGGGTAGGGGCGGCGCTTGACGCCGCCCGCGGGCGCCGTCAAGCGCCGCCCCTACAAACCATCGGCTGGAAGCCGATGCCACTACGGCAGGCAGAGACAGGACGAGGAGATGGAAGTATCCGCCTTGGCCCAGACCTTGGTGAATTGAGCGCGGACCAGATTGGCCTCGGGGTGTTTGCGCTGCATGTCCAGCGACTCGGCGAGGCCGAAGAGCGACCAGCCGTTGCCCGGCAGGCGGGCGAGGTCGTCGCGGTAGACCTGCTCGGCCTCGGCGTAGCGACGGTGCTTCATGAGCGCGGCGCCCAGCGAGTGGCGGACGGGAATCATCCAGCCCGGCGGCTCGTCGTAGCGGAGCTTGTCCTCGAGGGCGACGGCGGCGCGCAGTTCGGCGAGGCCTGCGTCGAGCCGGTCGGCCTCGCGGACGAGGATTTCACCGGCGAGCATGTGGGTGACGATGGCGAGGACGTCGCAGCAGGTGTTGTTGCCGGCCGCGAGCTGGTCGGCGGGCACGGTCGAGGCGGCCGCGAGGTAGAGCGCTTGCTCCCGGCGGGCGGCGGCGAGGTCGCCCTTCGCGGCGAAGGCGATGCCGCGGGCGGCGTGCTGGAAGGCGCGGGTGAACTTTTCCGCGGGTGGGTGCAGGGGCTCGGCCAGGATCTCGTCCCAGCGGCCGAAGCGCACGAGCACCTCGAGCGGCGTGGCGAGCCAGGCCTCGGCGACGAAGCCGAATTCCGCCATGAACTCCGGCGACAGGCCGGCGACGAGGGCGCGGATGTGTTTCATGGCGAGTTCGCCCTGGCCCGTCATCATGGCGGCGTAGGCCAGCATGTGGTGGTTGTGGGCGACGTAGACGGGCAGGAAGCCGGTCGCCGGGCCGGCGACCTTGCGGTAGGCCTGGTCGGCGGCGACGGCCTTGACGTTGGATTCGACCGCGGTCTGCCAGCGGCCCACGCGGATGTAGATGTGCGAAGGCATGTGGACGTTGTGGGCGAGGCCGGGCTGGAGGTTGATCAGGCGGTCGGCGGCCGGGAGCGCGCGCTCCGGCTGCGGCGACGCCTCGACGGCGTGGATGTAGAGGTGGTTGGCGAACGGGTGGTCGGGGTTGAGCCGCAGCACGGCGTCGAGGGTGGCGACGATCTCATCGGTGCCGGGTTGCGGCTGGCCGGCGGGGGTCCACTGATCCCACGGGCGGAGATCCATCATGGCCTCGGCGAAGAAGGCGCCGACATCGTCGTCGTGGGGAAATTTCTTCCAGACCTCGCGCATGGCGTCGGCATAGGCCCGGTCGAGCGAGCCGCGGTCCTCGGGCTGCGGGTTGGCGTAGCGGCGGGCGAGGGCGTCGATGAGCGCGCGCTCGACGGGCGTGGCCTGGGCGGCGTGCTGCTGCGCGAGCGTGAGTTCCCGCCAGGCCAGCTCGGCGGCGGGCGGCGGCACGACGGGGAAATTGATGTGCGGGCCGCTGGCGAGCGCGATGCCCCAGTGGGCCATGGCGCAGGCCGGGTCGAGGCGGGCGGCCTCCTGGAACGAGCGGATCGCGGCGCCGTGATTGAAGCCGAAGACGAGGCGCAGGCCTTGGTCGAAGTAGCGCTGGGCTTCGGGCGAACTCGTGGTCACCGGGCGGGTGTGGTGGCCGAGGTTCTCGATGAGCGGAATGGCCGGCTGTGCGGCGGCGGAGACAGCGAGCAACAGGCCGAGAACCAGACCGGCGCGGGCAGTGAATGGTTTTTTCATGGCGGGAAGCGTTGCGCGGGCGGATTGGCCCGGGCAAGCGCTACGCTCTTAGCCGATGGACCCAGATGCCGCGCGGGCGGCGCGGAGATTCAAATAGCGGAAAGGGAGGAAGATGGAAGGGGAACGGGCCGCAAGCTGGACGCGGCGAGGCTATTCTGTTGCGGTCGTTGGTATGAAGATCTTGCGCCGAGGTTTGTTCCTGCTGGCCGGTTTGCTGGCGATCTCCGTCCGCGCCGCGCTCACGTCCGATGAGCAGAAGATCGCGGCCTGCGTCGACGCGCAGGCCGGGGCCTTCGCCGCCGATCTCGAGGCCGCGTTGCGGATCGACAGCGCGACCGAGAACCTCGCGGGCGTGCGCCGGATGGCCGGGCATTTCGCCGGGCAGCTGACGGAGCTGGGTTTTGAATGCCGTTTTGTCGAACAGCCCGCCTCGACCGGTCGCGCCGGCCATCTGGTGGCGGAGCGCAAAGGGGCCAAGGGCCGGCGCGTGCTCCTCATCGGCCATCTCGACACGGTCTATCCCGTCGGCGAAGTCCGCCGCGAGGGCGACATCCTGCACGGAGCGGGCGCCGCGGACATGAAGGGCGGCGACGTCGTGATCATCGCGGCGCTCCGGGCGTTGCATGCGGCCGGAGCGCTGGAGGGGACGCAGATCATCGTGCTGCTGACGGGCGACGAGGAGGCGGTGGGCAAGCCGATCGAAGTGGCGCGGCGCGAACTGTTCGACGCGGCCAGGCGCAGCGACCTCGTCCTGTCCTTCGAGTCGGCCATCGGGCGCACGGCCACCGTGGCGCGGCGCGGCAGCATTTCCTGGGAGTTGGAGGTGCAGGGCGCCACCGGACACTCGTCGGGCATGTTCTCGGCGGCGATGGGTGGCGGGGCGGTCTTTGAGACCGCGCGCATCCTGCAGGGGTTTTACGACCAGCTGCGGCCGCTCGACGGCCTGACGATCAGCCCCGCGATGGTCGCGGCGGGGGTCGAGGCGGAGCTGTCGCGCACCGGCGGCAAGCTTTCCGGCAAGACCAACATCATCCCGCAGCGCTCGCTCGTGCGCGGCGACCTGCGGACGGTCAGCGCGGAGCAGCTGGCGGAGGCGCAGGCGCGGATGCAGGCGGTGGTGAAGCAGGGCATGCCGCGCACGTCGGCCACGCTGACTTTTTCCGAGGGTTACCCGGCGATGGCGCCGACGCCGGAAAACTACGCGCTGCTGGCGCAACTCGACCAGGTGAGCCGCGACCTCGGTTTCGGCGAGATCACGGCGTTCGACCCGCGCGGCCGTGGAGCGGGCGACATCGCGTTCGTGTCACCGCCTTTGCCGGGACTCGACGGTCTCGGTCTCGACGGCCAGGGCGAACACACCACGCGCGAATCGGCGAATCTCACGCAGGCGCCGGAGCTGGTGAAGCGCGCCGCGGTGCTGATCCACCGGCTGACGCGGTGAGGGGGGCAGCGCGGGATCGCTGATCCCACCTCAGCCGGTGAGTGGGCGGTTCTGCGGCTGGAAGCCGCAGCCACGCAGGCAAGGCAGATCCGAGGTGGCATCGGCTTCCAGCCGATGGTCCGGGATTGATTCTGCGGCTGGAAGCCGCAGCCACTTTGGATCAGCGGACGACGCGGGCGCTGCCGCCCTTCATGAGCTTCTCGACTTCCTTCTTGGTGGCCATCGAGGTGTCGCCGGGGGTCGTCGACGCAAACGCGCCGTGGGCTGCGCCGTAGTCGACGGCGAGCTGCGGGTCGTTCTTCGAGAGGAAGCCGAATTGCAGGCCCGAGGCGAACGAGTCGCCGCCGCCGACGCGGTCGAGGATCTCAAGGCCCGGATAGGCGCGGCTGTCGTAGAACTTGCCATCGTGCCAGAGGATCGCGCCCCAGTCGTTCTTCGTCGCGGTGATGACCTTTCGGAGCGTGGTCGCGGCGACCTTGAAGTTGGGAAATTCCTTCACGGCCGTCTCGATCATCGCCTTGAAGGCGTCGGTCTCGATGTGGCTGATGTTCTCGTCGGCGCCCTTGACCGCGAAGCCGAGCGAGGCGGTGAAGTCCTCCTCGTTGCCGATCATGACGTCGACATACTTCGCGATCTCGCGGTTGACCTCCTGCGCCTTCTTCAGGCCGCCGATGGTTTTCCAGAGCGAGGGGCGGTAGTTCAAATCGTAGCTGACGATGGTGCCGTGCTTGTTGGCGGCCTTGACGGCCTCGACGGTGAGGGCGGCGGTCGTCTCGGAGAGCGCGGCGAAGATGCCGCCGGTGTGGAACCAGCGCACGCCCTGCTTGCCGAAGATGTCGTCCCAGTCGAAGTCGCCCGGCTTGAGCTGCGAGGCGGCGGTGTTGCCGCGGTCGGGCACGCCGACGGCGCCGCGGATGCCGAAGCCGCGCTCGGTGAAGTTGAGGCCGTTGCGCACGGTGCGGCCGATGCCGTCGTCCTCGCGCCACTTGATGAAGTCGGTGGCGACGCCGCCCTGCATGATGAAGTCCTCGACGAGGTGGCCGACCTCGTTGTCGACGAAGGCGGTGCAGACGGCGGTTTTCAGACCGAAGCATTTGCGGAGGCCGCGCGAGGTGTTGTATTCGCCGCCGCCTTCCCAGGCGGTGAAGGAACGCGCGGTGCGGACGCGGCCCTCGCCGGGATCGAGGCGGAGCATGACCTCGCCGAGCGAGATCTGGTCAAAGCGGCAGGAAGTGGCGGGACGGATGGTGAGGGACATGACGGGAGAACGATTACGATTGGGAGAACGAGAAGGATCACTTACTTGGCGGCATTCGCCGCGGCGACGAACTGTTTCGCGCGGGCGGTGATGGCGGGCCAGTCGCCGGACTTGAGCGCGGCGGCGGCGACGAGCGCGCTGCCCGCGGCGGTGGCGAAGGCGCCGGCCTTGAGGAAGTCGCCGACGGTCTCGGGCGTCACGCCGCCGGTGGGCATGATCTGGATCTTCGGGAAAGGGCCCTTGATGGACTTGATGTAGGCGGGGCCGAAGAACTCGGCGGGGAAGATCTTCACGACGTCGACGCCGAGCTCCCACGAGGTGTAGATCTCGGTCGGGGTGAGCGCGCCGCCGAGGACGGGAACGCCGGCCTCCTGGCAGGCCTTGATGACCTCCGGGCGCACGCAGGGCGTGACGATGAACTTGGCGCCGGCGGCGATGCCTTTCCGGGCGGTCTCGGCGTCGAGCACGGTGCCGAGGCCGAGGAGGACCTGCGGCAGCTCCTTGGCGACCTGGGCGCAGCATTCGATGGCGTTGGGCGTCGTCATCGTGAGTTCGATGCAGTTGAGGCCGCCAGCCGAGAGCGCACGGGCGCAGTCGAGCAGGCTGGCGGAACTGTCGGCGCGGATGAGCGCGATGACTTTGTCGGCTTTGAGGCGGGCGAGGACGTCGGACTTGTTCATAAAGTAGCGGGTAGTGAGTAGCGGGTAGAGAGTAGAAGATGGTGGTCAGCGCACGAGCAGGGAGAGGCGGGAGTGAAAGGAAATTAGCGGATATTTCGGCATGCTCATCACTCGCTACTCGATGCTCGCTACTTCCGTCATATGCCGCCGGCCCACTTGGGCTTGGTGCGGAGGTGGTAGAGGCGTTCGCCGGCCTTCGGCTCGTAAAAGATGCCCTCGGCCTCGCGGTTGGCGTAGTCGGACGGGTTGATCGTGCGCCAGTCGCGGTAGCCCAGGTTGATTTTCTTGCAGGTGGCCTCGGGGATGCCGGTGGCGAGTGTCACGCGCACGCGCGGCGTCTCGATGCCGGTCTTCTCGTCGTAGGTGCCGATGCCGTGGACGTGGGTGGAGTGGGCGAGGGTGCCCCAGGGCTCGTTCTTGAACTTGTCCCACTGCTTGAGGAAATACTGCACGCAGTGGTAGCCGATGCGCTCGATCATCTTGCCGTGAACGAGCGAGACCTCGTGGATGTGCGGCGCGTAGATGATGAGCTCGCCGCCGTCGGCGACGATGGGCTCGAGTTTATACATGCACTTCCCGCCGACCCAGAGCTCGTCATACATCTTCGGCGCGCAGGAGAGGACGGTGTGGAACGGGCGGTCCTTGTAGGTGATGTGGAGCTCGCGCGAGAGTTCGCTGGCGTCGTCCCACGCCTGTTCGGGCGTGCCGGCGAAGAGGCCGGCGAGGTCGCCGTGGCCCTGCACAACCATGCAGAAGCAGAGCTTGGGCACGGTGACCATCGCGCCGGCGCGGTCGACGACCTTGCGGACGGGGGTCCACTTGTTGCCGATGATCATCGGGTTGGTGACGACGGCGCCGAGCCAGTGGAAGAAATTCAGGATGCCCGGGCCGGCGACGCCGGGGAACAGGTATTTGGTGCCGCCGGAGAAGCCGACGACCTCGTGCGGGAAGACCGGGCCGCAGATGATGATCTGGTCGTAGTCGAAGAGGCGCTTGTTGATGTGCACCGGCACGTCCATGGCGAACAGGCCGCCGGAAAGCTCCTTGATGTCGGCGGCGGGGATGCTGCCGAGGTCGCGGAGCGCCGCGGGGTTGTCCCATTCGTGGTTGATGAACTCGACGTCCTTATAGGTGGAGGCGCGTTCGGCCGCGGTGATCTCGACGCGCTCGTTGATGGCGTCGTCGGGCATCGCGGGGTGCGTGCCGAGGGCGATCATGACGTCGAATTTGCGGGTGACGCCGCCGATCTGGTTGAACAGGGTCTTGAACATCAGGCCGACGGGCGCGGTGCGCGTATGGTCGGGGATGATGAGCAGAATGCGTTTGCCGCGGTAGTTTTCGGCCGGGCAGGCGGCGGCGACGAGGGTGCGGACCTGACCGGCGTCAAGGGACCGGCCGGCGGGGGCGAGGGAGCGATGGGGGGCCAAGGCCATGGGAAGAAGGACCGGGTCAGCGGCGTTGTTCGGTGTAGCCCAGCAGGCGGGACAGCTCGGCGGCGGCGCCCTTGACGGCGGCGGCCATCTCGGGGATGCGCTCCTTGGTGAAGCGGACGGTGGCGGCGGTGATGCCGATGGCGGCGGCGACGGTGCCGTCGGCCCCGTAGACCGGCGCGGCGAGGCAGCGGACGCCGGCGTTGAACTCCTCATCGTCGAGGCTGAAGCCGCGCTTGCGGGTGAGATCCACCTCGCGACGGAGTTCGGCGAGCGTGGTCAGCGTGTGCGGCGTGCGCCGCGTGAGGCGTGAGCTGGCGGTGTAGAGCTCGGCCAGACGGGCGTGGTGGAGGAAGGAGAGGAAGGTCTTGCCGGTCGACGAGCAGTGCAGCTCGGCGAGGAAGCCCGGCCGCGAGGCGGCGCGGAGCGGGTGGGGGCTGTCCTGCACCGCGACGATGAGCGAGCGGTTGTCGCAGGGGATGGCCAGATGCGAGGTCTCGTCGATCTGGCCGGTGAGTTTTTCGAGGACGGGGAGGGCGGCGGTGCGGATCTCCGTGCCGGCCAGCGAGGCGTTGCCCAGCTGGATCAGCACCGGGCCGAGTTCGAAATGGGTGCCGTTCTTGCGGACCAACCCCTCCAGGTGGAGCGTGGTCATGATGCGCAGGGTCGTCGTGACGGGGATGCCCAGCGTGCGGCCGATGTCGGCGGCCTTGTAGCCGTCGGTGCTGCGGCCGAGCAGCTTGAGGATCCGGCAGGCGTTGCGCAGGTTGGGGATGACGTAGCGCTCCTGGCTGGGAGCGATGACGGCAGGCCCGGAGGGCTGGGCGGCGGGTGAGGGCATGGAACGGGAAAGCGATAGTTCTTTTTGAGGGGCGACCAAGGTTTAATGCAGGCCAAAATATTCTTGCCGTGGAGCGTAGAATTTCATGTATGGATAGCAAGTTCATTAGTGAATGTCGAGCGGGCCCTCCGCCCGACCCAATCCAAACCCCAATCGCCCGAATACGCGGTCAACGACCAGCCGGAACAGTCTGGTCGCCAGGTCGCGGCGGGTGGCCGGGGGACAAAGTTTCCAGCCAACCCGCCATATACCCAAGACACCGCGACCCGCGTTCACTCCCGGGCCGCCACGCCTGATTTTCGCCCCGGCGCCCCGGGGTCATTCCCATGCAACTCTACCAGTCCAGCAGCCCGCGCGCCATGCCCACCCTGCCAACCGAGCAACTCCGGGCGGAGTTCCTCGTGTCCGGCCTTTTCCAACCCGGTGAGGCGAAGCTCTGCTACTGGGAGACGGACCGCACGGTCCTCGGCGGCATCGTGCCCGGCACCGACGCCCTCGCCCTGCCGAACCCGCCCGAGGTCCGCAGCGCGTTCTTCCTGGAACGCCGCGAGGCCGGCGTCATCAACCTGGGCGGCCCCGGCATCATCACCGTGGACGGCGCCAACCACGAGATGGAGACGCTCGACTCGCTCTACCTCGGTCGCGGCACCAAGGCCGTCTCCTTCACCTCGCGCTCGGCCACCGCGCCGGCGAGTTTCTATTTCCTGTCCTATCCGGCGCACACCGCCTATCCGGTCCGCCATCTCGCCCGCAAGGACATCCAGGGTGTCCGGCTCGGCACCCGCGAGGGCGCCAACGAGCGCACCCTCTACAAGGTCATCCACCCGGGCGCCTTTCCCACCTGCCAGCTCGTGATGGGCTTCACCCGCATGGATCCCGGCAGCGTCTGGAACACCATGCCCCCGCACACGCACCTCCGCCGCTCCGAGGTGTATTGCTATTTCGATGTGCCGCCCGCCCAGGCCGTCTTTCATTTCATGGGCGCCCCGACCTCCACCCGCCACCTCGTCGTGCACAACCTCGAGGTCGTCCTGTCCCCGCCGTGGTCCATCCACAGCGGCGTCGGCACCGCCGCCTACGGTTTCGTCTGGGGCATGGGCGGCGAGAACCAGGAGTTCGCCGACATGGATCCCGCGCCGGTCGAGCAGCTGCGGTGATCCGCGCCCGCCCGTCCCGTCACCTCAACACCCGGTCACCCTTTATGAGCAAGATTCTCGATTCCTTCAAACTCGACGGCAAAACCGCCATCGTCACCGGTGCCGCCCGCGGCCTGGGTCAGGGCATGGCCCTCGCGCTGGCCGAAGCCGGCGCGGACATCGTCGCCGTGGACATCCTGCCCGCCGACGACACCCGCAAACAGGTCGAGGCCCTCGGCCGCAAGTGCTCCGCCGTCGTGGGCAACCTCGGTGACCGCGCCGCGATCCCGGTCGTCATCGCCGAGGCGAAAAAACTGTCCGGCCACCTCGACATCCTGGTGAACTGCGCCGGCATCATCCGCCGCGAGGCCTTCGAGAATTTCTCCGAGAAGGACTGGGACGACGTGATGGGCATCAACATCGACGCCGTGTTCTTCCTCAGCCAGCAGTTCATCCGCGAGGCCCTCGCCCGCCAGGGTCCGGCCAAGATCATCAACATCGCCTCGATGCTCTCCTTCCAGGGCGGCATCCGCGTGCCCTCCTACACCGCCTCGAAAAGTGCGGTGCAGGGCCTCACCCGCCTCATCGCCAGCGAGATGGGCGGCAAGGGCATCAACTGCAACGCCATCGCGCCCGGCTACATGGCGACGGACAACACCGCGCCGCTCCGCGCCGATGCCGACCGCAGCGCCTCCATCCTGGCGCGCATCCCCGCCGGCCGCTGGGGCACGCCGGAGGATCTCCGCGGCGCCGTCGTGTTTCTCGCTTCGTCCGCCTCCGACTACGTCAACGGCTACACCGTCGCCGTGGATGGCGGCTGGCTCGCGCGTTGAGCCGGGCGTCCCCCGTTTGTCATGATGCACGAAGTGAAGCATCAATGCGCTCATTCCGGATCGCGTGCGCGCAGATCAGTGGGGGAGGGGTTTTACGCCCCGACCGCGCATGCGACCTGGCTCCCGTCGGGGCGTAAAGCCCCTTCCGCAAAGACCAGCCTCGCCCGCCTCATTTTCGCCGCGATCCAATGAAAATCCTCCGTCTGCTCCCCTTGTTCCTTGCGTCCCTGCTAGCCGCCGGCACCGCCGCGGCCGAGCAGCTCACGATCACCGTCACGCACGATCTCGCCATCGCCCGCCCGGCCGAGACCATCACCGTGCCGTGGTCCGAGATCAACCGCGTGCTCCCCGGCGCGCTGCTCCAACGCATCGCCGTGAAGGACGCGCAGGGCAACATCCTGCCCTACCAGGTCACCAACGTCGCCCCGCAGGCCAAGGATCCCAAGGGCGAGGGCATCGCCTACGGCGAGCTCATCTTCCAGCACGATTTCGCCGCCGGGGAAAAGTCCGCCACGTTCACCGTGGAAAAGACCGACACGGTCGCGCCGGTTTTCCCGACCAAGGCCTTTGCCCGCTACATTCCCGAGCGCCTCGACGACTTCGCCTGGGAAAACGACAAACTCGCCCACCGCACCTACGGTCCGGCCCTCGCGGCGGCGGTCGAGGGCGTGGCCAAGGAAGTGCTCGTCACCAGCGGTCTCGACCTCTGGACCAAGCGCGTCTCTTACCCGATCGTGGACCGTTGGTATAACAAGGGCCACGACCACTACCACAAGGACGAGGGCGAGGGCATGGACATGTATAACGTCGGCCCCTCCCGCGGTTGCGGCGGCACCGGCATCTGGGACGGCAAGACGCTGCACGTCGGCCGCAATTACAAGACGTGGAAGATCATCGCCAACGGCCCCGTCCGCGCCGTCTTCGAACTGGGTTACGAGACCTGGATGGCCAACGGCACCATGGTTTCCGAGGTGAAGCGCTTCACGGTCGACGCCGGCTCCAACCTCGACCGGATCGAGAGCACCTTCAACGTGGTCGGAGGCAAGGACGTCATCGTCGGCGTCGGCCTCAACAAGACGCCCACCGACAAGGGCCAGGAGCCGTCGATCTCGCTCACGCCCGTGGCGGCCGACGGCTCGTTCACCCAGTGGGTCGTCCAAAAGTCCAACGGTGCGCTCGGCACCGCGGTCATCGTGCCCGTCGAGTCCTTCCAGGGTTTCGCCGAGGACGAGCGCAACCACCTGCTCCTCGCCAAGGCCGCGTCCGGCCAGCCGCTCCGTTATTATGCGGGCGCCGGCTGGTCCAAGGCCGGCGAGTTCCCGACGCAGGAATCCTGGAACGCCTACGTCGCCGCTTTTGCCGCGCGCCTGAAATCCCCTCTCAAGGTCACGTTGACCCCATGAATCTTCGCCGCCGGTTCCTGACTCTCGCGCTCGGCCTGCTTTGGGTTGCCCCGGCCGCGGTGGCGGATGAGGGCGCCGTGTTGCCGCTGATGGAGCGCGCCGCCGACTGGCAGCTGGCCAACCCGGGCAGATGGAAGCCGCACGAGTGGCATAACGGCGCCTTCTATGCCGGGGTCATGGCGCTCGCGCGCGTCTCGGAGAGCCCGCGTTTCCGCGAGGCGATGGTGCGCGTGGGGGAGAAGCAGCAATGGCAGCCCGGCCCGCGCGTCTACCACGCCGACGACCACTGCATCGCGCAGATGTATGCCGAGCTTTATCTCGCGGACCGCGATGCGGGGAAAATAGTCCCGACCAAGGAGCGCTTCGACTGGATCCTCGCCCATCCGAAGGACGACAACCTCGAGTTCGACCGCACGAAGAACCCCGACCGCACCGACCGCTGGTCCTGGTGCGACGCGCTGTTCATGGCGCCGCCCGCCTGGGCCCGCCTGTGGCAGGCCACGGGCAATCCGGTCTACCTCGATTTCGCCGTCACCAAGTGGTGGGTCACCTCCGATTTTCTCTACGACAAGGAGGAGCGCCTCTACTTCCGCGACAGCAGCATTTTTGCCCTGCAGGAGAAGAACGGGCGCAAGATATTCTGGAGCCGCGGCAACGGCTGGGTGCTGGGCGGCCTTGTGCGCATGCTCGAGGTGCTGCCGGCGGACCATCCGTCGCGCCCGCGCTTCGTGCAGCAGTTCCGGGAGATGGCGGAGAAGATCATGACGCTCCAGCAGGCCGACGGCTTCTGGCGCGCGAGCCTGCTCGCCCCGGAAAGTTATCCCATGCAGGAGACCAGCGGCACCGGTTTTTTCTGTTACGCCTTCGCGTGGGGCGTCAACCAGGGGTTGCTCGACCGCGCGCGCTTCGAGCCCGCCGCCCGGCGCGCCTGGGCGGCCCTCGCCGGCTGCGTGCAGGCCGACGGCAGGCTCACGCATGTCCAACCCGTCGGTCACACGCCCGTGACGTTCGATCCCACCAGCACCGAGCCTTACGGCGTCGGCGCGCTCCTGCTCGCCGGCAGTGAAATGCTCCGCCTCGCCCCGAAATAATTCCCGCCCATGAAAACCCTGCTCTCCCTCCTGCCCCGCGTCGCGCTCGTCACCGCCGGCCTGTTGGCCTCCGTTTCCGCCCAGACGACCGCCCCGGTCGCGGCGAAGTTCGGCGGCGTCACCCCGCTCGAGTGGTCCGTCAAGATGGCCGATTCCGAAATGGCCCGCCGGGGCGACCGTCATTTCTTCGGCGGCTCCAATCCTCGCGCGCGGATCGACTACACCACGGCGTTGTTCGGCACGGCGCTGATCAAGCTGTCCGAAGCCACCGGCAACAAGGCTTACGCGGACCACGGCCTGAAATTCGGCGAATCGTTCGTCGCGTCCGACGGCTCCATCCACACCTACAAGCTGGAGGACTACAACATCGACAGCATCCCGCCGGGGAAAGTCCTGTTGCTGAGCTGGGAGCGCGGCAACCGGAGCCCCGCCCTCAAAAAGGCCGTTGATACGCTTTACGGCCAGATGCAGAAGCACCCGCGCACCAGCGACGGCGGCTACTGGCACAAGCTGCGTTATCCGAATCAAATGTGGCTCGACGGCCTGTTCATGGCCTCGCCGTTCCTCGCGCACTACGGCAAGGTGTTCGAGGAGCCGGCCGCCTTTGATGAAGTGGCGAAGCAGATCCTGCTGATGGACAAGCATGGTTACGACGCGAAGACCGGCCTTTATTACCATGCCTGGGACGAAACCCGCTCGCGGCCCTGGGCCAACAAGCAGACCGGCCAGTCGCCCAACTTCTGGGGCCGCGCCATCGGCTGGTATGGCATGGCCATTGTCGATTCGCTCGACTTCTTCTCGCCGACGCATCCCGAGGTCGACCAGATCAACGAGGTGCTCCGCCGCGTGGCCGACGGCATCGTCCGCTGGCAGGATCCGGCCACCGGTCTCTGGTGGCAGGTCGTGGACCAGGGCAACCGCGAGGGCAACTACCTCGAGGCCACCGCCTCCTCGATGTTTGTCTACACGCTGGCGAAGGGCATCAACCGCGGCTACCTGCCGCGCGAGAAATACCTGCCCGCCGTCCTGAAGGGCTACGAGGGCATCATCCGGGATTTCATCCGCCTCAACGCCGACAACACGGCCAGCCTGACGCGCTGCTGCGAAGTCGCCGGTCTCGACTACACCAACTCCAAGGGCCAGCCGCGCGACGGTTCGTTCGGCTACTACGTCGGCGAACCCATCATCGACAACGACCTCAAGGGCGTCGGTCCGTTCATCCTCGCCGGCCTTGAGCTGCAGCAGCTCTTGTCGGCGAAGGAAACGACCTTCATGGCGCGCGGCTGGAGCGACTACGAGACCGTGCTGGCCCGCATCAAGGCGCCGGTTTTCCCGGACCGCGATTTCCCCATCACAAGCTTCGGCGCCAAGCCCGGCGCCGATGCCACCGGCGCCATCCATGCCGCGATCGCCGCCTGCACCGCGGCCGGCGGCGGTCGCGTCGTCGTGCCGGCCGGCGAGTGGCTCACCGGCGCCATCACGCTCAAGAGCAACGTCAACCTGCACGTCAGCGAGGGCGCCACGCTGCGCTGGACCTTCGACCTCGCGAAATACCCCGTGGTCTTCACCCGCTGGGAGGGCGTCGAGTGCATGAACTACTCGCCGTTCATCTATGCCTACGGGCAGGAAAACATCGCCGTCACCGGCAAGGGCACGCTCGACGGCGGCTCCGACTGGGACACCTGGTGGGGCTGGAACAAAAAGCGCTGGGACCGGGCTTCCAAGGATGAGCGCGAAAAGCGCGACCCCCGGTCGTTCATCAAGGAGGGTGTGCCGTTGCAACAGGCCGACCGCGACGCCCTCATCGTCCTGGGCGAGTCCGCCACGCCCGTCGAGCAGCGTGTCTTCGGCCCCGGTCATTTCCTGCGGCCGAATTTCATCCAGCCCTACAGGTGCAAAAACATCCTGATCGAGGGCGTCACCATCCTCCGCTCGCCGATGTGGGAACTGCACCCGGTGCTGTCGCAGAACATCACCGTCCGGGGCGTGAAGATCACCACGCACGGCCCGAACAACGACGGCTTCGATCCCGAATCCTGTCGCGACATCCTGGTCGAGGACACGCTCTTCGACACCGGCGACGACTGCATCGCGATCAAATCCGGCCGCAACGGCGACGGCCGGCGCGTCAACGTCCCGAGCGAGAACATCGTCATCCGCAACTGCGTGATGAAGGACGGCCACGGCGGCGTCGTGCTCGGCAGCGAGTGCACCGGCGGCATCCGCAACGTCTTCGTCGAGAACTGCGAGATGGACAGCCCGGAGCTCGACCGCGCGCTGCGCTTCAAGAACAACGCCGTGCGCGGCGGCATCCTCGAGAACGTCTTCATGCGCAACGTGAAGATCGGCCGGGTGGGCGAGGCCGTCCTCACCATCGACCTGCTCTACGAGGAAGGCGCCAAGGGCGCGTTCAAGCCCGTCGTCCGCAACGTGCAGCTGGACAACATCACCAGCTCCGCCAGCCCGCGCGTCATGTTCATCCGCGGCTTCGAGGGAGCAGAAATCGACAACATCCGCATCAGCAATTCCACTTTCCACGGCGTGACAGAGACGGAGGTTGTCACGCACACCGGTTCCGTCAGCATGAAGAACGTCACCATTTTGCCGGCCAAGCTGGTGCGGGGCCTCAACTCCGTGCCGCCGCCCGCGGCGAAGTGATCGCCGGCGTCGCGCCCCTTTACCCAACCCCTACCTCATGAGCAAATTCAACGAAATCAACGAACAGATCGGCCGCTACCGCTGGACGATCTGCGGCCTGGTCTTCTTCGCGACGACCATCAATTACCTGGACCGGAACGTCCTTGGCCTGCTGAAGCAGACCCTGTCGGACGACGGCGTGTTCGGCGCGGCCAAGGCGGACCAGGAGCTGAATTACTCCACGGTGGTGATCTGTTTCCAGATCGCCTACGCGGTCGGCATGCTGGCCGCCGGCCGGTTCATCGACTGGATCGGCACCAAGGCCGGTTACGCCTGGTCCCTCTTCGGCTGGAGCGTCGCGGCCATCGGCCACGCGTTCGGCCACCACACCTGGAGCTTCGGTTTCTGGCGCGCCGCCCTCGGCTTCACCGAGGCCGGCAATTTCCCGGCGGCCAACAAGACGATGGCCGAGTGGTTCCCCAAGAAGGAGCGGGCCTTCGCCACCGGCCTGTATAATTCCGGCGCCAACATCGGCTCGATCGTCGCGCCCCTGTGCGTGCCCTACATCGCCTCCGCCTGGGGCTGGGAATGGGCCTTCGTCCTCACCGGCGCCGTCGGCCTCATCTGGCTCGCCTTCTGGTATAAGATGTATGCCTCCCCCGCCGCCAAGCTGGCGAGCGGCCACCTGAAGCAGGCGGAATACGACTACATCCACAGCGACCACGACGAACAGGCCGCGGAAAAGGCGGACACGAAGGGGGCGCGGATCTCGGGCTTCCGGCTGCTGGGCTTCCGTCAGACCTGGGCCTTTGTCATCGGCAAATTCCTGACCGACCCGATCTGGTGGTTTTTCCTTTTCTGGCTGCCCGCGTTTCTCGGCGGGGAGAACACGCGCAAGATCAACGAGTATCTCGCCGCCCATCCGGACTACACCGGCGCCCATGCGGACATCCCCGGTATCATCAGCTGGCCGTTCGCCGTCGCGGTGATCTACACCGTGGCCACCGGCGGATCCATCTTCGGCGGCTGGCTGCCGAAGAAGTTCATCAACGGCGGCATGGACGCCAACAAGGCGCGCAAGCTCGCCATGTTCATCTTCGCCCTCCTGCCGCTCAGCGTGCTGCTCGCCTCCCGCCTGGGCGCGATCAACACCTGGCTGGCCGTCGCCACCATCGCGATCGCCTGCTCCGCCCACCAGGCGTGGTCGGCCAACATCTTCACGACCGTCTCGGACATGTTCCCCAAGAAAGCCGTCGCCTCGGTCACCGGCCTCGGCGGCATGGCCGGCGCCGTCGGCGGCATCCTGATCGCGCGCGTGGCCGGCCTCGTGCTCTCGCATTTCACCGCGATCGGCAAGGTCGAGCTCGGCTACGGCATCCTCTTCGTCGTCTGCGGCTCGGCCTACCTCACCGCCTGGATCATCATGCACCTGTTGGTGCCGAAGTTTAAGATGATCCAGCTGGACGCCAACTGAGATGGGCCGCCTGTCCCAGGCCGGCCTGTTCGTGCTGCTCCTGACGGTCGTCGCTACCGCCGGGGCCGCGGTGCGTTGGAGCGCCATCTCCCGCCAGCCGGCGGCGTGGTATGCCGGCGACGAGGCCCGCGCCATCGCCGCCAGCATCGTCCAGTATCAGACCGCCTCGGGCGGCTGGCCCAAGAATGTCGACATGACGACGCCACCGTCGCCGGAGTTCCTCGCCAGCGCCAAGCACGACGTGCGCGCCCCGACGATCGACAACAGCGCCACCACCACCCAGCTCCACTATCTCGCGCAGGTCGTCACGGCGACGGGCGACACCACGCTGCGCGCCGCGTTCGAGCGCGGCTTCGACTACCTGCTCGCGGCACAATACGACAACGGCGGCTGGCCGCAGTTTTTCCCGCTGCGCAAGGGCTACTACACCCACATCACCTACAACGACAACGCCATGGTCAACGTGCTCACGCTCCTGCGCAACACGGCGCAGGGGAAGGCGCCCTATGGCTTCGTCGATGATACCCGTCGCGCCAAGGCCGCCGCCGCCGTGGAAAAGGGCATCGCCTGCATCCTGCGCACGCAGGTGAAACAGGACGGCCGGCTCACCGCCTGGTGCGCGCAGCACGACGAACAGACCTTCGCGCCGGTCTGGGCGCGCAACTTCGAGCCGCCGTCGCTCTCCGGCCTGGAAAGCGTGGGCCTCGTGAAATTCCTGATGGGCGTCGAGCAACCCCCGCCCGAAATCATCGCGGCCATCGAGGGCGCCGTGGCTTGGTTCCGGGTCGTGTCCATCCAGGGGCTGCGCTACGACGAGGCCCCCGGCCCGGACGGGGAAAGAGACCCGCACGCCGTGGCCGATCCCGCGGCTCCGCCGCTCTGGGCGCGGTTCTACGAGCTGGGAACCAACCGGCCGATTTTCGCCGGCCGGGACAAGATCATCCATTACGACTACAACGAAATCGATCACGAGCGCCGGGCGGGTTACGGTTATCTGGGCGACTGGCCCGCGGACCTGCTCGGGAAGGACTACCCCCGCTGGCGCGGCAAAATCAAACGGCCATGAAGAATTCAGCTGTAGCGGCGGTCTGTGACCGCCGGTTATCCGCGACGGCGGTCACAGACCGCCGCTACAGGATGGGTTTCGGCCTGCTCTTCCTTGTAGGAGCCTGTTTGCAGGCGACCCTCGCCGCCGCGCCCACGCCCGACGCCAGTCCCGCCGTAGCCTCGGCGAAGGCGGACGTCATCGTCGCCGCCGACGGCACCGGCCAATACACCTCGGTGCAGGAGGCCATCAGCACCGCGCCGATGCGCACGGGCGCGAACGATCCGCGCTGGGTTATTTTCGTCAAGGCCGGCACCTATCGGGAGCGCATCTACGTCCAGCGCGAGCGCGGTAACATCACCGTCATCGGCGGGGACGCCGCGAAAACCGTCATCACCTACGACCTGCACGCCAGCCTGCCCGGACCCGACGGCAAGACCATCGGCACTTTCCGCACGCCGACCGTGCAGATCGACGGTGACGGCATGATCTGGGAAAACATCACCCTCGCCAACGACGCCGGCGAGCCCGGTCCGCGCCCCGGCGCCCCGGCGGTTTCTCAGGCGCTCGCCCTGCGGGTCGACGGCGACCGTGTGATTTTCCGGCGCTGCCGTTTCCTCGGCTGGCAGGACACCATCCTCGTGAACCGCGGCCGCCACTATTTCGAGGACTGCTACATCGAGGGGCACGTCGATTTCATCTTCGGCGCCGCCACGGCGTTCTTCAACCGCTGCCACATCCACGTATTGAAAAACGGCTACATCACCGCAGCGTCCACGCCCGAGGGCCAGCCGCACGGATTTGTGTTCGCCGACTGCCGGATCACCGGGCGCGACGGTGCGAAAACCTATCTCGGCCGGCCTTGGCGCGTCTACGCGCAGACCGTTTTCCTCCGCACGGAAATGTCCGACGCCGTCCTGCCCGTGGGCTGGCACAACTGGAACAAGCCCGACGCGGAAAAGACGACCTTCTACGCCGAGTCCGGCAGCACGGGCCCGGGTGCGAATGAGGCCGCACGCGTCAAGTGGGCCAAGCCGCTCACCGCCGCCGCGGTCGCCGCGCTCACCCCGCAAAAAGTCCTCGCTGGCGCCGACGGCTGGGATCCGCTCGTCCAACCGTAGGGCGGTTTGGCGGGCACTATTTCAACCATGCGCCCATCCTTGCTCTGCCTCCTCCTGTTTCCCCTCCTCGCCTGTGCGGCCGAGAAACCCATCAAGCCCGTCCACCTCGTGCTCGTGGGCGACTCGACTGTGACGGATCACTCGGGGTGGGGTCTCGGCTTCCGGCGGTTTGTCACCGACGGTGCCATCGTCTCCAACCCCGCGCAAGGCGGTCGCAGCTCCAAGAGTTACCGCGACGAGGGCCACTGGGAGAAGGCGCTCGCGCTCAAGGGCGACTATTACCTCATCCAATTCGGCCACAACGACCAGCCCGGCAAGGGCCCCAAGCGCGAGACGGACCCCGCCACGACTTTCCCGGAAAACATGGCGCGCTACGTCGACGAGGTTCGCGCGCTCGGCGCGCAGCCGATCCTCGTCACCTCGCTGGTGCGGCGGAATTTCGACCCGGAGCACCCGGAGAAAATCAAATGCACGCTCGGGCCTTGGGCCGACGCGGTGAAGCGGATCGCCGCGGAGAAGAACGTGCCGCTGATCGACCTGCATGCCGCCAGCCTCGCGCTCTGCGAGCGGCTCGGGCCGGCGGAAACGGCGAAGCTGAACCCGGCCAAACCCGACGGCACGCCCGACACCACCCATATCGAAGGCGAAGGCAGCGCCGTCTTCGCCCGCCTCGTGGTGGAGGAACTGCGGAAGGTGGTGCCGGCCCTCGCGCCGGTGCTGCGGACCGAACCCGCGGCCGGAGCCGTGAAGCTGACGAACAAGGAATACGGCCAGGCCGGCGGCGTGAGCCTGAGGCTCGACGTAAGCGTGCCGGAGGGCGACGGGCCGTTCCCGGTGGCGATCCTCGTGCATGGTGGCGGCTGGAGCGGCGGCGACAAGGCCAACGTCGGCAGCGAGGGCCGCGGCGCGGACATCTCACCGTGGTTCGCCCCGCTCACCGCGGCGAAGTTCACCTGGTTCTCCATCAACTACCGCATGGCCCCGACGCACCGCTGGCCGGCGTGTTTCGAGGACGTGCAGACCGCCATCCGCTGGGTGAAGGCGCACGCGAAGGAGTTCAAGGGCGACCCCACGCGCATCGCGATCTTCGGCCACTCGGCTGGCGGCCACCTCGCGACGCTCGCCGGTGTGTTCGGCGAAGGGGACACGCGCGTGCAGGCTGTCGTGGGCTACGCCCCGGTGACTGATTTTGAATTCGAGCTGCCGATCCGCGGCGGCCTGAGTCCCTCGCTGCAGGCGCTGCACAATCAACCGAAGGAGGTAACGCCCGCTGCGCTCGCCATCCTGCGCGAAACCGCCCCCATCAACCACGTGAAGCCCGGCCTGCCGCCGTTCCTCCTGCTGCATGGTGACGCGGACAAGACCGTGCCCTACCAGACCTCGCTCAATTTCCAAGAGAAGCTCCGCGCGAACGGCGTGCCCTGCGAACTCATCACGATTCCCGGCGCGCCGCACGGATTGCTCACTTGGGAAAAATTCCAGCCCGACTACCAGACGCGGATGATCGCGTGGCTCCGCCAAACCCTGAAGTAGTCCCGGGGGCGCGCCGGATGGCGGGAGATTTTCCGCCGGATCAGCGCCCGTCCCATGCAAAGCTGCCGCCGGGAGCCAGCACGAGGTCGCGGGTGGCCCCGGCATAGCGGAGTCGCGTGGCTCCGCCGAGAGCCGAGCGCAAAGTGGCGGTCACCAGCCGGCCGTCGCGCCAGGTGACAGCCACTTCGAAGCCGCCCCGGGCGCGCAATCCGGTGACGCTGCCGGTTGACCAGGCCCGGGGAAGTGCGGGCAACAATTCTATCTCGAAGCCGGATTGGGCGCCGATCACGCAGGGCTCGTGGGATTGCACGAGCATTTCAGCAATGGCCGCCGTTCCACCCAGATTGCCGTCGATTTGAAAAGGAGGATGGGCGTCAAAGAGGTTGGGGTAGGTGCGCTCCGGCCCGAGCAGCACGCGCAGGATGTGGTGGGTGCGTTCGGCATCCTGAAGACGCGCCCAGAGGTTGAGCCGCCATGCGATGGCCCAGCCGGTGGAGATGTCGCCGCGGATCTCGAGGGTTTTCCTCACCGCGGCGGCCAATTCCGGCGTGCGGCGGAGGCTGATCTGGTTGCTGGGATAAAATCCATAGAGGTGCGAGACGTGGCGGTGCCGTTGGTCGGGCGCCGACGGGTCCCAGTCCTCCAGCCATTCCTGGAGCTGGCCCGCGGAGCCGATCTGGTTGGGCGGCAGGCGGTCGCGGGCGGCGGTGAGGCGGGCGGCGAATTCGTCATCGGTGCCGAGCAGTTGCGCGGAGCGGATGCAGGCGTCGAACAGGTCGCGGATGATCTGGTTGTCCATGGTCGGGCCGGCGGTCAGCGAGATACCGGGGTGGTGGGCGTGTTCCGGCGACATCGACGGGCTGGTGACGAGCCAGCCGTGCCTGGGCTCCTCCACGAGGGTGTCGAGGAAGAACTCGGCGGCGCCCTTCAACAGCGGGTAGGAACGGGCGAGGAAAGCACGGTCGCCGTTGAAGAGGTAATGTTCCCAGAGGTGGAGCGACAGCCAGGCGCCGCCGCCGGGCCACATGCCGTAGAACGAAGAATCGATGGGACCGGCGGCGCGCCAGAGATCGGTGTTGTGGTGGGTGACCCACCCGGCGGCGCCGTAGTGTTCGCGCGCGAAGCGGGCGCCGGTTTCCGAAAGGTCGCGCACCATGGCGAAGAGGGGCTCGGCGCATTCGGCGAGATTGGCGACCTCGGCCGGCCAGTAGTTCATCTCGGTGTTGATGTTGATGGTGTATTTGCTGCCCCAAGGGGGATTGAGGTGGTCGTTCCAGAGTCCCTGCAGGTTGGCCGGCTGGGAACCGGGGCGCGACGAACTGATCAGGAGGTAGCGACCGAAGTGGAAATACAGGCTGGCGAGCGAGGGGTCGTCGGCCGTGGGCGACCGGCGCACGCGCTCGTCGGTGGGGAGCTTTTCGGCGGATTCGTCGCGGCCGAGGTCGAGGGTCACGCGGCGGAAGAGGCGGCGATGTTCGGCGAGGTGCGGGGTGAGGAGGTCGTCGAAGCCGCGGCCGGCGACGGCGGCGAGGGTGCGGGCGTTGAGCGCGGCGGGGTCGCCGCTCACGTCGTCGTAGCGGCGGAAGCTGGTGGCGGCGGCGAGGACGAGGGTGACGGAGCTGGCGCCGCTGATGCGGAGCTGGCCGGCGTCGGCGGTGACCTGACCGCCCGCGGTCACGACCCGGACGCGGGCCTCGAATTTGAGTGCGCCCGGGATGCCTTGGGCGGCGCCGTTGACGCCGCTCAGGATGAGGGTGTCCGCGTCCTCGGTGCGGACGGCGGATGCCTGCGGGGAGGAAAAGGCGACGGTGAGGTTCAGCTGGGCGGGTCGGTCGGGCCGGGCGGCTTCGCGCGCCTGGTAGCGGACGACGATGACCTGGTCGGCCGGGCTGGCGAAGACCTCACGGACGTGCTCGACGGAGCCGAGGCGGAACGCGGTGCGTGCCACGGCGCGGTCGAGGTCCAGCTCACGGCGGTAGCCCGTCACGGCGTCGCTGCCCGGCATGGTGATGAGCAGGTCGCCGAGGGCCTGGTAGGGCATCTGGCGCATGGGTTGCGCCATGAATTTTTGCTGGATGAGATCTTGCGCGGACTGCAGCTCGCCGGCGGCGATAAGGCGGCGGATTTCCGGCAGGGCTTCACGAGCTGCCGGATTGGCGGGATTATAGGGGCCTCCGGCCCACAGGGTGTCTTCGTTGAGCTGGAGGCGCTCCAGGCCGATGCCGCCGAAGACCATGGCGCCGAGCCGGCCGTTGCCGACGGGAAGCGCCTCGACCCACTGGGTGGCGGGGTGGGCATACCAGAGGGTCTGGGAATCGGAGGCGGGAAGCGGGGCGGGGAGGAGGGAGATTCCCAGAAGGAGGAGCCGGGGGCAAAAGGGCATGATGGCGGAGGGAGGAAGAACAGGAAATGCCGCGTTGCCGCGGATACGAGCGCCAACCGCCGGCGAAATGAACGTCGCCGGCCGGGTAGCACCCGAACCGGCGACGGCAGGTTGAACGATCAAAGATCGAAGGAGGCGGAGAGGATGAACTGTCGCGGGTCGACGATGCGGTAGGAGTGGATCTCGCCGTTGGGGAAGGCGCCGACGGCCTGCAGGCGGCCGTCTTCCTGGACGTTGCGCACGTTCAGGCGGATGGTGGCGGTCACCTTGTCCCGGAACATCCTTGTCTTGTAGGACGCGTTCAGGTCGACGTAGGTGCGCGGGTCATCGTAGATCGGGCGGTTTGGATCGAGCGCCGTGATGACGGCGGGATAAGTCTCGACGCCATAGTAGCCGATGGCGGCCTTGTCTTCCCAACGGAGCGCCCCGCCGACGCTGAAGTTGCGGAGGATGCGGTGGTCGGTGAAGGCGGCGAGCTTGAGGTTGGTGCTCACGCGCGCGGCGTAGCGGCGGATCTGCGGACGGGACTTGTTCGCGGTCTCGCGGATGATGGACCAGGGTGAGTTGACATTGACCTGGAAGTTTTCCGCGGGGGATTGCGAGCCGCCGCCGTAACGATGGAGCCACCAGAGGCGGTTCGGGTTGGTGGGATCGCTCGCCGTGGTCCAGCCGCGGGTATTGACGTCGGTGCCCAGGATCATGGTCGGGTCGGTGATCGGGTCCACGACGGTGGTCCAGACCGGCATGCGGGAGTCGATCCATTCCTGGATGGTGGCCGAGACGTTGGAGTTGATGGACTGCTTTTCCTCGAAATTGGCGGAGATGGTCCAGTTTTTCGTGGGATTGTAGTTCACCTCGACCTCCGTGCCCTTGGAGGTGATGTCGTTGGTGGCGGCGAGCGTGCCGGCGGTGGCGTTGTCGAGCAGGGTTTTGTATTGTTCGCGGCTCATCTTCATGACCTGCAAGGCCGAGTCCTCCGCCTGCGTGATGGTCGCGGCGGGGTTCAGCAGCAGATGCCAGTCCCGGGCGCGGTTGAAGAGCTGATACCGGTCGTTGGCGAAGAGTTCGAGGCGCAGGACGCGCTGGGCGATGGTGTTGGCGTCGCCGTCCCGGGCGTTGATCTGCTTGTTGTTGTAGCGGTTCACGCGGACCACGAGCTTGCCGTCGAAGAGGTTGAGCCAGAAACCGATGTCGTGGCCCTCGCCGGTCTGGTTGGGCAGGGCGTTGAGGAAGAGGTCGACGGCGGGGGGCGACGGGATGAAGTTGTCGGATTGATTATAGCTGAGGGCGAGGCCTTGGAGGGCCTCGGCGAAGAAGCGTTTGATGCCGGTCTCGCGAGCGAGGGAGCGGTTGACGATGGCCAGGTCGCGGAACGGACGGAGCACGCCGCCGGCGGTCTTGGTCTTGCCGCTGGAGAAGCGGTAGTCGCGGGTTTCCCAGCGATTGATGCTGTCGAAGTCGTGCTCGGTGTTGTTGTTGATCATCAGCACACCCGGATCGCCCTGCTTGGCGTAGACCTCGTCCTCACGGAGACCGAACGTGGTGATGAGTTTGCCCGCGAGGAAGTTGCTGTGGAGGACGGCGCCCGTGGATTTGATGGTGCGTTTCAGGTTGTTCGCCCCGCCGGTGTTGTTGGTGGTGGCCAGAGTCGCCAGGGTGGTCGGTTCGTTGCGCCAGTTGCCGGTGGTGCCCCAGAGCATGGTGTAATTGCCGGGAATGATTTCGCCGGGGGCGTAGTCCACGTTGGTGCCGGTGGCATCGCCGACGTAGAAGCGGTAGAAAGGCCGGGCGACGTTCGGGCCGGACACGGGGCTGGGGGCGGACCCGGATTGGTTGGCGCGGGCGAAATTGGCCGAGACGCCCGGCTGCCCGGCGACGAGCCAGGAATGATCGGAGCCGATGGCCTCGCGGTAGGAGTATTTCCGCTCCACGCGATACTTGTATTCGTAATACGGGCTGAAGCTGTGGTTGCCGAGGTGCTTGAGCCAGCCCTTGGACTCGGTGAGGTTGAGCTGGTAGGCGAGCTGGACGCGGGTGGTGTCCCACCGGGCCGGGAAGTAGGAATAGACCGGCTCGCCCACGCCGATGTAGGGCCGGCCGAAGTTGGCGTTGGTGCTGCCGTCGAGGTTCTTGAGGTTCACGTCCACCCAGAGCTGGCCGTTCTGGCCGCCGGTGCCGGCGTCACCGATCGGCACCTTGCGGAAACGCATGGATTCCTCGCGGAAGAAACCGGCCTGCGCGACCAACAAATGCATCGGCGTATTGACGAGGATCTGGTCCAGGGTGACCAGCCAGGTATCTTGCCGGTCGGAGGTGAAGTTGGGGGAGGCGAGATTGACGTTCTTGTAGTCGTAGAGACCGGAGTCGGTGATCGAGCGCACGCTGTTGAAGAGCGGCTGGTCGAGGAAGCGGCCCGTGGCGCCGTTGGGCCCGGGGCTGGAGCCGAGGAGGCGGATAAAGTTGATTCCGCTGCCAGTGTTGGCGGCGGGCGTGCTGCCGGTGACGTTGGCCGTCGTGGTCCAGTAAAAGGGGCCGTTCCGATCGATGAAGACGTTGCTGCGCTGAAACTGGCCGCCCGAGCGGTTGAAGGCGTAACCGATGCCGGAGTTCAGGAAGGTGTCGGTGAGGTTGGGGCCGTAGACGGTGCCGTCGGGCATCACGATCGTCTGGGCGATCGGATCCCAACCGGGTTTGCCCTGGGAGATCCAATAGGAAACGAAGTCACGCGGCGGCGTGAAGTTGGGGCGCTTGCCCTCGCTCTTGTAGTAGAGGTAGGAGGCGTTGATCGTGGTGTTCTTGAACGGCCGGAACTGGACCATGCCGTTGTAGCGCTTGGTCTCTATGCCGGAGGGCTTGCGGACGAATCCCTCCTCGGCCTGCAGGGTGCTGAAGCGCACGGCCAGCTTGTCGCGGATGAGCATGCGATTCACGTCGAACGTGCCGCGGTAGCCGTCCCAGCTGTCGACCTGGATCTCAACCCGGGTGGTGTTGCGCGTGGTGTTGGCCGAGACGGGCACTTGGTTGACCGTGCCGGACGGGTTGCCGAGGCCGAAGACGTTGGCGTTGGGCCCGCGGCTGATTTCGATGCTCTCGACGAGCAGGCGGTCGATCGGCATGCGGCCCATCGTCTCGAAGTTGCCGTAGGAAACGTTGGCGGAGGCGATGCCGCGCACGCGGTTGGCGGTCGTCGGATTGAGCGAAACGTTGTCGGTGAGCTCGCCGTTGCGGTTCATCACAAAGTCCGAGTAGGTGCCCGTGCCTTCGGTGCCGACGGCGTAGAGGAACACGTCGTTGATGTCGACCATGGCGAAGTCCTCCATCTGACCCTTCGTCATGACGGAGATGGCGGAGCCGAGATCCTCGAGCTTCGTGTTGAAGCGCGTGCCGGACATCGTGTTCGTGGAGAGGTAGCCGCGGGTGTTGGCCACGACCTCGAAGGGGCTGAGCACCAGGGTCTCGCCGGTGGGTTTTTCAGTGTTCGCCACGACGGGGACGGCTTTCTGGGCCGCTTCGTCGTCGGCCGTCGACGGGGGCTGGACCGTTTGGGCGGGGACGAGGACGGCGAGCGAGGATCCGAGCAGCAGGCAGAACGGCGCCAACAGTCGCAGGCGCAGCGAGGGGGTCAGGTGGGGGTGGGGGTTCATAGGGTAGGACGTTTGGGTAGGTTGCTGATAAAGGGATGCACGGTGGGGCCGAAGCAACGTGCACGCGCGAGCCAGCACAGGGAGACGAGACGTGGGGGGTGGGGAAGAGACTCTGCCGCGACTAAATCCACACTCCTCGGGCGACGCCAAGTGTCGCGGCGTGCGCATTGTTGACCGAAGTCCCCCGTCCACCCGTCGATCAGGGCACGACGACGGCGTCTGCCGGCACTCCCGGGCCGGTCACAAACTTCTGCCGGGCCGCGCTCAGGTCGCTGTCCTCGATCCGCACGCCGCCGGAATGCTCGCCCTTCAGGCTCAGGAATACTTCCGTGCCGACGGGGGCCTTGCTCCCGCGAATCCGGATGTCGGTCGCATTGGCCAGGTCAAACACGGGGCCGCTTGTCGGCGTCACGAGGACATGGGTGAAGGAAAGGGCCTTCACATTGTTTGCGACCACTCCCCGGGTGGACGTGATCGCCAGGTCTTCGAAGCTGACGTTCTCGACGGGGGAGTCGTCCAGGCCCTGCAGAAGTATCGCCGTGGGCGCGCCGCGACCGGTCAGATTGCGAAAATGAAAATTGCGGAACCGGGGCGGCCGGCTGTTTGCGACCTGGTTGCGGTCGGCGCTGTAGTCCATGTTCATGATCACCACCTCGTATCGCAGGTCTTTCACGCGCAGGTTCTCGGCCCAGACGTTTTCCACCACGCCGCCGCGTCCGCGCCGGGACTTGATGCGGACGGCGCGGTCCGTGCCCTCGAAATCGCAGTCGTGCACGTATACGTTGCGCACGTCGCCCGACATCTCGCTGCCGATGACGAGACCGCCGTGGCCGCGTTTGCTGGAGCACCAGCGCATGACGAGATTCTCCATCGGCCGGGCCACGCGCCAGCCGTCCTCGTTGTAACCGGACTTCAACACCACGCAGTCGTCGCCGGTATCGAAGATGCAGTGTTCGATCAGGACGTTGCGGCACGAGTCGGGGTCGATGCCGTCGTTGTTGGGTCCGTCGGTGAGCACATGCACGCGCCGGATGATGACGTTTTCGCAATAGACCGGGTGGATGGTCCAATTGGCGCCGCCGCCGATGGTGAAGCCCTCCAGCAGCACGTTGCGGCAGTTCATGAACACGACGAAGTTCGGGCGGATGGCGGCCTCCGGAGTGCCGAAGATGCGCTGTTCCACCGGCACGCCCTTGGGGGCGAGCTGGAAGATTTCCTTGGTCTCCTTCGTTTTCCAAGGATGCCAGGCCGTGGCGTTGCCGTCCAGCCGGCCCGGTCCGGTGATGGCGATGTTCTCGCAATCGCGGGCGTAAACGAACGGCGAGTAGTTATGGAGCTCGATGCCGCCGACGCGCACGAACACGACGGGCAGGTAATCCTCGGGCCGGTCGCTGAAGACGAGCACGGCGCCCTCGGCCAGATGCAGGTCGATGTTGCTCCGCAGGTGCACCGGTCCTGTCAGCCACCGGCCGGCCGGCACCAGCACGCGCCCGCCGCCGGCTTCGGCGCAGGCCCGGATGGCGGCGGCGAATGCCGCGGTGTTTTTCGTCACGCCGTCGGCCACAGCCCCGTGCTCACGGATGTCGACCACGCGGGCGGGAAACAGCGGCCGGGTCAGCTGCGGCATGGGGAACGGGGCTTGGATCGGGGCGATGGGATCGCCGCCCCAGGAGGCGGCTGCTTCCGTCGCGGACCAAGCCGGAGCCGTCGCGCAGAAAACAACGAACACGAAGGACAGAGGGGCGGAAGGGCGCATGATTACTTGGGGTGAAAGTTGCCGGACGGAGCGAGGCAACCGCATTGCTGGAGCGAGGCAACCGGACGGGCGCGCACATTGTTGATAGCGCGCCCCGGGTGGCCGCGGACTACGCAAGCCGGCGGGCCGGCCCGGGGCGTTTGGTCCGCGGAGGCAGGGTTTTGCCCTCCTGCCACACCCCGCTGAGCAGGGTTTCGTGCTGATCCTCGGGGACGCCGACTTCGTTGCGGTGCAGCAGACCGACCAGCATTTCCACCGCGAGCGCACCGATCTTTGCCGGATCATACCAGACGCCCGCGCAACCGAGCAGGGGATTGTCCTGGAGTTCGACCAAGCCGACGTCGCGGGAAACCTCCTGCCCGAGGGCCCGCAGCCACTCGATCACCAGGGCGGCATGGGTGACGAGCAGCGCATCCGGGCGCTCCTGCCGGAACCAGGCGGAAAACGTCGCCTGGTCGGTCGGCACGGCGGGGCAGGGGGGCAGACGATCGGCGGGCGGGTATTGCAGTTGCTGGCCCAGATAGGCGCTCAACCACCGGTCGCCGACCCGCGGACTGTCGTTCGCCTCGGAAAACACGAAACCCACCCGCCGGTAGCCCCGTTCGAGGCACTGCTGCATGCCCTGCCAGGCGGTGTCAAAATGGTTTTCCGTCACGTGGTGCAGCCGCGGTGACCGCAAGGTCAGGCCCAGCGCCACATTGGAAAAACGTTCCCAGGTCAGATCGAGCGAACTCTGGCCGGGGGGCAGGCGGCCGATGATCAGCCCGTGAATGCCGCGCACGGAAAGGATGTTGCAGAACCGTGCCGCCGTCATGCCGGGCTCGGCGAGCCAGAAGTGTTCGAGGCGATAGCCGAAATCAGCCGCGCGCTCCACCGCGCTGGGAAAAAAATCCGGCCGGTCGTGGTGCTTCGGCCGCCAGCCGAATTGGGTCGGGTAGTTCGTCACGTAGGCCAGCGAGACATGCTTGACCTTCTGGCCGGAGCGCCGCGACTGCATCAGCGCGGAGACCAGCGGATTGATGCGGTAGCCCAGCCGCCGGGCGAGCGCCTGGATGTTGCGCCGCACCGGTTCCGAAATCCGGGGATGGTCGCGGAGCGCGAGGGAGACGGTGGAACGATGCACCCCGGCGCGGTCGGCGACATCCTGCAGGGTGGTCTTGGCGGACATGGCGGAAAGGGCGGCTTGGACGGCTGGCATGCGCAACAATGCGCACCGGACGGGTATTGTGCGTTCCGCCTGGGTTTGCCAGCAACAAAGTCAGCTTCTTTGATCACGTCTGTTCCGGGCTCGCCCTTTCATCACCCCGCCTGGTGCCGTGTGGATCTTTCCGCCCCGAATTCCGCCCTATGAGTTCCCCTGTCCTTCCCGCCCCTGGCGCCTCTGGCGCTCCGGTTGTGCCGTCGCCGGGCGCCGGCGGCAATTTCCGGTGGGCCGTCTGCGGTCTGCTTTTCTTCTCGGTCTCGCTCAATTACATCGATCGAAACATCATCGGCATCCTCAAGGGTCCGCTGAGCCGGGAGCTCGGCTGGAGCGAGACGGATTATGCGCATATCGCCTCGGCCTTCCAGTTCGCCTATGCCTTCGGGTATCTGTTCGGCGGCCGGTTGATGGATTGGATCGGGGTGAAGCGGGGTCTGCCGATCGCGGTTGTGTTCTGGAGCATCGCGGCCGCGGCCCACGGGTTGGTCTCTTTCCTCCCGCCCGGTGAAACGATCCGCCTGGCGCTGCCGTGGCTCTCGTTCGGCGCGCTGGTCGTGCCCGTGACGGTGTTCGGTTTCATGGGTGCGCGCATCGCCCTCGGTCTGGCGGAAGGGGGGAACTTCCCCGGCGCCATCAAGACCGTCGCCGAGTGGTTTCCGGTGAAGGAGCGGGCGCTGGCCACGGGTATTTTCAATGCCGGCACCAATGTCGGCGCGATCATCTGTCCCTTTGCCGTGCCGCGCATGTATGCCGCCTGGGGCTGGCCCGCGACCTTCTATATCACCGGCGGACTGGGCGTGTTCTGGCTGGCGGCCTGGTGGCGGCTCTACGACAATCCGGACCGGCACGCGCGGCTGTCCGCCGCCGAGCGCCACTACATCCGTTCCGGCCAGCCGGTGGTGGAGGAAAAGAAAGTCACCGTGCCCTGGCTCTCGCTGTTCGGCTACCGCGCCGTGTGGGCTTACATCGCCGCGGGCATCCTCGCCGGCCCGGTCTGGAACATCTACATGTTCTTCCTGCCGGATTTTCTGCAGAAGAACTTCAAGCTGGACCTCGTCGCGGTGGGCGACTGGACCGCGGTGTTTTATTTCATGGCCTCGTTCGGCGGGGTGGCGGGCGGCTGGTTGTCGGGGCGGCTGCTCGGCCGGGGCTGGAGCCTGAACGCGGCGCGCAAGGTCTCGCTGCTGTGCTGCGCGCTGGCGGTGGTGCCGATCTTCCTCGCGCCGAGCATGCCCAACGTCCTGCTCACGGTGCTCATCGTCGGTCTCGCCGGTTCGGCCCATCAGGGCTGGTCGGCCAACCTCTTCAGCTTTGTGTCCGACACCATGCCGAAACAGGCGATCAGCTCGGTCGTCGGCCTCGGCGGGTTTGTCGCCTATTTCACCGGCGGCGTGGTGACGGAGATCATCGGCAAGATCCTGCAGAAAACCGGCAGCTACGCCTCGATCTTCGCCGCGGCGTCCCTGCTGTATCTGGCCGCGCTCCTCGTCATTCATCTGCTGGTGCCCCGGATCGGCCCGCCGGCGCCGCGGCCGGGCCAGGCCGGTTGATCCGCCAACCGCAATCAGACGACGGCTTCATGCGTCCGCCCCTTTTCCCATGTCAATCGCTCCTGCTGGCATTTCTTATGATCAGTAACGCCTTGCCTGTTCCCGCCGCTTCGCTCCCGTCGCCCTCCCTTTCCGCCTGGCAGGCCGATCTCCGCAATGGCACTTACCGAAACCCGGTCCTTCACGCCGACTATTCCGACCCGGATGCCGTGCGGGTGGGGGACGACTACTGGATGGTGAGTTCCAGCTTCGGCCACGTGCCGGCGCTGCCCGTCCTGCACTCGCGCGACCTCGTCAACTGGACGCTCGCCGCCCACGCGTTGCCGCGGCTGGTGCCGGAAGCGGCGTTCCGCACGCCCCAGCACGGCAAGGGCGTGTGGGCGCCCTCGATCCGCTTTCACGCCGGGAAATACCGGATCTATTATCCCGATCCGGACTTCGGTCTCTATGTCATCACGGCCACCGACCCGCGCGGTGAGTGGAGCGCACCGGTGCTGGTGAAGGCAGGCAAGGGCCTGATTGATCCTTGTCCGTTGTGGGATGACGACGGCCACGTTTATCTCGTCCATGCGTGGGCGGCCAGCCGGGCCAACATCAACAACGTGCTCACCGTGCTCCGGCTCAGCCCGGACGGCACGCGAGTCGTGGAAGATCTGGGGGTCGTCATCGACGGGGGCAAGGTGCCGATGCCCGGATTTCGGACGCTGGAGGGCCCCAAATTCTACAAGCGCAACGGCTGGTATTACATTTTCGCCCCCGCCGGCGGCGTGGCCGAGGGTTGGCAGTCGGTTTTCCGGGCACGCAATCCCCGCGGCCCCTACGAACACCGCGTCGTGCTCGCGCAGGGACGGTCACCCGTCAACGGCCCGCACCAAGGCGCGCTCGTCGACACGCCGTCCGGAGAGTGGTGGTTCCTGCATTTTCAGGACAAGGACGCCTACGGCCGCATCGTGCACTTGCAGCCGGTGCAGTGGGTCGATGACTGGCCGCTGATGGGCACGGGTGTCGCGACCGGCGCCGTGAAGGGCGAGCCGGTGCTCGTGCACCGCAAACCCTCGCTTCCGACTCAACCCATCGCCGTGCCTGCAACCACCGACGAATTCGATTCGCCGGTCCTCGGCCTGCAATGGCAGTGGCAGGCCAATCCGCAGCCGGACTGGCTTTCGCTCACCGCGCGTCCCGGCGCTTTGCGCCTGTTTGCCCAACCCGAGCCGAAGCCCGGCAATCTCTACGACGCGCCGAATCTGCTGATGCAGAAATTCCCGGCGCCCGAGTTCACCGCGACCGCCCTGCTTGCCGCCAGCACCGGCGACGCGCAGACCGGCCTGATTGTCTTCGGTTACGATTATGCCTGGATCGGTCTTCGCGGCGGCCGCCTCGTGCAGGTCACGGTGAAAACCGCCGCCGATAAACCGGCCGTTACCGAGAAGGTGGCTGCCGATAAGATCACCGGCCCCGTCCACCTCCGCGTCGAAGTGGGCGCGGGAGCCCGGTGCCGGTTCAGTTACAGCCTCGACGGCCGGACCTTCACGCCGCTGGGCGATGACTTCACCGCCACGGTCGGCCGCTGGGTCGGCGCCAAGGTCGGCCTCCTCGCCGCCGGCCCAGGCGGGGCAAGCGCGGACTACGAGTTCTTCCGCGTGGGGCCGCCGCTTCCGTGAATTTATTTCCGTCGTGATGTAATTGGGGCTGGCCGGCAACGTCTTGCTGGTTATCCGGTTAACCCTTGCCCCACTTGCTTCCATTTCCGCGTCCCACCTGGTATTTTCTTCTGTTTGGCTTGGCCGGATGGGCGGCGGCGGTCGCGCAGACCGTGGTCCCCGACGAAAAGCCCATCGCTTTGCCGAAGTATGAAGTCAACGAGCACGCGGAGGACGACGCATTCGACGCCACCGGGATGGGTTCGGTGGAGGAGCAATTGCGCAGCTTCCCCTTCGCCAACGATCTGACCGCGGTGGATTTTGCGACCGAAGAGGGGCTGAGTGGCGACATGGATGCGGAATTGTCCGCCATCAGCACGCCATCGCCGGCGGCGGCCATTGCCGGCGAGGATCGTCTGAATCTGCGCGGCTTTCCGACGCCGGTGTTGCGCAACAGCTTCATCCAGATGGGTGTGCCCGAGACGCTGAACGTGAACCGGACCATCATCATCCAGGGCCCGCTGGTGCCGGTGCTCGGCCGTGCGGCGCCGGGCGGCATCCAGGATTTCCTCACCACGCGCCCGGCGGCGAAGGATCGCAGCAAACTCGAAGCCAGCGCCAGCACCGACAACCGCCAGCGGGTGGCGTGGGAATCCACCGGCGCGTTGCTGGCCAAGAAACTCTGGCAGCGTTGGGCGGTGGATTGGTCGCGTCGAGCCGGTCCTGAGCAGTTTCTTCGGGAAAACAACCTGGCGGTGAGCGGTGCGCTGACCCTGAAGCACAGCCGGGCGGCCAGCAGCCTCGTGAGTGTCGACTACCGGCGCTATGACGGCAATCCGACCCCGGGCATCCCCGAATACAAGGTGGCCGCCGGGCAGAAAGTCATGGGCCCGTATCTGCCGCTGGCGCTGTTCAACGCGAACGGACCGGACGCCGACGTGGCCCGCGAGAGCCTCGTGCTGGGTGCCCAGTTCGAGAGCCAGCTCAGCCGCGCCGTGTCGATGCGCGCGGCGGTGCAGGGCTGGTGGCGCGACATCGACCAGCAGCGCTTCACGACCTCGCAGCTGCTGCTCAGCACGGGGATTTTCGAGGGCACGCGCGAACCGCGGCACATCACCCAGCGCCAGCGCGCCTTCGCGACCCATCTTGAGTTCACCGGGCGGTTTCGCACGGGATCGGTCGAGCACAAGCTGCTCGGTTACGCCGGCGTGACCTGGGGGCATTATGACCGCGACGAGCGCGCGTTGTCCGTGGCCGACCGCAACGCGCTGCCTTTGTCCGTGCGGCGTTTCGATCCCGCGGCGCCGGACTATTATTTTCCGGCCTACGATCCGCTGACCTATGTCCGCATCCTGACCGACCGGCGCGAGGCCGCCCGTTACACCTCGATGGAGGTGAGCGACCGCCTGGCCTTTGTCCGCGGCCGCACGGTCGTCACCGCCGGCCTGCGGTTCGACGAGGTGGACCTGGCGGTCGACGACCTCCGGGCCACCGCGACCATTCCCCACACGCGCGACCGCACCGCGCAGCTCAGCTACCATACGGGCGTCAACCACCAGCTCGTGCGCAACCGCGTGCTCCTTTTCGGCATCCTGAGCACGGCGTTCGACCCCTCTACGCCGGTCGACGCGCGCACCGGCCGGATCCAGGACAACGAGACGACCATCGGTTATGAAAGCGGCGTCAAAGGCCGCACGCGCGCGGGCCGGCTCGACTACTCGGCCTCCGCCTTTTTGCTCTACAACCGCAACATCGCCCGCCGCAACCCGCTCTACGACGACCCGGTGTTCGACGCCAACCAGACCCAGCCGCAGCTTGTGGCATCGGGCGAGGAGCGATTCACCGGCTTCCGCGCGGAGCTGCGCTACAAGCTGTCCGACACGCTCAACGTGGCCGTTCGCGGCGTGCACCTGGCCGCCATCACGACGAAGTCGCCGGAGCTCGGCCCCGAGGTGGGCAAGCAGCTGGCGCGCCTGCCCGAGGACACGGCGACGGCGCAGGTCCGCTATTCGCCGCCGAAGGGCGTCGGTCTCAACTGGGGCGCCAGCCTGAGCTACATCGGGTCATATGTGGGCAACTACGAGGATCCCAAGCGCGCCTACCTCGAGTATCCCGGCTACGCGCTGCTGACCCTCAACACCGGCTATTCGTGGAAGCGCGGCCCGCGGCAGTTCAACATCGGCCTCAGCTTGCGCAATGCCCTCAACCGCGACCTCCTGGCCAGCAACGCCCGCCTCGGCGCCGATCGCGCACTGGGTTGCTCCGCCCGGGTGATGTTTTAGAGAGTGTAGTCAATCGAATTGTCCTCCAGCCCGTCCGCCAAAGGCCGGGCGGCAGCGAAAACGAAGCGATGGATCTTCCTGTCACATTTGGTGCCGCGCTTGCCAGTTGAGATTTCTCGGCAGGCTCGGAATGACAACAGTGGAGAATTGGTCAGTTCGAATATACGTCTTGACCTGTCTTCATCCAGCAAATGCTCCGGGCTTGCCCGAGGGTTTTTGCTCAGGCATCCGGCTGCAATTTCCTGCGACGGATCATCACGGCGGCGAACACCACGGTGCTGAATAATGCAGCATAGGTTGAAGACTCGGGGATCGCCGTGACGGAGCCGTTCAGGGTGAGATCGTCCACCCGCAGCGTCCCTGCGTTGGAAGAAGCACCCGATCCATAGATACGAAGGGTCGTGGCGGTGGTCAGGCTGGACAGCGTGATGGAAAGAGCGCCGGTGGAATGCCACGCGGTATCGTTTACAATCGTGCCGGATACAAGGGTGGAGCTGAATCCGTCCGAGCTTGAACGGACGGCAAACGCCGAGGGCCCCGTGCCGGTTGCCCGGTAGCCAAACGAAATTGAAGCCAGCGAAAATCCATGGCCGGAATCTGGCGTAAGGGTGAATTCAAAGTAATTGGTTCCGGGCGCGCCGCCGCTCCAGGTTGTCGCGGTGAAGAATCCGCCGCCACTTCCAGCCGAATACACCGGGGTGCCCGAACCCGTGGCGGGGGAACCCAGGTTGCCGGTGAACAGGCTCGCAGACAGATCAGATGCGACCGAAGAGGCCGCTGAAGTGGGCGTAGCAGTCGGGCCAAACTCGTAAACCACCAACTGGGCGTGCAAAGCACCGCCGGATGCCAAAAAGGGCAAAAGCAACAGACCAAGCCGTATGATTTTCATAGCGTATTGGCCCGCTGTTCGTGGATACCATTGGTGCGAAATCAGCGCGATGCCGATACTTTTTTCAGTCACGGCCCAAGAATCACGTGTCTTAATACTGGGCAGCCACACGCGGCGCACAGCCTTGTCGTATGGCAAATGGTCGGGGCGACAGGATTCGAACCTGCGACCTCCTGGTCCCAAACCAGGCGCTCTACCAGGCTAAGCTACACCCCGTGACGAAGGCCGATGGGATGCGAGCTACCGGGTTCTGTCAACGTTCCCGTCGGAACATACACGACGGGAGAGTTTTGCCGCCGGTTTGATTGGGCCGGCCCGGCCGACTTTCTCCCGTGACGCGCCAAGTAATTGGCATTGCCCAACCCGGTCCTTCCAACTGGCGGTGAGAGGCTTCCGTCCGCGCGGCAGACCAAGTGTTAATAATTGCTTCTTGCCTCGCCAAACCACCAGGCACTATACACGTCCACTCAATCTCTTAACACAAATGGATACTCTTTCTCGCGACAGCAATGGTTCCGGCAGCATCTTGCCTCTCGTTGGCGTGATCGCCGGCGGTCTCGCCCTGGTCCTCTCGATCACGGCCCTTTTCAAACTTTCCGCCCTCCAGAAGTCCGTGGCGGCTCACGACGCGGAGATCGCCAAGATCGCCACGCTCGAAAGCGATGTGCGGGCGACCGCGACCAAGGCTGACTCGGACGTGAAGTCCTTGCGCGCCGGTATCCAGACCACCTTTGACCAGGTCGGCGCCGAGATCGGCACGATCAACGCCAAGATCGCCAAGATCGAGGAGGCCCAGAAGGCCCGCGCCGCCGCCCCCGCCGCCAAGGGTGGCGCAGCTGCCGTCGCGACCGGCACGGTTGATGCCAATGGCAATTATACCGTGGCCCCCGGTGACACGCTCTCGAAGATCTCGAAGAAGTTCGCGGTGCGCGTCGACGCCCTCGAAGCCGAGAATCCCGGCCTCGATCCCGCCCGCCTCAAGGTCGGCCAGAAGATCCGCATCCCGAAGCGCTGATTTCTCCCGGAAAAACTTCCATGCCTCCCGGACCACGGTCTCGGAGGCATTTTTATTTCCACCATGCCCGACCACCCGCCCGAGCCGCAGCGCTGGAAAAAGATCGGCACGCGCACCGTGACCCGCACGCGCATCTTCGACGTGCAGAGCGTGGATTATCACCACCCGCACCGCGCGACACCCCAGGACTTTTTCGTCATCTCCGCCCCGGACTGGGTCAACGTGCTCGCTCTCACTCCCGAGGGACACATCGTGCTTGTCCGGCAATTCCGCTACGGTCTGGATGATTTTTCGTTGGAGATTCCCGGCGGGGTGATGGACGCGGGCGAGGAGGCCATCGCTGCCGGTCTGCGTGAATTGCAGGAGGAGACGGGCTACACGGGCACCAAGGCCCGCCTGCTCGGCACCGTGCACCCGAACCCCGCCATGCAGAGCAACCGCTGTCACTTGGTGCTGGTCGAGGACGCGCGCCGGTCGGCGAAACTCGACTGGGACCCGGATGAGGAATTCGAGATCATGACGAAGCCGGTGGACGAGGTTTACGCGCTCGCCTACCGCGGCGGCATCACCCATGCGATGGTGCTCGATGCCCTGTTGTTGTTCACCCCCGTATGGGCCGAGCTGAAGAAAAAGTAGGGCAGGTCTCCGACCTGCCTCGGGCCAGGATTCGGTGTCCCTGAACAACACGAATGCCCGCGAAGGTGGAGCCACGACAACTGCGCTTTAAGTGTGGGAGGGGCTTTATGCTCCGACGAACAACTCGCGCATGCTGCCGGGGCATAAAGCCCCTCCCACAAATTTCATCCGGGGATATCCGTAATCCGTGGGCAACAAGCCTTCGTCCGTCCGTTTGACTTTGGTCCGGCCCGGAGTTCACTCCCCGGACCCGATGGAATCCCTCGTCACCGCCTCTACCTTTGCCAACTCGCCTGAGGCGCTTGGCGCGGGCGACGGTGACCGGCTACCGGAGCCGCTGGAACGGGAAGTCCGGGCTATCTACCGGCGCAGCCCGCTTTACGGGCAGCGCTTTCCTTTGCATGAGGATCCGCTGCAGTGGTCGTGCTATCGGGAGATTCCCGTGCTGACCAAGAAGGAGATCCTCGACCGCGGGCACACGGCATTTTTCTCGGACTACGCGGAAATCGAGCGCGGTCTGGCGGCGAAGAAATATGAATACGAGCACACCTCCGGCTCCACGGCGCAGCCGATGACGGTGGTGATGGAGGACGGCTGGTGGAACGCCCAGCTGCGTCGTGCCTACCTCGCGCACCCGCAGCTCGCGCAGTATGTCGACCGGCCCTACCGCAAGGCCGTGCTCGCGCCCATCGGGTGTTCGAGCAATCTTTGCCCCTACGAGGATCACCCCTTCCCGAACCGCTATTTCGACGGCACCGTCTACCTGAACCTGTCGAGCGATCCGTTCGCGTTCCCCGAGGCCGAGTGGGACCGCATCGCGCTGGAGCTGCAGGCGCTCAAGCCCGAGGTCATCGAGGGTGAGCCCATCTACCTTTCGCTGCTGGCGCGCGCGCTCAAGAAACGCCGCGTGAGCGTGCCGACCGTGCGCACGGTCATCCTCACCTACGGCAAGGCCAGCCGGCAGCACAGCGCGCGGATCGCGGAGGTGTTTCCCGGCGCCGCGCAGGTGGATCTCTACGGCTCGACCGAAGCGGGCTACATTTTCGTGGGTGACGCCTTCCAGGACAATTTGCGGGCGATCGATGGCAATGCGTTCGTCGAGCTCGTGCCCTGGCGGCCGGAACTGAAGGATGTTTTCCAGATCAACGTGACGACGCGCGACCGCGAGGCGATGCCGCTGCTGCGCTACTTTACGGGCGACATCGTGCGCCGCACGCCCACAGGCTACCGGATTCTCGGCCGGGAGCGTGATTTGTTCTTCGGCGCGGACGGGCGCGTCGTGTCGGCCTTTGAAATCGACGCGGTCTTCCCGGAAAGTTTCGCCTGCTGGCACTGGAGCCTCGTGCAGGGATCGGACAACCGTTGGGATTTCCAGTATGTGGCCGACGAGACTGCGCCCAAGGGATTGGAGCACGCCCTCGCGGCGGCGCTGGGCGAGGGGATGCGCGTGAATCTGTTCCGTCGGAAATTCATCCAGCCAGCCTCCAGCGGGAAGTTTTCGCTTCTCAAGCCGCTGGCCCGCTGAGGGGGCCTGTGTGGCATCGGCTTCCAGCCGATGGTCCTGTCCCGCGGCGTGCCGCCCACCATGGTAGCTTATGGCGTGTCTTCAAACCAACCAATTTCCACTTCCGGTCATTCCGAACGCAGTGAGGAATCCCGACGTGCGCAGGCAACATCACTTTCGCTGGGGAGATTCCTCACTTCGTTCGGAATGACAAGCGGGGTTAAAGGCACACCCTACTATTAGGCCGGGCATGGCTTCTTGGGGGATTTAGCGTCGCTAATGATTCGGCATTCCTTGGCTGCGCATCCTTTACAATGATTGGTCAGGTTGGTTTACCTGACCCGCCCACTTGCTCCCCAGCCTGCCTGACACCTCACTTCTGTAAATCCACGCGATGAATCTACTCGCTACGCTCTTCCAGTCGTCCATCGGGAAAAAACTCCTGATGGCCCTTACCGGGCTCGTGCTGTTCGGTTTTGCGACCGGCCACCTGGTCGGCAACCTGCAGATCTTTCTCCCGCCCGAGAAAATCAACGCTTACGGCCTCTTGCTTGAGTCGCTCGGCGGCGTGCTCTGGGGCATCCGACTGTTCCTGCTGGCCTGCGTGGTCGTCCACATCTGGCTCGCCATCCAGCTTACGGTCGAGAACCGCGCCGCCCGACCCACCGGTTACGGGGTCGATCACACCAGCCGCGCCACGCTCGCCTCGCGCGTCATGGCCCGCACCGGCCTGGTCGTCCTGGCCTTCCTGGTCTTCCACCTGGCCCATTTCACCGTCCGCATCGGCCATCCCGAGTGGAGTGAACACACCTACCGGCTCGCCAGCGGCACTGCCGTCCGCGACGTCTACTCCATGGTGGTGCAGGGTTTTTCAAACGTCGGCGTCTCGATCTTTTACATCATCGCCGTCGGCCTGCTCAGCTATCACCTCAGTCACGGCATCGTGAGCATGCTGCAATCCCTAGGCCTCAAGAACGAGCGCTGGACGCGCGGCCTCGAGGGCTTCGCCGTCGTCTACTGCTGGGGCTACTTCCTCCTCAATGCCGCCATCCCGCTGGCCATTCTCGGCTGGCTGCCAGTGCTCAGCGGCCTGATCCACCGCTAATTCTCTCCCGCCATGGCCAAACTTGAATCCAAAATTCCCGCCGGTCCGCTCGCCGATAAATGGCAGCGGCACAAGACGGAGATCAAGCTCGTCAACCCCGCCAACAAGCGGAAATACGAGATCATCGTCGTCGGCGCCGGCCTCGCGGGCTCCTCGGCCGCCGCGACCCTCGCCGAACTGGGCTACCGGGTGAAGAACTTCGTCTTCCACGACAGCCCCCGCCGCGCCCACTCCATTGCCGCGCAGGGCGGCATCAACGCCGCCAAGAACTACCAGAACGACGGCGACTCCGTCCATCGGCTCTACTACGACACGCTCAAGGGCGGCGATTACCGCGCCCGCGAGGCCAACGTCCACCGCCTTGCCGAGGTCTCGGTCAACATCATCGACCAGTGCGCCGCGCAGGGCGTGCCCTTTGCCCGTGAATACGGCGGCCTGCTCGCCAACCGCTCCTTCGGCGGCGCCCAGGTCTCGCGCACCTTCTACGCCCGCGGCCAGACCGGCCAGCAGCTCCTCCTCGGCGCCTACTCCGCGCTCTCCCGCATGATCGGGCAGGGCGGCGTCGAGATGCACAACAACGCCGAGATGCTCGATCTCGTCGTCGTCGACGGCCACGCCAAGGGCATCATCGTCCGCGACCTGATCACCGGCAAGGTCGAGCGCCACAGTGCCGACGCCGTCATCCTCGCCACCGGCGGTTACGGCAACGTCTTCAACCTCTCCACCTACGCCCGGCAGTCCAACGCCACCGCCATCTGGCGCGCCTACAAGCGCGGCGCCTGCCTCGCCAACCCCTGCTACACGCAGATCCACCCGACCTGCATCCCGGTCAGCGGCGACTACCAGTCCAAGCTCACCCTCATGTCCGAGTCGCTCCGCAACGACGGCCGCATCTGGGTGCCGAAGAAGAAGGAGGACGCGAAGAAGAACCCCGCCGACATTCCCGAGGCCGACCGCGACTACTACCTCGAGCGCATCTACCCGAGCTTCGGCAACCTCGCCCCGCGCGACGTTTCCTCCCGCGCCGCCATGCGCATGTGCGACGAGGGCCGCGGCGTCGGTGAGTCCGGCCTCGGCGTCTACCTCGATTTCGCCGACGCCATCAAGCGCCTCGGCGAGCCCGCCGTGCGCGAACGCTACGGCAACCTGTTCGACATCTACCACGAGATCACCGCCGAGAACGCCTACAAGACGCCGATGCGCATCTTCCCCGCCGTGCATTACACGATGGGCGGCCTCTGGGTGGACTACAACCTGATGTCCAACATCCCCGGCCTGTTCGTGCTCGGCGAAGCCAACTTCTCCGACCACGGCGCCAACCGCCTCGGCGCCTCCGCCCTCATGCAGGGCCTGGCCGACGGCTACTTCGTCATTCCCTACACCATCGGCGACTACCTGGCCGGCCAGAAGCCCGGCTCGCGGCCCGCGACGGACCGCGCCGAGTTCAAGCAGGCCGAGGAAAACGTCACGTCGATCACGCAGCGTCTCCTGGCCAACAAGGGCAAACAGCCCGTCAGTCATTTCCACAAGCGCCTCGGCAAGATCATGTGGGACCACTGCGGCATGGCCCGCAACAAGGTCGGTCTCGAGACCGCGCTGCAAAAGATCCCCGCCTTGCGCGAGGAATTCTGGAAGGATGTCCTCGTGCCGGGTTCCGCCGACACGCTCAACCAATCGCTCGAGCAGGCCGGCCGCGTGGCCGACTACATGGAACTCGGCGAGCTGATGTGCCGCGACGCCCTCACCCGCGAGGAGAGCTGCGGCGGACACTTCCGCGAGGAATACCAGTATCCGGACGGCGAGTGCAAACGCGACGACGAGAAATTCGGCCATGTCGCGGCCTGGGAATACCAGGGCGAGGGCAAGACCCCGCTCCGCAACGCCGAGCCCCTCAACTACGAGTTCACGAAGATGAGCGTCAGGTCTTACAAGTAAGCGCCCGCCAAATCGAAAATCGAGAATCCAAAATCGAAAATCACCACCATGGTCGCTGAAAAACCTTCCAAGAAACTCTTCTCCGTCACGCTCCGCGTCTGGCGCCAGGCCGGCCCGCAGGCGGCCGGCAAGTTCGTCGAGTATCCGGCGGCGAATGTGAACCCCGACATGTCCTTCCTCGAGCTGCTCGACGTCGTGAACGACGGCCTGACGGTCAAGGGTGAGGAGCCGATCTCGTTCGCGCACGACTGCCGCGAGGGCATCTGTGGCACCTGCTCGTGCACGATCAACGGCAAGCCGCACGGCCCGGGCCAGGGCATCGCCACCTGCCAGCTCTACATGCGCAGCTTTCAGGACGGCGACGTGATCGTCGTCGAGCCCTTCCGTGCGAAGGCCTTCCCGATCCAGCGGGACCTCATCACCGACCGCGCCGCCTTCGACAAGATCCAGCAGGCCGGCGGCTTCATCTCCGTCCGCACCGGCGCGGCGCCCGACGCCAACTCGATCCCTGTGCCGAAGGAGAACGCCGACCTTGCGATGGACGCGGCGTCCTGCATCGGCTGCGGCGCGTGCGTCGCGGCGTGCAAGAACGCCTCCGCCATGCTTTTCGTCGCGGCCAAGGTCTCGCAGTTCAGCCTGCTGCCCCAGGGCCAGCCCGAGCGCGACCGGCGCGTGCTGGCGATGGTGCAGACGATGGACGAGGCCGGTTTCGGCAACTGCACCAACCAATACGAGTGCAGCGCCGTGTGTCCGAAGAACATCACGCACGATTTCATCGCCCGTATGAACCGCGACTACGTGGCCGCGCTGTTCCGGACCCGCTTCAAGCCCGTCTCCAACGCCGGCGGCGGCGCGGGCTGAGCCTGTTGCCGGTTTCTTCCTGCTTTCTGGCGCGGCCACTGGCCGCGCCTTTTGCTTGGGGGTGGCGCATTTGCGAAAGCCTGCAACTTTTCGCGCACCGCCGGGTTTTCATGGCATCAACCCACGTTAACATGAAAACCTCCCTCATTTCAGTTCTCACCGCGACCCTCCTGGGCATCGCGTCTTACGTCAGCGGCCGCAACTTCGACGCCTCCGACTTCACCGCCATCCTCTTCACCACGGGCCTCGTTGCCTGGACCATCGATCAATACAGCCGCGAACCCCGGGTGCTCAACTCGAGCCGCCCCATCCGTTTCCCGCTCGGACTGGGTCGCCGGCACTCCAAGATGGCGGTGAGCCGGCTGGCGGCTTGAACGTGGCACCGGCTTCCAGCCGGTGAAACTCTGCGGCTGGAAGCCGCAGCCACTTGCGGCCCCGTGAAACCCGGGTGCCGCTTTTTTATGCCGGCCCGACGAAAACCATAGCGAGGCCGCCGTGGCTCCAGACAATCACCGGGTTGTCTGGAATGTGGGAGGGGCTTTACGCCCCGACTGGCTGCGACGATCGAGTCGGGGCATAAAGTCCCTCCCACATTCCATCATTCACCAAGGATACGACTGATAATCCGGAGAGGAGCGCAGGCCACCTTGCCTGCAGAATCTTACATCCCGATCCCGGCGAATCCTACTTGCTGGTCACCGGCACCGAACCCGAATGGGTGAGCGACCCCTTGTCCGTCGTTTCGCCGTAGAGGCGGACAAGCAGCTGGGTATCCACCCGATACGCGGCGCTGCCCCGGGCGGCGGCTTCGGCGATGGTGCGCTCCGCTGCGGCGTCCGCCAGCTTCAGCGGCGTCACCTTGCTGACGGACTGCTGCGCCGGGACCGCCGTGGGTTCCTCGTTGAGGGCCGTGCCGACCAGTTTGCCATCCAGGAAGATTTTGTGGTTCGTGCGCGCGATCAGGTAGGACGCGATGTTGGGGTTAACCAGGTTCCACGACACCGACACCGTGCCATCGGCCGCACGCGCGATGCCGGTCAGCTCGACGTTCAGGCCGACGGCGGTGATGCCGCGGTCAAAAGTGGGGCAGCCGGTGAGAAACAGGACGCTGCACGCCAGCAACAGCAAGGGGGTAAGCAATTTCTTCATCGGCCCGGATTGTGCAACGCCCCCTCGGTGCGGCAAGACTACTCGTCCTTTGGCTTCGCATTCTTTTTGGCTGCCGTCCCGCCCAGTCCCAACTGGGCGAACACCCCGACCGCCGCCAGCGCCAGGATGGAGGGAAACATCCAGGCATTGTTGTCGATCAGCGCCGGCATCTGGTCCGGGTGCTGGAAATAATACAACCAGTCCATCCGGCTGGTAAAATACGACAGGGCGAGGATCGCGCGAAAGGCACCGACCAGCGCGGTCGAGAGCATGATCAGCACCCGCTGCAGCTTCACGGCGAGGAAACCGCCGATCACGCCGAGCAGTCCGCTGCTCAGCAGGGCGACCATGTGGTTGTAATTGGCGAGCAGCAGCACACCGAGGGTCGCGCCGAACAGGAATCCCGCCACGAAGACCGCGGCGATATACAGCAGGAAGGCCAGACCCGCTCCCAGCAACCCGCCCAGCACCAGCCCGCTGATTTCACCGACGGCGCCCGCGCCCAGGGTCGCGCCGGCGGCCTGACCGAGCACGACACCAATCAACCCGCCGAGCACCATCAGGGTGATCTTGAAGATGCGGTAACCAAAAAAGCAGTCGAGCACGCCCCAGGCGATGGCGCCGGCGGATATCCACGGATAGAGTTCTGCACTCGGTTGCACGACCCCGCACTAAGCCGGGCAGGGAAGCGGCTGGCAACCCGCTTTACGCGGGCAGCGCGCGCCGGTTCAGAACATCGTCAGCGCCCGGGCGCTCTCGATCGCGACCCAGGCGACGCCGAAGGCCGTCGCCCACAGGAACAGCCCCTTCATGATGCGGCGGCGGCGCAGGCTGCGCTCGTGGTAATCGGTGTCATGGTGGCCGAAGCCCGAGTCCTCGAGGAAACAGGCGAATTGCACGTTTTTCCGGCTCGCCGTCCGCAGGCGCCGGTCGCTCCGCTGGCCGAAGGTGATCGGCAGCTGGTTGAGCAGATGGCGCAGGCGGTAGGACATGCCTCCACACATCGCTCAAAATAGCTCTTCCTTTCAAGGGGATTCTGGCTATCTCGGCTGTTTCACGCGCCCTTTACCCATGCACCACTTCCGCTACACCGGCCAGAAACTTCATTGCGAGTCCGTCGACCTCGCTGCCGTCGCCCAGCTTCACGGCACCCCGACGTATGTCTACAGCGCCCAGACCATCACGGACAACTACCGGCGCTTGGCCGCCAGCCTGGCCGGGCTCGATGTGCAGATCTGCTACGCCATGAAGGCGAACTCCAACCTCGCCGTCCTGCGCCTCTTCTCGAACCTCGGTGCGGCCTTCGATCTCGTGAGCGGCGGGGAGCTCCGCCGCGTGGTCGCCGCCGGCGGCGATGCCGGTCGCAGCGTGTTCGCGGGCGTCGGCAAGACGGAAGCCGAGATCAAGCTGGCCCTGCAGACCGGCGTGTTCGGCTTCCACGTCGAGAGCGAGCCCGAGCTCGCGCGCATCAACCACGTCGCCGGCCAGCTGGGCCGCAAGGCGCCCATCGCCATCCGCATCAATCCCGACGTCGACGCCAAGACGCACGCCAAGATCACCACCGGCAAGAGCGAGAACAAGTTCGGCATCCCGCTGAAATACGCCGCCGAGGCCTATGCCGCCGCCGCGAAGTATCCGCACCTGGAGATCAAGGGCGTGCAAATGCACATCGGTTCCCAGCTCACCTCCGCCGAGCCCTTCATCGAGGCGGTGAAGAAGGTCGTGCCGTTCGCCCTGCAGCTGAAGAAGGACCACGGCATCACCTATTTCAGCATCGGAGGCGGCATCGGCATCGTTTATCAGGAGGCCCTCGCCAGCGGCGACGCTGCGTGGTGGAGCGCCAAGCCCGAGGGCGAGCGTCCGCTCACCCCCGAGGCCTACGGCGCCGCGCTTGCGCCGCTGCTCGCGCCGCTCGGGCTGAAGATCCTCCTCGAACCGGGCCGCTTCCTCGTCGGCAATGCCGGCGTGCTGCTCTCCCGCGTCGAATACCTCAAGCGTGGCGCGGCCCGGAATTTCCTCGTGCTCGATGCGGCGATGAACGACCTCGTGCGCCCCGCCATGTATGAGGCTTATCACGAGGTCGTGCCGCTCCTGCGCGACACCGCCCGGCCCGCGCTCAAGGCCGACCTCGTCGGCCCCATCTGCGAGTCGGGGGACTGCTTCGCGAAGGACCGCACGCTGCAGACGGTGGGCGAGGGCGAGTTCGTTGCCTTCATGAGCGCCGGCGCCTACGGCCACACCATGGCCAGCCGCTACAACACCCGGCCGATGGCCGCCGAGGTGCTTGTGTCCGGCAGCCGGTTCGAGCTGGTCAATGTGCGCGAAAATTTCGAAGCTATGGTCTCCGGGGAAAAAATCCCCGGCTTCCTCTCGACCTGACGTTTTCCTCCCATGTCCGCGCCGCGCCCCCTTAATTTTGCCGTCATCGGTGCCGGCGCCTGGGGCACCGCGATGGCGGTGCATCTGGTCCGCTGCGGCCAGCACACCACGCTGGTCACCCGCCGGCCCGAGCACGCCGAGGCCATCCGCGCCGCCCGCGAGAACCGCGACTACCTGCCCGGCATCCGGCTGCCCGACGAACTCGTTGTCACCAACTACCTGCGCTCCGCGCTGGTCGAGGCCGACGTGGCCCTGATCGCCTGCCCGTCGCAGGCGGTGCGCGCGTGGTGCGAGCAGATCCGCGCGGTGCTGCACGACACGTCACGCCTCCAGCTTTTCCTGAGCCTCGTGAAGGGCCTCGAGATCGGCACGCACCTCCGGCCGAGCGAAACGATGTCGCAGATTCTCCCGGGCATGAACTGCGGCACGCTCACCGGCCCGACCAATGCCGCCGAGGTGGCGCGCGGCCTGCCCTCGGCGATGGTGATGGCCGCGGTCCGTGCGGACGACTTTGTGCCCAAGGTGCAGGCGGCGATGAGCGGGCCGACCCTGCGCATCTACACGAGCGACGACCTCGCCGGAGCGGAATACGGTGCCAGCCTGAAAAACATCTATGCCATCGCCGCCGGCCTGAGCGACGGCCTGAAGCTCGGAGACAATTCGAAGGCCGCCCTGCTCACCCGCGCCGTCAACGAGATGCTCCGCGTCGGCGCGGCCCTCGGGGCGAAACCCGAGACCTTCTACGGCCTCAGCGGCTTTGGCGATCTCGTGGCCACCAGCCACGGCGCCTGGAGCCGCAATCGCGAATTCGGCGAAAAGATCGGCGCCGGCCAGTCGGTCGCGGAGCTGCTCGATGGCCGCAAGACCGTCGTCGAGGGTCACCGCACGACCGAGGCGCTCCACGGGCTGTGTCAGGAACGCGGCATCACCGCCCCGATCCTCAACGAAGTCTACGCCATCCTCTACCAGCAGAAAAAGCCCGCCGACGCGCTCCACGCTCTGATGACCCGCGAACTGAAGCGCGAGACCACCTCGCCGTTCCCGAAGAAGTAACGGCGGAAAGTGCGTGGACAGGTGGCGGGCGATATTTCACGCAACCGTGACGGGCTCGCCACCGGCTTGTCGCACAGAACGGTGTATGCTGGCGCATGGTCACCACGCAAACCTGCCGGTCGTTTCATTTTTTCAATGCGCGCTTGTTCCTCCTGTTCGGGCTGGGACTGGCGCTTCTCGCCGTCGCGGCGTCCGCTGCAACCATCAGCGGACGGGTGTCCGACGCGAACACCCGCGGCTACCTGTTCGGCGCCCATGTCACGATTCGCGAGCTGGCGCGCACGACGAACACCACATCCGATGGCACCTACAGCTTCGCGAACGTGCCGCCGGGAGACTACACCCTCGTCACGGCCTACACCGGCCATGAGGACGTGACACAGGCGATCCACGTCACCGGCGAGATGGAGGCGCGGGCGGACTTTTCCCTCGGGGCCGAGATCCTGAAGCTGGAGAAATATGTCGTCTCGGGTGAGCGCGAGGGCCAGGCCCGTGCGCTCCAGCAGAAACGTTATGCCGACAATCTCATGGATGTCGTCTCCGCCGACAGCGCCGGCAAACTGCCCGACGGCAACGCCGCCGAGGCGGTGCGCCGCCTGCCAGGTGTCTTCGCCGAGATCGACCAGAACGAGGGCCGCTACGTCGTCGTGCGCGGCATCGACTCCGCGCTGAACAACACGACGATCAACGGGGTCTCGGTCGGTTCGCCCGAGGCCGGCACCCGCGGCGCCGCCATGGATTCCGTTCCCGCCGACCTCATCAGCCGTATCGAGGTCATCAAGGCCGTCACCCCCGACATGGACGCGCAGGGTATCGGTGCCTCGGTCAATGTGGTGACCCCGAGCGCATTTGACCGCAAGGACACCTTTGCCAGCATCACGGTGGCCGGCGGCCATTTCAACGGGCCGCGCGATGACTTTCAGACGAAGAAGACCACGCCCTACAGCGCCAGCGGCACTTACGGGCAGACTTTTGGCGATGGTAAATGGGGTCTGATCGTAGGTGGGAGTTACAGTTTCCGTCACTACATCTCCAACCGCCAGTCCAACGGCGGGTGGAAGCCCGCCGGTCCGGCCGGCACGGATGGGGCCACGATCTTCTTTCCGCCGTCCGATGCGCTCTTCCACTACGACGTGCAGCGCTGGCGCAACGGCGTCAATGCCGCCTTGGAATACAAACCCACCGATGACCACTACCTGGCCCTGCGGTTCACGGACAATAATTTCAAGGACATCGAAGGCCGCGAACAGAGCGACTTCGCGTTCTTCCAGACCGCGTATCCGGCGAGCTATACCCCGACCACCGCCACGTTCACCGGCGGGCGGGCGACGGTTGAATACCGCTACTACCGTCAACTGCACAACATCACGAACTATTCGCTCGAAGGTAAGCACAACCTCGGCGACGGCGCGACCAAGCTGAGTTACCTGATCGCGCTCGGCGAAGCCAACAAGCAGACGCCGGATCGCCAGGATTGGGAGTTTCGCTCCTCCTCCAACCTGACCAGCACGGTGGACACCAGCTCGTTCCACTGGGATCTCGAGCCCGGGGCCGCCTACTTCAACGCCGCCAGCTATCCGTTCCGCCGCGTGCGGTTCCGCCGAGATGATGAGAGCGAGGACAACCGCAATATACGGATGGACCTCAAGCGCGAACGCCGGCTTTTCGGCCGGGAAGGGTTCCTCCAGGTCGGTGCCCGATACTTCTCGCGCGAAAAGGGCTGGAACCGCGAGAATTCCGACTTCAACGCCGGCACGGGCGCCAATGCCTTCAATCTGAGCCAGTTTGGTCTCTCCAAACCGGCCTACGAGATATTTGAAGGGTATCGCCAGCAGGCGCCGCAAATCAACCTCGCGGCCATCCAGGCCTTCTTCGCGGCCAATCCCAATTACTTTGTCGTCAACGCGGCCGGCAACCTGTCGGACTCGAATGTCGACGACTTTGCCATGCAGGAAGACATTTTTTCCGGCTACGCCGAGGCCAAGATCAATTTCGACAAGTGGTCCGTGCTGGCGGGCGTGCGCGTCGAACAGACCAATGCCGAGGTCACCCAGACCGAACTGCCCACCGCCGATAACGTGGCGCTGGAACCCCGGCTGAATCATTTTTCCAAGCGATACACCAATGTGTTCCCGGGCGTGCATCTCCGCGCGACCCCCACGGAGCGGTGGGTGCTGCGCGCGTCTTGGAGCAACACCATCGGACGCCCGAACTATCCGGACATGGCCGGGGCCAGCACCTTTGTTTACGTCGAGAATCTGCCCGAGGGCTCGAACAGCTACACGGGCAGCGTCTCCCGCGGCAACCCGGGGCTGAAGCCATATGAATCCATGAACTTCGACCTGAGTTCGGAATATTACTTCAAACACCAAGGCATCCTTTCCCTCGGCGCCTTCCACAAGCGCATTGATAACCCGGTCTACAGCTACAGCGAGGTCCAGTATGATACGATCTATGCCGGCCTGCCATTCACGAGCCTGGGCTACAGCCGCCCCGAGAACGCGGATTCCGGCGAGATCAGCGGGCTCGAGTTCAATTATGCCCAGGAACTCACCATGCTGCCTTCGCCCTTCGACGGGCTGCGCTTCTCCGTGAACTACACGATCCTGGATTCCGAGGTGAAGATCTTCGACTTCCGCACGGCCGACAAACTCCGCTTTTTCAAGCAGCCCAACAAAATCTACAACGTGTCGCTCGGCTACGAGAAATACCGGTTCAAGGCCCGGGTCGCCTGCACCTACACTGGCAATTACATCACAGGTTTCGGCAGTGGCGCCTCGACTGACAGCTTCAAGGCGGAGCGCCTGATCTACGATGCCAAGGTCAGCTACCGGATCAGCAAGCGCCTCACCCTCTTCGCCGATGTGATCAATCTTGGGCAGGAGCCCAGCGACAATTACAGAGGTCCCAATCAGATGAGCGCGACGGAGATCTACTGGTGGACGGCCAACTTCGGCGCGACCTGGAGACTTTGACCGCCGCTCGCCCATGGCTCCGCCGCTCTATCCGCTGCCCGGAACTCAGGCCCTGACGCGCCGCTCCTTCCTCGTGGGCAGCGCGTCATTCGCCGCCGCCGCGCTGCTGGCGGGCCGGGTGCGTGGTGCGCTCCCCTCGGCGCCGAAATTTACCTCGTATCCTTTCACTCTTGGTGTCGCCTCCGGCGACCCGGTGCCCGACGGGGTCGTTCTCTGGACCCGCCTCGCCCCGCGCCCGTTGGAAACGGGCGGCGGGTTGCCACCCGAGCCCGTGGCCGTCAGCTGGCAGGTGGCCGAGGACGAGGCGATGACTCGCGTCGTGCGCCAGGGCGCGGTCGCGGCCGATCCGGCGTGGGCCCACTCGGTGCATGTCGAGGTCGACGGTCTCCGGCCGGACCGCTGGTATTGGTATCAGTTCAAGGCCGGGGGCGAAATCAGTCCCAAAGGTCGCACGCGAACGATGCCCCCGGCCGATGCCGCGGCCGAGCGCCTGCGCTTCGCCTTCGCCTCGTGCCAGAAATACCAGGTCGGACATTACACGGCCTACGAGCACATGGCGCGCGAGGATCTCGACCTCGTCGTCCATCTCGGCGACTACATCTACGAAAAGGGTGACGGGAACGACGCCGTCCGTCCCCGGGGATTGCGGGAGATATTCACGCTCGACGACTACCGCGCGCGCTACGGGCTCTACAAATCCGACCCGGCGTTGCAGGCGGCGCACGCGATGGCGCCGTGGATCGTCACTTGGGACGACCACGAGGTGAGCAACAACTACGCGAATGCGATCCCGGAGCATCCTGAACGGATGAATACGGCGGATTTTCTGCGCCGCCGTGCCTCCGGATACCAGGCCTACTACGAGCACATGCCGCTCCGCCGGCGCTCGCTCCCGTCAGGGCCGGACATGCTGCTCTACCGGCGCCTGGAGTTCGGCCGGCTCGCCTCCTTCCATGTGCTGGATACCCGCCAATACCGCACCGACCAGCCGGAGGGCGACGGCGTCAAGCCGCCCGGGCCCGCGGTCATGGATCCCGCGGGCACGCTGCTGGGCGAGCGCCAGCGCGACTGGCTGTTCGACGGGCTGGACCGTTCACCCGCGAAGTGGAACGTGCTTGCCCAGCAGGTCATGATGACACGCGTCGATTTCCGGCCAGGGCCCGAAGTGGCGGTCAGCATGGACAAATGGCCCGGCTATGAATTCGAGCGCCGCCGGGTTCTGCGCCAGCTCCGCGACCGGCGCATCGCCAATCCCGTCGTCATCACCGGGGATGTCCACTGCAACTGGGCCAACGAGTTGTTGGTCGATTTCGATAACCCGGCCGACCCGGCGGTGGGGGTCGAGTTCGTGGGCACGTCGATCAGCTCTGGCGGCGACGGTGCTGAAAAGCGACCGAACTCGGATGCGGTGCTGGCGGAGAACCCCTTCGTGAAGTTCTTCAACGACGAGCGTGGCTACGTGCGCTGCGAGGTCACGCCCCAAACCTGGCGGGCCGACTACCGGACGGTGCCGTTTGTGAGCCGGCCTGGTGCGCCGTTGAACACCCGCGCCGCCTTTGTCGCCGAGGCCGGTCGCCCGCGGTTGCAACGAGCCTAGTCCGGGCCGACGTGATCGGACGGAGCTACGGTTCGATCGGCCGGCTCACGCCTTCTGCGATTCTGCGACCACAACTCCGGTCGCCACCAGCCGGGCATACTCGATGTCATCCACGCCACACTCGGCGAGCAGAGCCCGATTGTGTTCACCCAGCTCCGGGGCCCGGGAGCGGATCGAGCCAGGCGTGCCGAGCAGGCGGGGCACCACATGGTGCATGGGAATGCTCGTGGTCTCGGGGTCGGGATAATCGGCGACAATCTCGCGCTGGATAAAGTGGGGATCTTCGAGGATCTGCGAGACGTCGTAGATGGGGCCGACGGTGACCGCGGCTTTCTCGAAGAACGTCACGTTTTCCTGCTGCGTGTGCCGGGCGATGAAACCGCCGATGATGGCGTCGAGCTCCTCGGCGTGTTTCACGCGACCGGCGTTCGTGCGGAAGCGCGGGTCGTCGATAAGCTCGGCGCGGCCGATGGCACGCAGAAGGCGCTCGGCCATGCCTTGGGTGGAACCGGAAACGGCGACATGCTTGCCGTCCGCGCAACGGTAGACGTTGCGCGGGGCGGAGTTGGTCGAGCGGCTGCCGGTGCGCGGCTTCACCTTGCCGGTGAGACGGTAATTGGCCGCCTGCGGGCTCAGGATGGCGAAGAGCGGATCGAGCAGCGGCAGATCGATGACCTGGCCGCAGCCGCCGTTGTGCTCCACCTCGCGAAGGGCGATCATGACGGCGGAGGCGCCGTAGAGGCCGGCGACGCCGTCGGCGAGATACATGGGCGGCAAGACGGGCTCGCGGTCGGCGAACCCGTTGAAGGACGCGAAGCCCGACATCCCCTCGATGATGGTGCCGAAGCCCGGCCGCTGACTGTAGGGGCCGTCCTGGCCCCAGCCGGAGATGCGCACGATGACGAGCTTGGGGTTGAGCTTGAGCAGCTCGGTCGGCGCGAGCCCCATTTTCTCCAGAATGCCCGGCCGAAAGCTCTCGATGAAGAGTGTGGCGGAGGGAACCAACCTGCGGATCAAGTCGATGGCCGCGGGGTTGCGCAGATCGAGAGCGAGGCTCTTCTTGTTGCGCGAATAAATCTTCCAGTGCGTGGACACGCCGTTGGTCTGCCACGCCCGCAAGGTGTCGCCCTCGGGTGGTTCCACCTTGATGACCTCGGCACCGAAATCGCCGAGGATCTGGGTCAGCACGTTGCCGGCAAAGAGCCTCGAGAGGTCGAGCACACGGATGCCGTCGAGCGGGCCGCGGGCGCCGGTATCGTAGTCGCGCTTTTTAAGGGACATGTGGGGCGGATCAGGCGAGCTGGCGGGCGATGGCGAGGACGGCGTGGGCGCGCTTCAGAAACGGGGCGTCGATCATCCGGCCGTCGACGGTGAAGGCGCCGGCGGTGGTCTTGGCCGCGGCCTCGACCACGCGTCGGGCGAAGGCGATCTCGTTGTCAGTGGGATGGAAAATCTCGTTGGCCGGGGCGACCTGGCTCGGGTGGATGCAGGTCTTGCCGATGAAGCCTAGGCGTTTGGCGGCGAGAGCCTCGGCGCGGTAGCCGTCGGGATTCTTGATGTCGCCGTAAGCGGCGTCGCAGGCCCAGATACCGGCCTCGCCGGCGGCGAGCCGGACGGCGAGTTGGATCTGGTGGACGGCCGCAGCGTCGGTGCGCTCGATGCCGAGCGGTTCAAAGAGGTCGGCGAAGCCGAGCTGCAGTCCGGCGACGCGCAGATTGGCGGCGGCGATCTCGGCCGCAAATCGGAGGCCGCGGGGCGACTCGATATTGGCCAGGATGCTGATGGGGCGGGCGAGTCCACGTTCCGCTTCGAGTCGGGCGAGGGCGGCGACGGCCCGGTTGATGTCAGCGGCGGACTCGACCTTGGGCAGGTTGAGCAGGTCGAGCCGAGGGCCGACGACCGCGGCGAGGTCGGCCTCGAAGTGCGTCGTGGCAAAGCCGTTCACGCGGACGATAAGGATTTTCTTGGAAGCGGCAGCCTCAGGGGAACACAGCGCCTCGCCGACAAGGCGGCGGGCCTCGGCCTTGCCGGCTTCGGGCACGGCGTCTTCGAGATCAAACGACAGGCTGTCCGCCTGGCTGGCCAGGGCTTTCGGGAGAAGTTCCGGACGGGAACCGGGAACGAACAGCTTGCTTCTCATGAGAGGAGGGTGATCAGGTGGCGTCGACAACGCAGCGGAAGCCGAGCATGCCGCTGCGGTCCTTGCCCGGTGACATCAGCAGGTATTTGCCGTGCTGATCGAGCTGGTAGGCCTGTGGGAAATACCAATGGGAGGTCTGTGGCTGATAAGAACTGCCTCCGCGCAAGGCGGCGGCGCGGGTATGCTCGTCGAGGTATTCGTCGGTCCATTGCCAGACGTTGCCGACGAGATCCATGACCCCGAACGGGCTGGCGCCGCCGGGGTGGGCGTCGACGTCGTCGGGCGGGAGCAGTGCGCGACCGCGGTTCAGCTTGGGCATGTTCGTGGGGTTCCAGTCATTGCCCCACGGATAGAGGCGGCCGTCGGTGCCCTGCGCGGCGTAGTGCCACTCCCATTCGCGCGGCAGGCGCTTGCCGGCCCACGCGGCATAGGCGCGGGCATCTTCGAGCGAAACCCACGTCACGGGTTTCTTTTCCCAGCCGGGTTGTGGCGCGCCATTCTTCCAGTCGCGGAGAAAATGATGGTCGTCCTTCGGGCGGTAGCCGGTTGCGTCGGTGAATTTCTTGTAGTCGGCGTTCGTGACCGGATGGCGGTCGATGTAGAAGGACTTCATGGCCATCCGGTGCTGGTGGGCACGACGCGCGGAGTTTTCCCAAGGATACTGGAAATCGAGGCCCGCCCAGGTGAAGCCCTCGATCTCGATGCCGGTGACCTTGAAGTCGAACTCGCCGGCGGGGATTGTCACCATGCCGGCTGGCGCGGTGGTCGAGGGCTTGGTCGGGGCAATGGGCACGATCTGCTGCGGAGCAGCCTGCCACTGGGCGGAAAGCGATTGGAGCGGGGTGGCGGTGAGCTCGCGACGGCGGGCGAGGTAAGCGTCCAGTCCGGCGGGTTGCGCGCCGGCGTCGACGCCGAGCACGGCGCCGAAGCCGCGGGTCTCGAGCGGGAAGGCGAGGGTGGCGCGGTTGTCGTCGAGGCGCGGTGTGAGTTCGGTGCCGTGCCAGACGTCGTAATAGCGGCGGCCTTCGTGGTGCGGGACCATGAGCTGGTCGCCCGCCAGTTCGTATTCGTTGCGGTTGACGATGGTCCAGAGCGCCAAGCCGCCGCCCGGGAACATCGAGGCAAACGCGCCGGGTTGCAGCATGTGGGCGTAGGGTTCCCACTCGAGGCTCACGAGCAGGTCGGGAAACTGCCGATAGAGGTGGGCGATGCGGTGGAGCGCGGCGCTGTCGCGCGGGGTCAGCTGATTCCAGACGCCCCAGATGTTTTCCCAGGCGTTGTAGCCCGTGCCGTTGAAAAAGATGTAGTGAAAATCATTGGTGCGCTCGCGGCCCCAGCGGTTTTCGGTGTTGGTCATGTGGCGGGGTTCGAGCCACTTCAGTTTGCTGACGGGGGGAACGACGTCGGTGGGGATGAGTTTGCCCCAGCTTTGGAGGTTCCACATCAGCGCCTCGTCCGAGAGCGGCACGGCCTCGGGCTGGAACACGAGCGGATGACCGAGGGCATCGGCCGTCTCGAGAAAGGCCCGCGGCACGCCGCTGTAGGTGTCGCCATTGACGCCGTCAGCTCCGATGGTCTGTGCGAGCAGGGCGACAGCCTCCCAATCCGGCATGCCGACGGGTTGAGTGCCGTTGTCCCAGGGCATGGTGGGAATGAAGACCTTGACGCCGCGGCGGTGAAAGTCGGCCACGGCCTGTTTCAGGCCGGCGAGCCCGCCGGGCAGGTCGGCGGCGAGCGCGGTCTGGTTGCGGTCGTCGATCCCGATGTTCGGGTAGACATACCAGATGAGCACGCTGTCCACGCCGCCGAAGCGGCGCTCAAGGTCGTCGAGATAGCGGTCGACGGTGTATTGTCCCGCGACCGGGTCGTAGAAATACCGGTCCTCGATCATCATCTGGGTGTGGACGAAATTGCGCTGCGCCCAGCGGAACTCGGGGCGCTCGTAGTTTGCGCCGCTGTAGCCCATGCGGATGAGGTGCTCCTGGCGCCATTCGCGGAAGTCGCGCCGCCACGCGGCGGCACGGCTGTTCACATCAATGCGCCAGTGGCCGATGTTCTGGAACGGCCAGCCCGGCGGATTGCCCGGAGGCGGGAGGTGCGGGCCATTGCGGGCGTGCGACAGCTGGAACTCGGCGATCTGGGCCGACGGGGCGCGTTGCGGCGGGCTCATGCGGGTGGGGAGGATGGCACCGGGCAGGCTGGCAGAGTTTGCGGAAGAAGACATGACGAAAAAGTGGCGGGGCGCGGGTAGGTCCTGCTTCGGGCAGGCTAGATGTTGTGCAAACGTTTGCTTGTAACTTGGCGGCATGTCTATCCAAATCGTGCCTTGCTTGCCGTGGGGGATGATCGCAATTTGTGGTCTCGTCGCGGCAGCCCGCCGCACAACGATTCCGCCCTTTCATGAAAACGCCCTCTAGTCTGATCGATGTGGCCCGCCGGGCGAAGGTGAATATCTCGACCGTCTCGCGCACGATCAACCAGAGCGGCAAGATCGGCGCCGAGACCCAGGCCCGCGTGCGCAAGGCCATGCGCGAGCTGGGCTACAAGCCCAACCGCGTCGCCCGTCGGTTGCGCGCGCGCGACAGCAGCAGCCACCTGCTGGGGCTGATCATTCCAAACATCCAGAACATCTTCTTCGCGGACCTGGCGCGCGGGGTCGAGGACGTGGCCTACAAAAGCAGCTATGCCGTGCTGCTCTGCAATTACGACGAGGACGAGGCCAAGGAACGCTTCTACCTCGATGTCATGCAGTCGGAGTCGGTGGACGGAATCATCCTGCCGCCCATCCATGAGAACGACCCTGCGGTGCTGCAGGTGGTGCGCAACGGCACGCCGGTCGTCTGTGTCGACCGCAGCCTGGCCACCGGCAGCCTCGACAAGGTGGAAGTGGACAATCACACCGGCGCATTGAAGGCGGTGGAGCACATCATCGCGCAGGGCCACCGGCGCATCGGCCTGATCGGCGGCCCGGCGGATTCCTCGACCGGGCGCGAACGCCTCCGGGGTTACAAGGACGCGCACGCCCAGGCCGGGCTCCCCATCAAATCCGAACTGGTCCGGTTCGGTGATTTCAAGCAGGAGAGCGGAAGAACGCTCGCGCACGAGCTGCTTTCCCTCCCGGATCCGCCGACGGCCCTTTTCGCCTGCAACGGATTGATGACGGCCGGCGCGCTCGAGACCATCGCGGCGCTGGGCCTGAAAATTCCCAAGCAGGTCGGGATCGTGGGGTTTGATGAACTGCCTTTGTCGGGAGTGTTCAATCCTCCGCTCA